>ENA-ORSA01000215-ORSA01000215.1-human-gut-metagenome-genome-assembly--contig:-NODE-215-length-70508-cov-9.479838_pt1 | contig 70508 bp, 77 predicted proteins | sample MGYA00242179_ERZ509142 | MGnify/ENA primary metagenome ERZ509142 (study PRJEB26280, sample SAMEA2338659) | human gut metagenome | biome: human gut; feature: human-associated habitat; material: faeces... | reverse complement strand
GCCGGCCGGCGCAGCCAGCAGGAGCGTTGCGGCCAACAGGGCCGGCAGCATTTCGTTTCGTGAAGCTCGGAGCATATCTGTTTTTATATAAATTTACAATTTTCGCAAATTTAAACCTTTTATCCCAAAATAAAAGCCGCAGGTCGGCAAAAACCAGCCCAACGTAACATGTCAACCAATAATACAGAATTATTGCACACTTCTGCCACCTTTTATTTATCAACATGACACTCATGTGCACTGCCCAGTGCCCCACCCCGCCCACCGCCGCCCCGTGCCCCGGCCCGGCCCTGCGGCCAACCGCAGACGGCACCATGCGGCCCGCCCAGCAGGCACCTGCCGTATTGCATCCCGGCGGAGGCCGTCCGGCACCGCGAAACGGCCCGTACGGCAGCCCAGAACGGCACATGCAGCAAAAGGCCCTTGGCCGGGGCCCACAGAGCCGTTGGCAACGCGGGCGAAAAAAAGCGGGTGCGCCACTTGCGACGCACCCGCCATGGGGAACAGGCTGCCAGACGCCCCGTCAGCGCCTGACAATCCTGACAGACTGCTTCCGGGCGCCGTCGGTGTACACCAGCACATAGGCACCGGCCGGCCACGAGGCGAGGCTCCAGCTGCCGCTCACGGTGTGGCGGCCGGCCACGAGGGCCCCGGCGAGCGTGTATACGCCCACGTTGCCGATTGTGGACGACGTGCGGAGCGTGGTGCCGTCGAACGACAGCGCGGCGTCGCTGCCGGCTGCGTCCACACCGTCGGCCGTGGCGGCCTTGAGCGTGAGCCGGCTCCAGTTGGCGTCGGCGGCAAACAGCGGATAGGCGTCGCCGCTCACCGTCAGCGTGACGGCCTTCAGGTCGGCTATGCCTGAGAACATGCCCACATAGAACACCGGGACTGCCGTGCCGGCATATCTCGTCCAGTCGATGTCTGACAGCGAGGTGCAGTCGGCAAACGTGCCCGACGAAAACGTCACCTCGGCCGGAAGCACCACCTTGTACAGCGACGCGCACCCCGAAAACGCCCCCTGCATGCTGCTCATGCCGGTAAGGGCCGTGGCGGCCGAGAGGTCGGCAAGCCGCAGCGACGCGCATCACGAGAAGGCGCTCTTGAGGCTTGTAAGCCCAGTGCAGCCGGAAAGGTCGATGGTGGCCAGCTTCTCGCAGTTCATGAACGCACTGCTGCAGTTGGCGAAGTTGGCCGCCCCGCCGCCTTCGGGCATCACCACGGCCTCGAGCGCCTTGCAGTTTACGAAGGCTCCGTTTTTCGACAGGCTTCCCTGCACATATAGGTCGGTGCCCGGCTCAATAGCGGCTTGGCTCATGTCTATGCGACGCAGCGCCTTGTTGGTGGCCATGAAGCCCGACGTGCCCAGGGCCACGGCCAGTTCGCCGAATGCCGCCGTGTTCCACGTGCCGGTGAGCCTCACCACCTCGGCATCGCGCAGGTTTGACGGTATGGCGGCGGCGTCGACGGTTATCTCTGTCTGTGAGCCCCCACCCGGCGTGGCCCCGCCCGGGCACGGTATCTCTATCGGTGACTTGTAGTAGCTGAGCTGCAGCCTGTCGTATTCGGTGCCGTCGCCCAGCTGGCCCCGCGGTTGTTGCCCCAGCCATACATCTTGCCGTCGGCAGTGACCACCATCGAGTAGTTCTGCCCCGACGAGAGCACCGAGCAGACAATGCCCCCGGGCAGCAGCGGCTTCACCGGCACGAGCGAGAACGGCATGTCAGACGACGAGCCGCTGAGCAGCTTGCCCTTGCCGTCGCCCAGCCCGCCGTTGGCATTGCTGCCCAAGGCATACACCCGCGTTACGGTCCCGCCCTCGCCAATGGCGAATGTTGTTGTCTGCTCGCACCCCGACACCTGGGCCACCGGCCCGTCAAGCGTAGTGACGCGGGTGAGCACGCTGTATGCCGGCTCATACTCGCCGTCGGCGAGGGCCATGCCGAGCAGGTTTGAGTGGTTGTCGCCCGTGGCCCATAGCGAGCCGTCGGCCTTGACGGCATAGGTGCGGTTGTCGATGGCCTTGACGTATGCCCAGTCGTTGTCGGCGCCTATGCGCACGGGCTTCGGCCTGCTTTCCGTGTCGCCCGTGCCCAGCTGCCCGTTGTAGTTCTGCCCCCAGCCCCATAGCGAGCCGTCGGCCTTGATGGCCATGGTGTGCGACACGCCCATGGTCACCATCTTCCAGTCGTTGTCGGTGCCTATGCGCTCGGGCGTCACCCTCGCCCCGGCCCCGTCGAGCCCCAGCTGGCTGCTCGAGTTTGAGCCCCAGCCCCATAGCGAGCCGTCGGTCTTGAGCCCTATGGCGCTGTAGCCCCAGAAGCGGCTCGCCGCCACGTCGGCCCAGTCGCTGTCGGTGCCCACGCGCACGGGCTGCCGGTGGTCAACGCCGTCGCCCGTGCCCTGCACGCCGTTCTCCTGTGTGCCCACGGCCCATAGCGAGCCGTCGGCCTTGATGAAGAAAGCGTATGCCTTTCCGCCCACGGCCTTCTTCCAGTCGGCATCCTGCCCCACCATCTGCCACTCGGCTGTGCGCTCGGCCACCCCGGGCACGCCCAGCTGGCCTTTCTCGTTCCATCCGCAACTCCACAGCGTGCCGTCGTCGCGGATGGCATAGGTGGTGGCGTCGCCTGCATCTACATACTTCCACACATGGTTCTGTGCGGCCCCCGCAGCCGACAGGGCCAACAGCCCCGCCGACAGCAATGTACGTGTAATCCTTTTCATATTAATGACTGTTTTGGGTTGATTGATATTGCTTGAAAAAACGGTGCCATGCCCACCGTGGGCACCACCGGGCCGAATTGGCCACAATGGCCTCAGAGCACCACCTTGGCCACCGACGAGCCACCGCCGCGGCACACCACACGGAGCAGGTAGAGACCGCGGCGCGGGGCGTTGAGCGTGGCCCTACCGCCAACCATTGGCGCCACGGCCACCACGGCGCCCGAGAGGTCGGCCAGACGGGCCTCCACGCCGTCGGCGCGCTCTACGGCCAGCCTAAGCCCGTCGGCCTTGAAGCGGGTGGCCGGCGAGGCGGCGCCAACGGCATCGGCCATGCCGGCCGAGAAGCCGTCGCCGTTGTCTATCACTGGGCATATCATGAACGACGCGCCGAGTGGCGTGCCGAAATAGTTGACGGGTATGGTGTAGCCGTAGCCCTTGTAGCTCACAAACGAGTTGTGGGCCAGCAGGCCCGACGCCTGCTCCTCGGCCATGGACTGCCCGTCTACCTCGGTGAGCATGCGTATGTCGGCCTTCGACAGGTCGGAGCCAAACCCTTCGACGGTGACAAAGAACAGCGGCTTGTCCCATATCTGCAAAGGCCTGTCGAAGCGGAACTCGCCCACGGCGGCGCCACGGGCCGAGCACTCGCCGGGCCTGGCCTCGCGTATGTCGGCAACGGGCAGGTAGGCCACCTCGAGGGACAGGCCGTTGAGCACCATGTTGCCGTCGGAACCCTCCGACGGGTACCACACCCGCAGCAGGAGTTGCTGCCCGGCCTCATACCTCGCAGGCTTGGCGACGAAGTAGACGTTGACGCCCGTGATGTGGGCCCCAGCCTGCGATGTCATGAACAGGTTGCCGTAGCCGTCCATGCCGGCGCTGTTGGTGCCGCCTATGCTGCCCGCCCCGCCACTGAGGGGATAGCTGCCCAGCCTGTAGGTCTCGCCCCACTTCCTGCAGTTGGCCGTGGTTATCTCTGCCACTCCGCCCACCAGCAGCTCGCCGTCGGCCCGGTACGACAACCGGCCACCGTCGGCGTCGTAGGCCACCAGCTCCGGGAACGGATAGGCGCCGGGGGCGGTGTATGTAGCGGCGGCGGCGCGGCCTACAGCTGTTTTCTCGGCCGTGCCCGGAAGGGTCCAGCTGAACCCCACCGCAACGGAGGGGCCCGGGCATTCGTACTTCACCTTCTTGTCCTGCGGGGCCCAAAGGAAATGCTTGCCGTTGACAAGGCTGTTGGGAGAAAGGTAGTTGCACACCGGGCTCTCGTCACGCGGATGGGTGCCCAGGCAACTCAGCCCATCGGGATAGTCGTATGAAAACACTACCGAGCCTTGGGCTTCACGGGGCTGGGCCAACTCAGACCGGACCGACACTTCCGGGGCGGCAGCCTGCGGAAGGGCGCCACCCCGGCGCTGGGCCAACTGACCGAAAACGGAAACCGAAACGGACATGGCCGCAAAAATGAGAATGTTCCTAATATCCGCAGATAATTTTTCGATTGTCTGATTTAGTCCTTGCTTATGACGATTCTGTCTGACTCTGGGCTTAGAAACGCTTGAGCTTGACTTGTATGCAGACACCTTCCCCTTACCCCGTAAGGTCGAGAGGCTTTGACCTAAGCATCAACGAAGAGTGTTAATCTATCCGTGCTCCCAAATTATGTTGTATGGTTTGTTGGAGTAGATGTTGAGTTTGTATTGTCGTGCCGTTCTGATCCACTTGGCAGGGACGGCGATGAATCTGAACAGAAAACTCTTGACTCTGTCTGTGGCCTTGATTCCAAAGAGGACAGCCATAAGCGGCAATGCCACGATGTATCGGTAGAAGTTTGCCGCCATGGCGGTTAGGAGCAGGAACACGGTGTTCTGGTTCATAAACGACTTTGGCAGATGTGCCCATCCGAAATCGTTGTTCTGGCGGTCAAATACCTGTTCTGCTGAGCCCCGCTTGTTGTAGTGTTGTATGATCTCCTCGTCGGTCATGTCCCAGTCGTTGGTCAGTATGCAGCGGTATGTATACTCACCGTCGAAGAGGTCAAGTTGCTCGCCATTCTGCTTACGCTGCCGCTGCACGACGAGGCGGCAATGCTTTGCGTCCTCGAAACTCTCGAAGGGGAACGACTGCACGTCGTACTGCTGGAATCCTATCTCCACCGTAGTCCAGCCTGTCTGCCGCTTCACCTTCTCGTACAGACCTGCATACCGCTCGGCACGGATGTAGAACTTGTCAGTATGCTCCATGACCATCTTCACAATGTCTTCGCTATAGGAGCCGCAGTCAGCACGGAAGCTCCTGACATGAATGCCGAACGACCTCATCATCTCGAAGAAACGCCGGTGAGTCTCTGCCTGCATGAAGCGCACGTTCGCTTTGCCGTCACGGTTCTCAAGATAGGCAATCAGCCCGCCGATGGTGAACACGCCGGGGCTGTAGCCGTCAAAGCCCTTGTAGGTCCGCTTGCTGTCATACTTGTCCGCCTCAAGGAACTGGTGGTCGAAGTCCACGTCGTACTCGCCTCCCTCCGCGAGCTGACCTGTGGCCAGCAACAGCTTGATGAGCAGTTGGTTCAGTTTCTCAGCCGTGTTGAAATCATAGACGTTGCCCGTCTTTTCTACCGTGTATGATATGTTCTCCGTTGCCAGTTCTTCTATGCCGCGCAGCACCGTGTCTGCACTTGGAACACGTGTATGCGGACGCTCGGTAAGCACGTCCTTCAGATATAGGTTGAGGTCTTCCATGCAGTCGCCGCCACAGCAGAACACGGAAAAGATCGCACGTATAATCTCGCTGTACTGATAGCCAATCAGAGTGCTGCGAAGTCCTAAGTGTGAGTCTATCACAGAGGACAGAATAGAGTCAAATTTGTCCAAAACGAAAAATATTCCGCCAAAAGCAGTGATTTTCTCAGATCTTTGTTGTACTTTTGCCATGGCATTGATGATTTTGCTTCTCTTGATTTGCAGCACTAAGGTAAGTGAAAAATCTGACATGGCAAAATCCTGAGCAACAAAAAGTTGCTCAGGTACTTATAAAGAAATTTAAACTAAAGTGCTGCGGAATCTAGGAAATACTAACGATGAAGAAATTTGTATTCTTTCTTTTCTGCCTCTTGTGCTGCCAGATAATAGCAGCACAGCGCGTATGCTATTCTGATGGCAGCATCACCATAGAGGGCGACCCGATGACGTGGACACTTGCTACCGACGGAACGCAGTATCCGTGGGTCACCAGTCAGTATCAGTGGGGCAAGACCTACTATGAAGCCGACGGAGAAATTGCCGTCAATACAGAACGTCGGCAGGACGGCAGCGACATCGTCGAGACATATACCTTCACAAACACGTCGAAGCGCAAGGTGTCGCTGAAGAACGTCGGCATCTACACGCCGTTTAACGACAACTATCCCGATGCCAAGACCTGCATGACGCAACGCTGCAACGCACATATCAATGCCAACGGACGCGGTGCATGGGTAAACGCTTTGCGGATGAACGGTGTGGGCCCGCACCTTGGACTGATGGTCACCGAGGGCGAAATTACCGACTATGACGTATGGGAGCGCGGACAAAAGAAGGGTATGTCAAACTTCCGTGGCGTCCTTGCCCTTTGTCCGCCTGACATGATGCTGAAGCCCGGCCAGAGCTACCGCCTGACGTGGCGCATCTTTACCCATCAGGGCGGCGACTTCGACCAGCAACTGCTCAGACGAGGCGGCACGGTGGTCAGGAGCGAGAAATATGTCTATGCCGTAGGCGAGACAGCCAAGGTCGATTTCGCCACCAGTAGAGGTACGAAGACGGTCAGACGGAAGATAACGGCAACGGGCGACATAGATATTGAATACAAAGGTACTCACGCCCTTCTGTTAGGCATCAGTGACGAACAAAAGTTGATTGAGAAGCGCATTCGCTTCATCCTCGAACGACAGCAGATGCAGGACAAATCAGACTCTCGCTACGGAGCCTTTATGATTTTCGACAATGAGGGTGACTCGATACTGACCAACGACCAGGGACGCAGCGACCTCAGTGAAGGTCGTGAACGCTTGGGAATAGGTATAGCGCTTGCGGCATACGGCCTAATTGAAAAAGAAGAAAGTAGAAATGAGAAATTGCTATCTGCCTTGGAACGCTATGCTAAGTTCGTACGCGAGCGGCTGCAATATCCCGACTATCGGACAAAATCAAACGTCAATGGCGGCAAGAACCGAGGCTACAACTATGCCTGGGTAGCTGACTTCTATTTCCGCATGGCTATGCTGACTGGCGAGGCGCAGTATGCACGTGACGGCTATGCTACCTTGCAGTCGCTCTATCGTCAGTTCGGATATGGCTTCTATTGCATCGACTATCCCGTAACGACAGGTCTGCAGGCATTGCAACAGACGGGACTGACTTTCGAACGCGACATGCTTCTTCAGGACTTCAAAGCCACAGCGGATATTTTCGTAAAGAACGGTCTGAACTTCCCAAGCTTCGAGGTAAACTACGAGCAAAGTATCATCGCTCCTGCTGTGCAGTTCCTATGCGAAGTATATTTAGCGACAAAAGAACAGAAATATCTCAAGGCAGCACAAGGTATGATGCCTGCACTTGGAGCACTCAGCGCACGGCAGCCCAACTACCATCAGCACGAGATAGCCATCCGTCACTGGGACGGATATTGGTTCGGCAAGCGTCAGACCTACGGCGATGTCTATCCCCAATATTGGAGCTGTATCACCGCTGCCGCCTATCACTACTATGCCAAGGCTACGGGCATTCAGGACTATCAACAGCGTGCCGAGAATATTGTGCGTGGTAACCTCTCGCTCTTCCGTGAGGACGGTAGTGCCACCTGTGCTTTCGTCTTCCCTCGCCGTGTCAACGATGAGCCAGCCCATTATGCCGATGCATACGCCAACGACCAGGACTGGGCACTGCTTTATTACATGTTGGTAAATGAGAAAAATATATAAAGGAATTAACTATAACCTAAAATCCGCAGATAATTTTTCGATTGTCTGATTTAGTCCTTGCTTATGACGATTCTGTCTGACTCTGGGCTTAGAAACGCTTGAGCTTGACTTGTATGCAGACACCTTCCCCTTACCCCGTAAGGTCGAGAGGCTTTGACCTAAGCATCAACGAAGAGTGTTAATCTATCCGTGCTCCCAAATTATGTTGTATGGTTTGTTGGAGTAGATGTTGAGTTTGTATTGTCGTGCCGTTCTGATCCACTTGGCAGGGACGGCGATGAATCTGAACAGAAAACTCTTGACTCTGTCTGTGGCCTTGATTCCAAAGAGGACAGCCATAAGCGGCAATGCCACGATGTATCGGTAGAAGTTTGCCGCCATGGCGGTTAGGAGCAGGAACACGGTGTTCTGGTTCATAAACGACTTTGGCAGATGTGCCCATCCGAAATCGTTGTTCTGGCGGTCAAATACCTGTTCTGCTGAGCCCCGCTTGTTGTAGTGTTGTATGATCTCCTCGTCGGTCATGTCCCAGTCGTTGGTCAGTATGCAGCGGTATGTATACTCACCGTCGAAGAGGTCAAGTTGCTCGCCATTCTGCTTACGCTGCCGCTGCACGACGAGGCGGCAATGCTTTGCGTCCTCGAAACTCTCGAAGGGGAACGACTGCACGTCGTACTGCTGGAATCCTATCTCCACCGTAGTCCAGCCTGTCTGCCGCTTCACCTTCTCGTACAGACCTGCATACCGCTCGGCACGGATGTAGAACTTGTCAGTATGCTCCATGACCATCTTCACAATGTCTTCGCTATAGGAGCCGCAGTCAGCACGGAAGCTCCTGACATGAATGCCGAACGACCTCATCATCTCGAAGAAACGCCGGTGAGTCTCTGCCTGCATGAAGCGCACGTTCGCTTTGCCGTCACGGTTCTCAAGATAGGCAATCAGCCCGCCGATGGTGAACACGCCGGGGCTGTAGCCGTCAAAGCCCTTGTAGGTCCGCTTGCTGTCATACTTGTCCGCCTCAAGGAACTGGTGGTCGAAGTCCACGTCGTACTCGCCTCCCTCCGCGAGCTGACCTGTGGCCAGCAACAGCTTGATGAGCAGTTGGTTCAGTTTCTCAGCCGTGTTGAAATCATAGACGTTGCCCGTCTTTTCTACCGTGTATGATATGTTCTCCGTTGCCAGTTCTTCTATGCCGCGCAGCACCGTGTCTGCACTTGGAACACGTGTATGCGGACGCTCGGTAAGCACGTCCTTCAGATATAGGTTGAGGTCTTCCATGCAGTCGCCGCCACAGCAGAACACGGAAAAGATCGCACGTATAATCTCGCTGTACTGATAGCCAATCAGAGTGCTGCGAAGTCCTAAGTGTGAGTCTATCACAGAGGACAGAATAGAGTCAAATTTGTCCAAAACGAAAAATATTCCGCCAAAAGCAGTGATTTTCTCAGATCTTTGTTGTACTTTTGCCATGGCATTGATGATTTTGCTTCTCTTGATTTGCAGCACTAAGGTAAGTGAAAAATCTGACATGGCAAAATCCTGAGCAACAAAAAGTTGCTCAGGTACTTATAAAGAAATTTAAACTAAAGTGCTGCGGAATCTAGGAATGTTTTGTTTCATCATTGCCTACACTGTTTTTTTAATGAATTATGATAATGAAGTGAACACTAAACCCGACTGAACGCTCTGCAACGACATGGCCGAATGGGAACAACGGCTTTAGGGCAAGCAACTCAGCATACCAAAGCAATGAATGAAGCGCAACTGAACGCCACCCGCCGGGCAACAAGCCCAACACATCGCCAAAACATCTCGTCCTGACAAATTTATAGATTAATAAGGCATATTTACCCCCCCCCGTTAATATTTGTTAACCAAACAGACAATACAATCAAAGCAAACAAGACGTCTTACATATAGGAGAAGGAAGGGGGAATAGTTAAGGATGAAGGATGAAGTGTTAAGGGTGAAAGCCGTGCGGGCTGATAGTTGCGGCCATAAGCCAAAAGCTAATGTCTGCACTCCTGCATCCTGCATTCCGCATCCAGCCCTCCCGCACTCCCGATGCAAATGTCTGCACTCCTGCACTCCCGCATTCCGCATTCCGCATTCCGCATCCAGCATCCCAATATGATGCAAAATATAGGATGAACAATTTGTACAACAAGATTATTTTGCGTAATTTTACGGCCGCATCCGCAACGCGCAACGGCGGAACGGCCGCAAGCGCCTGCCGACGCCCAAAGGCATGGCAGACGCGGTATCTACACGGCAAAAGAACTATTCATTACCTCAACCAAACATTCGACAACTTTGTCCATACGCAGAATGGAAGGACGCGACATCAACGAAAGGCATCGCACGTCCACCACACTTGAACTACTCTTCGACCTCATCATCGTGGTGGCCGTGGCACAGGCCGCCGGCGGGCTTCACCACATGCTTGCCGAAGGCATGTATGCCACAGGGGCGGTGCGCTACATGATGGCCTTCTGGTGTGTGTTCATCGGATGGATGAACTTCAGCTGGTTTGCCTCGGCCTACGACACCGACGACGTGCCCTACCGCATCACCACCGCCGTACAGATGCTTGGCGCCATGATCCTGGCTGCCGGCATAGGCGACATATTCCTGCACACCCCCGACCTCACCACGGCTTTCATCGGCTTCGTCATAATGAGGCTCGCCATGGTGACGCAATGGCTGCGCGCCGCCCGGCAACACGAGGCCGGCCGGGCCACTTGCATAAGGTATGCCGTGGGCACCGCCCTGGCGCAGGCGCTTTGGTCTGCCACTCTGTTTTCAGGGGGCGCGGCACAGACGGCGGTGTTCGTCGTGGCCGCCATGGTGGAGCTGGCCGTGCCGTACATCGCCGAGCGCAAGGGTGGCACGCCGTGGCACCCGCACCACATAGCAGAGCGCTACGGCCTGCTGGTAATCATAGTGCTCGGCGAGTGCGTGGCCGGAATCATCAGCATGGCCGCGAAGACCGTACACGAAGACATGCGCCAATGGGCGGAGTCGGCCCTGCCGGTCATTGTGAGCTCGCTCGCCACGGTGTTCGCCATGTGGTGGACTTACTTCAAGCTGCCCACGGGCTCGCTGCTCGCCGGCAGGCGCGGCGTGGCCTTCCCGTTTGCCTACATACATTATTTCATATTCGCATCCCTGGCCTCGCTCGGCGCGGGGCTGGGACAGCAGGCCGACAGCCTGGCCGAGCCCGAAAACGGGCAACTGGTGCGTACGGCGGTCATAACCACAGCCAACGCCTGCGGTACGTTCCTCGTGCTCGTCAGCATTCTCAAAATCGCGCTCTTCCGGCAATGCCGCAACGGGGCGGCGCTGCTGGCAATAGCCATACTGACGCCTGCCGTGCCCATGGCGATGCTGCTCGGCGGCATATCGCTGAAATGGGTGATCATGGCCGCCGCGCTGGCCCCAGCCCTTTATGTGCGCACGCTGGACGCGGGCAAATGCTGACTTGCCGCAGACTTTGCAAAAGGCGTAGCAGACTACGCCGAGACAAAGCTGACGCAAGAGGATGAAGGCACATGGCAGGCCATGAAACACGACAATGCCAAACAATGCCTCATTATTTTTAAGCCATGCATTGGGATTGTCACAAATAATCAGTAATTTTGCCACCGGCACAATGCAATGGCAAGCACAGCGGGCAAAGCATTGGCCGCAGCCCGTACAAAAGGAAAATGAAGCGGAAGCACATCCCCCCGCCCTGACTTTACGCCACGCGGCGAAGCCCAGGCCGCAGGCCAACGCCTTGGGCGGCCGCCCGCAGCGGGCGCCAACCCCGACGCCACCGACGGAAGGCATGGCGGAGCCATTGGCTTGCTGCACCAACGGTTTCAATACGTAAAGAAGTATGTTTGCAAGGACATCAATCATATTTTGCATCATCGTAATGCAGGCATGCCTGTCGGTTGCGCGCGACCGGATGCACGCCAGGCGCATCACCAGCGCCGACGGCTTGACCCACAGCCACGTGAACAGCATCCGCGAGACGCCCGACGGGCAGGTGTGGATAGGCACCTGGAACGGGCTGATGCGCTGTGGCAACGGCAAGACGGAGGGCATACGCTCAGACCGCAACGGACTGCGCATAGGCAGGGTAAAAGACCTCAGGCCCACCCCCGACGGCAACGTGACCTACGTCAACGAGGACGGCAAGCGAATGACGCTCGACACCAAGAGCCTCACGGTGTCTGAATGCCGCTCTGCGCCCGACAGGCCTGCCGCCAGGGATGAGACCTGCCGCTATGCTGTCGACGACGACGGGCTTGCCATCGAACGCCGCGGCGCCTGCTACCGCATTCCCTTCGGCAAGACGTCGAACGAGGGCCATCGCATCAGGGTGCATTACGAAGACTCGCGCGGCGGTGTATGACTCAACTTCAACAATGCCGTATACCACCTTACGTTCACGCCATCGCCGTTCTGCTATGCGGGCTTCTGGGACGGCAAGGCCGCCATGCCGTTCCGGGCCACGGTGCGAGCCATTGCCACCGACAGCCGGGGACGGCTGGTGGCGGGCGGCAAGGACAGCATGCTATACGGGCTCACCGAGGCGCCGCTCAGGCTCAACGACGACGTGTATGGCATAGCGGCCGACCTGCGGGGAGGCCTGTGGGCCGGCCTGCGCGCGTCGGGCCTGTGCCACGTGGCGCCCGACGGCGACGTAACCTACCACACGGAGACAGGCATGGCCCCGCTGAGCCGGGTCTTCACACTGCTGCGGGTAGGCACCACGCTCTACGTGGGCACACGCTACAACGGGCTCTGGGCCCTGGACATTGCCGACAGGCAGAGGCCCCGGGTGAAGGCCCACGCGGCCGACAGCGCCCTGGTGCACTCGCTCAGCCTGCTGCGCAACGGCAACATAGCCGTCTGCACGTCGCGCGGCTTCTGGATATGCACGCCCGGGCTGGGCGTTGTCAGCCGGCCGAGCGAGAGGCACAACGTGATCTGCGCCGCCGAGCTGCCCGACGGCACCATTCTCCTGTCGACAAACGGGCACGGTATGATGCGCCAAAGCCACGGCAAGAGCCTCGGGCTGCCGAAGGCCTTGCGCGCCATCGACAGCTATGCGCTGAACATGGCATGGGGCCCCGACAGCTCACTGTGGATGGTCACCGACGACAAGCTGATGCGCTACTCCTTCGGCGAAGACAGGCTCGATGTGTTTGGCGCGGCCGACTTCGGCGAGAATCTGACCTTCAGCGAGTCGCAATGCTGCATCTTACAAGACAGCCTGCTGTATGTGGGCGCCATCCCCGGCATGATGGAGGTAGACGTCAAAGCCATCGACCGGTATGTCGAGGCAAGGGATGATGGCGGGGGCACCAAGCCATGGCATGGCGCCATAGCCGTGGCAGCGGCCGTGGCCACCGCCCTTGGCGCAGCCCTGGCCTGCAAGAGGCGCAAGAAGGCCAAGGCCGCCCCGCAGCGGTATGGCGTGGCCCCGGGCAAGCCCGAGGTCGTGGGTGCAGACACGGCGTTCGTGGACCGGTTGAACAGCGTGCTCAACTCTGTCATCGCCGACGCCGACGCCGACATCGACAGCATTGCCTCGAGTATGAACATGACGCGCAACATGCTGTTCCAGCGCTGCAGCGAGACACTGGGCGCCACGCCTGCCGCCCTGCTGCAACGGAGGAGGATGGAGCGCGCCTGCCAACTCTTTGACGCCGGCGAGAGAAGGGTCAAGGAGGTTGCGTGGCAGACGGGGTTCAACGACCCCAAATATTTTGCGAAGGTGTTCAAGAAGACTAAAGGCATGACACCTACGCAATATGTGGAAAATCAGCGCGAAAAGGGTGGAAAGTAATCATTTTCCACCTTTTATGTTGCTATTTTCCACCCCTGCGTGCCGGGTTTTGCCTAACATTGCACAAAAACCAAATCATAATCAACTGCAATGGAAGCAACCTGCATCAGAAAGGTGACCGCGGTGCTGGCCGTACTTTCTTCTTTCTTCAACATCAATTCCTCGGCACAGGTGCCCGCATTCCCGGGAGCCGACGGCTACGGACGTTACACGCAGGGCGCCGACCAGAAGAGCTACACCGCCATGGGGCAGATACCCGAGTTCCACCAGCACACGGCCGACATGGCCTACGACAAGGTGTTGCGGTATGCTTTCAACGACTTCGACGAACTGAAGGTGAACGGCACCACGGGCGACCGCGAGAGTTTCCTCATGCTGTGGCCCAACATGAAGCGGGCCGCCGACAGGATAAAGAAGCAGGTGGAGCTGCTGGGCAACAAGGAGTATCCGCTGACCTTCGACGGATCGGAAAACTCTTACGACGCCGGGGGCAACCCCGACCCGTACAACGCCAACATATCCGCCGTGGCCTACAGGATAATGGCGGAGCTGTTGGCCGAGACGGGCGAGAGCGACAAGGCCGACCGCCTGGCCGGAACGGAGGTGAAGGACGGCATCATAACCTCGTGCAACAACTTCGACTACATACTCTTCGCCAACGTCGACTTCGGCAAGGGTGGCACGTCGGCCGTGGCGATACGCGTCAACAGCAAATACGAGGGCTCCGAACTGGTGGTGGCCCTCGACGACAACTCCGGGGCGGCAGTGGCCTCGTGCAAGCTGCCATGCACCGGCAGCGAGTGGCGCGAGACAGAGATTCCCGTGGCGAAGATAAAAGGCACGCACAACGTGGTGCTGCGCTTCTTCGGCTCTCACCCTGACAACTTAATGGACATAGACTACATCAAATTCAAATAACAATGCAACGGTTACTCATATCAACACTCATCGCTTTACAATCTTCCCTCTTTCCTTCCATGTCACACGCACAGTCGCCCACGTCGTTCTGGTCCCAGCGGCCTGCCGGGCGCTGGGAGGAGTCGCTCGTAACGGGCAACGGCATCATGGGAGCCATGGTCGAGGGCAACCCGTACCGGGAGCATGTGGTGCTCAACCACTCGCTGCTATTCCTGCCCATCAACCCAATCATGATGCCACCGTCGCAGGGCAAGCACCTCGACGAGATACGGCAGATGATGCTGGGCGGCAGGTTTGGGGAGGCCTCGCAGCTGCTTGTCGACATTGCCACAGAAGAGGGCTATGTGGGCAAGCACAACAGCGACCTCTTTGTCCCGGCGTGCCGCCTCGCCATCTCGACCGACTCGGTGTCGCCCACGCGCAACTACAGGCGGAGCGTGGATTTCCGCACGGGCATTTGCCGCATAGAATGGCAGGACGGCCGCGGCAGCTATGTACGCGAGACGTTTGTCTCGCGCGCCGACAACGTGGTGGTGATGCGCCTGCGGGCCCTCTCGGGCAAACTCGACACCCGCCTGTCGCTCGAGCGCATCACGGCCAGCGACCCCGGACGGCGAAAGAAGTTCAAGATGAACGACAACGACCGCATAGAGACGTCGCTCGCGGGCCAGGGCGGCCGGCTGCTATACTACCGCGCCAAATATGACACGCAGACCGTGCACCCCGTCAGCGGTCAGAAAGGCTACGAGGGCTACGAGGCCGCCGTGCGCATAGCCGGGTGCGACGGCAGCGTGCGCCCCGGCGCCGGCGGCTTGGAAATAACGGGTGCCACCGAGGTGCTGCTCCTTGCGCGCGTGGAACCGACCCGCGATTTCTCAAAGCCGGCCCACAAAGCCATGGCGGCGTCGCTCGACTCGCTCGGCGGCTACGGCCTCCTGCTCGAAAGGCACGTGGCCAGGCACCAGCCCCTTTACGACCGAGTCAAGATAGACCTTGGCGCGTCGGCCGCAGCCCGCAGCCTCAGCAGCGAGCAACTGCTGGCCAAGGGAGGACGCAGCCTCGCCCTCATAGAGCGGCTGTTCAACGCGGCACGCTACAACGTGCTCTCTGCCACAGGACTGCACGCCCCCTGCCTGCAAGGCATCTGGGGAGCAAAGATGACGCCCAACTGGGCGGGCGACTTCACCGCCAACGGCAACCTGCCCGTGGCCATATCCCACATGCTGCAGGCCAACACGCCGGAGCTGATGCTCTCGCTCTTCAACCAGCTTGAGGCCCACATGGACGACTTCCGCACCAACGCCCGCGTGCTGTTCAACTGCCGAGGCATCCACATACCATCACACTTCTACACCCACGGCCTCGACTGCCAGTTCGACAAGACATGGCCCATGACCTTCTGGGTGGCAGGAGCGCCGTGGTACTCAATGTTCTACTGGGACTATTACCTATACACCCGCAACCGTGAGTTCCTGCGGCGGCGCGCGCTGCCGTTCATGGAAGAGTCGGTGGCGTTCTTCGAAGACTTCCTCACGGAGGGGGCCGACGGCAAGTACATCGTCAACCCGTCGTACTCGCCGGAGAACCACCCTAAGAACTACAAGATGCAGGCATGCATCAATGCCACGATGGACATCGCTGCCATCAAGGCCCTGCTGAGGGCCGTCATAGAGGCCAGCCGGACGCTCGGCGCAAACAGCGACCGGATACCGGCATGGCAGGCCATGCTCGACAAGATGCCGGCCTACGGCAACAACGCCGACGGGGAGTTTCGCGAATGGCTCTGGGCCGACATGGAAGACAACCATGAGCACCGCCACGCCTCACACCTGATAGGGCTCTACGACCTGCACGACCCGGAGATCATGCAGACGCGCGAGTTGAGGCAGGGCGCGCTCAAGGCCATCGACCGACGCATGGACTTCCGCCGCAAGGAGAACACCGGGGTCATGGCGTTCGGCATCTGCCAGCTGGCCTTCGCCGCCGCCCTCGGACAGGCCGACCGCTGCGAGGAGATGCTGGGATGGCTTGGAGACAACTATTTCCTCGACAACATGTTCTCAACCCACGACCCGCACAACATATTCAACTGCGACATATCGGGCGGCTACCCCTCTCTCGTGATGAAGATGCTGTGCTACAGCGAGCCGGGCCGCATCGACATCTTCCCGGCCAAGCCCTCGTCGTGGCGTCGGGGCAGCATAAAGGGCATGGCCCTGCGTGGCGGCATAATAATGGAGGAACTCAGATGGGACGGCAACAAGACTACCGTCACGCTCCGGGCGGATGACACGCAGAAAGTGTCTGTCACCATCTACGGGAAGCACGTGAAAAACGTCAGGCTGAAGAAAGGCAAGCCAACCACGCTGGCCCTGTAGCCCACCCGCAATGGCGCACGCCCGGCGGCCACGCCGCCGGCATCGGGCACGCCTGGCGAAGCACATGCAGGCTTGACCGGTCTGCACGCAATAGATCTTTTAAGGATGGGGGCGTTTGCCGTAAACTCCCCCATCCATCATGTTCTATGCCAGGTCTCGCCAAAGCCCGGCGTCTGCCACATTACATAAGGGAATGGACGACCCGGGGCTTGCAACGAGTCAAGAGTGCTCCCGCCTTAGTATTTCATCGGCCAGCCCTCTTCCAAGTTCCCCCGGTCGGCCGTCAGGATTTCACTGTGCAGCATGGCAGCGGTGATACACCATTGCCCTGCCGCCGGGGCTCTGTATAGCGCCGAGCGTCAACCAACAGGCGAAACACAAAACAAAATTCAATCGGTGCTTGCATGGGTTAGCAGAAGGTATGAAAAAAGCAGTTACAACATCTGTAACTGCTTTTCTTCAGTGGGCCATCCAGGGCTTGAACCTGGGACCTCCAGATTATGAGACATTAGTTGGCGCATAGCAACTTGTTGTAATTCAGGATGTTATGATACAGACTCTTTTTGCTTGCAGTTATTTTGCAGTATTTTGACAGAAACAGCATCCCAGCCGTCCTGATAAAACGCCCCCTCGCCGACCAGCAGCCACGATGGGGAAACTTTGTAGTCTGTCACAAGGAAACCGAGCCATGCCACTTGGAAGATATCACGTGACATATCCTTTTCAAGCGTGTTGAAGTTCCAGCGGTTTATTCCGTAGCGTTCGGTGAACGTCTGTTTGCCCCGAATGACCTTGTCGGCTTTCAGGCGGTGCACGGCCTCGAAGAAGCGGCGCACTATTTCTTGGCTTTGTCCTGTTTGCATAGTTCCTCCTGTTTTTTGTAGGCCGCATTGAAGCGGTCGTTTATCTTTTTGCTGCGGTCGGCAAGAAGTTCCTCCCAGCGGATGACCGTTTCAGCGTCGAAGTCGGTTTGCCCGTCCTCCAGCAGGCGGAGCTCGTCGGGGGTCATCACGGGCATGTACTTTTCGAGTTCGAGAAGTTTCAACAGATGGCTCTTGACTGCATCTGCGCCAGTGTTGAGCATTGCGCCCTCACCGAGCAGCAGCCAACGGGCATTGAGTTCGGGAAACTTTTCGAGCAGGGCGACGATGGGGCGGATGCCGATACCACCCTCTTTCAGCATTTTGTGGAGGTATTGGGGCGACCACCCCATCAGCTCCGCGAAGTCGGCTTGCTTGCCGCCAGTTTTATATTGGATAAATTGTAATAAACGCTCGTTCATTTCTTCACAAAGGTCATAGGAGAACCATCGAAATAGCAAGACATTTCATTACCGCTTATATTGATATTTGTTATATCTTTAATAAGGGTCACGCTCCATGTTTCCGAATCATCATTTTTAAGATATAATTTAACGCTTTTGTTTTCAGTATCGAGGATGAAATAGTAATATCTATCTGTTCTAACATTGCCGTCAACACCAGCATACATATATCTCATTTTTCCATCAAATGTCAATTCGACACCATCCACATTTTCAACGGGAGTAGGATTTGAGAAAGGAGAAAACATAAGGGTCGTTGTTTGAGCAACTACACCAGTATCAAAAATTTCATCTTCGCACACCCACGTACCCTGTAACGATGAAAGCATTTCTTTTTCTAAGCCACTGAAAAAAGTTGTTTCTACATCATCGTCATTGCTGCAAGAAAAAAGACAAAGCAGCAACATAAAAATCGGTAAAATCTTTTTCATATTAGTTATTATTTAATTTTTCTATTATTGATAAAAGTCTGTCAATCTGTTCCTGCGCTTTTGAAAGTTGCTCTTGAGCTTTTTCTGTTAGTTTGCGTTGCGCCGCCAATTCCTCCAGCAAAGACGTAGTCGTAACGTTTACATTGTTACCATTACCAGCGACCTGAGTATTATTGTCTCCTTTAGCTTCCTGATGTATGGTTTTGTTCAACATTTCACCCTCGCCAGTTAATAACCATACCTTATTTAGGTCTGTATAGAAGTTCAATATTTGTTCTATAACCCTATCAGATAAATCACGTCCATTTTTACGCGATTTCCCGATAGTTCCATTAGAAAGTCCTAAGTCAACGGTAACTTTGTTATCGTTTAACCCCTTGAAAGCCATGTATTTATCAAATCTTTCTATCCTTCTCATAAATTTTTTGAGAAAAAAGTTCTATAAAAATTTTGTCATGTTAGAATTTTATTCTATTTTTGCAGCAGATTTCAAAAATAACTTTGAAACCGCTTTCAAAAGTACGAATAAAAATTGAGAATAAACTAAAAAGTTGAGGAAAAATGAAAATAAAAGAGATTAAGGCAAAATTGAGCGAGCTGGGAACGTTCAACGGCTGGAAAGGCTACATCGGTCTGTACCTGACGCAAAAAGAGTTAAGGCTGATACGGAAAGCAGGGATAGACTACGAGAACATGACGATGAAGCAGGTCTTTGAACGGCTGTAATCCCAGCGCGGTTAAGCCGTGCCTTTCGATAGGAGGCTGGGAACGAATAACATTAAACGGATAAGAATATGACACAGAATGAATTTGAGGAACGAATTGGTCGCAAGGTAACAGGCGACGAGTTCGAGGTAGCCAACGACCTCTACATGATGTCGGGAGAGCTTGACAAAGACCGCTTCTGTGCAGACTACAAGAAGCACAAAGACAGCGAGATAATCAAAGCCCTGTACGACAAGGCGGACGCTCAGAGCGACAGGCTGCACGTCTTGAACAGCGAGCGTGAGGAGACAATAAACCTGCTTATAAACATGGCGGACGAATACAGCGACAGCACTATACGCCAGCAGGTTTACAAGATGATTGGAGAGAGGGAGTACCTGCGTAGGAAAATCAACAAGGGTTACGAACTGTGGAAAGACGAGCGAGAAGCATTGAACGAAATTCTTTTGAAGAAATGACAGAGAGGAAATTACGCATCGAGATAAGGGACGGGAAGCAATGGAAAGAGGTTACGTTTCCCGTACCACAGGAACTTGAACAGCACATGCTCGACCTGCTGAAAGTCGAGGACGCAATGACAGGGTCGGCATTCAAGACGGCAGGCAGCAAGAACATCAAGGTAAGGATTACAACATTCCAATTTGACAAAGATTTCTAACAACAAAAAACATAAAGAACAATGGAAACAATAGACGTAAGAACACCGACGGAAAAGGCACGTGAGGAAAAGCACAAGGCTATATGCCGTGCTTACTTAAGCCTTTCAAACCAGCACCCCGACTGCAAGCCGTACAGGCTGATGTCGATTATAGCCAAGCAGTACGGGATGACCGTGCCTGGGATTAAGAACGTGCTGACCTCGCGAGGTCTTTACGAGGCGGCAAAATAAACCTTTTAATTTACGAGGTTATGGAAAAGTTCACATCGGTTTTACAACTGGCAGTAGCGGCAGGAATGCTGCTTTGGGCTGCATACATGATAGTCCGATTAGTTGCAGGGGGCTACGATACATTTTACGTGATTTGTTTCGGGCTCATAGGACTTTTGGGCTACAACCTGATAAGGGTATCATTAAGGGAAATGAAAGGAGGCGAGGAATGATAACAGCGACAGAACCACGGGTGACAGCCGACGGGCGTTATTCGGTATCGCAGACCTGCACGGCACTCGGCATACACCGAAACACGTTGCAGCGGTACACGGAACAGGGGCTGATAAAATGCGGCTTCCGCAGGGAGAGTGCCCGAAAGTTCTACAAGGGAAGCGAGATTGTCCGCTTTTGGAAAGCCCAGCTTTAGAAACACTATAAACCAATTAAAACAAAGAGAGTATGAGTAACGAAATTATCGAAATCCAACAGGCGGAAATGCTGCAAGCGATAAACCGCAGCGAGGTGGATGTACAGGTTAGCACTGCCAAGCAGTACCCACGAAACCTGCCCGAAGTGTTGAACAAAATCCTCACGTATGCCACAATGGACACGGAAACGGCGGAAGATTGTTTCTACGTTCTCAAACGCGGCGGCTCAACCATTGAGGGATTGTCGGTCAGGATGTCGGAAATCATTGCAGGGGCATGGGGCAACCTCCGTGTGCAGACGCGCATCATCGGCAACGACGGAAAGACAATCACGGCGCAGGGCATATGCCACGACCTCGAAACTAATGTTGCCGTCAGCGTAGAGGTGAAACGCCGCATCACGGACAAATACGGCAAAACATTCAGCGAGGATATGCAAGTTGTGACGGGCAACGCCGCCTCTGCCATAGCTTACCGCAACGCCGTCCTTAAAGTCGTGCCAAAGGCCGTGACAAAGAAAGTCATTGCGGAGGTGAAGAAAGTCGCCCTCGGCCAGTCGCTCGACCTCGAAACGAGCCGTCAGAACATGATAGCGTACTTCGCCAAGCTCGGAGTTACGAAAGAAATGCTACTGGAATACCTCGGAATAACGAAAGTTGAGGAGATAGACAAGGAAGCCGTGTTTGAGCTTAGGGCGACAGCCAACGCAATAAAGGAGGGAACGACCACCGTTAAGGAGAGCTTCATCAAACCGATTGAGGAACGCAGACAGGCAGAGGAAGCCAAGAAAAAGGCGGAGGCTGTAAAGGCAAAGGCAGCGGAGGCGGCCAAACGTGCGACCACCGCAAAAAAGGCTACCGAAAAAGCCGAAGAAAAGGCCAGCGAACAAACTAATGGCAACGATAAAGTCCCCGAAAACGTAGACCCCGAAACAGGAGAAATCAAACAAGAATAATTCACTTAAACCACAACAACAATGAATGCAAAAGATGTAATCAAGACCGTCGACCAATGGGCAAAGGACGGTGAGGGAAAGGCTGCAATAGTCATCCTCGTAGAGAACTCATCGGAAGATGAACAAATGCTGTGCTCGAACGCCGCAATACTCGGAAAGCACAACCGACTGACGGAAGCCATAAAGGCCTTACTTAATGAAAGCGAGCCATTCAAAAGAATGGTAAAGGAAGCAATGATGAAAAGTTTTATCGAAAAAATCATAGAAAAATGAGCTACACAATAATCAGACCGAAAGACCGCAAAGAGTGGTTGCAGCACAGAGAGAAAGGTATCGGCTCGTCCGAAGTCGGCACGATACTGGGGTTAAACCCGTTTGAAACGCCATACCAGCTGTGGCGCAGGAAGAAAGGGCTTGACGCTCCGAAGCAGGAAAACTTCGCGATGAAAGCAGGGCATTACTTGGAGGATGCGGTCAGCCTGTTTTACCGCGATGAAACGGGAAAGGAGATAATCAAGCGCAGCGCAGGTGACTGGCTGATAGTGAACAATGAGAGGCCGTTTCTGCGAGTTTCGCCCGACCGCACGTATTGGATTCCCGACATGCCGAAAAACGACCGCAACAAAGGCATACTGGAGTGCAAGACAACGCAGATGGAAATTGACGAGGACAGCGTGCCGCAGCACTGGTTCTGCCAGCTCCAGTATCAATTGGGCGTGGCGGAGCTTCCGCAGGGAGCGTTGGCGTGGCTGACGATGGGCAGGAAGTTCGGGTTCAAGGACTTCATGTTCGACAAGGAGTTTTACGACTGGATGATTGAAGAGGTCGAGAAATTCTGGACGGACTACATCGTTGGAGACCAAGAGCCGTTGCCAGTGAACGTTGACGATGTGTTGTTGAAAAACCCTCGCCACGTGGCAGGAAAGACGGTCGTAGCCACCGACGAGCTGATTGAGGACTGCCGCCAGTTGAAAGAGCTGAAAGAGGAACTGGGTGGACTGGACAGCCGAAAGAAAGAGCTGGAGGCGGCAATCAAAATGGCGATGGGCGATGCGGAGGCGTTGACAATGCCGAACTCGACAAAGCCGCTCGCGACGTGGAAAGCGACAAAGGACAAAACGTGTTTTGACGAAAAGAAGTTCGCAGCTGAGAACCCCGAACTATACAAGAGTTACCAGTACACAAAGGCTGGCACACGAATGTTCCTCTTAAAGTGAAAAGGATATGGAAAATCTGTATGGCTCGATATGTCTTACGGACATACCAAAGGAACTTATTACGGTCGGAAAGAATGGAAAGAAGTACCTGAACGTAGTTATCAACGCGCGGCGCGAAGTTTCCCAGTTCGGCTACACGCACTACATTAAGGCGTACTGCAAGAAAGAGCTGCAGCGCAGCGGCGTGAACTACTACATCGGAGATTTGAAGCCGAGCCAAATGCAGCCCCAGCAGGCGCAGGCAGGCACGGGGTACGGGCAACCAGCCAACGTTCAGTCAGATAAAGACGATTTACCATTCTAAGGACATGCACCTGATAAGCAACCAGCAGCGGCGCGAAGCGGTGGAGTTCCTGACAGCCTTTATCGAGTTGACAGCCGACGGAGGCAGCAATCGGATATACAACCTAAAACGCCGCGCTGGATTGCTCGTCAGGAAGCTCAAAGAGAATAAAGAAATAAGTAACGAATTAGTAAAAGCAATCAAAGATGAACAACGAAACAATCGAAATCAAGAAAAGTAACGTGCTGGCCGCTTACGAGACGGCGCGTGAAACAGGTGCAGGAAGCACCATGAAAGTTCTCGAAGCTATGTTTGGCGAGGACATATTCAAGCCGAAAGACATCACGGAACGGGTAAAGACGTTTGACGACGCGATGATGATACTTGGAGAGGAACACCCACTTGTAATGGAATGGCATCTTGGAGAAAACCTCTCTCCCGACTTGGAGGCATACCTGCAACTACGTATCATTGTAGCAGCTCTCAATGAGGGATGGGAGCCTCAATTCACAGAGGATGAGGAACGCTACTATCCGTGGTGCTGGCTTTATACGAAAAAGGAAATCGAACAGATGGGTGAAGATGAGAGGAAAGAGCGAAACATGGTAAGCACCGTAGGCTATCAGACAGAATATGCGGGCTTCGCCTTTGCGAGCTCGACTAGCGCCCCCTCGGATTCGACTACGCTCTTCGGCTCTCGCCTTTGCTTGAAGAGCGACACGCTCGCGGCATACTGCGGCAAGCAGTTCACGGACATTTGGGCGGACTTCCTCCTGATCAGAAAGAAATAGTTTCACCCGTGGCCGCCCGAATGGACGGCCACCCAAAACCAAATAATTATGGACAAAGTATTAGGACAAGAGTACGGGAACATTGCGGAACGCACCGCATTCCTGCGTGACAACTGCGACGCGGTCGAGGAACTGGGCTACGTCAAACCGCTTGCCAATGAGCAAATAGAGGAGCTGAAAGATAAGCTCGTTGAGAACAACATCCAACTGCGCGACGTGCGAGCCGACAAACGGGCGCAGAACAAACTCTACAATGAGCAGATTAAGCAGTTGGAAGAGGAAAACGACGGAGTGACGAAACAGCTCAAAGAAAAGAGCGAATTTGTTACCGAGAATTGCTTTAAGTTCGTTGACGGCGACGAGGTGGGCTACTACAACGCGGAGGGCGTACTGGTTTACCAGCGTCCTGCACGGCCTGAGGAGAAGTCCCCGACGATTTTCAAAATTCAGAGAACAGGAACAAATGGTTGAACAGATTAAAACAAAGTCATCATGGAAAAAGAAGTGAAAGAAGAAATCAAGAAAGCGATTGCCGAAGCACTGGCAGGAAACGTAGCAGGAAAAGGAGAAGTAGTCATCAGGGAGGGCCAGGCGTTGCCCCTGCACGAACCTGAAAGAGTACAGATACACGGCACGATTGACGCGCCAGCGCGCTGGATTGAAAAGCGAGAGGCGACCATCAACCAAAAGGAGTGTTACGTGGAAGTAAACCGTGAGGAAATGACAATTACGCTTGTTACGGACGAAAAGAACTACTACGGGGCAAGTGTACAGGGTAAGCTCGAACTCTCTCCTGAATACGGGAAATTCGGCATTAACGGCGGAGAGTACATCACCAACTTCGAGATGGCGGAGCTGTTCAAGATGAACAGGGCGTATTTCGAGAACAGGAGCGTAGCCATGAAGCTCGTAACGGACTTGCAGAACTTTAAGGCAAAGGTCGACAAGGAGATTGAGAACAGCGACAACAAGCGCGGAGACCGCCGCATACTCATCAATCAGGCCGTTCAGTCGAACTTGCCCGAAGCGTTCAACCTCGTCATCCCAGTGTTCAAGGGGTGCGAGAAGCAGACGGTGCAAGTAGAGGTGTACGTCAACCCCAACGACTTCACCTGTACGCTCGTATCGGCGCAGAGCAATGAGTTAATCATCGAGACACGCGACACGATTATTGACGAGGTTTTGGAGCGCATACGCCTGACTTGCCCCGACATCGTGATAATCGAGCAGTAAGCCAGCAATGGTAGCGGACGCGGCAAGTGAGGGCTGCAAGGCAGGTTCGACCCCTGCCGTCCGCACAATAAACGCAATAAATCATGTATGAGTTAAGAGATTACCAAAGGGAGGCCGTGGACGCAGCCGTCAACTTCTTCTCCACAGGAAGCAAGAAAAACGGGCTGATAGTCCTGCCGACAGGGTCGGGAAAGAGCCTCGTGATAGCCAACATAGCACTTCGGCTGAACGCGCCAGTGCTCATCTTCCAGCCAAGCAAGGAGATACTGGAGCAGAACTACGAAAAGCTGTGTTCCTACGGCGTGTTGACGGACGTAGGGATATTCTCGGCCTCGTTCAACCGAAAGCAGGTGTCAACAATCACGTTCGCCACGATTGGCAGCGTAAAGAACTGCAAGGACTATTTCCGACGCTTCCGCTATGCGATAATCGACGAATGTCATTACGTTAACGCGGAGGCAGGGATGTACAAAGACTTCATCGAAACGGTCGGGTGCAAGGTGCTGGGGCTGACGGCCACGCCGTACCGCCTGTACAGCAACCGTTTCTACGGCTCCATGCTCCGTTTCATCACGCGCACGAACCCACGCATATTCAACGAGATGCTGTACTGTGTACAGGTCGGTACGTTGCTCTCACGTGGCTACCTCGCCAACATGAACTACTACCAGTTGAACGTGGTCGATACCAGCCGCCTGAAAGTGAACAGCACGGGCGCGGATTACACCGACGCGAGCGTGAGAAACCATTATCGGGAAATCAAATTCAACGACACGCTGGAAAACATCGTGCAGAGGCTGCTTGTGGCAGGGCGCACTTCCGTACTTGTATTCACACGCTTCATAGAGGAGGCGGAATACGTGGCACGGGCATTGGGCGGTCGTGCGGCGGTGGTGAGCAGCAATACTCCGAAACAGCAGCGCGAGGCGATATTAAAGGCGTTCAAGGCGAAAAAGATAAACGTAGTGGCGAACGTTGGAGTGCTTACCACGGGTTTTGACTTTCCTGAACTTGCCACGGTGGTACTGGCACGGCCTACAATGTCGCTTGCATTGTACTATCAGATGGTCGGCAGGGCTATACGTCCATATGAGGGCAAAACGTCTTGGATTGTCGATTTATGCGGCAACTACAAGCGTTTCGGTCGCGTAGAGGATTTGCAGGTGAGAGAGACACGGCCAGGTATCTACGCTGTATTCAGCGGTTACAAGCAGCTCACGAATGTTTATTTCAGAAAATAGGCGGAGATTATGGGCAGCAGGTGGATTAAGATATACGACAAGTTCCTCGGGTGGGAATGGTTCGGAAAAGCGGAAATGGTGCAGCTCTTTCTATACCTTTTGTTGAGGGCGAAGCACAAAGACGACAGCTGGCAGGGAATACCAGTTCTGAAAGGTCAGGTCATAACGACGAACGCAGCCATAAGGCGTGATTTGGGGTTGTCGGCGCAGACCGTAAGAACCTGTTTGAAACGGCTCATAAAGACAGGGGAAATAACATACAAATCAACGAACAGGTATGTGGTCATAACTATCTGCAAATACGAAAGTTACCAGTGTCAGGAAAGCCAAATCAACGAGCAATCAACAATCAAACAACGAGCAATCAACGAGCAATCAACGAGCAAAACGCAACCAAATCAACGAGCAAATAACGAGCAAAAAAGCGTTGTTAATATCTGTGTTACAGATAGTTGCGAGGATATAAAGGAAACAGCTAACGAGCAAATCAACGAGCAATCAACGAGCAAACGAAACGCGGATAGCGCGGGAACTAACAACAATACAAGAATAAAGAATATAGAAGATAATAATAAAGAAACCTCTCTAACGAGAGGTAAAGAAAAAACGGCGGCGGTTGAGACCGCCCCCTCTTCTGCCTCTGACGAGGCGGAAGCCCCAAAGCCTATTAAGTCCGAGAAAAGGGAAAATCTGCCATTCAAGGAAATCAAGGATATGTGGAACGAGGTCTGCACGGGCTACCCGAAACTGCACTCGCTATCGGAAAGCAGGAAAAACAAGATGCGCAACCGAATAGCCGAAATGGGCGGAGCTGAAAAAGGCTTGCTATTGCTGCGTGAGATATTAACGAAAATGCAAGCGAGCCACTTCCTGAAAGGCGATAACAGGCGCGGATGGAAAGCCTCATTTGACTGGCTGTTTGAGAATGATAAAAACTGGGTAAAGGTGTACGAGGGGAACTATGACAACCGTCCCGACACCGCGCCCCGATATAGAACCAACAATAGCAACAACGGAAAAAACTGCAACGACGAATGGAAGTAACGAAAGAGATAACCGACAAGGACGGCAAGAAAAAGGCCGTCAAGGTGCAGACACCAGCCATCGGTGAGATAATCAGCCGCATGGAGGAACGCGGAATGTTCACGGAGCTGACACGCAGGCCGCGACCCGATTACGACATCATGACCGCACTCGAACTGGTGGAAGCCATCGGCAAGCGGAGAAACCCACGTTTCGAGATTGACGAGGAAAACCGCTTTGCTTACGCCAACTTCATACGCTGGTGCCACTGCGACCCAGCGATGAACAGCATCGACCCCGACACTGGCAAGCCAGTAAAGGGCGACCTGAAAAAGGGCATCTACATTGCAGGAAACACGGGAACAGGCAAGTCGTGGTGTCTTGACATCATGCAGATGTATTGTAGGGTATGGGGCTTCAAGATAGTGTTCCCATATGAGCAGACGGAGGCGGCATTGTGCTGGAACAGCGTCAGGGCGGACGCGATATGCGACGTATACACCGAGAAAGGAACGTTTGCTGCGTTCAAGACGCGGCCTATACTCGCCATTCAGGACTTCGGGCAAGAGCCGCAGGAAAGCCTGTACATGGGAAACCGTATCGACGTTATTCGGCAGCTCATTGAATACAGGGGGGACAAGCCCGACCAGTTGACGCTGATAACGTCAAACTTGAAGCTCGGAGGTGAAAAGCTACTGAACAGGTACGGAGACAGGGTCGCCAGCCGACTGCACGAAATGTGCAACTACTTCGAGATTAAGGGAAAGGACAGACGGAAACTATAACCAAGATACAGAGATATGGACGCAAAGGCATTTTTCTTCCTCGTTGAACGGATGAGGGCGAAGCAAAAGGAATACTTCAAGACCCGAACGAGCGCGTCACTCACAGAGAGCAAGACGCTCGAAAAGGCGGTTGACGCTGAGATTGCAAGGGTTAGGGATATAGTCTACAAAAAGCAAAATCCGAGCTTATGGCACGATTGAACATAGAGAGGCAAAAACTTCTAAAGCAGTTGCAACATGGGTAAATGGGGAATAGACAACCAAATATGCGTAAAGATAACCATTCGCAAGGGGGTCTGCGATTATGATGTTATCTACTATCGCAACAAACTGCCGTTGTGGGTAGTCGAGCAATGGAGGTGGTATTTTGATTATCTCGCAGCACTTGTCAAGGTCAACAACCCACGGCTGAAAGTCGAGCTGACAATCTGTGCGCAGACATTGAAGCAAGGGCAAGAGTACATTGAGGAAAAGACAAAGACGTTGCTACGCGCGAAAAAAACAAAGTTGAAGAAGCTGCAAAGCCAACCATTGCAAGATGATTTGTTCCATTTTGAACGGGATAAATTCGCAAAAGCAATTCAAGAATTGCGCGAAGCGGTAGCGGCATTAGAACGGTGCGAGTTCAACTACTACGTTCCGCCGACACACATTAACAAAATCAAAAACTGGATAAGGCGATGAAAGATATTGAACTATTCAATGATAGCTTCCAAAATTACAAGGTCTACGGAATACCGAAAGCGCAGCTCATCCTGACCGATGTTCCGTATGTCCTCGGTAACAAGGCTTACGCCAGCAACCCGTCATGGTACGTTGACGGTGACAACCGAAACGGAGAAAGCGATAAGGCTGGTAAGCAGTTCTTTTCGTCAGACAGCGAATTCCGCCCCGCGGAGTTCATGCACTTCTGCTCGAAGATGCTCATCAAAGAGCCGAAGCAGAAAGGAAAGTCGCCCTGTATGATCATGTTCTGCGAGTTCGAGCAGCAATTCAAGTTCATAGAGCTTGGCAGGAAGTACGGCTTGAACCATTACATCAACCTTGTATTTCGCAAGGACTTCTCGGCACAGGTGCTAAAAGCCAACATGAAGATTGTCGGCAACTGCGAATACGGCCTTGTGCTTTACCGCGATAAACTTCCGAAGTTCAACAATGACGGGCGGATGATATTCAACTGCTTTGATTGGGCGAGGGACAACGGCACGCCGAAAGTACATCCCACGCAAAAGCCTGTGCCGCTGCTCGAACGCCTGATAGGCATATTCACCGACAAGGGCGACGTAGTGATAGACCCGTGCGCTGGAAGCGGCACTACACTGCTCGCAGCGGCCAACATGGGGCGCAAGGCTTACGGCTTCGAGGTGAACAAGGGCTTTTACAGCGACGCGAGAAACAAGGTGCTGCGCAGAATACAGCCTAATTTATTCACGTGACGAATAGGGAAATTAAAGGAAAAAATCGGAAAATTTCCTCAAATTTTCTCATTTTACTTCAAAACAAAAATAAGACTATGGATAGAGAAACGATTGAAAAAGCGGCGTTGGAACACGCCCTTAATACTACTGGCCTCGATTACATTGGAGAGGTAGCCTGTGAGAACGGATTTATAGCTGGCGCAGACTGGCGGATAAACAGCGTTTGGCACAGCGCGGATGAAGAGCCTGAAACAGGGCGAATGATACTTGTCAGGAAGTGCATAGCACGCAACCATGTGTCTTACCAGTTGAAAGTGAAAGAGGCACTGCCGTACTGGGAGAGGGGCGCAAGGTTCATAGGCGGATGGGCATACTTAAGCGACCTATTACCCACGGAAAATGCAGAAAATTTTCAGCGAAATTCCGCCGATTTTCCGCGAAAATTCCGCGAGTGTAGAAAAACTTCATCAGGCGGAAAGGAGGCAGAGCAATGAAATGGGATGAAATACTCAGGCTACCTTCTGTTGCCGAAGCGTTACAAATCCTGCACCCGACAGAAAGTGTATGCGGTATCTGCCATCTGCCTTGGTCGATAAGCGGAGCAAAATACATAAGCACGTCAAGCGAGGGCGGAGTATTCTACGTTTGCCCGTATTGCTTCAAGCATAGCAGCCTCGAGCAGGTACTGAATGCAACCGTAGAGGGTTATATGAAACAATATGAAAACGTACACGAAGAATACGGTAGGGAATTCAGAAAAAAATATGACTTTTTGAAGATATTGAGAGAAACAGCAAGGGAATATACTGAAATACACAAAACGAATGAACTATGAAACGGGAGATAAAATTCAGGGGAAAGAGCATACACGAGGATGTATGGCTTTACGGGTGGCTCATGCAGGCTACCGACTGGGAGCAACGTCGGTACGAAATCGCCAAAGACATGATGGAGGCATTTCTTGGCAAGGATTGCACAGATGTTTATTCGGGAACGGGCGTAAAGTTGCAGCAGGCCAAGGAAGCTGTTATGTATGCCGATGCGCTGATTGCAGAACTGAAAAAAAGGAAACGAGCATGAAACAGGCACTGACCATTGAGGAAGTGCGCCACTTTATCGCCGCCACGAACAAGCAGTTTGAACGTGGCGGCATCTTCATTGACCGAGTACGGGTCAAGAGGGATGGCACAGGCGCAGTGCAGGAGATATTCATCGACTACGAACAAAGGACGGAGGCAGACAATGAGAAAGACGATAACCAAAGTACAGACGGTGATAGGCATTGACCCCGACGTGGAGAAAAGCGGAGTTGCAAGCCTCGAATGCGACACGCGGAGGCTCGAAATAGCCACACTGGCATTTCCCGACCTGCTGGACTATCTGATGTGGGCAAAGCGACGGGCGGAAACCACGGGGCGGACATTCAGGGTCATCATTGAGGCAGGATGGCTGAACAAGTCAAACTGGCATCTCGCGCCAAAGGACACACGCGCCGTGGCGGCGGCCAAAGGCAACCACGCAGGGCGCAACCACGAAACAGGGCGGAAGATTGCCGAGATGTGCCAGCACTGGCAGATACCCTACGAGCTTGTAAGGCCGCTCGCCCTGAAAGTCGGAGGCGTGAACCTGTGGAAAGGAAAGGACGGCAAAATCACGCAAGAGGAACTGGCCGCGTTCACGGGAATAACAGGCCGAACGAACCAAGAGGGGCGCGACGCGGCGTTGTTGGCGTGGACTTGGGCAGGTTTTTCGCTAAGTCGGTGCAGAAATAAGTGAAAAATGCTATAAATTAGCCCGTAAACGATTATTATGTAAACATTTTGATGTAAATTTGCAGAAAAACAATAAACCGATAAGTTTGCACGTATGGAACTGGATAAAATCAAGCAAGTCAAGCTGTCGCAGGTGAGGGTCAACAAGCAGAACCCCCGAACGATAGCAAAGGACAAGTTTCAGAAGCTCGTCACATCGATTTTGGTGTTCCCGAAGATGCTGATGATACGCCCCATCGTGGTTGACAACGTGATGCAGGCACTCGGAGGCAACATGAGGAACAACGCCCTGAACTACATAGCGAAGCTCACGCCCGAAGATATAGCCCAGCGGCTACACGCTTCGGCGGACTACCAGCGCAAGACGGAGGGCGAAAGGCAAGCCCTGCTCCAGTGGTGGGGCGAATGGCTCGAAAAGCCGACCGCCTACATCATCGACGCAAGCGAGTTGTCGGAAGATGAGCGCAGGCAGTTCATCATCAAGGACAATACGAGCTTCGGCCAATGGGATTACGACGCGCTGGCAAACAAATGGGACAGCGCACAACTGGGTGACTGGGGAATGGACGTTTGGAACACGAACCCCACGGCGTTCGCCCCACTGGGCAGCACACCGACGGCGGCAACGCCCGAACAGGCAGCACCCGACGCAAGCGAGGATGACGGTACGGGCGATGTGCTACGGACGTTTGACGGCCAGTTGCCGTCTGAGATAGAGGGGCAAGACCTTACGCCCGATGACTTGCCGAAGTACGACGGTGAGGAAAACACGCCGTGCGACTACATTACGATAACCTTTGAGAGCAGCGAAAGGGAGCTGCTGGCCGAACATCTCGGAGTAAGCCCCGAAAGGCTGTTTGAGAAGATATGCTGGCGGATAGACGAACTTGTGGCAATGAGGAATGAGGAGGCAGGCGATGAATAAGGACAGGATAACGAAAGTTCCGCTCCACGATGTGAGGCAGAACGAGGCGAACCCACGCACAATCACGCCCGAAAACCTGAAACGGCTCGTCAGGAGCATATTGGAGTTCCCGAAGATGTTGCAGGTGCGGCCAGTGATAGCCGACGAAACGGGCTTGATACTGGGCGGAAACATGCGCCACAAGGCACTGACCGCCATAGCGGAGATGTCGGAGGGTGAAATAATGGCCGAAATTGGCACTTTGCGTTCCGTTCAGCGCAAAGTAAAGGGTGAGCAGGAACAACTGGCCGACTTTTGGAGAAAGTGGCTCAAATCGCCTTATTTGTACGCCATACGTGAAACCGAACTTTCAGAGGATGACAAGAGGGAGTTTGTCATCAAGGACAACGTACACGCAGGCCAGTGGGATTACGATATGCTGCGGAACTTCGACCAAGAGGACTTGCAGGAATGGTGCGTAACTCCGTGGAGTGGCACTTTCCCGTTCGAGGGCATGGACGGGGGCACGGCCACCAATGAGAACAACAGCGTTGAAGTCGTTGCGCCCGAAAGGGAGCGGATTATCATCATATACCCACGTGGAGAGAATGCGGACGTATTAAGGCTTCTCGGATTGAAAGAACTTACAAAACCTGCTTATCGGCTTGATGAAATTATAGGGAAACAATGTGCGGAATAGTTGGTTTTTCAGGTATCGCAGAAAAAGACAGCAGAACAAAATTCATAGACCTTTGCCGCCAGTCTTGTATCCGTGGTGTACACGCATTCGGAATTGCGTACCACACAACGGATGGGGTTGCCGTGTTCAAAAGCACTGATTTTGAGGAAGTAATCGTAGCTATACCCGACCCGTTGCCACGAAAAATCATTTTCCATAACAGGTATTCCACAAGTGGAGATTACCGAATAATGGAAAACAACCAGCCGATATTCATAAACGGGAACGCGCTTGTGTTCAACGGCACTGTTGACATGGGTACGAAAGCGGAAATGGAAGCGCGTCACGGCATCAAAATGCAGACGGACAACGACGGCGAGATAGTATTGCTTGATGTTTTGGCAGGAAAGCCGTTTGCCCACATACGAAACTCCGCTGCGACGTTTGCAGGCGTGTTTTTGGGAAAAGACGGCAATATGTTCGCGTTTCGCAACGATTTACGCCCTCTCTGGTGTCTGAATGAGAGAGGATGCAAGTTTATATGTTCCACGATTGATATTGCCGTCAGGGCAAAATTCGACAGAAACAACTGCACTCCTGTTGAGCCACTAAAATTGCTTTATCTATGACAAACCGTATCGAGGAATACATACAATACCACGTTGACAGCAGCAGGGCGTTGGATATAGACCCACAGGTAGAGGCAATCCAATACATCTGCAATAGGTTTGAGCTGAACATTGAACAGCGTTTGTGGCTGTGTTTCCTGTTCAGCACGAATTATTGTGTTCCTACGACGTATTTCATGTACAATGAATTTCCCGACTTCGCCACGGTTGATGTAGGACGATTGCAAAGGTGGTGGCAGGAAAATAGGGAAAAGCTCATTTTCACCACCGACAGGGCTTGGATAAGAAGCCGAAACCAGTTTGTAAATGTATTCTGCTCATACCGCGAACAGGTAAGGAAGTGGGGAAAAGGCCAAATGAGCCAGTTCCTCGCCATATCACTGGCTTTAGACGGAGCAAGCGACAAGTACACGGCATATGACAATTTGAGACGGAATTTCGGCATTCTCTTGTTTGGCAGGTTTACAATGTTCCTGTATTCAGAATTGCTTTACAATGTCTGTGGCTTCAAAGTCGGCGTTCGGTTTGATTTGAGAGAAGCGGAAAGTAGCCGAAACGGTCTTGTTTTCGCACTTGGATTGGAAAACGTAGCCTATACTGGCAGGACGGGCAAGACGTTGCCGTCCGAAATGATGGACTACCTAAACGACGGCCTCCGATATATAAACTCACGCATTCAGGACTTACCAATACTACCGAGGCATAAGACACTTTGGAGCATTGAAACGACATTGTGCGCATACAAGAAACACAAGATCAACAACAGGCGGTGGGTCGGCTACTACATTGAGCGGATGAGAAAAGAGATAACCAAACTTGAAGCGGCCACGGACAAACGACACGGAGGCGGTGTCTGTTGGCTTCCATTATGGCAGTTCAGAGCCGAAACATACGAAAAGAAATACTTGAAAGAATGGCAGTGAAAGTTATATACATAGCAGGCGTTCCAGCAAGCGGCAAGTCCTCATTGATGAAGTTAGTCCGTGACAACCTATTTGCGGACAGCAAAGAGTTCAAGCACGGGCTGTGCAGGGGCATTGAGAGCTGCGATGGGAAATTCAAGATGCTTGGAGTGTTTGACGGCTCTTTGTTCGAGGGTACGGACAAACTCGGCATGACAGTGATAAACGACGCATTGCAATACATCGGAGCGTTGCAGGCGGCAGGGAGCAAAACGGTTGTCTTTGTCGAGGGCGACAGGCTTTTCAACATACGCTTCCTAAGCAAGACCCACGCACTCCTGTTGGTTATCGACGCAAACGAGGCAGTCTTGAAATGGCGGCACATAGAGCGAGGCGACACCCAAACCGAGACATTCCTGAAAAGCCGTCGCAGCAAGGTAGAGAATTTTATCGCAAGATACAAGGTCAGGCGCATTTGGAACAATACGCCGAAAGACCAAGAGCGCATATTGTCTTATATTCTTAAAACGGCGCGTGAATATGTGGACTGAAAGCAACTATCAGGACAGAGCGGTAAAGGAAATCTGTTATAACTGCGGCTCAAAGACGGCCAAGAAGTCTTACAGCTTCTTCAAGAGGATGGAATACCTGACAGGCGGTAAGTCTTTGGAAAAAGTGTTGTGCAGTGTGTGGTATCTCGACGGCGTTCCTGCTGCATTCTTCTACGCAAACAAGAGCCGAAGCCACGTGCGCCTCATTGAAATAGCCGTCAAGAAAGACCTGCAAGGCAAAGGAATAGGCAAAAAATACTTTTCCGCTTGCTCTCGCTCATGAAACAACAGGGAATGGACACACTTACATTCCGAACGCCGATAAACGAACAGGCGCAATTCTTTTGGCTTAAAATGGGTGCAAGGATAACGGGTATGAAAGGCGATGACTACGAAATGGAATTGAAAATAAAGATATAAAGCTATGGCATATTATCAAAGCCCACGATGGAGCAACGAAATAGCGGACTGCTCCATGCCGATGACGTTCGACACATATAGCAACTGCTCATTCGGCTGTATGTATTGCTTCTCCCAGTTCCAGCGCGGAGTTGGAGACAGCAAGGAAGCGTACCTGCACAAGGAAGTCAAGGCGGTGAACGTGGAGAAAATCAAGAAAATGTTTACCGACCCTGACAATCACGCAGGGCAGTTCAAAGAGTACATCAAAGAGCGCAAGGTGATGCAGTGGGGCGGATTGAGCGACCAGTTCGACGGGTTCGAGAGGCAGCGCGGCGTGACACTGGAACTGTTGCGCTTCTTCAAGGAGATAAACTACCCTCTGTGTTTCTCCACAAAGGCCACGTGGTTCACGCAGGATGAGCGGTACATGGAGCTGATACGCGGTCAGAAAAACTGGAATTTCAAGTTCTCGATAATCACGCTCGACGCGGAAAAGGCTCGTCAGATAGAACGGGGTGTGCCCTCTCCGCAGGAACGATTGGAAGCCATACGCAGTATAGCCGAGGCGGACGCAGGAGGCGCAACGTTGAGATTGCGCCCGTTCATCATCGGAATATCCACGCCATCATACCTGCAACTGATACGTCAGGCGCACGAAAAGGGGGCAACGGCCATGAGTACGGAGTTCCTTTGCGTTGAGCAGCGCAGCCCCACCCTACGGGAGTTTATGCCAACAATCAACAGGCTCGCAGGGTTTGACGTGATGGCATTTTACAGGCGTTACAGCGTATCATCGGGATATTTGCGCCTGAACAGAAAAGTCAAACGGCCATTCTTCGAGAAGATGAAGCACCTCGCAGACGAGCTGGGGATGCGTTTCTACATATCGGACGCGCATTTTAAGGAATTGTGCTGCAACGGCTCGTGTTGTGGTTTGCCGCCAACGTGGAACTACTCGCGCGGCCAGTGGTGCGAGGCGTTGCAGATTGCAAAGGGCAGGCCGTCAGGAGAGGTGTGCTGGAACGACGTGCGCGGCGACATAGAACAGCTCGTGTCGTCGTTTGAATGGTCGAGGGCGCAGGGCTTCAACTGTAACAGCAGCGAAAGACGGGCGAAGTTCTACGGCATGACGATGGCGGACTATATGCACTGGCTGTGGAACAATCCGCAGGCAGGCCAAAGTCCGTACAAGCTGTTCGAGGGCGCACTTGTACCATCGAGAAAGGACGCTGAGGGAAACATCGTGTACAAGTTTAACGGCGCAAGGTTTTGACGTATGAGTTACGCGAAAAAGACAAGCATGAAAGACTACCGACAGGCGCAGATAATCCGCATGGATATTATCAGCCGCCTGTACAAGCGCGGTTACTCCTACCGAGAGATGCGTGAGGAGGTGATGGCGCGGCTGGACTTGCAGTCGTATTCGTTGCGCACGGTAAAAAAGGACGTGGAGAGGCTTCTTGCCGAATGGAGGGAGGCGCGGATTGACAACACGGACTACGCCCTGCAACTGGAACTGGAACGCATAGATGACCTCATAAAGGAGGCGTGGGAGGCGTGGGAAAAGTCCAAGCAGGAATATGAAAAACGCAGGGCGAAACAGATAGGTGTGCCGAACCCCGACGATGAGGGTAAGGGTGGCGGCGGTGTCGTTACGCTCAAAATGGAGCAGACGGCGGAAAATGTCAGCCCGTGCGGCGACCCACGTTATTTGGAGTTGATACACAAATTGCTGATAGAGCGGCGCAAGTTGCTCGGGCTGTACAGCCCCGATAAAAAGGAGATTACGGGTGACTTGTCGTTTGCAAACCTGTTGATGCAGACTGGCGTAATAGATGAGGAAGAATGACGAAACGGTACGCAGGAACGCTGACAAGCTCTTCCAATCATGGCGGAGCGACTGGAACAAGTTCATTAAGGAGGCACTGGGCGTTACGCTCGACCCTGAACAGCAGGCAATCGTGGCGGCGGTGCAGAGGAACAAACGTGTTTCGGTGCGCAGCGGAACGGCACGGGGCAAGGACTTCGTGGCCGCTTGCATCGCCGTATCTTTTCTGTACCTCACGCCGCGCTGGAACAAACGGGGTGAGCTTGTCGAGAACACCAAGGTAGCACTGACAGCACCGACCGACCGTCAGGTCAAGAACATTATGATGCCTGAAATCAGCCGCCTGTTCAACAAGGCCAAGAAAAGGGGCTTTGTGCTTCCTGGGAGGCTGACGGCATACGACATCCGCACGGACAATGAGGAGTGGTTTTTGACGGGCTTCAAGGCAGACGAACACAACCACGAGGCATGGTCGGGCTTCCACGCCGTCAACACGATGTTCATTGTGACGGAGGCGACGGGTATCAGCGATGACACATTCGCGGCCATTGAGGGAAACTTGCAGGGCAACTCGCGCATAGTGCTTGTGTTCAACCCTAACACGGTTGTCGGGTATGCGGCAAGGTCGCAGAAGTCCGCACGGTGGACGCGGTTCTGCCTGAACAGCCTCACAGCCCCGAACGTTGTACAGCACAAGCTGCTATATCCCGGCCAAGTGGATTACGATTGGGTGAAAGACAAGCTGGAAAACTGGTGTACGCGGATAACGGCTGATGAGGTGCAGGCGGAAATGGACGATTTCGAGTTTGAGGGGCAGTGGTATCGCCCCGAAGATTTGTTTCGGAAGAAAGTCCTTGGGCAGTTCCCGAAAGTGTCCGATGACATCCTCATTCCCGCGCAATGGCTTGAACTGGCGCATCAGCGTTGGGAACAGGTCAACGGGCGAGAGCCGCTTAGGCAGGAAATACGTATGCTGGGCGTTGACGTGGCAGGAATGGGTCGCGACTGCACCTGCTTCGTAGAGCGAAAGGGCGCGTGGGTGTCGGAGTTCCGCGCACACAACAGCGGAGGGTCTGCAGACCACATGAAGATTGCAGGGCAGATAGCAGCATACAGGCGCAGGCAGATTGAGGCGTATGTCAGCATAGACACCATCGGCGAGGGTGCAGGCGTTTACAGCCGCTGCATCGAGGTTGACGAAAAGGACTACATCATCAGCTGCAAGTACAGCGAGGCGGCAAAAGGCCACAACGGAAAGCCGCTCACGGACGTTACGGGACAGTACGAGTTTATCAACATGAGGGCGTATCTGTTTTGGTGCGTCCGCGACTGGCTGAACCCGAAGAATGACACGGGGGCGATGTTGCCGCCCGATACCCAGTTTGATGAAGAAGCGACGGAGATAAAGTGGTCGTTCCGCTCTGACGGGCGCATCATAATCGAGCCGAAAGAGGACATCAAGGAACGTCTGGGCAGAAGCCCTGACAAGTTCGACGCACTCGCCAATACGTTCTACCCGATACGGACGAACAAGAGGATAGACCTCGACAGGCTCGCCCGAATGATTGGGCGGTAACAAAGGGCGGCAAAATATTCCGCAAAATGGCAACATTTGACATCAAAATATTCAAGAGCTATGACGATTGAAGAAATACTCAATTCAGAAGGCACGGCGGCGCAGAAGATAGCCGCTCTGAAAGAAAAGACAATCAACGTGCCGATGTGGACAGGCCGTGAGGGATTGGTGCGGCAGTACGACCCGACCAAGCACCCAGTGATGAACAAGGCGAAGTACCCTGACATTGTGAACGCGGACGGCTTCCAGCCAGTGACACGGGTAACGTGCGACTTGCAGAGGCTCGCCGTGAAGCGTATGACGGAGCTTGTCACGGGCATACCCGTAAAGCGTGTGTACCAGCCCGAAAACGAACGGCAAAAGGAAGTGGCAACCTATATCGAAAAGATATTTATGAAAAACCGCATCGACAGCGTGAACATAGAGCGGTGCAATATGCTTTTCGCAGGATGCGAGGTGATGACGCTATGGTACGCCGTGGAGCAGCGGCACACCGCTTACGGCTTCAACTCCGACCTGAAACTGCGGTGCAGGAACTTCTCGCCGATGTTGGGCGATGAGCTTTACCCGTTGTTTGACGAGTACGGCGACATGATAGCCATGTCCGTTGCGTACACACGCAGGAACGCCCGTAAGATTGTGCAATACTTCGACTGCTACACGGCCACGCGCCACATCAAGTGGAGTACGCAGAACGGCGATTGGGAGGCGGTGGAGGATGAAGCGATAACCTTGCAGAAGATACCCTGCATCTACATGTACAGGCCGACACCGATATGGGAAGATACGTCACGGATAGTTTACGAGATTGAATGGGCGTTGAGCCGAAACGGGAACTATCTGCGCGAGAACTCGAAGCCGCTGTTTGTGGTGTTCGCTGATGAAGAAATGCCCTACGGAAAAGAAGGAAGCCCCAATAAGGAGTTTAGGGCGGTAGCGCAATACCCTGCAAATGGAAAGGCGCAATACGTAACGTGGGAGCAGGCCGTGGAAAACCTGAAATTCTACGTGAACGAACTGCGCAACCTTTTCTTCACCCAGTTGCAACTGCCTGACTGGAGCTACGAAAAGATGTCGCAACAGGCATTGTCAGGCGAAAGCAGGAAGCAGCTCTTTATCGACGCGCAACTGAAAGTGAAAGATGAGAGCGGACGGCTCATTGAGTTTTTCGACCGCGAGGTGAACGTTGTCAAGCAGTTCCTGAAAGTCATGCTTGGAGAAAGCTACGCAGCCGACATCGACGCGCTGAATGTAGAGGTGCAGATAACGCCGTTTACGATTACAGACGAAAAGGACACCATCGACAAGCTCCTTGCAGCCAACGGAGGCGAACCCATCATTTCGCAGCGCGAGTCGATAGAGCAGCTTGGATGGTCTGACGATGTTGACAAGACATTGCAGGAGATACGGGAACAAAATGTGTCCGACATATTCGAGCCGACCGAATAAGCAGGAATGGAAAGACGGGGAAAGAAAACGGCTGAACGGCCAAAATACACTTGCCGCGATTGTGCCAGCAGCTACGGGTGGTGCAGCAAGGCTCTTGACGGCCATCTTATCCTGTGCAGGTGCAAATACTACACGGACGGAAGATGGTGCAAGTTCCTAAAAGACCCACAATGCGAACATTTTGTAAAACGAAAGGAAACGGACAATGGCTAAGACGAACAAATACGACAGCCAGCACTGGCGCAACCAAGCCGCATACGAGCGTCAGATTGACGCAATATACAGGACAGCGGCAAAGGAAGCGGCGGCACTTGGTGTCTCAATCAAGGATTTCAACCCCGATAGGCTGTTTTCTTTCTCCGACTATCCAAACACACGGAAGAAGATAGAAAAGCTCCTCAACGACCTGCAATCGGGCGTTACGGCTGTCATAGTGAACGGCATACGCAGCGAATGGACGCTTGCCAACAACAAGAACGACGAACTGGCAAGACAGGTGTTCGGCGACAGCGTCGGGAAACTGACAAAGGAGCTGGAACGCCGTTATTTCAGCACGAATGGCGCGGCGCGAGACGCATTCATCAAGCGAAAGACTGACGGCCTCGGTCTGTCTGACAGGGTTTGGAAGTACACAAACCAGTTCAAAGAGGAAATAGAGCTTGGGCTTGACCTCGGCATACGCAGCGGACGTTCGGCAGACGAACTGAGCAGAGACTTGCGGAGCTACTTGCAACACCCCGACAAGCTGTTTCGGAGGGTGAGAAACAAACACGGGCAACTCGTACTATCGCAAAGAGCGAGGGCATATCATCCTGGGAGAGGCGTTTATAGAAGCTCGTACAAGAATGCCCGACGGCTTGCCGCAACGGAAACGAACATTGCCTACCGCACGGCTGACTACGAGCGTTGGCAGCAGCTTGATTTCGTTGTTGGCATTGAGATAAAGTTGAGCAACAACCATCCCGAACCCGATATTTGCGATGACCTGAAAGGACGTTACCCCAAAGATTTCAAGTTCACGGGCTGGCACCCACATTGCCGTTGCCATGTGGAAACTGTACTGAAAACGCCTGACGAGCTGATTGCCGACAACAGGCGCATCATGGAGGGCGGAAAGCCAACCGAAACAAGCGTGAACACGGTCGCAGATGTGCCGCAGGCATTCACGGACTGGGTGGAGGCAAACAGGGAACGCATGACGGCGGCGAAGTCCTTACCATACTTCATCCGCGACAACAGCAAGTATGTTGAGCGCACGCCCAAAGCGACAACTCCGAGCCAGTTAGAGGATGTGTTGCAGTTGGCGGAAAAAGCAAGCGTGGAATATCTTGCCGTGTCCGAGCTGTCAAAGACGCTCACGGAAGATGAGATAATAAGCAGGGTAAGCGGTGGAGATTTGACAACAGGGTCTTGCTCGTCGTTGGCTTTCACTTACGCAGGTAACAGGTGCGGTTTTGACGTTCTTGATTTCAGGGGCGGAATGAGCCAAAGTTTTTTCAGCAGAACTGGTAACATCATGTCCATTGCGGAAAAGGTCGGCGGCACGGTTGCAAAACACACCAACGACTATAAGAAAGCGAAAGACCTGCTTAAAACGACGCAGATGGGAAAAGAGTATTATTTCACGTGCGGCTCACACGCGGCCATTGTCAGACGGACGGAAACGGGCTTTGAGTACTTGGAGCTTCAATCGCCATACGTCAATGGCTTCAAGCCTTTGGATGAAAATGTGCTGAAACGCAGGTTTGCCGCAAAAAAATCTCACACCGTGTATGGCACAAAGTGCGAGACAAGGGACTGCATTATTGACATAGACCTGTTGCGCAAGGATAGCGGATTCAGGCGAATGCTGGGCTACATCAACACAGCAAAAGACAAACAGAGGAAAGGAAAGAGCGGAACGACAAGGTAGGCTATTGCCTGTCTTTGAAGAAGTCACGCCAGTACGGATTTTCCTTGTCGAAAATCCGCTTTTCTTCCTCCGTGAGGTTGTGCGGATAGTCGGCGAAAAGGTTGTATATTTTCTTCTTGTCGAAAGAAAACAGGAACTCGCCGATGTTATCGACATTATCCACCCAAAAGATGGTGTCGCCGTCGTTGTTTTTGTAAAAATCGTACTCCATGTTGCAAATTTACTTCTTTTTCTGTGATTTACGATACAAAACGTGCTTGGAGATTACACACAAACGGGTTGCCTTGGGGTGCGCCTCGTCAATGTTCGCAGCCCACAGGGCTTCGAGCCGACAGCCAATCTCGGCAGGGTTGAACATCTCGTAGATGGCCGCGAGCGACCCAAAGTAGAACTCCGTCGCGCCACCCTCCTTGGGGTGGAAAAACTGTACCTTTATCAGGGATGCAGCGGAAAGTGTAGTTAATTTCTTCATTTTTTGCCTCTCGTTGTCTTAAATGTTGCAGACGGAGAAGTACCCACCCAGTAGGTAAATCTTCCGCCTGCGTTGTTTATTTACGTTATTCCTTGCGGTAGTTGAAGATTGTCCCCTCGTCATAGCTTGCGGTAAGACCAGCCAGCTCGGAGTTGCGGTAAGGCTCGCCGCTTGGGAGGCAGACGGTGTACAGGACGTTGTCGTACATGCAATGGCACAAGCCACGGCGCGACACCTCGCTCTCGATGTCGGAAAACCAAACGTTGGAGGGCTGCTTCCTTTCGCCGTTGTAGTCGAAGTACAGCCCCGACACCTTTATAGGCTTGCGGACAAGGTTGTCAACGGTCATGGAGGCGCGGTGACGCTTTATCTTCCGAGCCGTTTCCTCGCCAAAGAGGGAAAGCACAATCTTTATTGCTTCAAGGTCGCCGTCCCACGCGATGCAACACTCATGGTTGTTGTATTCGTAAACGTACACCTCCTGCGGGTCGCATTCGGCCTTTATTTTGGCGTCGATACTTTCGTAGAACTCGAACAGGCGTTTGGCACCGTCTTTTGTAGCGAAGCCACCGCCACCGATGCGGACGAGCTTCTCACCCTCGGCCAAGGGGCGGATGGACTTCAAGCCCTCGGCGAACTGCTCGTTGGAGAAAGCGAAAAACACGTCGAACTTCTTTACATCGACGTGCGATTGCTCGTCGCGGAGTTCGCGGTAGCGTTTGAGGGTCTTTGCGTTTTTGTATTCCAAGACACCGTCGTTGTCCCAGTTGGGAGCAAATTCAAATTCTGTATTCATTGTTGTTGTGGATTAAAAGATTTTCAGATAGTATTCTATGCTTTCTTTCAGGGAAAGGGCGAAAGCAATACCCTTGTCTCCGAATGCCTGAGCCTCTGAACAGATACCGTCCTTGTAGGTCAGACAGGCGAAAGTACCGTTAGGCAAATCGACGCTAAGACGGGGATTTCCCCAGTGCATGTCGATTTCGATTTTCGGGCGGCGTTTATTCTCGTCGATTTCGTCCTCCCACAAAGGCAGGATGTACTTGTGCGAGACAACGCGCACAGGATTTTTTGAGGTCGCTGCGATAAAGCGGTTAGCCCAAAACCAGCTGCGGCTGGCATCAAGAACGGTACGACCCAAGTCAATGTAGCCGAGCTTTTCGGCAAGTTCTTTCGCTACGACCAGCATAGCGGCATTTACATCATCGTTACTCATTGTTGTTGTGGTATTTAATAATTAAACATTCGGTAAATCACAGATTGCAACGCGGAAGCCTGCACGAACGAGTTTCGGCAGGAAGTAATCAAGCTCACAGAAACGAAAGCTCGAAGTCACAAAAGAAGCCCTGCCAATTATTGTCAGTGGCTCAACTTGCAAGCCAAGGACAGAATGGGCGATGTGCGCATCCTTTTCGAGCATGGTGTAAAAGTCGCCACGGCGGAACAGGATAACAGCGTCAGGATGTTTTTCCCGTATGCGCTGGATGTATTTTGTCATATCAGTTTCCATAACCTTAAAAATTTGCTTTAAGGTTTAACTGCCGCAGGACTTCTTTCAGCTCGCTGTCGGTGTACTTCATTGCGATTTCCTTGGAAACGCAGTTGTGGTTGGCGGCGATTTGTATCGCGCGTTCTCTTGAAACCTTTGGGAGTGTTCTAAATGCTTTCATAATTATTCCTCCTGATTATTTGACGTAAAACGAAACTTGAAGACCGCGACGGAGCTTGCAGACACATTTGTCTAGCAGGCAGTTGAAAGCGCGTTTGAGCAGCTTGTTCAGCATGTCAACACCGACGAGGGCGACAATACCAGCGACACCGACGAGCTTGTTAATTTTACGACCCTCGTTGTCAACGCCGTAAACCTTAATACGGAAGTTGCGGTTGATGCAACTTGTTGTGTAATTTAAAACGCTATTCTTTTTCATATCAGCTCTATTTTTTTGTTGTTGTGAAAGTGATTATCTCGTAATCACACCGCAAAGGTAATGCGTTATTTTCAAATAACAAAATAAATTCGCAGTTTTTTCTAAACTTTTTTGTTGATTGTCGCATAATCGACAGATTTTAAAAGTGGAAACATCAAAATAAAAATTGCAAATTTCGCTTATAACATAATCATTTTAAGCGGAAATCCGTTATCTTTGCATAAACTAATTAGTTGACATTATGAGAAAAGAGTTATTCGATGCGTTGAAAGCCAAGTTTCCGGGGGTCAACGCCAACGTACTGAACAGGATTGCCGACAAGCTCGCCAAGACTGTAACGACTGCCGAACAGGTTACAACTGCCGTTGCAGGGGTGACGCAGGAGATTATCGACATCATCGAAAGCTACGGTGATAGTCGTGCGACAGAAGCGCAGCACACAGCAGTACAGAACTACGAGCAGAAATACGGCCTGAAAGACGGCGTAAAGCTCGAAAACGGAGGCGGTACAGGCGGAGAGCATGGTACTGAAACCGAGCAGAAAAAAGGCGCAGGAGAGGGAGCAGAGCAAGTTCCAGCATGGGCAAAGACGCTCATTGACACCAACAAGGCGTTGAGCGAGCGGATAGCCAAGATGGAAACGGAGCGTACGACCTCGACACGCAAACAGCAACTCAACGAGGTAATAGGGAAACTTCCCGAAAACCTGCGGAAAGCCTACGAGCGCACGCCTGTTGACAACATCACCGATGATGAGTTTAACACCCTGATTGGTGATATTACAAAGGAAGTTGACGGCATAGTGAAATCGACGGCGCAGAGAGGGGCTGTATTCGGTCGCCCGTCCGCAACGGGCAATCAGGGTAATCAGGACGGAACATTGACCAAAGAGCAGGAAGCAGCTATCGCACACCGCGACAGCAAGCCGACCTCGGACGGACAGCCGTTCTAATGTCTAACAATTCAAAACCATAGAAAGATGGGAATGACAGTGAAAAGAAACCGAGACACAAGAACGCCTCGCGTTATCATGCACAAGGTCGCCGACATCAGGGGCGGCGTGTCTGTCTATTCTTCCGACCTTGGCGGCGACTATATCCGTGAGGGCGCAGTTTTGAGCGCAGCCGACGAAAAGGGCATCTGCCACGTAGTCAAGATTGCACAGGTAGTTGCGCAAGTCGGAGCAAGCGATACTCAAATCAAGGTCGCCAAATTTCACAATTTCGCCGTCGGCAATTTCATCATGTCGGATGTTGGCGGAAAGGCGTATGCTATCACGGCGATAGACACCACGTCGAGCAAGACCTACGACACGATTACGATAGGCACGGCCATCGGTGCTGTCGCTAAGGACGGCTTCATCATTGAAGCAGCCGCGCAGTCGGCAGACACATCGTCGGCGTTGAAGTACGTTCCGCAGACCATTGTCGGAACAGGCAAGGTGGTGGAAAAGGGCGGCAACATCGACACCGACGCATGGCTCATGGCCGTTACAAAGGGCAATCCGCTGCCTGACTGCATCGCGGAACACCTGAAAGGCATCATCAATTATTAACGTAAAACGCTATCATCATGGCAGGAACAATAGTAAACACGCTCATTCATGGGCTTACACAGCAGATGGTGCAGGCGCGGTTGAACACGGCGGACGCGAAGCCATTCACGTTCGGCACGTACTTCCCTGTGAAGAAAGTCAACGGCTTCATTTGGCGCACGTTGAGCAACCAGCTGGCCAAAAAGAATGTTGCCGCAGACCTGCACTCTGACAATGGCACGATACTCCGCAAGCGGCGTCCGATATTCGAGAGCGCAAAGGGCGACATCCCGTTTATCAGCATTTCGCGTGAGCTGAGCCGCTCGGAGATAAAGGAGTATCAGACCGCGCTCGCATTCGCACAGGACGATGACGCTACGAAGCTCGTGCAGTACTGGGGCGAAGATGTGGACTTCTGTTTTATCGGCGTTCAGTCGGAGCTGGAGTTCATCGCATGGAAGCTCGCATCCAACGCGGCAAAGCTGGGGTTCACGACAACGACTAACGCAACCTACGCCAACGAGTTTGATTTGGACTACGACGTTGACCCCGAAATGAAAGTCAAGACAACCGTTGACTGGAACAACAAAGCCACGGCTGACATCATCGGTGACTTACGCACGTTCATCAACCTCGCGAAGTCAAAGGGTCTTAACCCGAAGTTCGCGTTCATCAACCTCGACGAGCTATACAAGATTGCTTCGGCAGACCAGATTATCAAGGCTTGTGCCTCGTTTGCGTCAAACGCACTGGGCATATCGCAGACACCCGACCTCACGCAGATTAACTCCATGCTCGCACGTCAGGCATGGCTCAACGGCATTCAGCTTAGGGTCATCGACCAAGACATCACGCGCGAGTTCACGGACGGAACGCAGACATCGGGCAACCCGTTCGAGAACAGCCGTATGATAATCTCGGAAACGGAGCGACTGGGAACTACGCAGTACGACGTATTGCAGGAGAATGACGAACTCATCCTGCGTGCGGAACGCGCACACACCGTCATTAAGAAGTATGGCACCATCGAGCCAAAGAGCGAAGTGACGATTGGGCAGGCGGATGCAGTACCCGTATTCGATACGGCCTACCGCAACCTCTACGTGCGCACGGACGCTAAGGACTGGGAGTAAAGAAATGATGTGATATGGCACAGACCGTTCTTGAAGCACTGAGAGGCATAAGCGCATACCCCATTCCGTTGCGGACTATAACGACCGTTTCGGACAAAAGGGGATTGGAGCTTACCGCAGAAGCTACGCTGGAAGTATTGAAAAGCAAGGCGTTCAACCTTGCCATTGCAGACTTGCTGCTGTGGCTCTCAATAGCACCCGACGTTTCGCAGGGTGGGCAGAACTATTCCTTTACAGACGAGCAGCGCAAGCAGTTCCGCAACCGCGCCAATAGCTTGTATGGGGAATACGACGCGGCGGATGAAACGGGAACGCCGAAACCGATTTATGGCTACAAAGACAATAGGATATGATTATTCCAAACGGCACTATCGAGGCAAAAGAAAAGACGGGTGGCGGCATAGACCCCGAAACGGGCTACGCCAAAGACCCGACATTTTCGTGGAGCGACCCGATACCATGCCAGTGGACGGCCAACAAATACGACAAGCTCGGAAAGGTAAACGGTGAACATTTCACCGTGGCGCATTTCTCGATATTGATTGAGGAGCAGCCGTTTGAGGGCGTTGAACAGGTTAGGCTGAAAGACTTGGCAGGAAAGGAGCTTGGGGAGTTTTCCATCATGCAGATAGAGCCGTTGGAGGCAGTTTGCCAGTTGAGGATATTTGTATAGGAGGAACGAAGTATGCCTATCAGACAGATAACCCCGATGTCGGAAATCGACAGATACACGGAGCAGAAATTGAAAGGTCTTGAACAGGCCGTGATACGGACGCTTACGTACTGTGGTGAATTATGTTTGAATGTCGCCCGTTCCACCAATTCCTACAAAGACCAAACGGGAAACCTACGCAGCAGCATAGGCTACGTTGTAACCGTTGATGGCAGGATAGTCAATCAAAGTGACTTTGAAACCGTAAAGAAAGGTGGGGATGGGTCGAAGCAGGGTGCAGCGTTCGCAAAGCAGCTTGTAAGACGTTTCCCAAAAGGCATCTGCCTGATAGTGGTTGCAGGGATGGACTATGCCGTACACGTCAAGAACAGGGGGTATGATGTCCTCGACAGCTCGGAACTTACGGCAGACCGCATTGTTCCGTATATGTTGAAGCAACTCGGATTAAAGTAAAAGAATGGCAAAGACATCGAAGCAGATACAAGGCGACATTTACCGCCTGTTGATGGATAGCACCCTGCACGAACAGATAACGGGCGAGGTCTATCGAAAGGGCATGAGGCCACGCGACAGCCGCAAAGAGGATGCGGTCGTGATATTCACGGCAGGACTTGCCGACCAAATCCAAACAGGGGTTGTTACAGTGCATATCTATGTACCCGACACAGACCCATACGGAAACGGAGTTTGGGATGAGGATGGGCAAAGGCTGGAAGAAGTGGAACGCCTCGCGCAGCAGTGGGTAGACGGCCTTACAACTGCGGTGTCATGCTATTATTTCAAGCTACAGCAGACAATCTGCACAGAGGAGGCAGAGGACATAAACCAACATTATGTAGTCGTTTGCTTGAAGTACAAGTATTTCGGCGACGATTACGCACAGTGAGAATTAAATAAAAAATTAACAATTAAATCCATAAAGCTATGTCAGTATTATCATGGGGTATGGGCGTAATGGAATGGTCGAAGTCCACTGGCGGAAAGCCTGGGTCTTCTTGGCAAGCATTCGACATCCCGAAAGACGGAACTATCAACCTGACAACCACGGCAGGAACGGAAACGACCGCTCTTGAAGAGGGCGGAACGCTCGTTGACGTAAGGTATGCGAAGAATACATACCAGTTGGAGTTCGACTTGTTTGTCAAGAAAGGCGTAGACGCACCTTTCGAGGACAACGACGGCGTAATATCAGGCGAGTACGCAATACGTTACACACCCGAAGATGAGGAGTGTGAAGGCTTCCAAATCGACAGGTCGATTATACGTGTTGAGGACAGCTTCACTACGGCGGATGGAAAGATGCGGCATTATGTTGTACGTTGCTTGAAGCCTGCATCAGGAAAGACCGTCAAGCCATACACGAAATCAGTGTCGGACTGACTGGGGGCGTAAGGTTGATAAGCCCCCAGTCTATACGCCTTACCCAAAACGGGGCTTTTAGGTTCAACAACCTTAACGTACATCTGCATTGAGGTGGATAAAGCACCTTGTGCTGGGGGAGAGAGGTCGGAATTACACCGATGGCTCGAAAGCGGTTCAAGTCCGCACTCCCTACAATTATAATTTACCCGAAATGGAGAGAAAGACAATTGAAGAGAAAGTAGCCGACACCATTCTGCAAAAGGCTGGTGAGATAACAATAGGCGAAAGGACATACGAGATAGCACCTCCGACCACGGCAACATTGATACTTGCATCCGAGGCCGTTTCCCGTATGCCCAAAACCGTACTCGACCCACAAAAGGTAGTTGAAGAAAGCCTTTCGATTGCAAAGGACTGCAAGGCGTTAGGCGAAGTGGCGGCAATAATGATACTTGGCGCGAGAAACCTTACGGAGGTTAAGAAAGTGCGCGAGAAACGCGAGAAACGCTACCTATGGGGGCTTTTCAAACGCTACAAATGGGTAGAGGAAGAGCGGATAATCGACCGAAAGGCCGAACTTGCACAGGAACTTCTATACACTTATTCGCCGAAAACGCTCAACATGATTGTCGGGGCATTGCTCCACAAAATGGAGATAGGGGATTTTTTCGGGCTTACCACTTTCCTGATAGAGATAAATCTTCTGCGACCGACGAAAGTGGAAACTGGAGCGACAGCATCTGGGGTATAGTCGCAGGAACGGTCAAGGCATACGGGCTTCCGATTGATTACGTGCTTTACGATATGAGCTACGCCAACATGGTAATGTATGGAGCTGTATTGCCGTCATACCACACGAAAGACAAAGGCACGGGCGGAAGAAGCAGGAAACCAAGAAAAGAGGAGTTCATCAAGGCCGATGACCCACGGAACAAGGAAAAGGTTAGGCAATTTTTTGATAGCATAGACTGATGGAAAACGATAACGGACGCATATACTACGGCACAGGGCTTGACAACAGCCAGTTACGTGCGGAAGCAGCGGAAGCGCGGAACATCCTGCAAGGGATAGGAACGTCTGCCGAACAGGAGGGCGACAGGATAGACGAGGCCATGAAGAAGATAGGCGCGTCTGTCGCTGGTGTGTTCGCCGTTTCCAAAGTAAAGGATTTTATCACACAGGTTGCCAACGTCCGTGGAGAGTTCCAACAGCTTGAAGCGGCTTTTAAGGTGCTGACTGGCGATGCTGGAGTTGCGGAAAACCTGATGTCGCAGTTGATACATACAGCAGCCACTACGCCGTTCGGCGTAACGGACATTTCCAACGCGGCGCGTCAGTTGCTCGCATACGGAGTGGAAGCAGACAAGGTAAACGAGACGCTGATACGTTTAGGCGACATCTGCGCTGGCCTTTCCATTCCTATTGGCGACCTCGCGTATCTTTACGGAACGACGATGACGCAAGGGAGGTTATATACAGCCGACCTCAACCAGTTCTTAGGCCGTGGCATTCCTTTGGCTGACGAGCTGGCAAAGCAGTTTGGCGTGGCGAAAGAGGAAATCAAAAAGATGGTTGAGGAGGGAAAGGTAGGTTTTCCCGAAGTGCAGCAGGCCATCATCAACCTTACAAACGAGGGCGGAAAGTTCGGTGGCCTCATGGAGGCGCAGAGCAAAACCATTACAGGCCAGTTATCCAATTTGCAGGACGGCTTCGAGCAGATGTTTAACGAGATAGGCAAGTCTACTGAGGGCGTAATATCTGAAAGCATAAGCCTTGCTTCAACACTTGTAGAACACTGGCGAGAGGTCGGTGAAGCGTTGTTGGCCGTAATAACCACATACGGGGCGTACAAAGCAGCCGTATTGGCAACAGCAGCCGTACAGAACACGGTAAAGACCGTGAGGCATACGGAGGAGGCGGCGCAGTTGTACGCCGTTATGACAGCAGAACAAAAGGCGAAAATATCCAAGCTCAATCTTGCCAAGACATCGGAGGCGTACTACACAGCCGTCAAAGCGGAGATTACCGCAGAGATGGAGCGTCAGACGCAGCTTGCAGTAACGACGCAAGCAGAGCTGAACGCAGCCCGTGAACGACTGACGGCAGCAGAGGCGGCAAAGGCCGCAGCGGCAGAGAATGTCGCCGCCAAAAGGGCGGAACTGGAAGCCGTGATACAGGAGGCCGCATCGGAACAGGCGGCATCGGCGCAGAAACGCATCGCCATAGAGAGCGAGGCACAGAGCCGTGCAGCCTTACGTGTACAGAAGTTGCAGGAGCAGAAAGACGCAGCCATAGCACAGGCACGGGCGTTGAAAGAGGCGCAGGCTTCAAACGAGATTGTTGCGGCAAAGAATAGGGAAATTGCGGCCATCAATGAAAAGCTCGTTGCGGCAAGAGCCGAAGAAGTCCAACACAGCCGAAACATCGTGGCCATCCGCAAGGAAATGGCGGCGACGGTTGACGAAACCACATCGAAGAAGATAGCAAAGGCGCAGACCGCATTAGAAACTGCGGAAGAAAACCTCAATACAGCTTCAAAAGCAAGGAATACCGCAGCCCGTCAGGTGAGCAGCAAGGCGGCATTGCTCGACAGCACCGTTCGCCGTGCAAACACGGTTGAAACGGTAGCCAATACGGCGGCACAGGCTGCAAATGCCACCGCAACGGGAGTTCTATCCGTGGCAAAAACAAGGCTTACAGCAGTTGCTGCACGACTAAACGCCGTTATAATGGCCAACCCGTGGGCATTGGCTCTTGCTGGCGTAGTCGCGCTTGGATATGGGATATACAAACTCGTGACGTATCAAACGGATGCGGAAAAGGCGCAGCAGAGGCTAAATGATGCGACAAATGAAATGAACAAGTCCGTTGCTTCCGAGCGTGTTCAGATTGATGCACTTTTTGCCCGACTACAAGCTGCAAAGAAAGGCACGAACGAATACGAAGCCGCAAAGAAAGCCATCATCGACCAGTACGGAAAATACTTGGAGGGGCTTAGTACCGAGGTGCGTTCGCTCGAAGATGTGGCGGCAGCATACAATGCAGTAAAAGACGCAGCCATAGCGGCGGCAAAGGCACGTGCATTGGAGAAATCCACACAGGAAGCCGCAGACACATATGCGGAAACAGAGGCAGAGCAAAAAGATAAACTATACGAGTTTCTGAAAAAGCAGTATGGCAACAGAAAGAACAAACAGGGCATGAGCCTCGTTGAGGACTATTATGCACAACTTGTGCCGATATTGGAGGGCAGGCAGGGCGTAAAAGTTAAGGAGAATTTTGCCAAGAAGTTTGACAGGACGCACTACATCGCTGGCGACCCGATGACGGGTATTGGCTCATACACCTACACTACAAACGAACTCAAAGAAATCCTCGGCGAAGCGGCAAAAGCTCGAAAGATATACAACGACACCATGCAGGAGGCGGAGCGTAGATTTGGCACTGCCCACGAAACAAAGCAGACAAATGACGAAACAAAAGAGGTTGTAAAGAACAAAGCCTATTGGGAAAAGTATCTCAAAAAGCAGCAAGGACTACTTGACGCAATGACAGCAGCCGAGCTTAAAACCAAGAAAGCCGCAGAGATACGCAAGAACATTGCAAACGCACAGAGCCATATTGACAGTTACAGTGTGTCAAAGCAGACGAGGTCAGGTGCAAGGCAGCAAAGGGATGTTGAACGAGTTGAAGACCAAACCGCAGAGCGGACACAGAAAATTGACGATTACAAAAATGCCGTCATCGCCGCCAATGCGGAAGCGGAGCTGGAAATACGGCAACGTCAAATCGACAATATGGATGATGGGTACGAGAAACAGAAAGAGCAAATCAAGCTCAACTACGATCGCCTAATTGCCGAGAACAAAAAGCGCGAGCAGGACATGATAGACGCTCTCGCTGATGCAAAGGTTTTGGAGTGGCAGAACGAACACCCAAAAGCGACAAAAGCGGAAACGATAGCTTACCGCGCCTCTCTCAACCTTACCGTGGCAGACCTCACCCCCGAACAGAGAGACCAACTGGAAGAATATCAGCGGCTGGCCGATGAAAGCAGAGTCAGGAGCAATAAGGAGGCTCTAAGTGCTATGCTTCAGGACAGCTTGACTTACGAGCAGCGCAGGGCGCAAATCGCAGAGGAATACCAAAAGAAGATAGAGGCACTGTACGAGCATGACGATAAAGGCGAACGTCTAAAGGATGAAAACGGGAACGACAAGCTCAAAGACGGAGTCTCGCAGGGGAATGTTGACGAACTGAACTATCAGCAGGAACAGGCGTTGGAAGCCGTTGACGAGCAGTTTGCGCAGCGTGAGGAAACATACAAGGCATGGTGCAACGAGATAGCAAACCTCACGCTCGAACAGCTCATGGCCATACTCGAACAGGCGGAAGCGGAACTTGACAAGGCGAAAAAAGATGGTGCTGACGGACAGCAGCTTGCAACCGCACGTGCAAAAGTGACAACGGCCAAGAATAAGGTTGCAGAAGCAAAGGCGAAAGAGAACTTAAACCCCGACAAACGCAGCATAAAAGAATGGGAAGATTTGTACAAGACACTCAACGAATGCGAAAAGCAGTTTGAGGACATCGGTAAGACTATCGGCGGTGTTGCAGGGGAAATCATACAGGCCGCAGGGGAAATAACATCATCCGCGCTCTCCATGATTAACGGCATAATGCAGTTGACACAAGCGACTACCACAAGTATAGGAGGCGCGGCCACAGCAGCGTCAAAGGCGATACAGACCGTTGAGAAAGCATCCGTAATCCTCACCATCGTAACAGCCGCGATGCAGATTGCGACAAAGATTGTCAGCTTGTTCAATGATGACGATGAAAAGCAGGAGGAAATCGAGGCACTGCAAGACCGCATAGACCAGTTGCAATGGGAACTTGACAACGCCGAAGTGATACAGTTGCAGAACAACTCATTTAATGCGATAGACAAGCTGAAAGAGGTCATTTCGGAAACCACGGACGAAGTGATAGAATTATATACGGCTTCTAACAAGTTCAACAATGCGTTTTTCAACAAACTGGTGGCAATGCGTCACCAGTCGGAGATAAACGAGAAATCCGTAGAAAAGTTGGTAAAGGCATACGCCAACGTATCATACACGGCCAATAAGTTCATCGGAGAGGGAAACATGCAGTACGACCAAGCAGGCAAGCAGCTTGAAAACTACGCCCAGCAAATGATACTCATCCAGCAGCAGATAGACACGGAAAGGGATAAGAAAGACCCGAACAACGGTCAGATACAGGAATGGAAGCAGAAGATACAGGAACTCGGGGCGGAAATGGAAGAGCTTGTAAACAGCCTTGTAGAGGACATAATGGGTGGCTCTTATTCCGAAATAGCAGAGGAACTTTCCGACGCATTTTTCGAGGCGTTCCAAAACGGAGAGGACTATGCGGAAGCGTGGGGCGACAAAGTCAAAGACATTGTGGCGGACGTTATGCGCCGCATGGTTGTGCAAAGGTGGATTGAGCCGCTTATCGGCGATGTGTTCGACAAATACAAGGATAAATGGTTCCCGAACGGGCAATTTGCAGGAATGCAAAGCGTCATGGATAGCCTCGGAGGTTTGGAAGCCGATTTGACACAGGTTGGCGAGCAGTGGATTGACATCTGGAACTCATTGCCCGAAAGCGTCAAGGAAATGATGAATACGGCAACGGAAGAAACACGCGAGGCATCCAGCAAAAGCGGCATAAACGCATCGCAGGAAAGTGTGGATGAGCTTAACGGTCGTGCGACGGCTATACAGGGGCATACATACTCCATCAGCGAGAATACGAAACTGCTTGTGGCAACCTCGAACAGAATACTGGAAAGCGTCCTTAACATAGAGGTGAATACGGACGGACTGTCAGCAAGGATGGAAACCGTGGAAAGTCATGTTAAGGAAGTAAGAGACACGATTAACGACATCGCCTTAAAGGGCATAAAGATAAAGTGAGTTATGGAAGAGGTTATAAAGAGGATATACGCGCAATGGAGGCTCGCAAAAGAACAGGCACAGCAGGAATGCGAAAGCCGACATCTAACAAATGTTGCGGAAAAATATCGCCAGTGTGAAATGTTCAAAGGAACGGAGCGCACCGTAGAGGAACTTGCCGAAGTGTTCATGTCAACGCAGGGGTTGGAGTTCTGCATGAAGTACCACTTCCCCAATATGGCAACGTTCAGGATGTTCAAGGGGTGCGGAGTGGAGAAATACGGCATATATATAGACGCAGGAACAATAACCCTGAAAAACCCCGAAAGGGCGATACTTATAGGCCACACTTCCGCAACGGTATTCTGCGACACCATGCAAAGCCACACGATTACCTTGCTCCACGGAGCTAAGGCGGTAGTGAACGCCACAAAATGGGCGGTTGTCCGTGTACAGGCGGAGCAAGGATGTAGTTGTATAAAAAGCACTTCGGGAAATGCAGTCATAATATGATAGGCAGACTTTACATCGACGGAAACGACGCATACCTGCAATACGGAGCGTATGTTGTTAGCGGAGGCTGGAATGAGCTTGTCGCCTACCCTCCCTTAAAATCAGTCGAAAGCAACGACTGGCAGGAAGAGGACGGAGTGGAAGCAGACCTTTCGGCACCAGTCCTCGACACACGGGAAGTGTCTGTCAAATTCGCATTCGGAAGCCTTTTCAGCTCCTTTTCCCAATTTGTCAATATGTTGTCGGACGGGGCTTATCACGACTTCAACTGCGCCTACATAGGCAGGCAATACAGGCTACGAATGACGCAAACGCCAAACCTCGACGCAGCAAAGGCATTGGGAACGGCTACGATAAAGTTTGCCGATGACTTTCCGATGCAGAGTTACGAATACCAAGCACCGACAAGCGACATTCCATCCTGTACGGACTACCTTATTGATGGGAAACCGACAACGGACTACGGTTTTATAGTTCTGCAAGGCACTATGTCGGATGTCAGGAAGCCAGCAGCTGTAAAGCAAAATCTGCTCCGAAACATCGGAACAATTTCAGGGGCGGAGTACGACGGTAAAAATGTGACCTACAAAAGCAAGGATGTAAAGCTGAAATGCCTGATGAGGGCTAAAACGCTTGAAGAACTTTGGCGAAACTACGACGCGCTGCTGCACGACCTTATACAGCCCGAAGAGAGGATGCTGACCGTCAACGAGCTTAAACAGGATTTTCCGTGCTATTACAAGTCATGCCAAGTATCAGACTTCTATCCCAACGGGAAAATATGGCTGGCGTTCACGCTTACGCTGACATTTACGAGAGATTTTAGAATTAACGTTTAACAAGCAAACCTAACAATTATGGGAAAGGGATATGTAAGTGAGTTTATGAGCGGTGGCCGCATCGTAGCACACGGGAAAATAACGGATTTATCGGACGGCTTCAAGCTGTCGAACGGCGTACCGTTCTCGGTGTATGTGCGCCCGAAAAACAACGTGTCTGCACTTGATACGATAATCAACGCCAAGTGTTATCAGGATGAGGAATGTTCGGAAGCCCCTGTGCCTCTCAATGACTGGTCGCCGATGGCGATTGTGGAACTCGCGCCCGATACAGAGTTGTTGAAGAGCTACGATGTTTATTGGGGCAGCGGCCAAAGCGTGGAGGGCGGCATATGATAGTATCAATATTCATTTCGCTGTGCAGGCGCATACGCTCCTCCATTATGAAACACGAAGCAAGGAGCGACGGCATCAGGCTCAATACAGCGACTTCTGTTATGTTCATGGTAGTAGGTGGAAAGCCTGTGTTCAAGTTCATCACGGTACAGGATGAGCAGCAAGAGAACAAACAGATTAGGAAGTGCGGAGAAAACTCCGTTTCATTCATACAGAGAAACAATAAAGCAGTGTTCAAATTCTTAAACAAGTAAAGTTATGTTGACAGACGAACAAGAGGAGAAAATCGCCCAAATCATTGAGGCGTTTGAAAACGGCAAGCGTCTTAGCGACTTGCCGAACGTATCGGGAACAAACCCGTACAAACTGTATTGCGAAGTCCTCGATGAGGACGGTGAAAGTAAAAAGGCGGCACTTGCATCCCTATTGCCATACGTCGAGGAACAGAGCAGCTACGGCGTAGAGTTCGATACTTCCGTTTCAAGCCCGACCTGTACGAGGGTAGGAAGTTCAGACCTCCACAAGACGTTGCCTGTGCAGAAACGTATCAGAGGATGTCTCCTTAACGACAACGGCGAAGTTGTAGAATACCTCGACCCAAGAGATTGGACTGGCCATGTCCGTGACGGCTCACGCGGTCAGGTTATGGTGGAAATACCACTTCACTACCGCAAGTTTACAACGGACGGAACGAAGCTAACGGTGCGTATCTCGGAGCTTCCATTGCCGGGCTACGAGCAAGTGCCGATGCAGTATGTGTCTGCCTACGAGGCTTCCGTTGACCGCACTAACTTGAAGCTCGCGTCGGTTGTCAATGTCACGGCACAGTACCGAGGCGGTAACAACAACGAAGAATACGACGGAACATACCGCTCATTCCTCGGCAGGCCAGCAACATCTATCAACCGCACGAACTTCCGCAGCTACGCCCGTAAGCGCAAGAGTGGAAGCACGGAATGGAACTGTATGACATACGACATGCAGAAAACCATCTACTGGCTGTTTGTCATCGAGTTTGCTACGCTCAACAGCCAAGCGGCGTATAACGCATCACCGACGGCGGAGGGCTACCGTCAAGGCGGCTTGGGTGACGGAGTAACGACATTGAACTACGAAAAATGGACGACGTTTAACAGAAACTATCCGTTCATTCCGTGTGGAATAACCGACAGTCTCGGAAACAGGACAGGCATTGTCGAGTATTCAATGCCGACAGAGTACGGTGAGACAGGAAAGAAAGTCAGCGTACCGCGATACCGTGGCATTGAAAATCCGTTCGGCCATATATGGCAGTGGACTGACGGAATAAATGTGCAGATAGAGCCAGGCGATGACGGTTTGAGCAAGGTGTTTGTATGTCACGACCCGTCGAAGTTCAATGATACGAACTATGACGGCTACAGCCATGTAGGCAACGAGGCTCGCACGGAGGGCTACGTGAAAGAGGTAATCTTCGGAGAGGGTGGAGAGATTATGCCAAAGCTTGTCGGCGGCGGCTCTACTACATACTTCTGCGACTACCACTATACGAACATACCCATGTCTGTTACGCTCCGTGGTGTCCTGTTCGGCGGTAGCGCGTCTGACGGCGCGTCTGCGGGCTTCGCCTTTGCGGCCTCGCATTACGCCCCCTCGATTTCGTCTGCGCTCATCGGCTCTCGCCTTTGCTTTATCCCGAAAAATGCGTAACACGGCACGTCCCCAGCACCGCCCGTCAAAAAGGCGGTACTGGGGCGGCTATAAAAACTGTTAAGGAACATGGAACAGAAAGAAGATGACGGCTCGTTGGCATTTCTGAAAATACCGAGAGACGAGAATAACAGGAGCTTCAATTGCGATGAAACGACCCAATCGAAAATAGTCAATACTACATTTTGGGTTACGGACTTCATAGAGGAAGTGCCGACACGTTTCAGCAAGGCGAAAGGTGTAAAAGGGCAGACACTTGTCAGGATTAAGCCGCAAAAGGACAGCCCCGACACCGAAGCGAAAAAGTTTTTCACTGGCTCTGCCGACATTCTTTATGTCTTGAAGAAGATAAAGGAACTCGGCGCATTCCCACGCAGGGTTACGTTGAGAGGCAACGGCAACAGGTATTGGTTTGAGTGATGAAAAGAAAGGTTGGTTGTCCTTGTGGTGTCCTGTTCGGCGGTAACGCGAATAACGGCGCGAATGCGGGCTTCGCCTTTGCGAACTCGAATAACGCCCCCTCGAATTCGAATACGCACATCGGCTCTCACCTATGCTTACAAGATGTTTTGGCGGCCGCAAGGCCAAAAAGATATGAGGACAACGGCCTTGCCCCTTGGCAGAAAATTTCAAGTAACCCGAAAGGTGCTGGTAGGAACGCCTGTTGTATGGGCTACCGAACGCTCCGAATAAGAAAGCAAAGCAATGAAACGTATAGCAGGACTATATGAACAGATAATCTCGGTGGAAAACCTACGGCTGGCCGATGAAAAGGCTCGCCGTGGGAAAACCCACACATACGGCGTGATGGTACACGACAGACACCGTGAGGAGGACATACAAGCCCTGCACGAGGCGTTGCGGACAAAGACGTTCAGGACATCGGAATACGACGTGTTCACGGTTTACGAGCCAAAGGAGCGGCTGATATACAGGTTGCCGTACTATCCCGACCGTATCGTGCATCACGCCGTGATGAATGTACTGGAGCCGATATGGACGCGGCTGTTCACGCACAACACGTACTCCTGCATAAAGAAGCGAGGAATAGAGGGCTGTGCGCGGCACGTTGACAAGATTATACGGAAGTACAAGGGCAGGCCGCTGTACTGCCTGAAAATCGACCTCAAGAAGTATTATCCGAGCATCGACCACGGCGTGATGAAACGCATCGTGCGGCGGAAGATAAAGGACAAAGACCTGTTATGGCTTCTTGACGAGATAATCGACAGCGCGGAGGGCTTGCCTATCGGCAACTACCTGAGCCAGTATTTGGCAAACCTCATGCTGTGCTACTTCATGCACGAAGTGAACGAGGTGCTGCGGCTGGACAGCGCGGAGTATGCCGATGACATTGTGTTTTTCAGCGACAGCAAGGAACGGTTGCGCGAGGCGTTCGGGAACTTCATACGTCCGAGGCTCGCGGCATTGCTCCTGACGGTTAAGGATAACTGGCAGATATTCCCGATAGCAGAGAACCGCTACGACAAGAGCGGCAGGGCGTTGGATTATGTCGGCTACAAGTTCTACCGAAAGCAGAAGCTGATACGCAAGAGCATAAAGAAGAACTTTTGCCGTGCGGCGGCAAGACTGAACAGGCGGAGGCCGACACTGCCAGTAAAGGCGTACAAGCAGGAAGTGGCACCGTGGCTCGGTTGGGCGCAGCACAGCAACAGCAAGCATTTGTTACAAACCATCATTAAAAAAGAGTATTATGTTAGCATTTTATGACAACAAGCCCTCCAACTGGGAGGCAGTAGGAAACGGCTCTTTCATGTACCGTTGGAACATCGAGGAAGTAGTACCCGAACTGACGGAAGAAAACGCAGAGCAAGAAAAGGTATCGTCGTGGAAGTGCGAGGAAGTGACGGTGTGGCCGCCTACGACGGCTGACAAGGTAATCGAGGCCGTTATCAGGGAGAAATACAGCGCATCGGACGAAATCGGCCTTGTCAACAAGTTCAACGCCTATCAGCAAGGATTGGACGTAGAGGCGGACATCGTGGACGAATACACGGCCTACCTGTCTTATGTGGCGGAAGTGAAGCGTCAGGTGCGCAAGGATTTGGGAGAGGAAGCAACGGGCGGCGTTACGCCAAGAATGATGGCCGCGACACCGAGAATGGCCGACATCGCCAAGCTGCTGACCATGACCGTGAACACGATGACCCTCACGGATAGCGAGGCACTGGCCGTCAAGTCTGTTTACCCCGACTGGAACACCCTTATCGGCAAGGAGGTAAAGAAAGATGAGAAGATGCAGTGTGACGGCAAGCTGTGGAAAGTCCTGCAAGCGCACACCGTTCAGGAGCAGTACCGCCCTGGCACTGGCACGGAAAGCCTCTATACGGAAATCGTGGAGAGTGCGGCAGGAACGCTTGAAGACCCCATCCCATACGACAATAATATGGAGCTGGAACAGGGCAAGTACTACTCGCAGGACGGCAAGGTGTACCTGTGCACACGCGGCACGGAGATACCCGTGTACAACCCGTTGAGCGAGCTTGTGGGCATCTACGTTGAGCTGCAAGGGCAATAAGCGGGAAGTGACAGGGTCGGGAGGTTTCGGCCTCCCACCCTTTGGATTATTGCGTCACGTTGTTTCTCGTTGTCTTTCTTTAACGGGGCATGCACTTACACCAGACAGAGGGCGATAATCGCTCCTCGTCGATTTTTGGCAAAAATAACTCGGATTTATGGTAATATACAGCGACAAGGATAAACAGATACTCGAAGTGGAGGTTGACGATAACAGCTACCGCCACAGGGTCATCATGGGAGATTACAATATCACGCTCTACTATTCCCTCGCGGAACACGTGGAGCTGCCAGTTGGTGCATACTGCATCTATCAGGGCGAGCGGTACACGCTGAAACGCCCCGAAGCGTTCAAGATGAAGCACAGCCGCAACTTTGAGTACACCGTTACGATGGAGAGCGGACAGGCGGACGCGAAGATGTGGAAGTTCCGCAACCCTGTTGACGGGCGGCTGAAATTCAGCCTGACGGCGAAGCCGCACGAACACTTGCAGATGTTTGTCGACAACATGAACCGCCGAGACACGGGCTGGAAAGTCGGAGAGTGTGTTGACGGAGACGAAGTGTGCATCAGCTACAACCACGCATATTGTTATGATGCGCTGTCGCAAATGGCTTCAACGCTGAATACGGAGTTTGAGTTCGTAGGAAAGACCGTACACCTGCACAAGGTAGAATACAATAAGAACAACCCGTTACCACTCTCATACGGACGTGGCAACGGATTCAAGCCGAATGTAGGCAGGGAGAACTACGGAGACACGCCGCCAGTTGAAATTCTATATGTGCAGGGCGGAACGGACAACATCGACGCGAGCAAGTACGGGAGTTCGGAGCTTTTGTTGCCGAAGTCGCAAAGGATTGGCTACGACGGTGAGAAGTTTTCGGATGAGGAGGGGTTTAATTCCTCAAACGCACGATGGTACATTACGGACAATTTAGGCTACTCCATTAGACGGTCTGACAAGGAAGTGACGAGCCTTGCAGAAGATAGTCTCGACTGCTCGGACATCTATCCGAAGCGAGTAGGAACGATTAGCAGCGTTGAAGTCGTTGACAAGGAAAACAACTTTTACGACATAATAGATGACAGCATTCCCGAAAGCCTGAATTATGAAGAATGCCTGATTGAGGGTGAAACGATGACCGTCATTTTCCAGTCGGGTATGCTGGCAGGAAAGGAGTTTGAGGTAAAGTATTATCACGAAGCCATATTGAACTCGGACGGAACGGTTAAGAAAGCAGGCAGGCGTTTTGAGATAGTTCCGCAGGAAATAGACGGGCAGACCATGCCGAACGAGACGTTTACGCCAAGAGGCGGAAACACATATGCAGTATTCCATTGTATGCTGCCGAAAGCATACGTGTGCGATGATAACAGCAAGTCGGGGGCTTCATGGGATATGTTCCGAAAAGGCGTGAAGTACCTGTTTGACAATGAAGAAACGAAGTTTACTTTTTCGGGCGAGCTTGACGGCATTTGGTCGAAAAAGGACTGGGTCAACATCGGCGGAAAGATAAAGCTCGGAGGCTACATCAAGTTCTCGGACGAGCGTTTCCAAAAGGAGGGCGTATTAGTACGCATCACGGGCATAAAGGACTACATCAACAAGCCGTACAGCCCAGAGCTGGAGTTGTCGAACAACACGGTTGGAAGTTCGTTTACAACAAAGCTGAAAGAGCTTGAAAGTAACGAGGTGCTCGTCGAGGAATACCACCAAGACGCATTGCAGTTCACAAAGCGTCGTTTCAGGGATGCAAAGGAAACGATGGGAATGCTGGAAGATGCGTTGCTTGACAACTTCACGCAGAGCATAAGCCCGATAACCATACAGACGATGCAGATGCTCGTCGGCGATGAGAGCTTGCAGTTCCGTTTCGTCAACAGCAAGACAAACCCCGTAGCCGTTTCCCACAACGTTACATACGACGCAGCCAATAAACAGCTTCATGTTTCGGCAGGTATCATCCAGCACATGACACTGGGAATTGATACGATCAGCTCGACGCACGCCGCATCAGAGTATAAATACTGGGATGTTGCCGAATACACAAGTGCAAGACTTGATGACGGAACGAAGAAATACTACCTGTACGCAAAGGTCAGCAAGACGGCGCAGACGGGAGAGTTCTTGTTGTCCGAGACGGCGATAAAGCTGGAAGCCGTAACGGGGTATTACCACCTGCTCGTTGGCATTCTGAACAGCGAGTATGACGGCGGCAGGAGTTTTGCCACGCTGTACGGATTTTCCGAGATACTGCCTGGGCGCATCACAACGGACAGAGTCGTATCGGGCGACGGAAACAGCTATTTCGACATGGTAGCAAACGCCCTGAAGCTCGGCGATGCGCTCGACTTCAATTCAAAAGGCGACGGAAAGCTAAGGATAAAGGGAACTATCGTACAGAGTCAAGGCGGAAACGATGAAAGCTACATCGGGTGTTATCGTGGGGTGTACAACAATACATACACGTATTTCAACGGCGATGAGGTTAGCTATACTTACAATGGCAACACATCCACTTACCGATACATATATTCCACGCCAAGCAAGGGCATAGAACCGACAAACTCCGTCTATTGGCAGGTTGTGGCACAAGGCTCGAAAGGCGACAAAGGGGCGGACGGTACGAGCATATCAATCAAAGGAAACTGCAAAGGCCATTATGCTAATTATACAGCATTAAAAAACAGTGACGGAAACAAATATGAATATGATTTATTCATCGTTGATGACAGCTCTGACTATTCTGAAAGTTATGACGGGGAAACAAGGAAGGGGTATAATGCACCGTCCTTAATGACGTATGTAAACGCGCCTGATTTCCGTTGGTCAGTCAGAAAAGCCAATAAGGATGATTGCTACATAGATGACAGTACAGGACATTTGTGGCAGGCTGGAACTGACAAATGGAAAGACTTAGGGAAAATCAAAGGTGACAACGGCGTAGGTGTGTCGAAAGTTGAGGAGTTCTATTTGATTTCTTCGAGCGACACGGATGTCACAGTTTCAACAAGTGGATGGACTGCAACGGTGCAAACTCCGACAAAGGACAAACGTTATCTTTGGAATTATGAAAAAGTCACGTACACGGATGGAAAGGTTGAGAACACGCAGCCTTGCATTATCGGGATGTACAGCGAGGACGGCAGGGGTATATCGAGTATAATGGAGTATTACGCACGAAGTACCTCAAATTCTACAAGTCCGACGTTGTGGAGTATAACCCCTCCGACTCTGACTGCAACGTATAAATATCTATGGAACTACGAAAAGATAACATACACGGACGGAACATACAGTCAAACGAAGCCAGCCGTTATTGGCGTGTACGGAGACAAGGGGAACACTGGCGATAAAGGAAACTACACGGAGCTACGTTTCGCCAAGAACGGAAGCACGACCACTCCTCCTGAATTAAATAACACGGCACTCAATCCAAGCGGATGGAGTACGACTACACCAAGCGTCGGGGTTATGGAATACTTGTGGATGACGTCGGCGGTAAAGAACGGCGCAGGAACGCAGCTTGTGTCGCAGTGGACTACACCTGTACGCATAACACCATACGACGGAAAGGACGGTGCAGACGGAAAAAGTCCGGCAGCGGTGTATCGTGGAGTTTATGACAGCTCTAAAACCTATTACGGCAATCAGTACAGGCTCGATGTCGTAAAGCAGGGCGGAACATACTACATCGCCCGAATAGACGCAGGCACATTTTCCAATGTAGCACCTCCGAATACATCGAAATGGAACGAGTTCGGTGCTCAGTTCGAGAGCATTGCCACAGGATTGTTGCTTGCAGAGAACGCAAACATAGCAGGGTGGATATTCCGAAACAACAGGATGGAGTCTCAAAACGGAACATTCTATTTGGACGGAACGACAGGCGATGTTAATATTAAGGGTAACTTCATCGGCAAAATATCAACAGCCCTGAACGGCAACAGGATTGTCATCAATTCAGCGGACAATACCATCATTATGTACACAAACAAAAATGGGCAAGATTACGAAGTTCTGCGCATAGAGGGTGAAGATATAGGTTTTGGACTTCTAAGGCCAAAACTGACGATGAGGGAACTTTCCACGTCGGACAACAGCGTTATGGCTACGTTGAATATATCAGCGTATGAGATAGGCTTCTACCGATATGACAGAACCGATTTACCATTTTTTGCAATACAGGGTGGATATTCAAGTAAACGAATAATTCTCGGCGACTTGGCTCTTCCCGACAGTAAGCCATCAACGAAAGGACAACTATACAGAAGTGGTGACACTATTAAAATTGTGACATAATATGGAATTGAACGGAACACTCGAAGTGATTGTCAGCGTTGTTGCATCCCTCGGAGGTCTGAGCCTGATAAAGTTCCTCTTCTTTATGAAACCTGAAAGGCGAAAGGCGCAGGCGGAAGCCGAGATAAAGGAGCTTGAAGCCGACGAAAAGGAGATGAGCGTGATGCGCCAGCTCGTTGATAGCCTAAAACAGCGCATAGAGCAGCAGGACAAGAAAATCAGTGAGCTTAACGAGCGCGTAGATAAACTGTATGTCGAGAAGCACGAGCTGGAAAAGCTCAACAACGAGCTTACACGAGAGAACAACGAGTTACGGTTGCAACTTATGGAGGCGCGGCACAACCTATGTGTGCGCCCCGATGACGAATGTCTGAAACGTATGCCGCCACGGGATTATTGCCGCCTCGTCAAGCTCGCCAACCACGAATATGACAAGTATTATACAAACATAGATGAAAATGAAGATAGCGGAGTATCTGAAAAGCCTGATAAAGGCAGACAGCCTTGATAGCAGCAAGTCATTCTCCCTTGTGCTTTCGTGCATTGTCGGGGCGTTAATCGGGCTGTGCGTTTGCTTCTGCCTTATTTACGATGTATGTGCCAACGGCTACCTGAAAACGGACTTAGACAGCCTCGGGCTGTTTGTCCTTTGCGTGGGCGGCTTCATGGCAGGAGGCGGAATAAACAAGGCATTGAGCGAAAGGAAAAGGAACAATGTTAAACCAACAAACAAAGGAGGTCAAGATGAAAGTATTGATTGACAACGGACACGGGCAGGACACAGCAGGGAAGCGGTCGCCCGACGGCAGGCTGATGGAATACGCCTATGCCCGTGAGATTGCACGGCGACTGGAAACGGAGCTGAAAGCACGTGGAATAGATGCCGTGAGGATTACACCCGAAGAATACGACGTGCCGCTATCGGAGCGGTGCCGCAGGGCGAACAAGTACGGCTCAAAAGGTGTGCTGCTTGTTTCCATCCACTGCAACGCGGCAGGAGCGGACGGCAAATGGCATGACGCTCACGGATGGGCGGCATACGTTTCAAAGAACGCATCTGTCAACAGCAAGACACTTGCACGTTGTCTGATTAAGGCTGCAAATGGGCAGGGATTGTCAGTGCGTGAGTATGCTCACCAAGTGCCGTATTGGACGCAGAACCTCGCCATTTGTCGCGACACGAAGTGCCCAGCCGTCTTGACCGAAAACCTGTTTCAGGACAACAAGGCCGACGTAGACTATCTTTTAAGTGAAGAGGGCAAACAAGCTATCGTCGCAGTTCACGTTCAGGGAATTATGGACTATATTAAAAAGGTTGGATGATGAAAGCATTGCTTTACGTTTTTATCGTGGCCATATTGCTTGCTGGATGTTCGCCCTGCAAGCATTTGGCGGAGACGCAGGAACAACACGACAGCACACTGACAAAGGTCGTTACGCAGACCTACTACGTAAAGGACACCGTTCGGATAGAGATACCAGCGCAGACGGCGGAGCGCACGACGGCAGACAGCGTGAGCGAGCTGGAGAATGATTACGCCACTTCAACGGCACGGATAAACCCCGACGGAACGTTGTACCACGACTTAAAGACAAAGCCGCAGGATATACCAAAAGAGGTGGAAACGCCCGTGCAGGTAAAGGACAGCATTGTGTATAAGGACAAGTACAAAGACAGAGTTCGGACGGTGGAAGTGGAACGGGAGCTGACATGGTGGCAGAAAACGCAGATGTACGGCTTTTGGGTTGCCACTATCGCACTGCTTGCTTACCTTTGCATCGCGAACAGGAAGCGCATCGTCAGCTGGATCATGAAGAAACTTATTTAGGTTGTTTTTCAGGTAAAGAGGATTGTTTTTGGATAAAAAGGTGTAACTTTGCACCGTTGTTGTGGTAAGTCCGCGTGAGCGGACAAACCATTAACGGCTCGGTCAGCAACGCTATTCTGCCGAGCCGTTTTTTATTGTCTCTCGTTGTCCGAAATTTCAAAGGTGAAGAAGTATCCACACGAATAAAGATATTCGCTCCTCGTTGAAATTCGCTGAAAATTACTATTTCTTCCCGTACAGCACCCAGTCAATGACACGGCGGTTGGCTTCATCGACCTTACGGCGGTCAAAGTCGATATAAATGTCGGTTACGGTATTGCCACCGTGCCCAAGAGCAGCCGCAATGGTCTCTTTTGGTATTTCAAGAGAGGCGGCGATGGTCGCCCAAGAGTGGCGGCACCAGTATTGACTGATTTTTGGAAACAAAGGCTTGTATGCCTTTTTACCTTTCGGATTGCACACCGACACGTCGCCAATACGTTTGAGGGCATCGTTCATGCGGTGCAGATAGGCCTTGTAGTCGCGGCGCGTGTCCATAACCGAAATGAGATGTTCTTTGCCCTTATATTTTTCGAGCAATACTTTAGCCTCTGGTTCTATCTTTATTGAGTACGGCTTATACGTTTTTGAACGTATATATTCAAACCTGCCGTCTGATACCGCGTCCCGTTTTGCCTTGAACAAGTCAACGGCATTTACGCCAATGAGGTAAAACATCAGCATGAAGATGTCACGGTATTGCTTTTGGTATTCTTCGCAAGGGAAAGTCGCGAGTGTACGCAGTTGCTCCACAGACAAGGAACGTTTTGCGGTAGGCTCTTTTCGTATCTTAAATTTCCTAAATGGATAGGCTTTTGTTATTTCCTCGTCAAGTGCGTCATTGAAAACGGCACGGATGTTTCGGAAATGGAACGCACGGGCATTTGCCGAATGCGCGGTTTGCGACATGAACGCCTCGAAGTCGGTAAGCCACCGCTTGTTTATGTCCTCGAACGTCCGGGTACGGATGTCCTTGTCGAACGCTTCCATGCGGCGGAGCGTTTGGCGGTAGGCCTCCCTTGTTCCCGACGTGCGACGGCTTGAAGCGTATTTGATGTAGTGGGTGAAAAAATCACCAGCCACCTCTTCGGTGTCCTTAGGGGTAATGGTCTCGATTATTTTTCTTTTAAGCTCTGACGCAGACCGAGCGTTTCGGGCTTCGCCAGTCTCCATGAGTTTGAGCAAGGCCATTTCCCACTCGTTAAGACGGGAGGCGAGCATGCTATTCAATATTTGTTTCTGTGGGTGTTTAACCACCTTGCAGGACTTTTTATCCCATTGGTCGGGCATGATTTTTATGCCCGTTGACTGCATTACCGTATCGCCGTGCATATTCAGAGCTATTTTTACAGGTGCGGGAGTTCCGGCAGCATTTGCCCTTGTATCGAGATAAAGTTTTATCGTTGCCATAATACTTGCAGTTTTTTTGCAGTTAAAGCCAAGCACAATTCAGCAACAATAAGCAAAAAAGTGCAAGGCGTTGCTTTTTTTTTAAGCAAGTTACCTTACACTTTTAATGTTCACTTTCAAGCGGAAACCGCTAAAACACTGGTTTTCAGCCTGTTTTTATTGAGGTGGGCCATCCAGGGCTTGAACCTGGGACCTCCAGATTATGAGTCTGTTGCTCTAACCAACTGAGCTAAAAGCCCGGTGAAACAGATTAGCTCTGATTTCGGATGCAAAGGTACACTTAATAAATCAAATAACCAAATGTTTTTTGCAAAAAGTTTTAAAATATGATGCCTTTATATTAGGTGTATGGCCTTTTTTAACTAACTTTGCCCATCATTTGGCCGTTTGCGGGCCGTCGGCGGCCTTGTCGGCCGGGCCCAACAAAGCGCCGCGGCGGGCATGCAGGAACGTTGCGGCGGGCATGTACGATTGATGCCTATGCCTGTCGGCGGCGGTTGCCGCCGGGTTGCGGCGCTGTCGGGCGCGGCCGTTGCGGGCGTGGCCGCCGCATGATAAGAAAAAAGAAACCAAACACTCAATATCAATAAATGGAAAAAGAAAGTATCACGGAAAACGTCAGGCGCGGGCTATCGTCGGCACAGGCCGAGGAGAGCCGCCGCGCGCATGGTGAGAACGTTCTCACGCCTCCCAAGCGCACACCGCTGTGGAAGCTCTACCTGGAGAAATACAACGACCCCATCATCAAGGTGCTGCTCGTGGCCGCGGCCGTGTCGCTGGCCCTGGCCATCATCGAGAACGAGTTTGTAGAGGTGATAGGCATCTTCCTGGCCATCTTCCTGGCCACCACCATCGGCTTTTACTTTGAGCGCGACGCTGCCAAGAAGTTCGACGTGCTCACGGCCATCGGCGAGGAGTCGCCGGTGAAGGTGTTGCGCGACGGCAAGGTGCAGGAGGTTGGCCGTCGCGAGGTTGTGGTGGGCGACGTGGTGTTGCTCGGCGTGGGCGACGAGGTGCCGGCCGACGGCACCCTGTTCGAGGCCACCGACCTTCAGATTGACGAGTCGGCGCTGACGGGCGAGCCCATCATCTCGAAGTTTACCGACGTGCGCAATGACGGCGCCACCTACCCTTCCAACATGGCCCTGCGCTCAACGATGGTGATGAACGGCAGCGGGCGCATGGTGGTCACGGCCGTTGGCGACGCCACGGAGATTGGCAAGGTGGCCCGCAAGTCGACGGAGATGACGTCGGTGAAGACGCCGCTTAACATGCAGCTCGACCGGCTGGCCAAGCTCATCAGCAAGGTGGGCACGGGCGTGGCCGTGGCTGCCTTTGTAATATTCCTGGGCCACGACATCATGACCAACAGCCTGTGGCACACCGACGACTACCTGCGCATGGCCGAGACCGTGCTGCGCTATTTCATGGTGTCTGTAACGCTCATTGTCATGGCCGTGCCCGAGGGCCTGCCCATGGCCGTCACGCTGGCCCTGGCGCTAAACATGAGGCGCATGCTCAAGAGCAACAACCTGGTGCGCAAGCTGCATGCCTGCGAGACGATGGGGGCCGTGACCGTGATTTGCACCGACAAGACGGGGACGCTCACGCAGAACAAGATGCAGGTGCAGGAGATGTGGGCCGAGGGTGCCGACGCCGGCCTGCTGCGCGCTGCCATCGCCGCCAACTCGACGGCCGAGCTCGACGGCGACAAGCCCATAGGCAACCCCACGGAGGGCGCTCTGCTGCTGTGGATGCACCGCGAGGGCCACGACTACCGCCGGCTGCGCTCTGAAAACGGCG
>ENA-ORSA01000211-ORSA01000211.1-human-gut-metagenome-genome-assembly--contig:-NODE-211-length-70860-cov-9.736007_pt1 | contig 70860 bp, 68 predicted proteins | sample MGYA00242179_ERZ509142 | MGnify/ENA primary metagenome ERZ509142 (study PRJEB26280, sample SAMEA2338659) | human gut metagenome | biome: human gut; feature: human-associated habitat; material: faeces... | reverse complement strand
CCGTCTGTCTGGATAAAATCGTGATGGTAATCGCCTTAATTGTATATAGAATCGGTTGGTGGGCGACCATTTACTGTCAGCAAATATTACTTGGAATGCTGACGATATTCGGCCCGATACAATGGGCTTTCTCGCTGTTGCCCAAATGGGAAGGGGCTTGGGCCAAATGGATGACAAGGTACTTAACGGTACATTTTTATGGGGCGATGTTGTACTTCGTGGGTTTGTATCATATTGTAACTAATTGTATATCAGTGTATATACATTATACAAAACACAGCGCGTAACAAATGTGCAACAAAAATCAGAAGAATTGTTGCGCATGATTCCGGGACAATTTAACATATTGGAAAAAATCAGACTTCAAAGTATGAATGTTAAATCTTCGCTTCCCGTCTTGTACATCGAACTGGCATTGAGGGATGCCACAACCGCCATAAATGCGACAACAATTTGCTTGTACAATGCGACATACCAGTTTCCAGTAAGGTTAAACAATTCTTGCCACTCCAAAGACCTTTATATGAACGCTGAAAGCTGAAATACGATTGGGAATGCGTCAACAGGCAACCTGCCACAATAGCCATAACAAGCGACATCAGAGAGGTTGCCACTTTGTTCGGATAACAGATTGGAATACATTGATATGCAGATAGTTAATGTCTAAAAAGCCTCTTGTTTTCAGATTCTTTTCGCTTTAACTTTGCACTGACCAAGCTAATGGACGGCAACGAAAACAAAGATAATTCTAATAGAAAACGATTATGTGTACAACAGAACAGAAACCGAACGAAACCGCCTTGCTCCGAAAAGCGGTGGACGGTCTTAAACAGGAGATAGAGAAAGTAAAGAGCGTGGTCTATGCCTCAAAGGAAGTGCTTAATCTGGAGGAAGCGGCAATGTTCCTCGGCATATCCAAAAGCTCGCTTTACAAGATGACACACAACCATGTCATTCCCTACTTTAGACCCAATAACAAAATGGTGTATTTCGAGAAGTCGGAGTTGCTGAAATGGTTGCGGCAGAACCCCATCGCTTCGCAAGCGCAGATTTCAGAGGAAGCCAACGCCATCATGCGCAATCTTGCAAGAAAAGAATGATTGACCAATCGCTAAAGAACACCGTATGACAGAGAACGAAAACAACCGTCCGTCCTTTGACGGGCTTCCCCAATCGGTAGCCGAACTCCATGCCAAGATTGACCGCCTGACCGAGACTGTCGAGAAACTTGCGGTAGCAATCGGCACCAAGCCCCAAAACGAACTGATGACTGTGGAGGATGTGTCAGCCATGCTGTGCAAATCCGTTTCCACCATCTACACCATGACTTCCGAGCATAGGATTCCATACCGTAAACAAGGAAATAAACTTTACTTTATCCGTAAGGAGATAACCGCATGGCTCATGAGGGCGGTCGTTCCGAAAGACAGTCAGAAGCGTAGGAGAAAAGAGGATGCGGACAAGGAATCGCCCCAAGAAAAGCCATCGGAAGAACCTCCTTGCTCCATCGAGCACAGGATACATTCACGAACTGGGGCAGACTTGTTCGCAGTCCTTTTTTCAGCGGAGTTGGAAGCCGCAGGAGAACGGAAGTTCAGCCAACAGGCGCGTGAACATGGAGGCTATTGGAGCGATTACGGAAACGGCGGTTACATCTTCAATGCCCAAGCGGATGCGGAGCGTTTTGCCCAAGCGATAATAGGGAAAAAGGAAGAACCGACGGACACGCAAAAGGAGGGCTTGCCCAACTTGTAGCCCACTATAACTTCTCCGCTGCGCTCCGAAGTTGTGGGCTCTCCCGAGGGGCTTAGGACGCTGCCCTAAGAACCCGGCAAGGACTTTCAGCCCTGTGCAACCCGACCAAAGAGTGACCCCCTCTTTGGAAACTCCGCTTAGTGGCTTCCACCCCTAAGAACCCGGAGCAGGAAGTGACCCTCTCCCTGCACCCACCGCTTAGGACACAGCCCTAAGAACCCAAGACGATTGTTTTACCAAATACACCGCAACATGGCACAAAAAGCATCTGACCATATCAAGCCCTGCAACATTGGGCAGAGCGAGGCGCACAACAAGCGAACGCCGGAATACATCGCCCGTATCAACAAGGAAAAAATTTACCTGCGCACAGAGCTTACCGATAAAAACGAATCGTGGATTTCCCCCTCAATGGACGGCATGGACTTGACGGCATACCATGCCGCACTTGCCAAACTGGTCAAGGAAAAGACCGGGCGTGCCATGCAGACCAAGGAACGAATCAGGAAAGACAAGCGCACGGGCAAAGAGGTAAAGGTAAGCGGCAGTTCTCCCATCCGTGAAAGCGTGGTGCTGTGCAAGGCAGACACCACTATGGACGAACTGCAACGCTATTGCCAGGCCTGCCATGAGCAATGGGGCATCACAGCCCTGCAAATCCACATCCACCGTGACGAGGGGCATTACGCCGACCCGTCCGACAGGGATTCATGGACGCCGAACCTCCATGCCCACATCGTTTGGGACTGGATGAACCACGAAACGGGAAAGTCGTGCAAGCTGAACCGGGAGGACATGAGCCGCCTGCAGAACATGGTGGCTGAGACACTTGGCATGGAGCGTGGCAGTTCAAAGGCCGAAACAGGCCACCAACATCTGGAACGGAACGACTATATTGCCGCCAAGCAGAAACGGGAAAAGGAAGCCGCCATTGCAGCCAAGGAAAAAGCGGAAGCTGAACGTGATGCGGCCATCGAAGCCAAAGAGAAATCCGAAAACGAACACAAACGGATAGAAGCTGAGAAACAGGTCAAGGAACGGCGTATCACCGAGCTTGACAAGGAAATCGAAGCAAAGGCAAACCGTGCCAACGAGGAGAACGGCAATGCCATCCTCTCCGGACTGGCCAAGATTGCAGGACGTGGCAGATATGCCGAATTGGAAAAGGAAAACGAGCAGTTGAAGAAATCCGTACCCGAACAGCTTGCCAAACTCCAAAAGCAATACTCACAGGCGGTCGATAAAGCGGTCGCCGAAAAGACCGCACCGCTGGAGAAAGCCAACCGTGAACTGACAAAGCGGAACAGTGGGCTTGAGGAAAAATGCAATGCGCTGTCTGACAGGCTTGACAGGCTGACGGACAAATTCATAGCCGAATCCAAGTGGAAAGATACCGTGCTTGATTACCTTGCTGCAATTTTCGTCAAAGTCAATGAGCTTTTTAGAAAAGCTGTCGAGGCGATTGTTCAGTTTGCACAGTCCGGCTTCGGCGGTAAACTCGGAGGTGCCGGGCATAAAGATCTTTTTGACAAAGAAGAAGCTGCAGCCATCAAGGGTGCAATGGTGGGCATCGTAGGTAATGACGGCGACCACAAGGCGGTCGGCAACTGGCTCGTACAAGTTGCGAAAAAAGTTGGAGAACTTGCAGAAGAAGAAATTTACCGAACGCAAAAAGAGGTAGATGATGTTGCGTCCGGTAAATATGATTGGCGAATTGATAATATTGTCAAGGAAAATGGTCTAAACAGGTAAAATCAATTTGTCTGCATATATTCCAAAATATCATCAATAGTTGCTTTATAAAATCTTCCGAAATCACTTGATATGCTCATTGGCTCGCATACCTTAAAACATTTTTGCCCCAAGACTTTACCATAGTATAGATTATAATCTTGTTCGCAAGCAGAAAATTCAAAGCATTCACCTTTTTTCCCATTTTCCAATGCCGCTGATAAGTCACGTAGATTTTTCAACATTTCATCTTTGTTTCCAAGCCAAAATACAACCGGCTTAAGATATTTGGAGTTGTTCGGCAGAGTTACACAATAATAGTAAACGTCTTCAATTAGTACTCTTTGTAGAGCTACAGAACCTGTAGTAAACGATTTGAGAGTTTCTACTTCTGCCGTTTTTTTAAGTTGAGCATAAGACACTGAATAGCTTGAAGCAAGCATCAAAATAAGCAATACGACTTTTATGTACATCAATTTTCCGATTTTTATAAACATATATACAGCTTTTATATTATTAAACTTTCAATTATTACTCATTCACATATTATGTAGCTAATATTCAATATCGTTTAGTCCCAATAAATCCACTTTATCAATTTCCCAATCCGAAAAGCTTATATTCCATCTGTTTTCCATAAATTCAAGCATCCTTACCCCCCTTTCTTTTATTTCTTTTGCTGTCCATTCGGGGCATTTAGATACTTCAATTTCGCTGTACGAACCATTAAAATATCCTATTTCCTTTCCGTTCTTATCTTTCATACATTTTTTATCCTCAAAGTCATAATTTTGCAATTTTGAATTTTTAGAGCGACTGAGCAATAATAGGTTGCCTAATGAATTTAGAAGCACTTTCCGTTCTTTTGATTTATAGCTTCCAAATTGTTTCTTCCAATAATCACTTGTTGCTGTTTGTGGATAGATATGTTCGATAGTCTCTTCTTTATGTCTCTTATTAAAATCATCCCATGTCACTTTTGCATCAGCATCATCTTGCAGATGTAATTCGTACTCATAAAGAAAATACCGTAACCCATTCCATGAATAAAATCCGTCTTTTTCGTTTTTTGTAAATAATTCCTTGATATGATTCTGAAATCTATCTAAATCGAACCAACCATAATTTTCGTCATCACCATCAGTAAGAAAATCTATATCAGCCGTTAATGTTTCAATATCTATATTGCCAATATAATATTCTCTTGCTTTCCTGTAAAGATTACTATTTTGAGTGTTCGACTGTCTATGTGATATTGCAAACACTAAAAAATTAAAGCGTTCACAGGCATCCAAAAAGTTCCAAATGATTTCTTCATTGTTTTCTTTTGAAAAAACAGCCATTATCATTGGAGGAAAAGCTCCCATTCCGACACGTTTTAATTTCTGTACCCACTCTTTTATTTTGTCAGAATAGTTTGAATCTTGTATATTATAAATATAATACCATTTCTTTACGCAATCACTTAGGCTATCAATATATTGCTTAATATTCGACAACTTTACCTCTCCCCTTAAGAGGTTTTTTACCGTAAATTTTTTCTTTAAAAGAAATTCAGCATAAGCATCAGACTGACTACGGTCATATGTATAATACATAATCCAATGGTTTAACAAAAAGTAGTCGTCGTCCAAAGGATTATCCTTGTTTTTCCCCAAGTATTCATAAATTGTTTTCCATGTTTCATTGATGTCATTTCTTAATCTTCGTTTTGTATCATCGTCATCATTCAATAATGTGGAAAGATAAATCAAACGATTTTTGAGTAGTTCTAAATGTGATAAGTCTTTCCCACGGTTATTCATCGTTTCAAATGTTACATAGACATCAAGGGTGTCATCTATTTCATAATAATTGAATTTTAGACGGTTTGCAACTTTATCAAAAATAACCTCTTTTTCTTCCTTTGTCAATTCTGACAGTTTCCCCCTAAAATACATCTTCGCAAACATCAAATTTGCTGTATATAAAGTTTCTGGATATTTATCGGCTGACGATGATGCTTGTTCTAAGATTTTTGTCTTGAAATATTCATCGCTTGGATTATCTTTCTCATATCCAAAAACAAAAGACCTATATTGTTCATTGAATGAGTGATATAGAAATTTATCAATCCATTCATCTTTGTGGCCAAAATTTATACCTTCATCAGCTCTAAAAGTTCTGAGAATTTCATGAATAAGAATAATCATTGTGGTTAACCGCTGTTGACCGTCAATAATATAAAATGCTGATATACCCTTTTTGAATAGCCACAAATCATCATTCCACTTTTCAATATTTTGTATGGCATTTTTATCTATTGGTTCTACTGTTAGCAAGCCAATGTAGTGTATTTTGTTAGGATTGAGATTGCGAACGTCTTCCCAAAAGTCATCCAATTGTTGTTCACCCCAAGAATAACCTCTTTGGAAATCGGGAATTCTAAATATCTTATTATTGAATATTTCAGACAATGATTGTAATTTCGTATCACTCATAACATCAGTTTATCAATTCGGTGCAAAGATATAAAAATTAACTCAAGAAACTGGCCACAACCTTAACATTTTCATTGATTACCAATCATTTTGAAAAGAAAGTTGATATACGGTTTATCGCTTCTATTTTTGTTTCCATTACCACATCGGCATAAACCTGCGTTGAGTTGATACTCGCATGACCAAGTAATTTCCCGACCGTATAAATATCTCCCCCTGCGGCCAATGCCAAGACTGCAAATGTATGACGGCTTGTGTGAAAGCTGACGTTCTTTGCTACCTTTGCAGCAGCAGCCATCTTTTTCAGACATCGGTCACAAGCACTAAGGCAGGTCATGTCAAAGACCTTTTCGCCCGGTTTGCGACCATTTCTTTCCGGTAACAATTTCATAGCCGATTGGTTCAGTGGAATTATCACCGGTTTGCCTGTCTTTTTCATGGAACGGACAGAAGCCACCCATCCGCTGTCCGATTGCCGAATGTCACGCCACCTCAGGCGGCTTACGTCACTGTGTCGCAATCCGGTAAAGCAGCAAAAGAGGAAAGCCCTTTTGGTCGTTTCGTTCACAGTCGGTGCATCCGCCATTGCTTGCAGTTCCTCTTTGGATAGGTAGTCCCTTTCGGCCTGTTGCTTGGCGATTCGTTCTTTCTTATCCAATGAGTAGAACGGATTTCTATCCATTACCCCGTCTTTTACAGCCGCATTCAGCATCCTTACAAAAATGGACTGGTGCAGGTGGAGTGTATGCGGTGACAACGGCTTGGGATTGTCCGGCGATTTGGTATTGCGGTAGGTGTTTCGCATATAATCAAGCAACCCGACAATAAACCGTTTGTCTATCTCTGACATCAGCAGGTGTGGCCTGCGGCGATGCTTCAAATACGCCTTTATGATATTGGTCATCGAACGGACGTTGCGGTAGGTGGATTGTGCGTAGGACGGATTCCGTTCAAGTCCTTCCAAATAACCGTCAAGCCAGTCTGCAAAAATCCGCTTGGGCAGTTTTGCTTGGTTGCCACTGTCTGTTTCCGTTTCCTCCTCCATACCGAGCATACGCTTGGACTTTACTGCATTGGCCTTTGCCATTGTCGCATCGTTGAGCCGCTTGGCATCGGGCGCATCGTCAGGTACGAGGAATAGGTTAAGGTATTCGTTCCAACGTCTGCCTTTTTCGTAGAAATCGAGGTATATCGAACGGCTTCCCGATTTAAGCGTCCGGGTTCGTATGGTTATCTTCATCTTTTCCCCTTTGTTTATGGTTGGTTAGAAAAGAAGTTATCAACAAGGCCTACCGTTTCCACTTTCTTTTGGTCAACAATCTTGGCATAAATGGAAGTTGTGTTTACATTGGCATGGCCAAGCAGCTTGCTCACCGTGTAGATGTCCGCGCCGAGTGTCAGCATCATGGTGGCAAAGGTATGTCTTGAGCAATGGTAGGTTATATGCTTGGTTATCTTTGCATTATCCATCCACGCCGAGATATTACGCTCGATGTTGGACGCACCGGCCGGGAGCGTGAAGATTGGCTCGTCAGGATTGTCTTTCGGGGTAAGGCAGTCAAGGGCTTCTTTCGACAACGGCAGATTTATCAGTTTTTGTGTTTTTTGCATCCTTACTCTTATATATAAGGTCTTGCCGTCCGGTGCTTTGATGACTTTGCCCCATGTCAAGGCACGTACATCACTCAACCGAAGCCCTGTGAAACAGGCAAACAGAAAAGCCTTTTTCACGTCCTTACGTGGGCATGGAGCAGCCATAGCCGCTTTCATTTCCTCCAATGTAAGGTATTCCCTGATACTTTCCGAGGGTTGGTATTTCTCTTTCGAGCCGATTGACTTCAAAGGATTGGAAGCCAGTATGCCCTCACGCACCGCCTTGTTCAGCGCACCGTTCAGCACGGCTTGGTGGTGGTGCGCCGCACCGTTACTGATAACACTGCCATCCTTGCGGACACTGTTCTTCGCGTAGCGCAGAAAAGCGATGAAGCCACGGCAAAAGTCCGCATCCACGTTAGCCAGCATAGTATCGGGCTGGCACGTTTCGTTTAGATAGGTTTCGACTTTAAGCCGCAAATCCCGTCTGCCTTTCAAAGTGGATGCAGAGAAACCGAATTTCTCCTGTTCGTACTCTTTCAGAAAATCAATAAGGGTGATGCACGACCGCCTGACCTTGTTCCATTGGCGCACACCGTGGCTCTGCAACGCCAAAATGCGCTCGGCCTTGATTTTGGATGCCACCTGCATTGCATGAGCGTTCTGCTGTTTGTCAATCGGCGTTTGTTCCGGCACAAGGTACAATCCAAGCGATTCAACCTTGCGTACCCCTTTCACATAAACATCGAGATACAGGCTCATGTTTCCGTTGGCCAATTTGCGCTTTCGGATGCGCACAGGCTCTTTTACCTTTTGCACTTTCTTCGGTCGTGCCATATCCTTTCCCTTTCTTATCTTTTCTTTTCACGGCAGCAAAATGCCCCGTTTCACAGCCGCAAAATTAACACTTTTCTCCGCGACGCGCAACAAATATGCAACAAAATATCGTTAAAACTATGGCTATTAACGAGATAACGGACAAGATAAGAAAATCCATAAATACCATATATACAGTATATTACATTTCTTTTCTTTCCGATTGTATGACTATCTTTTCCGTTCTGAAACCCTATACTTCGTGGGCTTCTATGTGCTGCTACTGTTTGACATCGTATTGTGTATCCAAGTGGAGAACCTGACGGCGATAACCGCCAGCGAGACAACGATGGCGGCATACTTGCAAAACTCGTTCTTCTCGGCGGGCTACCTGATGGCGGCCAGCATCGTGGCATTGAAATGCCTGAACCTTGTACCAGACCTTGCGGCATGGATGATACCGGAGGGTGACACGGCATTCAGCACGAGAAACTTCGGTGAGGGCGTGGCGCAACAGGCGAAAATGTCGGCCACCGGGGCTATGCACTCGTTGATGAGATAAAAGAAGAATAGTGAACGACGATTATAACTGTTAAGATTATGGTCATAAAAGACTTAGAGAACAAAATCAAACTGGTGGGGATTGTCTGTGTGGCGGTCATCGTGGGATGCGTGGTCATCAGTTTGTCGAGCATTTGGACGGCAAGGGGCATGGTAGCCGATGCACAGCAGAAAATCTATGTGCTGGACGGCAATGTGCCGATACTGGTGCAGCGCACCTCGATGGAAGAAACGCTCGATGTAGAAGCCCGCAGCCATGTCGAAATGTTCCACCACTACTTCTTCACCCTTGCACCGGACGACAAGTATATCCAGTACACGATGGAGAAGGCGATGTATTTAGTGGATGAAACGGGATTGGCTCAGTACAACACTTTGAAGGAAAAAGGATTCTACAACAACATCATGGGTACGAGTGCCGTGTTCAGCATTTTCTGCGACAGCATCAAATTCGATAAGGAAAAGATGGAGTTTACCTATTATGGACGGCAGCGCATTGAGCGGCGCACCAGCATCCTGATGCGTGAATTGGTCACAGCCGGACAACTGAAACGTGTACCACGGACGGACAACAACCCGCATGGGCTGCTGATTGTGAATTGGCGTACCTTGCTCAACAAAGACATTGAGCAACGGGCGAAGAACAACTACTAACCAATTAACAATTAACAATTGATAATTGACAATTCAAATTCAAAAACATAACGATTATGGGATGGAAGAAACTGATTTTCGGAGAGAAGATGCCTGACAAGGACGACCCGAAGTATGAGAAACGGTATAAGAAGGAAGTGGAGGCAGGACGGAAAGCCGCACGTTTCCTGCGGATAGACAAGATGGCAGGGTGTGCGCAACGCTTTGCCTGCAAGCATCCGAAGTGGTTTCTCGGTATCGTGTTCGGCATCGTATTGGGATGCCTGGCACTTAATGTGTATCGCATGGTATCGGTATGCATATTACCGGACAATGGCAGGCACGCCACGGCCACCGAACGGCAGGAGATTCTTTTGAAACAAAAACAACCTATGAACCATGATGACGGACAGGATTAACTTCAGACAACCCAAGTACGTGTTGCCGGCCATCCTCTACCCTTTGTTGCTGGTGACGGGGTATTTAGTGTTTGACATATTCGACACGGAGGTAGCAGAATCGCCCACCTCCCTACAAACCACCGAGTACCTGAACCCGGAATTGCCGGAGGCGCAGATGCGCGATGACGGTATCGGAGGCAAGTATGAGAGCATGGTTAAGTCCTACGGCCGGATACAGGACTATTCCGCTGTAGAAAACATTGAACGGAACAACAATGAAACAGAGAAAGAAGATTACGATTCCCGCTATACCGATGAAGACCTTGCCCTGCTCGATTCGGAAGCAGCCGCAAGGTCGGAGGAACTGGAACGTTTGCGTGAGATGCAGGAACGCCTGCGGCAAAGCGCCGAAAGAGGCGAAGCGATGGTGGCGGACACCACCGGGGTGCAACCGTTGAGCGAAGAAGAACGCCTAGCGCGAAGCGAGCAACGGCGCAAGGAGGCCTTGGCGGAGTTGGACAAGGCACTGGCAGAAGCCAGAAAGCAAGGGCAAAAAGGATTGCAGGACGTGGACAGCACGGACACGGAGAACCTCGCCCCCACCGGCAGTGTCGCCATAGGCGGCAAGGTGGAAATCAACGAAAATGCCGTGAACGAGCTTGCCGAGAATGCCGAGAACGAACAAGTGGTAAAAAAAGTGAAGACCTCTTCGGACTACTTCAACACCTTGGCCGAAAACGAACCGGAACCCCGCTTGATAAAGGCCATCATCGACGAGGACATCAAGGCGGTGGAAGGCTCGCGGGTGCGCTTGCGCCTGTTGGACGACGTGGAGATAGACGGCAAGGTGGTGACCAAAGGCTCGTACCTGTATGCCACGATGAGCGGCTTCGGCAGCCAGCGCGTGAAAGGGAGCATCAAGAGCTTGCTGGTGGAGGACGAATTGGTGAAAGTGAACCTCTCCCTCTACGATACGGATGGGTTGGAGGGGCTTTATGTACCCGGTAGTTCCTTCAGGGAAACCACGCAGGATGTGGCATCCAACGCCCTCGGCAGCACGATGAGCATTAACAACGGAAATACCGGGAACACCTTTGCCCAATGGGGAATGCAGGCCATACAGAACGCCTATCAGCGCACGAGCAACGCCTTGTCAAAGGCCGTGCGCAAGAACAAGGCGAAGCTGAAATACGGCACGTTCGTCTATCTGGTGAACGGCAGGGATAAAAGGGACAATAATCGTTAGACACAACAACCATAAGCAATAAGAAGATGAAACTGACATCAGGAATCCTGGCCGTTGCCGCACTGCTGGCAGGACACGCGGCCAAGGCGCAGCAGACCTACAATGAAATGGAACAGCTGACAGTGAACGAGCAGGTGACGACTGTCATTACCGCCACTGAACCTATCCGCTTCGTGGACATCTCCACGGACAAGATAGCGGGTGACCAGCCGATAAACAACACCATCCGCCTGAAACCAAAGGAGGCCGGACATGAAGACGGCGAAGTGCTTGCCATCGTCACCATTGTAACGGAACGCTACCGCACACAATACGCACTGCTTTATACGACCCGTTTGCAGGAGGCCGTGACAGACAAGGAGGTACAACCGGTAGAGATGACCGCCTACCACAATCCGGCGGTATCGCTTTCTACCGAAGACATGTACCGGTTCGCCCGTCAGGTATGGCTTTCGCCTGCCCGCTACCGGAACGTAAGTCGCAGGCAGCACCGGATGACCATGCGACTGAACAACATCTACGCTGTAGGTGACTACTTCTTTATCGACTTCTCCATTGAGAACCGCACGGACATCCGCTTTGATATTGACGAAATCCGCGTCAAGCTGGCAGATAAGAAAGTATCGAAAGCCACCAACTCACAGGTCATCGAGCTAAAGCCGGAAATGGAACTGGAACAAAAGGGATCGTTCCTGCACGGATACCGCAATGTACTGGTGGTAAGGAAAATGACTTTTCCCAATGACAAGGTACTGACTATCGAGGTCAGCGAAAAACAGATTTCAGGACGTACTATCGCCCTGAACATTGACTATGAGGACGTGCTTTGCGCGGACAGTTTCAATGAGGTCTTATTACAGGAGGAGTAAGGGAAATGAAGAATGCAGAATTAATAATTAAGAATTTGGCTGTGCGAAAAGGCTTTGTCGCACTGGTTTTCTTGTTGGCAGCCATACTGCCCGGCTTTGCTGATGACCGGCATGGCAGAATACTAATTGGAACGGGATTGCTGTATGAAAGGGGCATGGACTTGACCATCGGCTATGAGTACGAAACGAACTACCACCATGCGTGGGAGTTCTTCGGAAATGTCTATCTGAAATGGGACGAATGTGAGGATTGCGGACACGTCTGCCCCGAATTGTTCTGGAACCATTACAATACGTGGGGTGTGGGTGCTGCCTACAAACCCTGCGTGTTCCGTAGCCGTAATCACCACGGCAACCTGCGCTTGGGCGGGTCGCTGGGCTCGGATAGGGACAAGGTGCTGGGCGGCATCCATGTGGGGTATGAGCATAGCTATGCGTTGCGCAAGGGCTGGAAGCTGTTTTGGCAGGCCAAGTGCGACCTGATGATAAAAGGGGAAGATTTGTTCCGGACAGGCATTGTCATCGGCGTGAAGATACCGACAAAATGAAGAATTAAGAATGAAGAATCCGGCACGTGAAGCAGACAAATTTTACGGAATATATAATTAAGGTATGAAAGGAAAGATGAAGAAGATAGGAAAAGCGTGGGCGGCAGTAGTGCTAATGCTGGTTGCCGTCCTTGTGGGCTGTGACGGGCATCACGACCCGTTGGACACCTCGATGAAAGTAGGACATATACTTTGCACGGACGGCAAGACACGAAGCTACGAAGATTATGCGGGTTCCGGCAAGGAAGCCATAGCCGTGGTGTTCCATGTGAACCACGATGAAGAAATAAATGGCACAGGCTATGCGGTCTATTTGCACGACCTTGCCCCGGAAGCCTTTGCTGACAGTTTGGGCATTGCGCAAGGAACGTCTGCCGACTTGGCGACTTACGATGGAAACGAGAATACCTTTGCCTTGTATGACACAGACGATGTTTCTTCACCTATGGCCATGCAGGTGTTTGATATGTGGCGGTACGGGCAGAGTGCCTACGTACCTTCGGTGGCGCAGATGCGGTTGCTCTATGCCGCCAAGGAGTTTGTAAATCCCTACATAGAGGCTTGCGGCGGCGACCCGCTGCCGAACGAAGCCGATGGATGTTGGTATTGGACGAGTACCGAAGTGGAGGGGCAGGAAACCGCCAAAGCTTGGCTGTTCTCGATGGGGAGCGGTGCCATACAGGAAACGCCCAAACTGCAAGGGCACAAGGTGAGGGCGATAGTCACTCTGTATAATGAAGAATGATGAATGAATAATTAAGGATTAAGGAAAGTACGAGATGGAAGAAAGCAAGGAACTGCAAGGCGCTTACAAGATATTCCGGACGGTGGTGTACGTGTCCGTCCTGCTGGAGTTTTTCATGTATGCGTTCGACCCGGCTGTGTTCGACTATTGGAACGGCATCGTGTGTGACGTGCACGACCGCATGAAGACGTGGCTCATCTACCATGACGGCAACCTTGTGTACAGCAAGATTGCCACCTTCCTGCTTATCTGCATCACCTGCGTGGGTACGAGGAACAAGAAACACTTGGAGTTCGATGCACGGAGGCAGGTGCTTTACCCGCTGGTGTCGGGCATTGGGCTGTTGGTGCTTGCGGTGTGGCTGTTCGGGTATGAAATGGATGTCCGCCTTTACTCCATGCGCCTGAACGTCATCCTCTACATGGCGGCATCGGTGGTCGGTACGATACTGGTTCACGTGGCATTGGACAACATCTCCAAATACCTAAAGGAAGGTTTGCTGAAAGACCGCTTCAACCTGGAGAACGAGAGCTTCGAACAATGCACGGAGTTAGTGGAGAACAAATACTCGGTCAATGTGCCCATGCGTTACTATTACAAAGGCAAGTTCCGCAAGGGATGGGTGAACATCAGCAATCCGTTCAGGGGAACTTGGGTGGTCGGCACTCCGGGTAGCGGAAAGACCTTTTCCATCATCGAGCCGTTCATCCGGCAACATTCCGCAAAAGGCTTTGCCTTAGTAGTTTACGATTATAAGTTCCCTACATTGGCGACCAAGCTGTACTACCATTACAAAAAGAACCAGAAGCTGGGCAAACTGCCCAAAGGATGCAAATTCAATATTATCAACTTTGTGAATGTGGAATACAGTCGCAGGGTGAACCCGATACAGGCGAAGTACATCCCCAACCTTGCCGCTGCCAGCGAAACGGCGGAAACATTGCTGGAGTCTTTGCAGAAAGGCAAGAAAGAAGGTGGCGGAGGTAGCGACCAGTTCTTCCAGACCTCTGCGGTCAACTTCCTTGCCGCCTGCATCTATTTCTTCGTGAACTACGAACGGGAGCCTTACGACAAGGACGGGAACAAACTGTATGCGGAGAAGGTGCAGGACAAGGAGACCAAGTTCTGGAAACCTACGGGCGTGGTGCGCGACCGCAAGGGCGGCAACATCGTGGAACCTGCCTATTGGTTGGGTAAATACTCGGATATGCCGCACATCCTGTCGTTCCTGAACGAGAGCTACCAGACCATCTTCGAGGTATTACAGACCGACAACGAGGTGGCACCGCTGCTTGGTCCGTTCCAGACGGCATTCCAGAACAAGGCTATGGAACAGTTGGAAGGCATGATCGGTACGCTGCGTGTCTATACTTCCCGACTTGCCACCAAGGAATCGTACTGGATATTCCACAAGGACGGAGACGACTTCGACCTGAAAGTGAGTGACCCGAAGAATCCCAGCTACCTGCTGATAGCCAACGACCCGGAGATGGAGAGCATCATCGGGGCGTTGAACGCCCTGATACTGAACAGACTTGTGACACGTGTAAATACAGGGCAGGGAAAGAACATCCCCGTAAGTATCATCGTGGATGAGCTGCCCACGCTGTATTTTCACAAGATAGACCGACTTATCGGAACGGCACGAAGCAACAAAGTGAGCGTGGCATTGGGCTTTCAGGAACTGCCGCAGTTGGAAGCCGATTACGGGAAAGTGGGTATGCAGAAGATTATCACCACAGTGGGCAACGTGGTTTCAGGCTCCGCCCGCTCTAAAGAAACGCTTGAATGGCTGAGCAACGACATCTTTGGCAAGGTGGTACAGCTGAAACGTGGCGTGACCATCGACAGGGACAAGACCAGCATCAACCTGAACGAGAACATGGACAACCTTGTGCCGGCCTCGAAGATAAGCGACCTGCCTACGGGATGGATATGCGGACAGGTAACCCGTGATTTCGTGAAGACCAAAACCGGACGGGGCGGCAGCATGAATATACAGGAAGCCGAAGAGTTCAAGACTTCGAAATTTTTCTGCAAGACAGATTTCGACATGGAAGAGATTAAGAAAGAGGAAGACGGGTATGTGCCGCTTCCCAAGTTCTATACTTTTCCATCGAAAGAAGAAAGGGAACGCATCCTGTACCGGAATTTTGTGAAAGTGGGCCAGGACGTGAAGGAGATGATAAAGGACGTGGTAAACAAGAAAGGGGCAAGATGAGATTGGTTTTATGTGTTTTATCCCTGCTGTTCCTGTTTTCACTCAACTTGACAGCGCAAGCCTCCGACAAAGGAAAGCGGCTGAGAATATACGAATTGCCACCGTTCGAGCGTGCCATACTCTGCACCAAACATTATGAGGGTTGGCATGGAGAGAAAAGGCATCTGCCTTACATAGGATACGGGCACAAATTGTTGCCCGGTGAACGGCTGACCCATAAGATAAGCCGGGCACAGGGTGACAGCCTGCTCCGTGCCGACATGCGGAAGCTGTGCCGGATGTTCCGCCGCTTCGGTCAAGATTCGGTTCTTCTTGCCTGTCTCGCCTATCAGGTGGGCCCGTACCGTCTTTTGGGAGGCGGGAAGCATCCCAAAAGCAGACTGATACGCATGCTGGAACGCGGCAACAGGGACATCCATAAGGAATATGTGTCCTTTCGGAAATGGAAAGGCAGCGTTATCCCAAGCATAGAAAGGCGCCGACGGGTGGAACTCGCCCTGTTGTTTGAGCCATGACAAGTAGAAAAAGACTAAACCATCTGCAAACAATACGGCACGGAATGACGGAGTTTTTCAATGGTTACACTGTGTATTTTCAGTTTAATAACAAACTAAAAATCAGAAATTATGGCAACATTCAAACTGAAATTCCGCCCTTCCACCGCCGAAGGCAAGCCGGGCACTATGTATTTCCAAGTGACTCACCGCAGAAGTACGAGAACGGTTTACACCGATTACCGCGTCATGCCCAAAGAATGGGACGGGCGGACTTCGTTCATCCGCATCACCGGCACACCGGAACGGCGGGCGGAACTGCAACTGATTGCCTCCAAACTGCGGTGGGACTGCAAGCAAATCACCTCGCTGATCACGGAAAAGGAACTGGCAATGCTGGAATACACGGCGGACGACATCGTGTCGGCACTCCGCCTCCTGCCACCCTGCCAGACCTGGTTCAGCTTCATCCACGGTATGGTGGCGAAAAAGCTCCGCATCGGCCGATTAGGTACCGCCAAGACCTACCGTGATGCCTTGATGAGCTTCTCCCGTTTCCGTAACGGTGAGGACCTAACCATCGACGCACTGGACGCGGAGACCATGAACCTGTACGAGGCATGGCTGAAAGGACGGGGCGTGAAGCGCAATTCCTCGTCGTGCTACCTGCGTACCTTACGCACTCTCTACCGCAAGGCCGTCGAAGCCGGACTGACAACCGACAAGAACATTTTCCGTCACGTATTCACCGGCTTCGCCAAGACCGCCAAACGCGCCATCCCGTTAGGTTCGCTGCGTGCCATCAGACAGATTCACCTGCCTGAAAGCTCCGCCATCGCCTTTGCACGGGATATGTTCATGCTGATTGTCTACCTGCAGGGCATCTCGTTCGTGGATCTTGCTTACCTGAAGAAAGACGACATCCGAAACGGGCAGTTGCACTACAGCCGCAAGAAGACCGGACAGGAGCTGACCGTCGGCTGGGAACCGGCCATGCAAGACATCGTGGACAGCTACGCCCACCTGACGAAAGACAGCCCTTACCTTTTGCCCATCATCACAAAAACGGACGGTACGGAACGGCGGCAGTACGAGCGGATGGAGCATAAGGTGAACCACTACCTCAAGAAAATCGGCACGATGGTCGGATTACAAGCGCCCCTGACGACCTATACGGGGAGGCATACATGGGCCAGCACCATGCGCGACATGGGCACCAGCCTCTCTGTCATCAGCAAATGGCTGGGACACGAAAGCCTGAAGACCACACAAATCTATCTTTCCTCCATCGACATGGAGGGCGTGGTGAAAGCCAACAGGAAAATGATCGGGAAAATTTTGCGTGAGTGAGAGCAGGGAATGTTCTACAAAATCCGTTACTGTATAATATGAAACGGCGGATTTTTGTAACTGACTGATTATCAAGGTGTGTTTTTGCATCAAATCCTATTTTAGTCGAACAAAGGCTGCATTTGTTTGACTAAAATTCTGAATCTTTAAAATTTTTCTGTCGATAAATGGCTCTGTATTAAATCTTTTTATTACCTTTGCAACGTGTTCGCCGTTTCATATTATACAGCAATAGTAAAGCGGCGGGTGTAGAAGAGACTTAATTGATTGAAAATCAAATACTTGTGATATGGAAGTAAAAATGTTAAAGCGCATTGCGCTTTGTTCTTCTCGTCACATAACAACGGCAGGCCATTGTTGCTGAGTTTTTACTCCGGAATGCTGCCGCTAAACCTAAAGAATAATTGTAAACAACGCACGAAAACTTCATGAATAAGTTTGCAAAGCGTGGTGTTTCAAATTCAGAGAGGTATCTGTCAGCCATCATGCGATTGTCATGGGGGTAGCGTAAGGAACGTGCTTTTCATTACAGTTTCAAAAGATGTTCTTTCAGCTTTCAATACATGGTCTTTTACCTTTTAAAAGATAACCTCTTGGAATATGAAAGGATATCTCTTGCAAATTCGTCGGGAACAAGTAAAAACTGCAAGTAAAAGCCTCTGAAATGCAGCAAACAGAAAGCTTCTATCATAAAGAAGCACAATAAATTCGATAACTGGTAACAGATACTTATTTATATTATGCCCGACAAACTCAACAGTGTAGATTACCATTGGTTTCTTGTCTGTACCAAACCCGGTCATGAACCGGAGCTGGGCGCACTCATCGAGCGCGAAAAGGACAAGATACGGAATATACTGGAAGTCTATTGTCCCACCCATACCAAAGTCTACGTGCGCCGTGGTGACAATGAACAGCAGTTGCCCTTTTTCAATGGCTACGTGTTCGTGCTTGCCACCCAAGACGCATTGGCTGAGTTTCTCCGTGACAACAAATCCGACGCTTATATTTGGTACAACCGAAAGCGCACACCGGACGAGAAAGCCACAGTCTGCACCATACCCGAATCGCAAATGCGTGCATTCCGTGACTACAACGAGAACTATGCCGACAAGGTGATTGTGCTGGAGCGTCCTTACTCGGACTATGCGTTCAACACGAAAACGGATGAGCCGAACGAAATCGTGCGTGTGGTCGACGGGCCGCTTGCCGGCTGCGAGGGCTACATCTGCCGTTTCCGCCGAAAAAAGGGACTGGTGTTCTGCGTGCAGGGCATGATGCCGGGCAGCCGGCTGACCGTCACCTACCCCAATATATCCGACCTCCATGTTGTCCGTCTGCACAATGCCGAGGGCGACCGTTTGTCCGTCGGAACAGAGAAAGGACGTGCCGTTGACCTGCTCGTCGGAATCCTGCAGGCCTGCGGCTACGGAGAGCGCGCACAGGCTATGCTTTATGAACTGACGGAACGCCTTGCTGCTAACCTGTCGCTGGTCAGCCTTTGCAAGGAGCTTGACAAGCAAAGCGAGAAAGCATTGGCTTGCCGTCTTGCACAGTTGACCGCCAAAGAGGCGGAACTCCTGATAAACCTTGCCCGCTACGAACACGACACACCCGGATATGTGAAAGAGAACTGGCCGAAGCTCATTTTCCGCCCGTTCCTCACGCCCACGTCGGGGATAGTCATGGATAAAGACGAAGCCATGATTCAACATAAGGATTATACGGAAATCATCCGCCGTGTGAAAATAACCGAAGAAGTTTACTATCCCAGCAGGCAGGAGGACGGGACGGCTACCACTACCTATTATGCACACATAGCCTCTCTCCCCGCTCTCTCCAGTGGAGAGAGGGCTGCGACCGAGGATGCCGGACAATCCAAACTCTCTCCCCACGGAGGAGAGTTGAAGAGGGGCTTCATCTTCTTTGCCAACTGGGACGGATTCCTCCGCGAGTATTTCCTGACAGCAGGAAAAGCCAACGAAAAGTTAGTGTCAGGAAAGGTACAGATGCTCCGTAGTGAAGCCACGAATACGGAAAGAGAAAAACTCATCGAGTCTTTCCGCAACTATTCCCCAACCTTATATAAGGTGCTGACGGATGCCGATTCAGCCGTAAAAGCCGTGCAGGATTTTAAAGTCGGTGAAGATACGTTGAACGTCTTTGCCATCCGGTCTTCTGCACTGGAAAAAGACGCGGCAAAGGACAGGCTGATAAAGACCTGTGTCCGCATCTGCAAGGAAATCAACACCACTAACCACCTTGCCGTATGGCGCAGGTACCTGCGGACGGTATGGCTGCACGAATAAAGTTGACAAGGTACCAGTTGACGAGTTGACAAGGCTCTGAATAGCTTTGCTGATGGTATCTAAGACCTCGTTAACTTGTCAACTCGTCAACTTGTTACCTATAATAAAATGTACACGATAGACCAATTCACATCCCGTTGGCAGCAGCTCCATCACCCCACCATGGACATGGAAGGCGATGTGGTTTTCTTTTATCAGCTATACATCAGGCTGTACCGTATTGTCGGGCAGGAAGCGAGGCGCTTCGACAATAATAAAATTCTTCTTTTTCTGCTCTATATAGAGAATACCGTTGCCGTCGGGATCGACGGCGTTTACGAATACAGGTACCGCTGCGTGGGCGATGTGGACAGCCGCTGGTGCGACGGATTTGACATGAGTGCCGGTGCCGCCTCAGAAGTCCACAACCTCGTGGGCAAAGCCGTGGCGGACGCAAAGTATAGCGCCCTCAGGCAATGGATGGTCGGAAGCGTGCTGTCAGGTGATTTCTCCCGTCTGAGCGAAATGCTGACATGGTTTGTACGCAAAGACAGAATTCTGCGGCAGGTCTTTCCCGACCTGCGTTACCGCAAGGCGATGTTCATGCAGCTCGTTGGAAGTAAACAAACGGCAAAGAATATGTTGTGGGCAGATCTCGCTTTCAACTGGCGTGACAAGCGAGGCGACTCTTTGGCAAATACCATAGCCAAACAGTTCCGCTATGAAGCATCTTTTGTAGATGAAAAGGAAAAAGAGAGGCTGAAAGAGGCGGCACAAATTCTCGACACAATCCGTTCCGAACGGCTGGACACTTATACGGTCATCGGACGGAATGATGAACATACGCTCACCTTATTTCACAGGGATGGTCGTGAGTTCTATGACGTGATTTTCCCGCAGCCCATGCCTGAGAAGGCACAAGGCTGTCATCTTGCCGTACAATTCGTAACTTATAATAACAAGACCTATATAAACGGCTCCGCCGTATGGCTCAACAAGGAAGACCTGCCGGTATGGAACGGCGAAACCATTTGGAACGACATCCAAAAGAAAGAACAGGATGCGGCGAAGCTCACATCCTTCACCACCACGTTCGGCAAGCGGATGTGCTTATATGATGACCTTTACACCGTGCCGGAAGATCCGGAGGAAGCCTATTACGCCGACATGGGCATCCATTTCGATGAGCCGAACATCTTTGATTTCTTTGGAGGCCGACCGAACGGCAGGGTAATTTATTTAGGCAGCTGACAGACAGAAAAAACATAGTAAAAAGTGGATAACAACAGACAGAAGAATGTACAAATGATAGCTGTTCCCGTCGACAGCCAAAATGTAACTGGCTTTGGCTTCATCGCCTACGCCAACTCCCGTGTTGAGAAACTGAGGGATGAGGGGCGGTATGATGCGGCAATAAAACTGAAAAAGTATCTCAGACGGTTCATTGCCTATTTAGGCAAGAATGAAGTGCCTTTCAAGGATTTCGATGCCCTGCTGATGCGCAACTATCACACATGGCTGAAGAACCAGGAATTGGGGCGCAACACCATTTCCCTTTATATCCGGAATTTGAAGCGTGTTTATAAACTTGCCGTAAACGACGGTCTTGCCGTTGACGTCAACCCGTTTGAGGGCATGGACGTGAGCTACCGTGTCAAGAAATACAGGTACGGCCTGACGCTCGATGAAGTGAAACGACTGCGTGACCTTGACCTGAGCGGCGAATCAGAGATGACCGTCTTCGCTCGCGATATTTTCCTGTTCACGGTCTATACCAAGGGCATGAGGAGCGACGACATTTTCCGTCTGACAAGAAAGAATATCAAAGACGGCCGGCTCACCTACCGCCAGCACGTCACCGGCAAGGAAATCTCCCTTCCCTGGGAGCCGGCTTTGCAGGAGATTGCTGACCGATACAAACGGAAAGGCACGACCCTCCTCTTCCCCGTCATCACGGCTAAATCCTCACTTGAGCAATGGAGGCAGTATGACGGTATCCTGCACCGCATCAATTACAACCTGAAGAAGCTGGGCGAGATGATGGAACTCGGTTATCCGCTGAACCTGACAGTCGCAAGGCATTCATGGGAGAGCATGACCAAGAGCGTAAGCATAAGCGACATCCTGTGATGTTAATGGGTTGACAAGGAAACAAATTGACAAGATTTAAAGGATATAGCATGGGGAAAGACATACAAAAAGAGATGCGCAAGCAGATGTTCGACCAAATAGAAGCCGATTTGCAGAAAAGCTGCAAGCCGGAAGAACGGATGTTTGCCTTGCATCCTGACGAAGACCATATCATCGTTTCTCACGCCCTGTTCCTGATGATGAGCAAGCCGTTGGCAGGCAAGTTGCCGAGTCTGAAAGGTCTTTTCCTCTTGCGCAAATATGAGGAGGAGATGCGGACGGCATACCTGACCGAATCAGACGAGTTCCCCGACCTGCTGCATTATTGCAACCTTCTGTACGATATGTTGCCCTACGAACTGGCAGCGGCGGCACGCAATGCAGCCATTGCCACCAAAGTCAGGAAAATGCAGGTAATCGGAATGGTTGCTGCAGGATACGGCGGCGACATGGAGGACGACACGGTGGATGACATCCTTGATGACATGGATTTTGACCGCAACAATAAGGTGTGCAGCCACGTGATTGAATTGATGATGCCACAACTGAACCAGTTGGTGGAACGGGAGAAGATATATTAGAAAGTATGATATAATGATGGCAGCTTTCACGGTTTTGCCGTTTTAGCAACGTTTACCGGTGAAAACCGTGTCGGCTGCCGTCATTTCAAGGTGTTTAATACATTGCCACTTGCCAAAAGAGACAGACGAAAAGTCTTATTGGATAAATGCCCATGTAATCAATAATAAAAGGAAATGTATTCTTGGATATACAACAGACTATCCTTTGAGAAACCAAGAATTAAGTTTTAGACACATTCAAAACATCATTACTATGGCAATGAAATTAAACGACGGCACGCCGATGCAGACGCATATCACAGGCGGCGAGGAAAACGACCCGAACATAACCGAAGGGCAAAAGAAATTCATCTTCAGTTCTACCGGCAATATTATGGTGGCAACAACCGAAGAGACATCAGACAACCTGGACAGCAATGTACGTGACGTGCTCAACGAAGTGTCCGTGTTCTTCGCGGCCATGACAAAGGCAATATCCACGACCAAGCGTCCAAACAGCGAAGATAACTATACGCTCTATGACTATGCCGCCTTGGAGAAAGTCATCGACGGCAGCGGATACTTCATCCACTGTACGCAGGAAGACATCGACTACAAGTCAACGTCTTTCGGCGTTGAGTTCAGCCGTGAGCTTATCACCTCCCTCCTGGGGCTTCCCGTGGCCGGCGGCACGCTGTCATTCGCGCAGGCCATGATTTCATCCATTGGGCAGGAAGCGTTGAAACTGTCTTCGGAAAAGGACACCAGCGACAGCCGTGTCGGCAATATCGTCTTCGTGTGCGAATACCTGTTCGGAATGCCTATCATATCTGCCACGGTCGTGTACATTGACAGCAAGTCCGAATCAAAAACCATCAATGCCGGTCCCTGCGTAAAGACATCCAGCACGTCTGTAGAGATGAACCTTCACAAGGATGTCTATATGTTTGTGATACCCTCGTTCATCAACAAATACGCCAGCGACCTGGATAGCATTATTGACTCAAAGGAATACAACAGGTTTGTCGTATATCTCAAGTCGCTTCTTACTAATGATATAATTTTCGATGGCATATATACATCGGCTGACGACAAAAAGTTGGAAGACAATAAATTGACCGTTGGAACTGAATACTACATCAATGGCAGTAATTTCGGGAACACGCCAGGAACCCTGTACATAGGTAGCACGAGCTTAAATTGTGATCCATGGGAAAACAACAAGATAACGTTTACCCCACAGGACACCTGTGATGAACAGCCCTTAGTGATTACCACATCCGACAAGAATACCTTAAGCATCGGCGATTATACCATATTAGCCAAATAATGACAAGAAAGCAGGAGATGAAACGAAATAACGCAAGATGATAATACTCGGTTAAAATTTCAACAATTCGTTGGCACAATACCATGATAACCATCAAAAATACAGATTTCACGTCAAACGTCAGTCTGGCAGCCATGCTGATGGTCCGCACGAAAGAGAATATGTTGGACACCTGTAAGAAGCTCGGCCTCCATATCAGTCTGAACCAGAAAAAGGAACGGCACGGTGTATCGCACAAGAGATTCTCGACAATCCCCTTTCCGTGCTGTGCAGCCTCAGCAAAAGCGAACTGCAATTAGTAGCCGAGTTAGTGAAAGCTGGTCCGAACCAATACATCACCAAGAAGATGCGCAAGACGCAATACAAGCTGCAAAAGTATTCCCTCATACTGACTTACAAGGATCTTGAAGCCGGTGAATGGAAGATGCTGATGCCAGATAGCGTTCGCGAATCACTTGCCGCCAGCTTGCCTGCCATCCTGTCGATAGTAGAGAAAACAGGGAAAGCACCGAAATACAAGGACTTGCGGATGCTTGCATTTCTAAACTCATTATAAAAAACTACTAATATGCCATCCGAAAAAATGAGATATATTCGTCAGCGTATGGAAACAAAGCAACGAAAAGACATTGAACCATCACCGCTGAAAGCGGAGATCGAAGCCGTATTCAACGAACGCAACATTGATGATGATTGCGATACCATCGCAAGCCTGCTTTCGCCTTATCGGAAAACGGTTCGTGAATTGTTAAACCAAGGTAATTATGGTGAAGCTGTAACCATCCAGCTCGAAATACTTGAAAGCCTCACTTAGCACTTCGTGAAAGACGAGCATTACAACTACTTCGATGATATGTACAGTCTCGATTATGTCTGCCAAGACATGATGAAGACAATCATCGATGCCATCAAAAATGGGAATTTCCCAGCGACAGAGTTGCAACGGTTGAAAGACGAATTGGAGAAGTTGAAGCATACAGAGGCATACGAAGATTATGGTGTGCCGTATGCATTGCATTTATGGGAAAAGTTTGAAAAAACATTTCATTAATTGTAAGTCTAAAAATATGTGGAAGACATTCTTTAAAACATTGAGTCCAAGTGTTCTTATATGTTCCATTGTATGTGGGCTTCATGCTTTTTGTATGGATATGTGGTTATTTCATATAGAGGCTCCATGCAACTTATTTGTTGCGTGTGGAAAATTGTTTTACGGGTTTGACTTGTCATTTGTAGCTGCATACATCTTCTATCTCATGACGGTTCATTATCCTGACAATCGAAAGAAAAAAGCGATTTATGTTGCTTCAGACTTTTCCTCAATGGCTATCGTAACAAATATTGAAGCAATTTTTATTGATATGGCAAAAAAAACTAAATCAAGATATAGAGTACAATAATCTGAATCCTAAGTGTATTACACAAATTCTTTCGTCAACACCATGTCTTGCTCCATCAACAATGTCGGGATTTCAACGCAACAATGGAAATATTGAAACTACTTCTAAAAATTGGATAGAATATATACGTGAAAAAGAGAATGTATGGCGTTCGTTTTTAGCAAATCTTAGACCTCTATATCCTCACCTTGATTCTGAATACATTTCAGCTCTTGCAGATATTGATCAGTATAATTTTTCTGATCCGATAACAGCATTAGTGACAGTTCAGATCTCATTGAACAGACAAGATAACGCATCTATTACTTTTTCGAATGGTCTTGGGAAATTCTTTATCGATTTGTATACAAGGTCTCAAGCATTGAGAAAAATTGTACAGAAACGTCGTGCTATATATGGATATATTTTCAGTGACTCAAGCAAACCTTAATACAATTTTATAAGAATTAAAATCAATGTGAACTATGAATACTTACAATGCAGATTCAATAGTTGCTTCTATAGTGGCAGCACTACACAATTATCCGGGACGTCCTCACTCTGATTTTTACGTGGGTATCACAGATAACTTAGATAGACGTTTAAGTGAGCATAATATTACAAGCAAAGATTGCTTACGGATTCTACGTGCCACGAATTACGATGAGGCACATATGGCAGAAAGTACACTTATAAATATCCATCAAATGACTGGGAAAGTCGGTGGCGGCAATAAAGATTCTGTATGGGTATATTGCTATGAAATCACTGATGACACCATCGAAAGTACAAATAACGCTCAATAATGCTTTTATGACAAACACTTCCGCCAACAGCAAGCGCATAGCTAAAAACACGCTGCTGCTGTACGTCCGCATGCTCTTCATGATGGCAGTCAGCCTCTACACCTCACGTGTGGTGCTGAACGCCTTGGGAGTGGAAGATTTCGGTATTTACAATGTAGTTGGCGGAGTGGTGGCAATGTTTTCCATGCTGTCCGGTTCATTGTCTGCTGCCATTACCCGATTCATTACCTACGAATTAGGAACGGGCAACAAGGAAAATCTTAAAAAGATATTTTCTTCATCCGTAACCATCCAGATAGGCCTGGCCGCGCTTATTATCCTGCTTGCCGAAGCGGTAGGCGTATGGTTCCTGAACGTGAAAATGAACATCCCTGACGCAAGAATAGTTGCCGCCAACTGGGTGTTTCAGTTTTCCATATTGACCTTTGCCGTCAACCTGATCAGCGTGCCTTATAATGCAAGCATCATAGCCCACGAAAGGATGTCGGCCTTTGCCTACATAAGCATTCTTGAGGCCGTCGGGAAACTGGCGATTGCTTTCCTGATAATAATCTCGCCTATGGACAAGCTGATATTCTATGCAGTCCTGATGTGTGCGGTAGCTTTGATTGTCCGTTTTACATACGGAGCTTATTGCAAAAGGCATTTTGAGGAATGCACCTATCACTTCATCTTCGACAAGGATTTATTGAAACGGATGTTCGGTTTTGCCGGATGGAATTTTATCGGAGCCACATCTGCTGTTTTGAGAGACCAGGGTGGCAATATCGTGATAAACCTGTTTTGTGGTCCGGCGGCCAATGCGGCACGCGGGATAGCGTTTCAGGTAAACAATGCGGTCTATGGATTCGTGTCCAACTTCATGACAGCACTGAATCCACAGATAACCAAGTCATACGCAGCAGGTGACAGAAACTACATGCTGACTTTAATCTACCAGGGAGCCCGGCTTTCATTCTATATGCTGTTGCTGCTTTCGCTCCCCGTGCTTGTGAACACCCATTATATATTGGGGCTTTGGCTTAAAATTGTACCCGACCATGCCGTACTCTTTGTGCAGTTGGTGTTGATATTCGCCATGAGCGAGTCTATCTCTAACCCGTTGATAACCGCCATGCTCGCTACAGGAAAGATACGCAACTACCAGCTTGTAGTGGGCGGGCTGCAAATGATGAACCTGCCGGTGTCTTACCTGCTTCTTCGCATGGGGATGTTCCCTGAAGTGGTGATTGTGGTGGCTATTGCCATTTCGCAATGCTGTCTTGCCGCACGTCTTGTCATGCTGCGCGGCATGATTGGGCTGTCCGTCCGGAAATACATGAAGAAAGTGTACATAAACGTTTTTGTTGTTACGGTCATAGCCGCCATACTTCCCTTTCTGCTGTCCATGAAGCTGGAAGAGTCTTTCCTGAACTTTGTCCTGTTATGTTTTGTGGCTCTTATTTGTACGGTAATGACCATTTATTACGTAGGTTGCGACAAGACCGAACGGCAATTCATATTAAGCAAATTGCATACAATCAAAAATAAACTGAATAAAAAATGATTCAGATAACAGACAAATCACAGTGCTGCGGCTGTACGGCCTGTGCCAGCATCTGTGCCCACGATGCCATCACGATGCAGCCCGACGTCATGGGCTTCCTTTATCCGGTGGTGGATAAGGACAAGTGCGTTGACTGCGGGCTGTGCGAGAAGGTTTGCGCTTTCAACGACCACTACGACACAAGTCTGAACCTTCCCAAGCCTGATGCCTACGCAGCACGCCATAAGGACATGCACGAGGTGGAGACGAGCCGCAGCGGCGCGGCCTTCATCGCCATATCCGATTATGTATTGGAGAACGGCGGAGTGGTTTACGGAGCCGGCTATACCGACCATTTCCGTGTAGTCCACAAGCGTGCCACGACAAAGGAAGAGCGCGACGAGTTCAAGGGCAGCAAATACGTGCAGAGCGATTTGCGTGGCGTGTTCCGCCAGGTAAAGAAAGACTTGAAAGACGGTCTGACCGTACTCTTTTCAGGCACGCCGTGCCAGACGGCAGGTCTTAACTCATACATTGGAAGAAAGCTCCGCGAACACCTTATCCTTGTTGACATAGTATGCCACGGAGTACCGGGACCGTATATATGGCGCGACTACATCGCCTACCTTGAGAAGAAACAAGGTGATAGAATCTGCTGGGTGAACTTCCGCGACAAGCAGAAGTTCGGCTGGGCGGCGCACCATGAAACGTTTAAATTTGTTAAGGGAGGGGTAAAATGATATTCACTTATTTGTTCTATCAGCACATAATGTTGCGCCCCTCGTGCGGAAAGTGCCATTTCACCAACACCAGGCGTCCGAGCGACATAACGATAGCCGACTACTGGGGCTGGCAGAAGACAGCCCCGGACATAAACAAGGACGACAAGGGCGTGTCGCTGATACTGGTGAACACGGAGAAAGGCCGTGAGATCTTCAATGCAATAAAAGACCGCATGACGGTTATTCCAGCCAACCTGGAGGACTGCCTGCAGCCTAACCTGCAACACCCGTCAGTGTTCAACCCGAAGTGGAGAAAGTTTGAACATGACTACGAGCGCAAGGGCTTTGAATACGTGATGAGGAAATACGGCAAAGAAAGTATGATGGATAAAGTCTGCAAACTCATTATGAGGGTGAAAAGGAAAATGAATATGGTCGTTAAAGGCATTTTAGGAGAAACTGACACCAAAGCTGTGAAAAATATTATAAAGAAATGAGTTTATGAAAATAGGGATACTTACATTCCATAGAGCTGAAAATTTCGGAGCTGTTCTTCAGTGCTTCGCCTTGCAAACTTACTTAAGATCCATGGGGAATGAAGTCAAGATTATAGATTACAGGTGCAGAGCTATAGAGCAGGTGTATTACTTGCTAAATCCCAGATCTTTGTTCAACAGATTAAATCTGTTTGCTTCAATACATAATTATATTACTAAGTTGTTCACATATAAAGACAGATATGAGAAAAAACGCGGATATGTTGGTTTTAGGAATAAATATCTAAATCTGACCCAATCGGTATACAAAATAAACAAAGATTTAGGCTTTGATGCTTACATTACAGGGAGTGACCAGGTATGGAATCTTTCATTGCTGCATGGATATGACAGGGTGTATTTTTTGGATTTTCCTGTTCCCAGTGGGGTCAAACGTATTTCTTATGCTGTAAGTAGCGACCAAAGTGGATTTAATGTACTTGATAAATATAAAGATGAACTGAAACATTCCTTGAATCAAATGGACTTTATCTCGGTCCGCGAAAAATATTTTGCAGACGCTCTTGCCAAATACACATCTGGAAAAATACAGGTATGCATAGACCCTACTTTTCTTATAGCTAAGGAACAATATTTAAAAATGGCCATACGACCACGTGAAAAGAACTATGTTCTTGTTTATCACATGGCTGAAATACCGGAAAGCTCAAAATGTGCTGAGGCACTTGCGGAAAAAAACGGCTGGAACATTATAGAAGTTCATGCAAACTTCGCAAAAAGGAAAGATAGGGTTAGGCATAGACAAAATGTCGGGCCATTGGAATTATTGGGATATATGGCTTACGCTGAATACATTGTAACCAGCTCATTTCATGGCGTTGCTTTTTCTCTTATCCTGCACAAAAAATTCTGCGCAATATCGAATAAAAAGAATGTCAGAATTTCCAACTTATTGAACCTTGTTGGACTTGATGACAGGATGATAGGGGCTGCGGTAAATATACCCGAGTATGAAGTGGATTATAAATCTGTGGATGAGAAAATTAATGAGTGTGTGTCTAAATCAAAAAATTTTTTGTCAAAAGCTTTGGAAAAATGAAAATAGCATTCTATCTTCCAAACTCATCAATATCCGATACTGATTTTTCAAATGTTGATAGAGGAAATCCTGGGATTGGCGGCTCTGAGTATTCTGTCATATTGATTGCCTCAAACTTATGCAAACGACATAAACATGAAATTGTTGTCTATTGCGATAAGGAATCTGTATTTCCGAAATCGTTGAAATGGCAGACTTGTAAGGATTTAACAGGAGCCATAAAGTTAGGAATCAAGCAACGCATTGATTATCTTATAGTTGACGGAAAGTTGTTGACGGAAGAAATACTATGTAGATTCTCTAAAGTTAAGTTTATAGCTTGGGCAAACACATTCATTCCAGTAAAAGTCCAGGATGTATTTGCAAAAATGGATAATGTCGTAAGTGTCATAAATGTAGGTAGGGAAGAATTGGAACAGACAAAAGGTCATCCAATATATAAAAAATCCACCTATATCTATAATGCTGTGCCGACAAAAATTCTTGACGATTTTCCTGACCTTACCCCGAATGCTGAGCGGAAGCCAAATGTGTGTTATATAGGAAGTCTGCATGCAGCCAAGGGCTTCCAATATTTGGCAAAGGCGTGGCCGGCGGTTTTAAAAGAAATCCCAGAGGCTCAGCTCTATGTAATAGGTTCAGGAAAGTTGTACGGTAGGAACAACAAACTCGGTAAGTGGAATATAGCGAGTGAGAAATTTGAAGAAATGTTCATGCCGTATTTGACCGAAAAGGGAAAAATTATACCTTCGGTTCATTTCTTGGGTATATTGGGCGAAGAAAAATACAATGTGTTGGAGAAATGTAAGGTAGGTGTCCCTAATCCGAGTGGTGTTTCAGAGACTTTTGGTTATACTGCTGTTGAAATGGAATTTATGGATTGTCAGGTTACAACCATAAAGTGCCCAGGATATATGGATACTGTTTGTCAAAAAAATAATTTATATGATTCGACAGACGAACTATCCAAATTTATAATCAAACTCTTAAAGAATGAAGACTATGACAGAGAAAAGACTCTTGCCTATATTGAAAAGTTTTCTGTCAATAGTGTTATTTGTGATTGGGAGGGATTTTTCATTTCATTATCTGAAAGCAGACATATCTTGAATATTAAGAGGAATGTTTGGTTTTATATAAATATTTTGAAGTACATCATTGAACGCAACAAGAGTAAAGTTAAAACGTTTATAAGGACGTGCTCAATTTTTCTTTCATATAAATAGTGCAATTACCAATAATGAGCAACAAAAAGATAATATTTCTTTGTGTTTTATTATTCCATACATTTTTCGTTTATATAGGAGATTTGGGGAGTGTCATGGGGCGAGTTATACAAGCCTTATGCTTATTTATTTTTATAATCCTTTTTAATAAAAACGTGTGGCTGTTATTCCATTTAAAAGATAAAAAACTTTTTAGGTGTATACTATGTTCTGTCATAGCTCTGTTTATCACTTCGGTTTTAAGTGCATCAATTGACATGTCATATTTAAGAGCTCTGAATGTTAATCCAATTAAAGATACTTATACCCCTTCATCTTATACGTTGGGAATTATGCTTTCAGTTGTTGTATTTATATATTTCACTTTTATAGAATATCTGAATAGAATCAACAAAACAGAATATTTAGGTAAGGTTTTTTTCAAATTATGCCTGTTTTATTGCATAGTTGCAGACATTGTTTCTATTGTGGTTGGCGTCGACAATAATACCTTTATAGGTGGTGGAAAATTCGGGCTGTCTTATTTGCATCTGTTTTTAGTCGTTTTTTATTATATGAGAAATATTTTAACCAACCGTCGCGTGCCCAATATTAATTATTATGGATATATATTGTATGCGATGATTGTTTCCATTTATACGGAATGCACAACATCTTTGATTGGTTGCGTTGTTCTATTTTGTGCATTCAAGTATAAAAAGGTATTTTCGCAAAGTTTTTTCAAACCTAAAATTATGCTGTGTGTGTTGATGTTTTGTGCATTATTTCCTTTATTAGCATCTTCTTTAATCAACAATTCTTTAGTTTCGTATATTATTGTCGATGTCTTAGGTGAAGATTTGACATTGACAGGAAGAACCGGTATTTTTGAGACATTAGGTGAGGTTCTGTTTTTAAGACCGATATGGGGATTCGGATTAGGGAACGGGCATTATATTATGGCTTATTTGTATGGTACGGCAAATGCACAAAACGGAGTGGCCAATTTGATTCTTGAACAAGGAATAGTAGGTCTAATAGCTGTTGTCGTTCTATGGCTGAAATGTATGAATGAAGTCAGAAGGCGCAATAATTTGAATACTGTTTTTTCTGTATATGCCATAATACTGGTGTTGGTTGTTATGTCTATGGTTGAAATTACAATGGATACAAGATTTGTAGTGTTCACTTCATTCCTTTTGGTTAAGAATAATGCGAATCAAATCGTTTCGAACTCCACGAATTTAAATATTAAGCGGTAGCCACATATAACATCTTGAAAGCATACGGGCAGAATTGGATGCTCACGTTTATCTTTATAAATACAGTCATGATTAAAGCATTTATTTCACATAGCAGCAAACAAAAATCATTTGTTATTGATCTTGTAGAGACACTCGGACGAGACTATTGTATTGTAGATTGTTACAATTTTGAACCCGCTTATAAAACATTGGCTGAAATATACAAAAAGATCGACCAATCGACAGTATTCGTTCTTCTTTTGTCAAAAGAATCTCTGGGGTCTGACTGGGTGGAAAAAGAAATACGATATGCTTGTGAAAAGTTGGCACCAGAATGTTTTGAACGTTTTTGGCCATACATTATAGATGAAGGCCTTTCTTTTGAGGAATGTCCAGAATGGATGAGAAAAGATCAGTGTTTCAATCTGAAGAAATTCAAGAGTTATAAAATACTGGCACATGACATCGAACAAAAATTCAGAAAAATAATATGGTCGAAAAATCCAAAAAGGAAGAATTTGGAGACTTTAATGGTTGGGAGGAACAATGATATAGATAATTTTGAGAACATCTATCAATCAGCAAGAGGGATGTCGCTTAAGGCACTTGTCTTGTCTGGTAGAGAAGGTGTTGGTAAAGATATGTTTATATCCAAGTGTTTGGACAAAATAGGTGGATATAATGCTGAATCACTACCGTATAACATCAATCTAGGCAATAAAGAGGGAATTGAAAATTTCATCATACAGCTTAACCTTATTACCAGAACATATGATGAAAGTCAATTGATGTCAGTGATGCGAGGAAGTGTTTCTGAAAAGACAGTTACAGCAGTATCTCTTGTAAACGAATTGCTTAATACAAATGCGGTGTTGACAATCAACGATGATATGGCTTGTGTATTGCCAAACAGAAAATTGGCAGATTGGTTGATTAATGTTGTTGAAGATGAACATTTTATCAACAAACTCAGCTTATTTATTAAAAGCCGCAAGATATTGGATTCCTTTGCCGAAACAGAACATCCAACATTTGGGCATATAACTTTGAAGCCATTAGATACAAAAGACAGACGTAAACTATTCTATAGCTTATTACGCATATACAATTTGACGGATATCGGAGAAGAAGATGTTGAATGGTTTATTGGAAAACTATTATTGTCTCCATCACAACTTGTCAAAGCTGTTGAGGCATTGTCCCAGAAACCTTTGGCATTGGTAAAAAAAGATATTGATACGTTGATTACATGGGGAGACAAACAGATAAATCCGATGATTAAGCATTTTTTTGGAGATGAAGAGTGCCGGTACCTTCTTATCATCCTCTCTGAATTAGATTTTGTAAGTTACGAAATCCTTGAAAAATTCTTTGAGGAACGTATCGTTGAAATAATGAGCAAGATAGATGAAATGATGGATTACGGAATAGTTTCAATATTTGGCCCTCAAGAACAATTTTTCCGTCTTGATCATTATCTCAGTGATTATATTAAACGATGTCGAATGAAACTTCCTGCTGATTTGAATTTTCATCTGTACGATATTTTAGAAAGTAAAATAACATCGTCAGATATAACGGAAGATATTTCGGTTTATCTTTACGAGAAGAGAAAATTGATAATGTCCGGGAATGCAAAGTCAGAAGATTTTCTTATTCCGTCTGTTGTTGTTAGTTCTGTTATGGAAATTTATAATCATGCTGAATATGAGCAAGTTATTAAACTTTGTGATGTCGTTCTGCAGGATGTCCATAATTATTTTCCCGACCAGGAGCGAGAATTGAGATATTGGCTTTGTCTGTCATTGGCAAGAATTACTAATACGCAACGTTTTTTTAGCGAATTGCGACATTTTTCTAACGCAGATTATTATTTTCTGAAAGGTTTTTACCACCGTAATGCTATGGAATACCAGCAAGCTGAAATTTGTCTAAAACAAGCCTTGAAAAAATCCCAAAACATGCAGCGGGCAAAAAGAGAGCTGGTTACGGTTTTGCTGGCGCAAAAGAAATTTGATGAGGCATTGGTTTTGGCAAAGGAAAATTATGAAATATGTCCAGAAAATTCTTATCAGATACACGGTTACTTCAGAGCTCTTGTTCGCAAGCATCCATTAACAAGAGCGGACAAGAAAATATTGATAGAGTTGATGGATGCTATGCGCAAAAACCTTTCATACAAACACGATGAATTGTACACAGCAATGGATATTGAATATAGAGACCATGTATTACACTCATCAACAAATGAAATGATTGATGTAATTAAAGAGGCAAAACTTCGTTTTCCTAATTCTATTAATATAAAAAGAGCATCTCAATCATTCATGATGCGTCAATCCATTTCATCTGAAGAAGAGCTATTTCCAGAAGATAGCTGACCCATTTGATATCCATAGCTCATAGTCTGAATTGGATGCTTATCTAAATAAACAAATATTATGAGAAAGTGTTGTTTCATCATTCCTTATTTTGGAAGGTTTCACAATTATTTTCCGCTGTTTCTGAAGACATGTTCCTGGAACAAGGATTTTAACTGGTTAGTGTTTACCGATGATAACACCCCATATGACTATCCGGAAAATTTCAAGGTTGTAAAAATGAGTTTTGTGGAGCTGAAAGAATTGATTCAATCAAAGTTTGACTTTGAGATAGCATTGAACAGTCCTTATAAGCTATGTGACTATAAACCTGCATACGGATATATTTTTGAGGATTATCTTAAGGATTTCCGGTTCTGGGGGCATTGCGATGTTGATACATTGATGGGCAATCTTTCTGGTTTCATTACTGAGGATTTGCTTGACGGGTTTGACAAGATCTTTTGTCTCGGTCATATGGTTCTGTACAGGAACTCGTATGAAAACAACCGATTGTTTATGTCGGAGTTCAACGGTAAACTACTGTATAAGAAGGTGTTTACCACAGACAAGATATGCTGGTTTGACGAAGAATACCATGATGCAAATAACATTAATGAGATTTTCATTTCTCTGAATAAAAATGTCTTCAAGACCGATTATTCCTTGAATCTGAGAATACTGCCGACAAAATTTGTCAGAAGCAGGTATGTTGGACTTGACGTATATCGGGATAACCATGGATATAAGGTTGAAGAATACCGTGACGCGGTTTATACGTGGGACAGAGGTCACTTGATAAGGTATTTTAAATTGGAGGAGGGGATTAAAAATGAAGAATTCCTTTATGTGCATTTTCTGCACAGGAAGATGGTAATGGACAAAAGAGTTCTCAAGCTTGACATATTTAAGTTTATTCCCAATAAGTTTTTGCCGTTAGAAGTTTCTTCTGTCACGGCTGACAATTTCAATAAAATCAAAAAATGGAGTTTAAACACACATTATTTTAATGTGAAGATAAAACCCAGAATTAAGAAGATATTCCAATTCTTTCATTGATAACAAAAGATATGGAGCATCTTTTCTTGTCATTATTGTCTTTGTTGTTTCCCTTGTTCTTTTTTTGTTTGATATTACAATAATAGCTATAGTTGCTGATGACAAACGTTTCTGAAATAAACAACTGTTTCGGTTGTGGCGTATGTTCTGTGTCCTGTCCGAAAAATATAATTGAAATGCGTCTTGACCGTAACGGATTTTACAGTCCGGTCATAACAGACAATGATGCTTGTATTAAGTGCGGATTGTGTTTGAAAGTTTGCGCATATTACAACAAGGAAGACAGACTTGCTGTGGAAAATCCCATGGGGTATGCGACGTGGAGTCTTAATCCGGCCATACGCCAATCCTCTTCATCAGGAGGAACCGGTTATGAAATTGCTCGTTATCTTGTGGAGCGTGGTTATATATTCTGTGGGGTAAGATATAACGCTGAAAAAGGCAGGGCCGAACATTATCTTACACACAACGTGGATGGCTTGAAACCGAGCGAAGGCTCAAAATACATTCAGAGTCTTACTGTAGAGGCTTTCAACGAGTTTGATTTCAAAAAAGGCAGGTGTATTGTTGTGGGTACTCCCTGCCAGATTGCATCGCTACATCGCATAATAGTGAGGGAAAAGGCTCAGGACAGATTTGTTCTTGTGGATTTCTTCTGCCATGGTGTTCCATCAATGTTTCTTTGGGAAAAATATTGCGGTTATGTTGAAAGAAAGATAGGCAAAATCAGCTATGCGTCATGGCGCAACAAGCAGACTGGCTGGCACGACTCGTGGGCCATGTCAATGCACAGTGACGCAAAGCAGGAGAAAGTTGATAGGCACGATTCCTACAATATGTCAGTAAGAGAAAAAAAAGGTTTTTACAATTCACGAATGTCGCAGGGAGACCTTTTCTACAAATACTTTCTTGGCCACCACTGTCTTGGCAGCCAATGTACATCGGCTTGCCGTTTCAAAATGACAAAATCTTATGCCGACATCCGTATCGGAGATTTGTGGGGTGATGCCTATAAAGATGAGGATAAGGGAGTGACTGGGGTGTTGGCATTGACCACTAAGGGCAAAAACATCTTAGAGCATATAACAACTATACACAAAGAGCAGCAAAGCGTTGAAACGGTCTGCGAGGGACAGATGAAGACCAACGCACATCCACACCCCTTACGTCCGTTAATATTGCGCCTTTTGAAAAGCCATCGATCGTTGTCGATAATAGACAAAATAGTCACAGTAATAGAATTTCCTTTGAAAGCTTTAAGGAAAGCTCACCTTATAAAATACTGATATGCGTAAGATAGCTCTTGTTACCATTTACTCAGTGCCTAATTTCGGTTCTGTTCTTCAGGCCTTTGCGACCCAAACATTGCTTGAAAACCTCGGTTTTGAATGCAGAATAATTGACTATGACAGGAATAACCCCTGGTATTTCGCACACGGCAATGGCAGGCCGAAACTGAAAAGCGTTATAGCCCAGGCACTCGGACTTAAGGCGAAGCACCGCAAGGAGAAAAAGTTAGAGCGTTTCCGCCGCACGTTCCTGCATCTCACAAGAAAATATAAGTCACTTGACGAACTCCGCGCCGAGAAATGGGACGGGTATGACGCCTTTGTCGTAGGTAGCGATCAGGTATGGAATCCACGTTTCTCATACGGCGACTCGGTTTACTTGCTGTCTTTTGCCCCTGAGGGAAAGCCTAAAATATCTCTTGCATCAAGTTTTGCGCAGAAAGAGCTTCCTGCAGAATATGTAGAAAAGTTCAGACGCTGCCTGTCCGGCTTCACATCTGTTTCCGTAAGAGAAAATTATGGCAAGGAAATTATTCAGCGACAGTTGCGCTTACCTGCAGATGTGCAGATTCTGCTTGACCCAACCTTGATGCTTTCGAAAGAAGACTGGCTCAAGGCAATACCGCGTTCAAAGTTCAGGAAAAGCGAGAAATACATACTCTTATACATGTTGGACTATGCTTTCAGACCGCAGCCTTATATATTTGATGTGGCCGCACATTTTCAGAAAAGTCTTGGTTACAGGATTTATGTTCTTGACGGAGAAATATCCGGCGAATACAGGAAAATATTGGACTGCAAGGATGTTATAGATTCATCCATACCGGAGTTCATTGATTATTTCAGCAATGCCGATCTTGTGCTGACATCTTCATTTCACGGCACCGCTTTCGCCCTTAATTTCGGCAGACCGCTGGTCTCAGTTGTTCCATCAGACGGGGACGACAGGCAGACATCTCTGTTAAACGGACTTGGACTTTCCATGCTCGCGGCAAAAGTCGGCACTGACATTAAGGAAATCTCTTGTGAATACGACTGCGCTGTCGAGCAGCGCAGGCTGCGGGAGCTGAGGACACAGGCCGTTGATTGGGTTAGAAAAATATTTTTAGAATTGTAAAACTGATAAGTATGCCTAAGGTAAGCATAATAGTTCCTGTCTATAACGTCGAAAAATATCTTGACCGTTGTATGCAGTCACTACTAAACCAGACATTGAGCGACATTGAGATAATAATGGTTGACGACGGCTCGCCGGACCGTTGCCCGCAGATGTGCGACGAATATGCGGCTAAAGATCGACGTGTAAGGGTTATCCACAAAGAGAACGGCGGACTGGGCCTTGCCCGCAACACAGGGCTCGATGCAGCAACGGGTGAGTATGTGGCGTTTGTCGATTCAGACGACTTTACTTCTGTGGAGGCGTACGAGAATCTTTTTAAAGCGGCTGAAGAAAACGGTGCAGATATTGTCTATGCGGGTTTTAATATGCAGAACTCTGATGGAACGGAAAGCAAATGTTTCATGCTTGACCATACTTGGGAAGGGAAAGATATAATAGAATTCTTAAAAAGTATGATATTTGACACCAAGCCTGACATTGACACAATATGGATGTCTGTATGGAATGGTCTTTATAGGCGTGACTTGATAGAACGCAACAATATCAGATTCTTTTCTGAACGTGAATACCTGTCGGAAGACATATTGTTTCATACAATGCTTATACCGCTGTGCAGGAAGATTGTTTGTATTCCACAAACGTTTTACCATTATTGTTATAATGGAACTTCGCTTACACATTCTTCATTTAACGTGAATAAAATAGACTGTAATGTCAGGCTTTTTGAAAAACTGTCAGAGATAGCTGAAGATTATAATCTTCCGGAAATTAAAAAGGAAATCTTTTTGTTTTTTGAGAATTACACCCGTGGAATTGTTTTAAGGGGGATAATCATGTCTGACATGAAGTTTGCAGAAAAGCGAAGGCTTTGCAATAAAGTGTACGGATATGATGGATGGGAAAAAGTACACGATTATTTGAAAGACAAACATATTCCTTCTAAAGAGCGTTTAGTTCTTTTTCTTATTACTAACAAGCTGTTTTTGCTTAACGTCTTGCTTTTCAAGATTTACTACGTCATTCTTGGTAAAAGCAAGTATGAAGAATAAATCATAAATCAACAATAACTTATGGCACAGAAACATAACAGCCTGGGGCGCATTGTGCACCGCAGTCTGGAAGAGCTGCGGGCGACGTATGACGTGGCGCAGGCCATATCGTGGCAGGCGGCGTGGGTAACGTTGAGGGCGAAAGTGGACATACAGATAATGAACCGAAATGGGTTCAAGGAGCCGGAGAGCGTAAGGAACCGCCTGCTTGGCAAACACAAAATTATGCTTGACTTCCTTGAGGACAAGTTCAAAGAGTATTGGGACGGTTACCGAAGGCCGACGGATATGCCTGACTGCGACCCGAAGCTGCGCGACAAGATATGGATATGCTGGTGGCAGGGCATTGACAATGCGCCGGAAATAGTCAAGGCGTGCGTGGACTCGATAAGGCGCAATGCAGGCAAGTGCGAAATCATTTTCATCACGGAGGACAACTACAAGGACTACGTCTCGTTCCCCGAATGGGTTGAGGAGAAACGCCGGGCGGGCATATTCTCGCGGACTCATTATTCCGACCTGCTACGCATGAACATTCTCTCACATTACGGCGGCATTTGGATTGACTCCACCTTTTTCTGCACAAGGCCGTGCTTCGAGGAATACATGCGGCTGCCGCTGTGGTCGATCAAGCGGCCCGACTATCTGCACTGCTCCGTTGCCGGAGGTTATTTCGCCGGTTATTCTTTGGGTTGCAGCTATGAAAACAGATGGATGTTCAAGGTCATCTTCGACTTTCTTTGCCAATATTGGAAAGAGTGTGATAAACTTATTGACTATCTGCTCGTTGACTATGCGGTGGTGCTTGCCCAGCGTCACGACAAGGAAATAGCCGACGCTTTCGCGCAGATACAGCCCAACAACCGGTGGTGCGATGAGCTGTTCAAGGTTCTTGCCCAGCCTTTTGATGAAAATGTATGGAAAAGGATAAGTGAGGACACATGCCTGTACAAGCTGACGTGGAAGCAGAGCTTCGCCAAGCAGACTGACGGCAGGGAGACGTTCTACGGCAGACTGATTGACGGGAAGCTGAAGTAAAATGAGCGGACAAACAAAAATGAAACATTCAACCGAAATGACAAAAACGAAAGACAGCAGCAGCAACATTGCCTTTTCCTCTTTCGACAGGCAGTGCACAACCTTCATAAAAGGCCTTGCCATCATGCTTATGGTCTGCCACCACATGTGGGCTTTCAGAAGCGTTGGCGACTTTACCGGCGTATGGGGGGGGAAAATTGCTGAAGCTCTGATTGCATTGGGAAAGGCTGGAAAGATATGTGTCGCGATTTTCACGTTCATCAGCGGCTACGGAATCTACCTTTCCTTCGGGCGGCATAAAAGCTATAAGAGAATCGCCTGCAAGATAAAGACCGTGCTGTTCCATTTCTGGAGGACAGTCTTGCCGGTCTTGATAATATTGTTCATAACCGGTATCATGCCCTTCAATATTGTGGATTTTCTGAAGAACATGTTCTGCATAAGCAGCTCGTACAACGGCAGCTGGTGGTATCTGCAGACCTACATCCTGTTCCTCGTTTTCAGTCCCGTTTTTTATCTCTTGGTCAGAAATAAGTTTTCTGCCATAATCCTCGCTGCTGTCTCAATGACGTTGTTCCGATATTGGGCCTATCAGTTGCCTGTCAATTTCCTTTATTACTTCTTATATTATGCTCCTTTCTTTGTCATCGGGGCAATATTTGCCCGCTTCGACCTCTTCCGCAAACTGACTTCTGCCGATCACGGAACATTGCTTCTGGCGGTATATGTCGGCGCGACGATCATCCTTATGGTTTTAAGAATGGCTACAGGCTGCACTGAGATATTGTTTTTGCTTATGCCCTGCTTCATGCTTGCATTCGTGCAGAAGTCCATGCCGGATGTTGTGCTGACACGTTCTGTCATTTTCCTTGGCAAATATTCCATGGGAATATGGCTGCTTCACAGCTTTTTCATCAGGCAGATACCGCTGCAAAGCGTTACGAGCAACTGCTTGCTGCACTTCATCATGATTTTCGGCATAAGCCTCGCCATAACGTTTGTCATTGAGAAGGCTAACAAGAAAGTCTTTCACAACGTTTAACGATTAACCGGTTAAAGCCCCTTCAGCTTTTAACTTTTCTCGTTCCCATTTTCTGATATGTGCCGTTTTGCGATTGTAAGCGGGCGTTTTCGTGTAGCGAAACGGCCTATATTGGAAGCCGAAACGGGCCATATCGGAAGGCAAAACAGGCCGTTTTGGAACTCGATGGAGAATGTCTGAAAACTGTAAGCGATACTTGCCGGTTTGCTTACAGTTGATCAAAAGACTGCGATTATAAATGAAAGACTGTGAATCGGCGATTTCATTCATTTGTTGAATGTGCAGTCTTGCGGATTTAACACGAGTGCTGCAAATTGTTAAATGCAAACAAGGCAATGCCTTTACGACTGATTCAGAGTCAGGAACTCCTCGATGTTCTGCGGGGTGATGACTTTAAACGATGCTTCGGGATATGCCGACGAGAAGGCTTCGGGGCATTTTACGTTGGCCTTGCGCACGTTCCACTTGAACTCAAAGGCGCGCAAGCGGCCGTCTTCCTCTTCGACATAGTCGATCTCTCTCTGCTGCCGGGTGCGCCAGAAGCCCGTCTGCGCGAAGCTGCCGCTGTATGAGTTCTGCTTCAATCGTTCGGATATTATGAGATTTTCCCACAGTTCTCCGACGTCGTTGCAGTTTTCAATCTGTGCCAGATTGCCGATAACTGCGTTGCGGATGCCGGTGTCCCAGAAATATATCTTGCGGCTGGCTTTCAGCTCGTTGCGCAGGTTGCGCGAGAAACTGCCGAGGCGGAAGACGATATATGCCTTTTCGAGAATGTCAACATAACGCTCAACGGTTTTCGGAGAAAGTCCGACAAGTTCTCCTACCTCATTAAACGAGACTTGGCTGCCAATCTGCAACGCGAGGGCTTTGAGCAGGCGCGTGAGCTTGTCGGCCTTGCTTATGCCGTCGAGCGCGAGGATGTCCTTGTAGAGGTAGCTGTCCGAAATCTCCTTGAGCAACGCTTTTTCGTTGCCGTTGTTTGTTACAATTTCAGGATAATAGCCGTAAACAAGGCGGTGGGGCAGCATCCGCGTTTCGTCAAGAAAGCTCGTGTGCCTTACCATCTCGACGAAAGACAGGGGGAACATGCGGAACTCCGTTTTGCGGCCGGTGAGCGGTTCGCTCACTTTCGATGCCAGTTCAAACGAGCTGCTGCCCGTGGCTATCACCAGCACGCCGTCCATCTGGTCGGTTATGAGCTTCATGCGCAGTCCTATGTCCTTTATGCGTTGCGCCTCGTCGATAACGATGAGCCTTTTGTTGCCGATGACGGCTCGCAGTCGTGTGGACGACATTCCGCTGAACATCTCCTGCACGTCGGTGTCGTCGCCGTTGAGCCACAAGGCGTCCCGGCTGTCGTCTAACAGCATTTTCAACAAAGTGGACTTGCCGACCTGGCGTGCGCCATTTATGATGATGGCCTTGTTGCCGCGCAGCAGAGGCGCGATTTTCTCTTCAAGTGTGCGGTGAATCATTTTGACAAAGGTTGTTTCCCGATACAAAAATACTCAAATGGATATATAATTCCAAAAAAGTTATAACATTTTTGGAATTGAATCCCCAAAAGTATTGATTTATTTGGATTTTCATTCAAATTACGATAATAAAAGCCAAGGTTAGAGGTCGAGCCAGACTTTATACTTGTTGTCGGATTGGGCAAACCACGTTTGAGAAACATTTTCAATAAACATATTCTTTAAATGAAAGTCCTTCTTATTGACGTCTACAACTTCAACAAGGGCGGGGCGGAGACGGTGTGCTTCAATACGGGCAGGCTGCTTGAGGAGCACGGGCACGAAGTGGTCTACTTCACGCTGAAGTGGAACGACAACCGTCCCTCGCCGCAGAGCAAGTATTTCCCCGAGTCGAAGGAGACGCGGCGAGGTCCGCTGCGTCAGGTGAGGAACCTCGTGAACTATTTCTACCACTTCGAGGCGGCTCGGAAGATTGAACAGCTCATTCAGGATGAACGTCCCGACCTGGCGCACATCCACCTTTTGTGGGGCCAGATAACGCCGTCGATATTCCCCGTCTTGAAGAAATATCATATCCCTATTCTTTTTACAGTCCACGACTACCGCATTGTCTGCCCGGCTTACACGTTCCGCGATGGCAGCGGGCGCATCTGCGAGGCGTGCCAAGGGCGGCATTTCTACAAGTGCTTCACCCACACGTGCTGCAAGGGCAGCCGTGTGATGAGCGCGGTCATGGCCGCAGAGCAGTATTTCCGCAACGCCTTTTTCAATCCTGCAAAGTACATCGATGGTTTCATTTACGTGAGCAACTTCGCCCGGAACATTCAGGAGAAATATATGCCTGCTTTGACAGCGAAGCCGAACATCACGCTCTACAACTTCTCAACGTCGATAGTCTGTGAGCCGAAGACGATGCCGGCGGACAGATACTTCCTCTTCTTCGGCCGTCTGTCTTACGAAAAGGGCGTGAAGACACTGCTCGAAGCGTTCATAGACTTGCCGCAATGCAGGCTGAAAGTTGTCGGTACGGGGCCTAAGGAAAATGAACTAAAGGCTTTTGCCGAAGCGAATAAGATGGGAAATGTCGAGTTCCTCGGCTACAAGACTGGCAAGGAACTGACCGACTTGGTAAGCGGCGCATACTTTGTGACAGTGCCGTCGGAGTGGTACGAGAACAACCCGATGACCGTCATCGAGGCCTACTCTGTCGGCACGCCTGTTGTCGGAGCGCGCATCGGCGGCATTCCTGAGATAGTCATCGATGGCCGGACCGGCTTCCAGTTCGAGAGCGGCAATGCCACTGACCTACGTCGCGTCATCCTGCAAGCTGACTGTCTCGACGGCAAAGCTTACACCGCGTTAAGCCGCGGCACGATAGACTTCGCCAACCGGAACCTGAGCAAAGAGAGCTATTGGGCGAAGCTGATAGATTTTTACGGGCGGTTTGTTGTTGGCAAATAGAGGCAGTTATCTCTTTCTTCTGCCGGTAATTAGCAGCCACAGGGCGGCGAGGCAGGAAAGGATTATGATGCCAACGTAAAGCAACGCTTCCTTTAAAGATTTTGTTCTATCAGCCATTTCCAGACGGGGATGATTTCAATTGCAATGCCGTTTTCGGTGATCGTCTTTTCGTCGTTGTACGTGATGACAAGCAACCGCTGGAGCGGCTTGTATGAGTTCAACTTCAGCAAGGCGGATATTTCACGGTCAGCCGTTGACGGACTTGACAGGCTGTACGACACCTGCACGGCTGTCCGTTCGTCGGGGATGAAGAAGTCAACCTCAATGTTGTAGTTGTAATAAAACAACCGGTTGCCGAACTTTTTATATAGAGCTATGGCAACGAGGTTTTCAAGCAGCTTAGGTCCGGGACTGACGAGGAAAAGGTTGAGGATGCCGTTGTCGTAAAAATAGTGCTTCCGGATTGTCTCGCGTTGCGGTATGCTGTCGGTGAAGTTTGACACGGGGAAACAAAGGTAGGCCTCTTCAAGGTATTGGAGGTAAGCAGTCACGGTGTTGCGGCTTATTTTCGTGCCGTCGCCTTGCAGTATGTTTTGCAGGCGTTTTACTGCGGCGGGCTGCATCACGCTGTCGGCGAGCTTTCGGATAAGGAACGAAAGGCTGCGCTCGTTGCGGATGCCTTTCCTCATTACAATGTCCGAATAGAGCACCCGGCGGTAGAGCGAGGTGAGCCACTGGCGCTTGTCTGCAATTCTGAACGTCTCGGGCAGTCCGCCGTAGTTGAAATAGTCGGCGAACAAACGCACAACGTCAGCCTTTACGGGCGAGAGCTGCCAGTGGCTGTCGAGCCGGACATCGTGGAAGCTGAGATATTCAGAAAACGAGAACGGCCATATCTCCTTTATGAGGAAACGGCCGCCGAGAGTTGTCGCAATCTCACGGCTCAGCATGTTTGCGTTGCTGCCGGTGATGAACACCCGGTGGCCTTCATCGGCAAGCCGGCGTGCGAAATGCTCCCAGCCCTCGACGTTCTGAATCTCGTCGAGGAAGATTACCGGCTCGAAGCTGAACAGTTCGCGGTAGGCGTCTATCACGAGGTGCAGCTCTTCTTTACTGATGTCGGCGATGCGCTCGTCCTCGAAGTTCACGAAAAGCATCTCCCTTATGTCGTGCCCCTGTTCAAGCAGATGCCTTATGTGCTGGTACATCATAAAGGTCTTGCCCGCACGGCGGATGCCGATGAACACATGGTTGGCGTTCGGCTCGATGTCGATCTGCCGTTCCTGCAGCTTCACGTTCTTGATGAAGTCCTGCTGGCCGAGTATTATTTCCTTCAAGGCTTGTTTGTCCATAATGATCAAAAGTTACGCTCACACCTTGCAAATATACGAAAATAAACCAATATAAAGCAATAATACGCGGAATATGCTCTCTATATGGAGCATAAATCGCCGAATAGAGCTTTGTTAAATAAAAATATATGGGATTATGATGATAGTTGTTACCGGCACGCGGGGCATCCCGAACATCATGGGCGGGGTGGAGACGCACTGCGAGGAGCTGTTCCCGAGGTTGGCAAAAAGAAATAATGGCATACAAGAAATAATGAAAACATCATGATATTCAATTCATTTAATTTTTTAGTGGTATTCCCGTTGCTGTTCCTGCTGTATTATGCCATACCGGCCAAGCGGCAGGCGTGGAGGAACGTTTACCTGCTTGTGGTGAGCTATCTGCTCTACATGAACTTCAGGCCGGCATACGCGGTCATACTGTTGGGCGTGACCGTGATAACGTATGCGGCGGCGCGGATTGTTGAAAAACGTAAAAATCTTGCGGGGGGGGTAAAAATATCTTAATTGTCGGCGTGCTGCTGACACTGCTCCCGCTGTTGGTTTTCAAGTACTACAACTTCATCAACACCTCGTGCATGTCACTGTTGTCGGAGGTTGGCCTGAGGTTTGAACTTCCGGGGCTCAACTGGGCGGTGCCGGTGGGCATCTCCTTTTTCACGTTCCAGGCCTTGAGTTACCTTTGGGACGTGTATTACGGCAAGATGAAGGCCGAGCGCAACTTCCTGCATTACGCCCTGTATGTGTCGTTCTTCCCGTCGATTGTCTCCGGACCGATCAACAAGGCGTCGCTCATTCTCCCACAGATAAAGGCGCTGCGCCCTTACTTCGATTACTCCAAGGCTGTCGCCGGACTGAAGTGCATGCTTTGGGGAATGTTCATGAAGGTCGTGGTTGCCGACAGGGTAGCCTTGTATGTTGATACCGTTTTGCCGCACTACGAAAACTATTCCGGGATGAGCTGTTTTGCCGCCTCATTGCTTTATTCAGTGCAGATATACGCCGACTTCGCCGGCTATTCGCTTATGGCGATAGGTGTGGGCAAGCTGCTCGGCTTTGAACTGACGGAGAACTTCCGCCGCCCGTACCTGTCATACAGCGTCACCGACTTCTGGCGCAGGTGGCATATATCGCTGTCCACGTGGCTTAAGGACTATGTCTATATTCCGCTTGGCGGCAGCCGCTGCTCGAAGTTGCGCAACTACTGGAACATAATAGTGACGTTTCTCGTCAGCGGAATATGGCACGGAGCCAACTGGACTTTCATCGTCTGGGGATTATGGCACGGCGTATTCCAGGTTGTTGAAAAAGCGTTGAACCAGCAGAAATGCCGTTATGGGACGTTCGGCACGGCTCTGAAAATCGTCATAACCTTCCTGCTGGTCAACTTTGCGTGGATATTTTTCCGTATGCCGACTCTCGGCGAGGCCTGCGGCGTTATCGCTCGGATATTTGATATGTCGGCGTGGGGCGGACTTTATCTCCCGGAGAAGACCAACACGCTGTTCATCGTGATGGGTGTGGTCATGCTTGCAGTGAAAGACCTTGCCGACGAATACCGTCCCGGCGGACTGAGGTTGATGGACAGCCGCCATCTTGGCGTGCGCTGGGCTGCATACCTGTTCTTGACGGTGTTGATTTTGTTGACCGGCGTGTTTGACGCGGGACAGTTCATTTATGCAAATTTCTAAGCGGTTATGAGAAAGTTTTTGATTAGGATATTCGTTTTTGCCTGCCTCCTATTTGCTGTTGACGCCCTGGCAGGCCTGGTATTCCCAAAACTTGTTGCCGATGCAAAGGGCGGCGACAACAGGCGCAACAACTACATCTGTGAAAAGGCAGATGAGGACATACTGGTTTACGGCTCATCGCGTGCAATCCACCATTACAACCCTTTGATTATCGAGGACTCGCTCGGCATGACCTGCTATAATTGCGGGCAGGACGGCAACGGGATAATACTCAACTACGGGCGTTTCGAGATGATAAGCCGTCATCACGAGCCGAAAGTTGTAATCTATGACGTGTTGCCGGGCTTCGACCTGACGGCCGGTGACGACAACCACAAGTATCTTGGCTGGCTCAAGGCGTATTACGACCGCGACAGCATCCCACAGATATTCGCCTCGGTGGACAGGACGGAAAAGTACAAGATGATGTCAAACCTGTACCGTTACAATTCCCGTTTCGTGCAGATTGTCAGCGACTGCGTGCGTCCGCTCCAGTCATCGGGCATCAATGGATACCGCCCGTTGGAAGGCGAGATGGACCGCATGAAGATTTCCAAGAAGAAAGCCGCGGAGCAGGAGGTTCGGTTTGACAGTCTGAAACTCTATTATTGGCGCAAGCTGATAAGCCACCGAGGCAATTGCCGGCTTATCATTGTCATCTCACCCACGTGGGATGGGATGCGGCAGGATGAATACCTGCCTTTGAAAAAGATGTGCGAGGAAAACGGAATACCGTTCATCAACTTTTCCAACAACCCGAAATATCTGCGCAACTACGCATATTTCAAGGATGGGGCGCACCTTAACTCGCGCGGTGCGGACGAGTTCACGCGCGACTTGATGCACGAGCTGAAGAAAAATAAGATATTGCAAGCCGAATAAAATAAAACACAGACAATATGAAGATAGTTGTTACCGGCACGCGGGGCATCCCGAACATCATGGGCGGAGTGGAGACACACTGCGAGGAGCTGTTCCCGAGGATGGCTAAACGCGGATTCGACGTCACCGTGATACGCCGGAAAAGCTACGTGAAGGACAGTTTGACGGAGTGGCAGGGCGTGAAGCTCGTGGACATCGAGACGCCGAAGAAGAAGTCGTTCGAGGCAATCATCCACACTTTCCGCGCAATCAACGAGGCGAAGCGGCTCGGGGCGGACATCCTGCACGTCCACGCCATAGGGCCCGCGCTGCTCGTGCCGTATGCGAAGATGCTCGGGATGAAGGTCGTCTTCACCCACCACGGGCCGGACTACGACCGAGACAAGTGGGGATTTGCAGCAAAGACGATGCTGAAACTCGGTGAACGCATGGGTTGCATGTTTGCAGATGAGGTGATAGTAATCTCCGACGTGATACGCAACCTGATAAAGCGGAAATACAACCGGACAAGCCACGTTCATTTGATTTATAACGGCGTGTCTCAGCCCGAAGTATGTGATTATCCTGGATACTTTAAGAAACTTGGCATAGAGAAAGGCAAGTATATCCTCGGCATGTGCCGTTTCGTGCCTGAAAAGAACCTCCATCACCTTATAGAAGCATATGTTAAAGCAAAAGAACAAAATCCTGATACGGATATAAAACTTGTACTGGCTGGCGATACAGACTTTGAGGATGACTATTCACGCAATCTGAAAGAAATGGCGAGAAAGAACGGTGTTGTCCTTACTGGCTTTATCAAGGGCAAGAAGCTGCATTCATTGTTGACGAACTGTCTTTGCTATTGCTTGCCGTCAAGCCACGAAGGACTACCCATTGCATTGCTTGAAGCTATGAGCTACGGCGTAAAAGTTATAGTAAGTGACATTCCTGCAAACAAGGAAGTAGGCCTACCAGAAAGCGATTATTTCCCCGTCGGTAATGTAGATGCATTGGCGAAAAAACTGGAAACAGTGACGAGCCAACCGTTGCTACATATTGATTACGACATGAAAAAATACGACTGGGAAAAGATTGCCGAGCAAGTGACAAAGGTATATCTTGGTACTTCAAATCAGTAGAAAAGTATAGGATTAAATCCGTAAGATACGAATAAACGCTATCGAAAGTCATAATACAATGAGAAAATGCCATTTGAAAGAGAGAAAAAGAAATCGTTATCAAATCTCTGAAACTTTTGCATGGTATGAACTTTACATCTTTAAGAAACATCTTCGCATTGTGCCTATTCTTGTTTGTGGCAAAAGAAATCAAGGCCAAAATCATGTACGGAACAACCGGTTTGCCACACGCACTCACTGTCGAGATGCAACGTGACAGGACATTTATGGTTGGCGGTAACGTGCGCTTCATCTTATACCGTTGTACTACATCAGTAGCAACGAAATAAAATACACGTGCAACTATTACTTGAACATCACCATTTTCCCTTGGCTGGAGGAGGGCTACACTTGCACCATCAACTACGCAGAGCGTGGTTCGACCTATTAACATAAAGTGTCTGGGGTAAGTATTCCAATCGAGACCGCGCTTTCTATGGTCGTCTGCGGTTGTGGGAAAAAGGATGGTGGAAAGCATGGACACCACAGATAGTGTTTGGTGCGAACGACCTGGGCACGCATGAGAGCGCCGGTGGAGGCGGCATAGGCAGTCGGGACAGTAACGGGGGAAACTGTTGGTTTACCCGATGGTATCTTGCAGCCACAAAGCATTTCACCTTTGAAAACGTAGGCACCTTAGGTGCACACTTGTCTTTCATTTGGGACAGGGGATTGAGAGTGGAGCATAAGAACAGTCCCGCAGACGGTGTGAATTTCCGATTGAAACTGCCAGACGAAGGATTTTGGCGCAAGGCGGTGAATGGGTTGAATCTGATGGCAGAATATGACTCACGCACCTTCAACGTAGGAGGCACATATTCCATATGGAAAGACCGAATCAACCTCGTAGCAGAACTGAACGATGGAAAATATTTTAGCGGTGGGGTTTATTTCAGGGTGAGCTTGAAGTAAGTACATCCGAATGTTGATATGGACAATATAGCCATCATCCTTATAATTGGATTTATATCAAACTTTCAACCACGAATATTATCCAATGAATAAAGAAAAGAAGCTTGAAATATTCAAGTCTATTCAAAAACTGGGCTCTATCTGGGGGAAGGCGGATAGTGTGGATATGCTTGGAAACATTTGGGATCTTCATCTGCTTACATCAGAAGACCCAAGGTTTACGGATGCATACGGTGATGCTGTTCAACATTTGAGGAATAATGACGATTGGGATGAGGAATACACTTTCTTGACTCGGTTTGGTTTGTTGAATACAAGCGATGATGTGTTTCGCAGGTTTCTTAATGCAGTAGTCTCTAAAGATGTCAGGATATCAAAAGAAGAAATTGAGCGGTATGTTGAAACACTAAATCCACTATTAAAAAATGATGGTATCAAGTACATATTGCAAGGCGAGGAGAACGGCCTTCCTGTCTATGAGATAGAGGAGACAGCAAACAACGTGGATGAAAGGCCCCATGATATTGCCAAAAACCGTATCAAGTTCTATGTAGACCAGGTCCCAATCTCGTTTCCGGCTTTTATGCTTGACAGTGACTTGTGGGATGATTATAGCAGGAAAACACGTTTCAAACTCTATTATAAGCAGAGCGTGAATGCGAAAGGAATAGAGATAGGTCCTGTGAAAATTATGCACGCGAATGAATTTGTGACTAAAGATGCCATTCCACAAGATTTTTTTGAACTATCGGAAGAATTCTGCTCTGTTGGACAAGAAGATGAATACTACAAAAAAATCAAAGAACAGTTTCCCGATAATTACAAGGCCATCTTGTATGCCTTGCGGGATGCCGCTTACTTTTCCGCCATAGCCGACCGGTACCAGCACACCATATCCTTTCAAAAGTCCTTACTGAGATTTTCTGATGCATTGAAAGCATTCAGGGATGCGCATGGCATCATGGAAAACGTTGACATGAGTAACAGATATAACTTTACTCTGTACGCCAAAAGGCCGTACTTTGACAATGTGGTGAATGTGAACATGAACTTCGGTAACTTGGATAGTAATGACAATCTCAATAGGATTAAAGCCTTGATAGGCGAGAATGGTTCGGGAAAGTCGTCGGTGCTTTATTCTCTTGCCAAAGCATTGCATGACAGGGACGAGATGGCTTTTGAGAGTGGAAATATTCCAGACTTTTCAAAAGTGATAGCCATTTCTTACAGCATTTTTGACAAGCTCTTTGAATTGACCCACAAATCCTCCTTCAACTTTGTTTATTGCGGATTGCGTAATAGAAATCATGAACTGATAACAGAAGAGGACAAGAACAAACGGTTGGAAGTCTCTTTAGATGAGATAATATATAAAACTCGAACTTCCGATTATCACTGCACTTTAACGGAAGTGGTTGACAAGGAGTTCTTGGAAGATGTCTTTCTGAGTGGAGGAGATATCGACAAAAGAAAGTTTCATGAGATTATAAGTAAAATGAGTAGCGGACAGGCGATGATTACGTCCATCATTACAGAATTGTATGCCCATATCCGTGAAAATTCACTTATCCTCTTTGATGAACCTGAAGTGCATCTCCATGCCAATGCGGTAACAGAACTTATCCGGATACTTTTCGAGATCTGTAATGAATTCAATTCGGCCTGTGTTGTCGCGACACACTCTGCCGTTGTCCTGCAGGAACTTCTTGCAAGAAACGTAATTGTGCTGGAACAGGATAAGATCACTAAAGAACGTCGAACCAGACTTATGAACACAGAGACATTGGGCGAGAACCTGACGACCATCACGGAAGATGTGTTCGGACGTTCAACCATAGACAAACATTATGGATATGTCATACGTCAACTTGTTCGTAAGGGGAAAAGCATGGATGATATAGAACAAATATTGAAATCTGAGGGGTTGCCGATGAGTTTGAATCTCTATATGTATATAAGAAGACAAATGGAAATAAAAGCAGATGATTAACTTCAACCATTATAATGAGGATGCCTTTGAACTCTATAAGGCAGCTGTTAATCGGAAAACGGGTCAGGGAAAGGATGGATTAAAACAGATAGAGGAAAAGGTGAAATCAGCTTATGATAATTACTGTATCAAGTTTTCACAAAAACAGGTGCATACATTGATGCCCTCTAATTTGTTTTCAGAAGAAGAAAAAGCATTGTTGGAGGGGATGTTTGATAGCGACAATAAAATAGTGAGAACCATTAGGGACTGGATAGATGACCATAATAACAGAACTTATCTGAACAGGTGTCCTTATTGCACTTTGAATGCAGCCAACACGACCGAGCATATCCTACCCAAGTCTGTTTATGAGGAATTTGCGGTGCATGCTTTAAACCTGATTCCTTGCTGTTCTGAATGCAATTCCAAGAAAGGTGATAACTTTAAGGACAGAAGCGGGTATCCTCTGTTTTTGAACTTCTATTATGACATATTGCCAGAAACACAGTATCTATTTGTGGATTTGTCTTTTGATGAAAGAGGTGTCGTGAACTTCAACTATCGTTTGGATAATGTTAATCATGTAGACGTTAGACTGTTTGATTTGATTTGCAGGCATTATGAGAAGCTGGATTTACTGACAAGGTTTAAGACGAAAGCAATCTCTGAATATCCAGAGATAGAGAATAGTTTAGGAACCTTTTTATACCATGAAGATATAGATGTATTCATGGCCAATTTGAAACAAAAAGCAATGTTGGATGCCAATAGCTATGGGCATAACTACTGGAAGGTCGTACTGTATCTTGCCCTTGCAAATTCAAATGACTACAAAGCATATTTGGATAGAATCAAGAAAAGAAGTTAGGTTGTGCGAATGAAACTGATTATCACATACATATTATTATTCGTTGGTTGCATTTTACTGTTGTTTAAATTCCTTTATGAGAATGTACCAAGCACAGAATCCGACATGCTACTCAGATTATATTATATCGGAGGTATTGTCAGCGGCATTTTTGCATTCGGCGCGTTTTTCGTAGCTATTTTAACTTATTACAATCAAAAGAAGACTGGAGATTTACAGCGGTTTGAGACTACACTGTTTAATATGTTGCAGCTTCAACAACAGATTACAAATGAGCTTCGGTACGAAGATACAGAGCCTGACAGGAATCCTAATCACGGAGAAAATACCGGCTGGAGAACCATTGAAAAACGAGGAAGGGATGTTTTCGAGTATTTTTGGCTTTCCAAATGGTTCAGCTTTAGAGAAATCGTAGATGGCAAGATTTCTTTCGATGAAAAATCTTGGTATGAAGGAATGGTGAACGTCTTGACGAGCAGGGGTTCTGAAGCGTATAATCAATTAATCGAAATAACTATTTTCGATCATTATTTCAGGCATTTATATCGGATCATCAAATTTGTTGATAAAAACAAAGCACTTAATGACGAAGAAAAATATGATTATACAAGTATTGTAAGAGCTACTTTATCAAGATTTGAATTAGTCTGGCTGTATTATAATAGCCTTTATGGCACAGGGAAATCTAAATTTAAGCCACTAATAGAGAAGTATGCGCTGTTAAAGAATCTGAGGGATGAGTTCCTAACAATAAGTAAGGATGTGATTGAAAAAGACTATTTCCGGAAATATCAAATGATAATTGACGATTATCAGAATTATCTGACCACAGACAAGAATGATAAGTCAAAATATTATATCGGTGCATTTTACAATTCAAGGGATAAAGAGAGTTTTATAAAGGCCATTGAAGATTTTAAAAACAGTCCCGCTGCAAAATTGGACAAGTGAGTTGTTAAACTCTTACAAATTCTTCCTGTTATGCTCCGCAATTACCAACATAACATAAAGCAGTCGCTTGCATCAGAATGGAATCAGCACTGTAGCGTCATGGTGCAGATGCCAACTGGAACAGGCAAGACACACCTGCTTGCATCCGTCATTTATGATTGGTTGGAGGAGGCAGAACACAAAAGCGTTTGGATTGTAGCCCACCGTAGGGAATTGGTTGAACAGATAGAGGAAACGGTGGCAAGATACGGCATAACGCCAAAGGATGGTATTGTCAAAGTATTGTCCATCCAGTGGCTTTCACGTCACTTCAATGACATGAAAGATGAACGGCCGAGTCTGATAGTGATAGACGAAGCCCATCATGCGCTGGCGGGAACCTACAAGGAGCTGTGGCGGCACTATCCGGAAGCGAAGAAATTAGGCATGACCGCCACGCCTTGCCGGTTGAACCGGAAAGGGTTTACGGACTTGTTTGAGGTGTTGATAACTTCGGACGGAATAGCGGATTTTATCAAACAAGGATGGCTTTCACCTTTCGATTATGTGTCCATACGTTCGAACAGTGAAGACCAGCGATTGATAGACGGTTTGGAGAAACGGGGTGCGGACGGGGATTTCCAAGTGAAGGAGATGGACAAGGTGCTGAACCGCCGTCCGAGTATCGAGCGGTTGTATGAAAGCGTTCGGCAATATGCCCATGGAAAGAAAGGCATCGTGTATGCCGTCAGCATCAGCCACGCACGAAATATTACCTCATATTATAAGGAACACGGAATGAATGCTGTCGACATTGACAGCAAGACTCCCGCCAAGCTGCGTAAGGAAATGGTGGAGGACTTCAGACAGGGCAAGATAAAGGTATTGGTGAACGTGGATGTGTTCAGCGAGGGATTCGATTGTCCGGACGTGGAGTTCGTGCAGATGGCTCGGCCGACCCTTTCGCTTGCCAAATACCTACAGCAAGTAGGACGGGGACTGCGCAAGACGGATGGCAAGGAAACGTGTATGCTGATAGACAACGTGGGGCTGTACCGTCTGTTCGGGTTACCGACCGCTTACCGGGACTGGCAAGCCATGTTTGAGGGGCGGTTGGCAGGTAAAGGCTATCCTGCCACAAACGCAAGAAATGTTTCTTATATGGCAGCCGGGCAAGTTAAAGACGAGATGTTGGATGCGGAGGACTTACTGGAAACAATTCTGTCGCACGGGCAGTTGATGGATTACCTGCAAGGCAATTCTCCCCTGCTTGGTAATCCTGCTTCACAGACAGAAGCCCTGAAACCATATAAGGACAGGCAAAGCGGGCTTTGGGGATTGAAGCAAGGACAGACCATCACAGCCAAAGCACAATACCGTACCGTATTTGACGTGAAAGGCAATCTGGCTGCTGTGGGATTCGATGACAACCGAACAGGCATCGTGGACGGAAACGGGAACATACGGATGAAGCTCGACCGGTACCGGAACATGAAATTCCTGCCGGACGACGTTGTTGCCGTAACGGACAATGCCGGACATACATTCTACATCGACCTGAAAACAGCCAGGCTGTATAACCAGAAACCGGAAGTGCTGAAATTCGGGAAGATTGAGGTACTGAGGGTCGGAATGCTGTATTACAGCCGCACGAAACATGTCTATAAAAGTCCGTTGGGAATAAACGGCTTTGACCTGGTGCCACGGGGCTTCTACCTGCGGATTTACAACGGTCTGGCGAATGAGTGTAAGTTCAGGAGCATAGACAGTGAGGACGCTTTCTTCAATCGGGACAGCGTGTGCATCTTAGCGGATGACGAAGAAGAATATTATGGATTCTGCGGAGAACTGGCAGACGGCAGCATCGTGATTACGGACGGAGAGGGAAATTACTACCACGCCATGGACGGCAGGGAAAAACAACACATCGCCTGCGAGCACGCGAATACACAAGGTGAGGATTTTGATATGGCAGTGTCCCGACTGAAAGCGGAAGCCGAGGCGAGAGCCGCCAAGATGAGGGAGAACCACCAACGGGAAAAAGAAAAGAAACAGCAGATGCGGCTGGCCAAAATACAAAATGCCGTTCCGTTCCAATCAGGATTGAAATGGGGTCTGAAATCAGGCAGCCAAGTCATCGTCCCGCCTGTTTACCGCAGCATACAGAAGCCCGTGGGCAACTATTGTGCCGTGGAAGCCAATCCCCGGCAATGGGGCATCATCATGTTGGATGGAAAGGTGGTGATAGAGCCTCGTTACACCCATGTGGAGATAAACAGCAACGGGACTGCCCTGTTGACTGTTTTCCCCGGCATAACAAAGACGGTGAATTTAAAGAAGTTCTGAAATTTGCCTGCTGTTATTTGCGAGCTTGTTGCGAATGCCATTCCCTATTCCTAATCTTGAAGGAATGAGGAATGGCATTTTTTGTAGGAACATCTTTAAGGAGATAGGCAAAATACAAGCAGGATTTCTTGCTTGACTGAAAAAGATTTATTAACTTAGTAGTCTAATAACCAATGACATGAAATACATTGTATTACTGGTTTTTGCCTATATTCTTTTGAAAGTGTGCGGAAAAATGCTAAGGCATTTCCTGTCGCCGGAAACAACAGCTTTCTGGTTGGTTGCCATTGGGCTGTGCCTGTTCGGATTGGAATGGACCGGATTGTTGTTGATAGCGTGGCGGTACATTGTGATACCGATTGGAATATATTATGAGAGGCATCCGGGGCGCAGGTATAACAGGAAAAGCCATGGAAATTCAATTATCAACCGGGCGGTCATGTGGCTGATACCCGTAAGCCGGGGATGAATGAATATGACTACGAGCAGTTCTTAAAAGGAAATGGAAAGTAAGCTCAGTCGATTGCCAGACGTGCCAATGCTTCTTCACGGGTTTCCTTAATCAACTGAAGCAAGATGGCCGGGTCAATGTGCTTCTTGCCATATTTGGCGGTGATGTGCAAGTGTGGTCCAGTACTACGACCCGTGTTACCACTGATAGCCACCACCTCTCCCGGTAGGACTTGTGCGCCTTTCTTTACCAACGCCTTTGAGAGGTGGCAATAACTGACGGTGTAGTCTCCGTGACGGATGGAAACATAGTTACCCGAACGCTTATCGTATGAAACCTTAACGACCTCGCCCGACATCATGGAATAGACCTCCTCACCGCTTGCCCGCAAGTCCAATCCCTTGTGGTTGCTCCGCTTGCCGGTGAATGGGTCTTTGCGCCGCCCGTAAGGCGAAGTGACCATAATTTTCTTCAAAGGATAAGATACACTCATATAACAGCCTATCCAGTAGTTGCGCATTACTTCAGATTGTTTCCCTGCAATCGAAGTAAAGGAAACAAGTTTGTCTGCCTCTCCATCTCCGGGGAGGCATTTTGTTTCTGTAGGCTCGGCCACTCCCTGCATTTTGTACAGTGGCTTGCTATATGCAATGGTATGGAACTGTGCTTGTAAGGACAAGCAACAGAATGATAAAGTGAGTAATAGCCATGACTTTTTCATGGCACAAAAGTAATATGTAGATGCGTATAAAGGGAAGAATGGCAATGAGAATGGTCATATTATAAGATTTTATAGGGAATCAGACCTACGAATCAGACTTAGAGTGTCTATAAAGTCAAGGCTGACCGTGGAAGTGCAACCCGACTATATGGTGTTGACGTTACCCATCGGCAAGACCCATCAAGAAAGACCCATCAAGAAAACCCATCAAGAAGGACTTGATGAGAGCGTTAATACTGGATTTCTGCAAAGAGCCCAAAAGCTTTTTGGAAATAATGAATTTGCTCAATTTGAAAGACAGGGTAAACTTCAAGCGAGTGTATATTTCTCCCTTGATTGCGGAAGGTTTGCTGTCAATGACAGAACCCGACACCCCAACCAGCAGAAACCAAATGTATGTGGCAGCCAAGGCTGAAAAGTCCTAATTGCACCTGTAAACATAACCACCTATACCCGAATGGGGCTTCCCAAGGCACGTTCATGCCGGGAAGCCCCATTCTTCGTTTTGAGTATGATTGATAGTATGATTTTTCCCTATAGCTATAAATAACTCAAAATCCAGGCACTTTTCTTGCCGATTCTTGCTTGACTTCATTCTGCCACCTTACATTTGTCCGAGTGTAACAATTAAAACTGGAACGAATGAACAGATACAAATTCTCGGAAGAGGAAGTACCCTACGGCATCCTCGAATCCTTCGGACTTACTAGGGAGATGATTGGCGACCTGCCGGTGGATGTACTGCAAGCCATCCTTTCAGGCCGCCGCTCACCCGTTTTGCCCATCCGTGCGGATGATTCGGAAGGCAACACCATCCATGCAAGAACTCGCTTCTCGTTGGTGCGGCGTGAGGACGGCACAGCCGACGTGCTGTTTTACCCAGTACTGGTAGAAAGCCGCCTAGAGCGGTTCAGTGATGAACAAAAGCAACGCCTGTTGGAAGGAAAGGCGGTCATCGCACCGATGCATGGCGACAATGCTACCCCTGTACAGGCATTCCACCAGATAGATTCCGGCACGAAGCAAATCCTTTCCGTTCCCACACCCGTCATCGGACGCAACCTGCAAATCATAGCTGATGAATTCCATCTTTCTACAGCGGAAATCAACTGCCTGCAAGTGGGTGAACCGCTGACCGTGGCGGAAGGTGACGAACTGATGACCATCGGCATTAACCTGAACGAGCCGACAGGTGTCTTGGTGTGCGTGGGTGACGGCGTACAATGGAAACAAGAAGCGAAACGCGAGTGGGACAAGTATAACTTCGGCTGTTTCGGCTGCTGGGTGGCAGACGGCAAGGGCAGTCTTGACTATGTGCATGAGGACGACTACAACGAAGATATGTGGAACGAGTTGAAGCGGAGCAGTCAGCGCAGAATGCAGAACGCCAACACTCCCAAAATGTAAGGCATCATGGCAAAGGAAGAATACTATTCGGAAGAAACCCTCGTGGAAAAGGTACAGAGCGGTGAGTACGGTTGGAAAGACTATGTATGGTACCATTCGAGGGAGTGGAGAACGGAATACGAAAAGTACTGCCGCCTGCGTGACCTGCCAATGGACGACGACACCGCCTTGCGCTTCCTCGACATGAAGCAGGAGGAGATGGAAACGGCACTCGCCTACGGCGATGCCTGATGAGCGTATAACCGCATGACAACAATATAAAATGAGCATACGAAAGAACACTAACCCACGCCCTTTGGAACTGCCGCCGGAGATGCGAGATCTGCTGGCCCGCAACGGCATGAGGGGGCATATAGCAGGGAGCAGCGAGGGTTTTGTCCTGATTGTGCAGGGGCATGATTCCCCGTTGCTTTCCTATCCCATCACCGAAAAACAGCTGCAAGCACTGACCGACTGGGGTACGAATTACGCAAACCGAAAGTGCTATAACACCTTCGCAAGTATTGTGGCGGCGGACTTCGACCTGCCCAGGGAGTTCGTACACGCACGGAATGCCAACGGACGGGTGGCCATGGGCTTACACGGCTACCGTATCGGCGCGGACGAATACGGACGATTAGGCCGGGCGAATCCCATGCACCGCCACCCATGGGGAGCGTGGTTTCTCGGCTGGACACCCCGGCAGCAGGACGGCTTCCACCTGCGGCGCATAGGCGGCAACCTCTATTTTCCCGGCGCACCGATAGTGCCCAACCGCCCCGACGGACGCATGAAACCCGGAGAACTGCAAAGCGGCGGTTATGGTTTCTACTACAAGGGGCAACCCACCACGACAGTAGCCGGACAGGATGTGTTGGAGGAACTGGAAACGGTCATCACACCTTTGCAACCCAAGCCACGACCCACCGAACCGGCCAAGCCTTACCACACGCTCATCACTTCCCCCGTCTATTTCACCAACGAGAAATGGCAGGAATGCTTAGCGAGCCACGGCATACTCATAGATTCCGAGCGCAAGACGCTGACCATACAGTCTTCCTCCGTCTCTGCCGATTTGCAGTATGACCTGAAAGACGAAGAATTGGCAGCTTTGACCAACAACTCTGCACAGGATGTGCCGGTGGAAAAACGGCTGGAAATCATTAATGGCATCATCAAGGAGGATTTTTCCGCACCTATCACAATGGACATGTTGAATAGTGACAAGATGATTGCCATCGAACTGCATCCGGCGGTCAAGGAAGACTTGGACCGCCAGCTTTCCCAAGTGGGGCAAATAGAGCAAGGCGGGCAAGGGCAATATGTCAATGAAGGCCTGTCCGTAGAGCCTGAAGAAAGGGTACTGCCCAAGGGAACGGTGGTGATGGACGGTAACGACCTCGCCTACATCAACCCGGACAAGGGCTGGTTCCGAGAGGGCCGGCATGGACGGGAGGTGACCGTGGACGAGATACGGGTAGAACCCACCGAAACTGAGGGCAAGTACCGCATGACCGCCGTCATAGACGGCGAAGCCGTGAGCCACGAAATCACCCAAAAGCAATATGACAAGTTCATGGCCATTGATGACTACCACCGCCTGAAACTCTTTTCCAAAATATTCGGGGAAGTGGACATGAAGTCTAGGGACAACGTGCCGTTGGGAACGAAAATCGGGGCGGCTTTGTTGGCGGGCGTAGCCGTCATGGGCGAACTGGGCCGTGGACCACGCCCCGACATTTACCTGGAAAGGCATGGCCCTCCACCGCCTCACCGGTGTTACTTCAAGCCCGGAGTGGACACCCCTATGGACGTGGCGGCACGCAATTATGAAGCAGCCGTGAACACGGAACGGATGCAGCATGAAATGAGACATGGAATGTGATTCAACGAAGAGCGAAAAATTAAGAATGAAGAATTGAGAACCAATCATGGCAGAACTGACTTACGAGGATTACAAGAGGAGGCTGAGCATACAGGAACTGTTGGTGGACGCAGGCTATCGGCTGAACCGCCGTGACGGCCTGCGCTATCCGTCGTATGTGCGCATTGACAGCGATGGGCGGCGTGTGCGAGGAGACAAGTTCATCGTCACGGCCAACGGCTTCTGTTGTTTCCAGCCGCCCGAACGCAAGAATTACAATGTCATTTCCTTCATCAAGGAACATCCCCACTTTTTTGCCGAATACACTCCGGGGATGTCCGCCGACCGGTTGGTCAACCTCGTATGCCGCCGTCTGCTGAACGAGCCGCAAGAAATCCGTGAAACAAGGATATTCAACCCTGGCAAGGAGGGCAAACCGTTTGACATGGATGAATACGACCTGCAAGCCTTCCGCATGGACGATTGGGAGAGCCAGAAAAAGTTCTATCCCTATTTCAAGAACCGGAGCATTGACCTTGACACCCAACGCGCCTTTTGCAGTCATTTCTTCCTTGCCTCCAAGCACCGGACGGGCAGCAAGGTATTTATCAACCTCGCTTTTCCATTGTCACTGCCCGCATGGCCGGGCAAACAGATTGTCGGCTTGGAAGAACGCAGCCGCCCCAATGCGGAGGGCAAGACCGCCTACAAGGGCATGGCGGCAGGGAGCAACGCCACCAAGGGAATGTGGATAGCCCAGCTGAACAGCCACCGCAGTGATGTCGGTTTCAACATCCCGTTGTCAGGCGTGAAAGACGTGTACTGGTTTGAGAGTGCCTTCGATGCGATGGCGTTCTACCAAATCGAAAAGAAGGAAACTGTGGCATACGCCGACTTGGGAAATGCCGTATTCGTTTCCACGGGAGGCACGCCGAGCATCAGGCAGTTTGCCGGGATGCTGGAACAGACCCCTGATGCCAACCACCACCTCTGCTTCGACCGCGACCAGGCGGGACAGCTCTATGCCGTGAACTTCGCCTTGCAGATGAACGGACGGGTATTCAACACACACATGACGAAGAAAGACACCTTGGTGGTGACTGACCTAACCGGGAAATACGGGAGGACGGAACTGGACGTTCGCACATTTGACATTGAAGCTATTTGCAAGGAACTTGGCTTGGAGAAAGGACGCATTGACTACCGTCCACCCAGCGAGGGCTACAAGGACTGGAACGACCAACTTATGGGCAAACGGATGGATGAGGATAAGGAACAAGAAAATACGGAAGAACGACAAACCCGATTCAGACGATGACACAAACTACTTCACAACCGCCATTTACGCGACCCGACACCCTGCAACTGCGGCCACGGACGTTGCAGTTTTTTATCGACAACCTGCCGTTGCTGACGCTCGACCTGTGCGGTTACGCTTGTGCCGGGATGGACGGAATGCTGTTCAAGGGATTGTTGCTTTGGTTGTCAGTGGCCATGTCGTTGGTCTTGGCTTACCGTTTTATCTACCTTAAACGCATGATTTACCGCATTACGGACGAACAACTGATATACGAGCACGGGGTGATTACCCGGAGCAGCGATTATGTGGAACTATACCGGGTGGTGGATTTCGCCGAGAGGAGCAACCTGCTGCAACAGCTTTGCGGACTGAAAACCGTGAGCGTCCATTCGGGCGACCGCACCACGCCCCGGCTTGACATCATCGGCATGGACATGAACAATGACCTGGTGCCTGTCATCCGTGGACGGGTGGAATTGAACAAACGGAGAAAGGGAATCTATGAAATCACGAACCGTTAAGATACTGGCTATTGTATTTGCCTTGTGCTTCTGTATCAGTGTACAAGCGCAATACGTGCAGACCAATCCTTTGGAATGGCTGGCCCTGGCGGAAGGCAACGAGGCCATCAACGGCCAGACACAAGACCAGATAGAGGGGCAGACCAAGACGGCGGTCTTGCAAAACACCATAGCCGCCGAGTTCAACCGTATCCACGAATGGGAGCGGAAGTACAGCGATTACCTGCAGACGGTGGAAGGTTATGCCTCCTCCTTGAAAGCAGCCACCACCCTGTATGAGGACGGGGTGTGCATCTTCATCACCCTCGGTAAGCTGCGCAAGGCCGTTACCAGTAATCCGCAGGGCATTGTCGCCACGATGAGTATGAACAACCTCTACATTGAAACGGCTACGGAATTGGTTTCAGTTTATACGCTGCTCAGGAATGCCGTGGCCACAGGAGGCCTGCAGAATATGCAGACCGGGGCGGAACGGAGCGAAACCCTCTGGGCTTTGTCCGACAGGTTGGACGCTTTCAGCAAGAAACTGCACTTGTTGCATCTGAGTATACGCTACTATACGATGACCGATGTATGGAACAATGTTACCGCCGGGATGATAGACAGGAGCAACGGGGAAGTTGCCCATGCCGCCTTGGACAGATGGCGAAGGGCGGCAAGGACTATCCAATGAAGAATGAAAAATGATGAATGAAGAATTAAGAATGGCTGGGATAATGAGACACATCGTGATAATGGGCTTGCTGCTTGTTTGCTCGTTGCAATTAAAGGCACAAATCGACCCGACCCTGGCCGGGATGGTGTACCTCTATACCGAAAAGGCGGAAGACCAGTTGAAAGCACAGGAGCGGGCGATGCTGATGCAGACCACCGGGCATATCTGGACACGGGAGGAAGTGGAAGGCACGACGGACATCCAACGGAAGTTCAACGACTACCTCGATTCTTTCCGCGACATCATCAGCTATGCGGCACAGATATACGGCTTCTACCACGAGGTAGGCAAACTGGCCGAAAATATGGGGAGCCTGAACGACCAATTGCGCAGCCATGCGGGAAACGCCATTGCTGTGGCACTCACCCCGAACCGCAACCGCATCTACCAAGAGCTGATATTGGGCAGCGTGGAAATCGTGAACGACATCCGGCAAGTATGCCTGAGTGACACCAAGATGACCGAGAAGCAACGGATAGAATTGGTGTTCGGCATCCGGCCAAAGCTGAAAGCGATGAACCGGAAACTGCGCCATTTGACATTGGCGGTGAAATACACCTCGCTGGCCGATGTGTGGGCGACCATCGATGAAGGGGCAAGGCCGCAGAAAGCGGACAAGGCGGAAATAGCCCGTGCCGCCATGCGCAGATGGAGAAGAAACGGAGATTTATAAACGGATGGAAACAACTACAAAATAAGTATAGGATATGGCAGGATGGGCAAGAATACTGGGTTTTGGCAAAAAACTGGTCAACAACTCCGCCACCCGCTCATTAGGCGGTGCGGTAGTGCATCCCCAACGCACCCTAGCCGGATTAGGCCATGCCACCAAAACGGCTGTTGTCGGAGGCGGCATGGGCTACCTTGCGTGGGAGAACATCGTGAACGACAAGCCGGTGGTACGCACCGTGGCCGACGTGCTGGTCGGCGAGGGAGCAGTGGACAAGGGCATGGAGATGGCAGGGGAAGCCGCCGAAAAAGTGGAACAGGCTGTTGACCGGGCAGGTGAAGCACTACAAGGGGTAAAGGAGGGCGTTTCTACCATGAACCAGACATGGGGAGGCATCGGAACATTCTTAGGCAACCTGACCGGTGGGAACGGCTTGGATATGTTCGGCAATTTCTTCTCCAACTTGGGGAAAGGAAACGTGTCGGGCTTGGGAATGCTCGGCTTGGTGGCTTCCGCCTTGTTGGTGTTCGGACGTTTCGGCTGGTTAGGCAAGATCGGCGGCCTCCTGCTAGGCATGATGCTGATTGGCAACAACTCCAAGGTGGAACGGATGCAACCAGCAACACAAAACCCGGAAGAAGCGCAGGAACGGCAGGGAGGAAGGAGAAGATAAATTAAGAATTAGAAATGGAGAATTGAATTGGCAATGACAGGAAATATGAGTTATACGCAAGAGATGAACCTCGCATCGCGAAGCGGCTATTGCATGCCGTTCGAGGAACGCGACGGGGAAGTGAGGCTGGCCTTGGGTTACGGAGAACAGACCCATCCCAAGACCGGCGGGAAATTCTTCCATCACGGTGTGGATTTCGCCACGAACCGCTACCTGTTGGCAGCTGTGGCAGACGGCATCGTGAGCGGTATCGGGAGCAACTCCACGCACGGGTTGTCCTTGACGACACGCTACGGCAAGTACGAAGTGACATACGCCCACTTGGCAAGGGCGATGGCCCCATTCGGAGCCAAGGTGAAAGCCGGCAACATTCTGGCCATCAGCGGAAACCTGTTACATATGGAGGTAAGGTACGACGGTGAGGAAATCAATCCCATAGACTTCCTGACCATGCTGTACGGCAACCTGAAAATGATGCGGCAACAAGGACATACCGGGATGCCCGATTTTGAGACCATCGAAATGGACATCCCCACAGACTATGACGATGACCAGGATGAGGTGGAGGAACTGATGCTGCGCTTCTACCCGGACTACCTGTCGGAAATAGGACGCGGGTTGTACCGTGTGCCGGAGCATACCGCCCAATCGCTGCGTAACATCTTCTCACTCTCGGCCGTCCGTAACTATTTCTACGAGGTGATACCCTCATTGGCCAACCCGCTCGGCATCGGCAATCGCTCCATGCCCATCGCCGCCAAGGTGCAGAACCTGTTGATAAGCGACTTTCTGGACTATTTGGCGTTCCGTCACGGGGTGTTCCTCTCCACGTTGGACGGAAACGGTAAAAAAAAAGACTTGACGAAGCGGTAGCCGCCATCGGCGTCACCGACCCGCTGGCGGATTTAGAGATTGACGTGCGCAGTTTCGACATACCCAGATTAGTGACCGTCTATCCCGACCGCGCCGGACTGAGGTGGTGGACGAAGGCCTGGTTCAACAACAAAGAGGACGGGGAAGCCTCGGTGGAAATCAACCGGCAGACGGCGGTGGGCTTCATTCGCGATGAGATAGCCAAGGACGCGATGCTGGAGAAATACTACCCTAAGCAGATGGAGGCCTGCCGCCACGCAATAGAACAGACAAGAGAACAACTGATGAAACAACTGAACATCACATGAGCAATGGAATACGACATGACGGACGGTTCGCCGAGGTGGAATACTGCCTGCAAAGTTACTTCGACACTTATATGGTGGCTGTCATGCAGGACGTAAAGGACTACATCGGAAAGAAAAAGGCTGAGGAGACAAGCGAATACGCCATGAGTCCGGCAGGACTGCTGGGCAGTCTTGCAAACGGAACCACAGGAATGCCCGACAACACGCTCCGACACCTGCGGCTCACGGGAGAATGGAACAGCAAGACCGCCGAGGATTATGTGGAGATGTGCAGGGAAAGGATTGCCGGAAACGAGGACATCGCCTCCGACCTTACCCTGCTTGCCGGGGAATGGCGCAATGCGGTCATGACCGAGATAGGCAGGGAACGGTATGACAGCCTCTCTGCCCGATTAGGGGGCGACCTGGCTTTCGCCTATGTGGACTACCGCATGGAACAGCTGATGATAGACCACATGGTGGCCGAGCGGATGCCCAAGTCATCGGTGGAATACGTGCTGCGCAAGGGTATGGAGGGCAGCCTGTTCGGTTTCGCCGACTCCCTGATGAAATCTCCCCTGCAACAGGAAATCGACGCAAGAAGCGAAGCCGCCTACAAGCCGTCCAAAGGAGAAAGGGCAGCCGGACGTGGCGTTTCCCTCGTGGCGGATGCCGCAGCCACGGGCGGCATCACCTCATGGACAGCACTGGCGGGGACTTTGGGGCTGGAAGCTGTTTCCTACGGTGTGGAACGGTATATCGACGGCGATAAAAAAGGAGGCGTAAAAGTGCCGACCGTAGAAGAGTGCATCAGTCGTGGCGTGTTCGGTGCGGAAGGCAACGTGTTCACGGGCTTCCGCCAAAAAGGGAAGCAAATCGTTTCCTACGAGAATGACTATGTGCTTTCCGTCAACAGCCGGCTGGTAAAGCCCATGGGCATCCTCACGGAAAAACCGTTATGGGCGGATTATTCGGAACAATACAAACTACCCCATATGGATCTGAAATCATTTATCCCGGAAAACAAGCGCGATGACGAACGCTACAAGGACGTGCCAATGATTGTCGCGCCTGGGCATGAGGAGGAATACCTCCGGACCTTGGTCGAACAGGAAGAAGCGCAGAAGAAGAAAACGGAAGCCGTGCAATCGGAAAGCGAAGGACAACACACTGGACAACAACCGCAACAGGAACAAACACCGGAAAGCGGCCAGAACGAAAACCAGCAACAGACCAATGAGAGGGGTTGGGATTCCTTTCTGAGGACATTCGGGTTGGACGGGCTGGACGGCGTGGGCAAGAACCTGGGCTATGTGGTTTCCATGCTCCCCGATGTGCTGATAGGCTTGTTCACCGGTCATACGAAATCTTTCGGGGTAAAGGACAGTCTGTTGCCCGTCGCTTCCATATTGCTGGGCATGTTCGTCCGTAATCCCTTGCTGAAAATGGTATTGATAGGCATGGGCGGCTTGAACCTGCTCAACAAGGCCGGGCAAGAAGCTCTTGACAAGCAAGAAGAAACACCTGCCAGACAGCTATACAAGCCTTATCCCGATGAACAACTGAACGCAAGGCTCGCCAATCCCGTGCTTCAAGGCGACCACCTCTTTATGGAAATCGACGGTGTGTCGTGCAGCGTCCTGTTGCCACACAATGCCGCCGAAGCCTGCCGGGAGGGGGCATTGCCGATCAATACCCTTGCCAATGCCGTGTTGGCCAAGCATGAGCAAACCAAGCGGATAGCCCAAGGGAACTTTCGTGCCTCGGAGCAGGCATTGGAGGAAGGCAGGGAAAGGACATTTGGTATCAAGTAACAACATTATCTGAAAAAAATGAGCAAGAATAAAAGTCCTCAAGAGAAAGCCGCAGTGGAAAGAGAAAAGGAACTGCTGTCAGGCGCATTAAACGGAGCGGCAAGCAGCGGCGGCTACTGGCTGAACGCTTCGGGCAGGACGGCTCCCATGTTTTACCCGAAAGGCCCTGAAGTTAGTCCATTCAACGCTCTCATACTCGCTATGCACACCGACCGTGGAGGTTACAAGACCGCCCGTTATTTCTCGTTCAACGAGGCCAAGAAATACGGACAAGCGGTGCTGCAAGGTGAAAAAGGTGTGCCCTTCCATTGGTACAAATGGGAGAAGTATGTTAACCGCAACGACCCGAACGACACGATGTCGAGGGAGGATTACCTCCGGATGGACAAGGAAGAGCGGAAACAATACAAAGGAGTGCGCAACCGGGAGATACGCATCCTGTTCAACGTGGACCAGACCACGCTGCCCGATTCCAATCCCGAAACCTACCGTGCCCTGCTGGAGAGCCATGGCGGCATCAACGACCGGGGCAACCTCAAGGCGGAAGAGCGGCAGTTGAGGAATGCCGTCAACCATTTCGTGGCACAGATCAAGGAAAACCTCGTACCCATCCGCAAGGACGGTACTGGCATACCCCGTTACGACACCGCCAAGGATGCCGTCTATATGCCCGACCAGAAGCATTTTGCCTCTTACCCAGATTTTGTTCTTTCCCCTGCTATCGGCCATATTTCGATGGCTCTTGTAGGTTATTTTTCTGCCTCCGGAATGGGGCGGAATGGCTTTTCGGCAAATCGGACGGCAGAAATACGCTTGGAGTGAAGCCCCAAGGAAGATTTCTGCCAAGGCCGGTTTGCAACGGCAAGCCACGCCACATTTATTTTGCAGCAAAATAACCTGCAGGGCATCGATTGGCAGGATGACAAAAAGATGAAAGGGTAGAAAAGGAGATATACTACCCTAAAACAGTATATGTTAAGTGGAATATAAAAGGGATATAACAGGCTCGGCTTGCAAAAAAAGAACTGACGGGTTGCCGGGCAAACTAAAGGGGAACTCGCCATTTCCTTGTCAGCGGACTTGTACGCCGGCAGGAAAGGGTGTGTTCACGTTTGCCCATGCCGCAGAAGCCTCGCCGCCGTTTACAGCGGCATGGCCTGCGGCACAGCCCGTCATACCTGTGATATAGGGCAAGCCGTGGGTATCAAAGATGGATATAAGTGGGATGGGCTTTTATAAAAGGGATGTAACAGGAGAAGGCAGGGAGGCAGGGCACACCGGGAATATTCCCGATATGCCTTACCTTACCCAATGGTGATTAAGCACTAATCTGCTTCCTAATCAAGTTCATATTGCTGTTTACAAGGTTGACGATGCGCTCGTGGTATTCTGTGTTTTTGTTGCATAAGCCACGGCTTTGTACCACGCATAATCTTTCCAAGTCAACCTCCACAGTTTCAATACGTTTCCCATCAATGGTAGCCGATAATATCAGCGAGTTCTCCTTGCGGTAGTATGCGTTGGCATATACACAATGGTGCTTATGTTCAGCTTTGCATAAGCACCATTATGCAAAGTGTTATATTATGCGAAGTGTCATATTTTAGCTGCTGATTATTAATAAAATATCAAAAAACGCTATGCATAATATTTCTTGTCGGTTTCTATCCATTATATTAATGGAGAACCAATAACATTGTATTATGCAAGAAGTGAAATTAAAAGAATTAGTAGCTCTGGTGAATAAAGAGCTTGTTAAAAGAGGGTATCACAAGAAAACCATCGCTATCTATAATAGAGCATGGCAATTTCTTGTAAAATGTTTCGATGCGAAGAAAGAAGAATTTTTCTCGCTTAATACAGCAATGCGTATTCTTGAAGAAGAATGTAAATTTTTTGAGAAACGCGAGCGTGGATTACTGGATGTACAGTCCAAGAGGCTCTATCAGAGTATATGTTTACTGAGTGATTGCAATCTCCATAGGGTGATTTTTCGACGCAGTGATGGTAAAATGTATCATCTGACTAAAGAAGTCCATTGGAGAATTTTGGAAGGATTCCAATCTTATTGCGCCAGCCGTTATGCTTTCTATACAATTGAGGGATATGGCAGATCTGCAAGAAAACTTTTGTACTTTATCGATGCCAGGGACATCCTTATCGGCGATTTGTCTTCTGATATTCTTTGTGATTTCGTGAAGACCTTGTTTGGTTATTCCCCGAAAATGGTTGAGTTTACGTTCAGTGGAATAAAATGCTTTTTGCGTTACCTCCATGAACACGGGTATTTATCAACAGACTTTTCGGCTTCTCTTCCTAAGGTGAAAGTTCCCCAAAAGGCGCGTATTCCCTCTGTATGGGAAGAAGAAACTTTGGAGAAGTTGCTGGAAGTGATAGACAAAGGTAATCCTTCCGGGAAACGGGACTATGCAATAATCTTGTTAGCCAGTATGCTTGGTATGAGGGCAATTGACATATGCAAGATGAAATTCCAAAACATAAATTGGGAGGAACGGCGAATAGATATTGTACAGAGTAAGTCCCAAAGGTCTGTTACTTATCCTTTGCTGTCAGTTATCGGGTGGGCAATCATAGACTACGTCCGGCATGGCCGCCCAGAATGCGAATGCCCGGAAATTTTTGTGACACATACACTTCCGCACCGTCCCTTCTCATGTTCGGCAAGTTTGGACAATATGATTCTCAAGTATATGAAACAGGCACATATCTGTGTACGGAAAGACAAGAAATACGGGATGCATTCACTTCGCCACACCTATGCCACATCATTAATGGAGAAGCATTTCCCCATAGAAGATATAGCCCAACTTATGGGACATGTAAATCCAAATACCACGGCAATCTATCTGAAGAGCAGCATTGGACTGCTGTCGGAATGTGCCCTAACCATAGAAGATGAGTCATGAAAAAGCTAAAATCAAACTTTGCCCGACTTATTGAGGAGTTCATAGAACTGGAGATGAACTTGGGCTACAAATTTACTTCACAAACAAGAATTCTACAGGAGTTTGATGCTTACTGCGTCTTAAATTTTCCAGATTTACGCATTATATGTATAGAATGAAAACAACATCCAATAAATTGATAACAAATATCCTGTAAATCAAAGTTTTATAATCTTATTTTTATTTTCGGTTGTTTTCAGTACTTTCAGTAGATTGGCTCTTGTTTGGTGCAATTTTGTTTCTCATTTGTTTCTCAAATTCGATACTTATTCGTATATTTGCAGTAGAAAAAATGAGAAAGGAATCCCTATGGCACGAGTTAAGAATCATACAAAAGTCAAAG
>ENA-ORSA01000208-ORSA01000208.1-human-gut-metagenome-genome-assembly--contig:-NODE-208-length-71544-cov-29.502945_pt1 | contig 71544 bp, 41 predicted proteins | sample MGYA00242179_ERZ509142 | MGnify/ENA primary metagenome ERZ509142 (study PRJEB26280, sample SAMEA2338659) | human gut metagenome | biome: human gut; feature: human-associated habitat; material: faeces... | reverse complement strand
GACATGGCATTGCCAAAATCATCCTTTGGCTTTATGAGAATCACCTCATAGAAAAGGGCAAGTCTGGCTATGGGTTGAAACGTTATGATGCAGTGGAGAAATCTCAGTGTGAGCATATTGCTCCAAACACGGAAAATCAAGATGCCAATAGTGGCTATTGCCCATATGATGATGAATTTAGAGAGTCGTATCTAAATTGCCTCGGAAACTACTTGCTGCTTTCTGGCCATCATAACGAATCTATCGGAAACACTACTTTTGAAGCTAAACGAAACACCTATACCCAGTTACTCCAGCAACAGGAAATCCGTAACATGACGGAACAGGACCATCTTTGGGACAAGGCTAAAATTGACAAAAGAAAAGAGCTTATTGTTGATTTTGTGATGGCAACATTCTAACAAATTATGACCTCAATGGAAGTCTACACCTTCCATTGAGGCTGCAAAGCAATCATCAAAAGAGACTACTGTCATGATTACTCGTCATACGTGGATAGATGTCTGCTATCTCAGCCAACGCCTTCATGCCAGCCAACGCCCAAATCTTATTGATCATCTGTTGCTGGTATGAAACAGCTGTTTTTCAAAATCAGCTTCAAACTGCCAAAAAGCACTCAGAAAGTGTTAAAAATCAAAGAGTGTTGAAAATCAAGACTTTATGTTTGATTATTCATAGTAAGTTATGGTTAGTTATAAGGCTCTAAATACAACGATAAAAAAGACTTTTAAAAGTAAAAAAGTAAAAGAGTAAAAAAGTAAAACGAGTAAAGCGCTAAAAAGTATCTGCTTTGTTTTGCCGACTCCTTATTTTCAGTTAAATTTGTAGGTAGAACAAACAATAGGGATACATATATATGCGAACAGTCATTCTGCTGCTTTTATCAGTGTTGCTCAACCTGCCGTTATTGGCGCAGGCTGAGCCGCGTACGGCGTCACCGAAAGAGTTGGCGCCGGTGCTGATTGTGTCGTCGTACAACACCGCCGTACGCCACGTGAACGAGAACCTTGCGGAGTTTTTCGAGGAGTACACCCGAAGCGGCATACCTAATCCCATAACCGTTGAGGACATCAACGCGCACAACCTGCGCGACTGCCTCGGCTGGCGCCACCGACTGAGACGAGTGCTAAGGAAGTATTACGAGCACGGCAACCGTCCGGCGTGCATCGTGCTGCTGGGTCTGGAGGCGTCGTCGGTGTTCTTCTCGTTCGACGACGCCGAGCTGAAGCGCACGCCAGTTGTAGTGGGCATGAGAAGCTCGGCAATAGTGAAGATTCCAGCTCAGCAGAATCTCGACATTGTGGAGTGGGACCCTGAGTCGTACGACCTTACGAAAGACTTCAACGACTATAACATCGTGGGCGGCGAGCTCTACTACTACGACGTGAAACGCAACCTCGACCTCATAAAGCGTTTCTACCCGAAGTGCAGCACGCTCACGTTCATGACCGACAACACGCTGCACGGCGTAACGATGCATGCGCTTTTCAAGAAGTACGCGCAGAAGGACAAACGCTTCGACGTGAACTATATCGACGGCAGAAAGATGTCGATGATAGAGGTTGACGAGACGATATCGAACATGCCGCCTTCGCAGGCACTGCTGTTAGGTACGTGGAGCGTGGACAACTCGAACAGCTATGTGGTGCGCAACTCTACGTACACCTTCGGACAGACCAACCCTAAATTGCCTACGTTCACCCTCACCGACGTAGCTATGGGCCACTGGCCCGTGGCGGGCTATTCGCCGCGCTATCATGTCATGGGCCGCACGCTTGCCGACAAGGTGGTGGAGTTTCTGAAGACGGGCAGGAAGAAGCCGGTAGGACTGGTGGAGAACCGCTATGTGTTCGACCTGCAGCGCCTGGACATGCTGAAGCTCTCGCTCGAGGGCTTCAGCTTCAACTACGACGTGGTGAACGAGCCGCTGAGCGTCTTCGAGGAGTATCGCGACACCATTCTGTTCATCACCGTGCTCATCATCGTGCTCGTCTCGGCGCTCGCCATAACGCTCCATCTGCTGCGCAAGAGTCGCCGGCTGAGCGCCAAGCTCGTGAAGCAGGGCAAGGAACTGCTCGTGGCGAAGTACAACGCAGAGGAGGCAAACCAGACCAAGTCGCGCTTCATTGCCAACATCAGTCACGAGATACGCACGCCGCTCAACGCCGTGCTGGGCTTCTCGCAGCTCTTCGCCAACGACCAAATAGAGATGTCGGCGGAGGAGCGCAAGCAGTATGCCGACCTCATCATGACCAACGGCAACATGCTGCTGAAGCTCATAGACGACGTGCTCGAGGTGTCGAAGATAGAGGCGGGCAAGCTGAAGTTCAACATCGGCGAGCACGACGTGGTGGCGCTCGTGAACACGGCGGCGAAGATAGCCGATGCCAACAACAAGTCGGCGGATGTGGAGATACGCGTCGAGACGAACGTCAGTCGTCTGATGATAGAGACCGACCGCGAACGCCTGCTGCAGGTGCTCGCCAACCTCACTACCAACGCAAAGAAGTGTACGGAGAAGGGCACGATAACCATTGCGCTCGAGAAGCTGCGCAAGGACGACATGATAAGCATCAGCGTGAGCGACACGGGCTGCGGCATACCAAAGGAGAAGGCTACAAAGGTGTTCGAACGCTTCAGCAAGCTCAATTCGTTCAGGCAGGGCACGGGGCTCGGACTCTCTATCTGCAAGGCGTTCGTAGAGGAATTGGGCGGAAAGATATGGGTAGACACGACGTACACCGAGGGCGCACGCTTCGTGTTTACGCATCCTATACGGCAGAAGTAACGGTGTAATACAATTACCGCGCGGCAAAAACAACATTCCCCCTATGCTGTAACGTCGTTACAGCATAGGGGGAATATCGTTACCAGTCTCCGGTAATGTCACCACCTCACCACCTCACCACCTCACCATCTCAACATCTCACCACCTCACCATCTCACCACCTCAACCTTTAATCCCCTTTGTAGCATACATCAGCGCGAAGTACAAAGCTGTGCCGGTGATGAGGCCCGCGATGGCGTCGATGGCGTAGTGCGCCTGTATGTAGACCGTGGCGAGACAGAGGAAGAAGTAGAACGGCGTGAGGAAGAGAAGCAGGCGGCGGTTGCCCGAGTGGTAAGCCAGCCACATGCACACCGTCGACACGCCCACGTGCGACGACGGGAAGGCGGCTGTGGGGCGTTCGCCCGCTGCCTTAGCCTGCTCGACGAGGTCGTAGAAGAAACCGTCTACGTAGCCAGGCGTGGGCAGACATTCCTGATGCGTGTTGAAGTAGGTGCCGACAGCAGGGAAGAAGCCGTTGGCGATGTTCTCCAAGCCTACCGCCTTGAAGTAGAACGTAGGTCCGGCTACGGGCACGAAGATGAACACTATGTAGTAGATGAAGAACGAGGCGAGCAGCACGAACGATGCGCGCTCGAACTCCTTGTAGCGTGCGAAGAAATAGTAGAACGCCACGAGGCCTATCATCGGATAGTAGGCAGCGTAGCCCATGCTCATGAGTTCGCTGATGGGAGCCCACGAGAAGGTGGAAGCGAAGGTGAGCGCCGGCTGGAAGCCGAACACCGACTGCTCGGCGCGGCAGAACACATGGTCGAGGTTGGGGAACATGCGGTTGAGCTCGTACGTGTCAGGATACCACCACGCTAATAGCGACATCTGCGCCACCACGCGCGCCAGCAGCGTCAGTCGGCACGGCACGAGTCGGTAAGCCACCCACAGCGCCACGGTCATTGCCACCACACGCACGCGGCCCCAAATCATGGCGTCGGGGTTCTGCAGGTTGGTGTAAGTGAAGAGCGCCACGAGCAGCGTGAACACCGTGTATGCCATCACGAGCCACTCCAGCGCGAGCAGTCCGCGCTTGGGCGATTTGTCTATAGAGAAAAGTTGTGTAAGGAATTTCATTGTCTTAAGTGTAATTTTAGTGGGTGCACTTGTCTCAAGTGCACCAACCGAGCAATCACCTGCGCGCACAGGCGTTACAGCCATCCGTTCTTCTTATACCACTCAACGGCGAGCTTCACGCCTTCGGCGAGTTTGTAGTGAGGATGATAGCCCAGTTCGTCGCAAGCCGGCTCGATGTCGCAGCGCCAGTTGCGCTGTTTCAGAATGTTATACTTGTCGTTGTTCAGCGCGGTCGGCTTCTTCGTGATCTGGCTCAGCTTCTCGCCGAAGAACGTCACGATGCGCAGCACCCATATCGGCGCCACGATGCGCAGCATCCACTTCACGCCCATCTCCTTCTTCAGCAGGTCGCTGAACTCGGTAGAGCTGTATACGTCGCCGTCGGAGAGGAAATACTTTCTGCCGCTCATGCCGCGGTCGAGAGCGAGGAACACCGCCTGCACCACGTCGAGCACGTAGACGAACGTGATGTCCTGGCGCTTGAATCCTGCAGCGAAGTCGATGTGCTTCTTTATGCTTTCAGCCATGAGGAAGTAGTCCTTCTCGCGCGGTCCGTATACGCCGGTGGGGCGCAGTATGATGTAGGGGAAGTCGTTGCCGATGCTGTCGAGGTACTTCTCGGCGTCGAGCTTGCTCTTGCCGTACGCCGTGTTGGGGCGCGGCATGTCGTGCTCGCTGATGTCCTGGTAGGGCTGCTGCTCGTGTATGGCGCCGAAGACGCTGAGCGAACTGAGGAACACGAAGCGCTTCAGCGGCATCTTCAGCTCGATGAGCGCATCGACGAAGTGCTTTGTGCCCTCGGTGTTCATGCGGCGGAAGTCGACCTTGTCGAGACATTTGGTCACGCCGGCGGCATGAACGACGTAGTCGAACTCGTGCTCGCCGAGTTGCGCCTTCAACTGCTCCTTCGAACCGAAGTCAAGCTCAATGAAATGTATGCGTTTGTCATGAAGATATTTGCGCGATGTGGTTTTTCTCACTGCTGCCCACACCTCCATATCTCTGTTGAGGGCTTCCTCAACGATAAAACTGCCAATGAAGCCACTGGCTCCTGTTATAAGTATCTTGTTAGTCATTCTTAATATTGGTACATAGTACAGGCTGCAAAGTTACTATAAAAAAGCGAGTTAGCGAAATAAAAGAGCTTTTTTAGTAGGCTCATTTCATTTCGCTAACTCGCTTGCGTGTATAAATATATCAGCTTGGGTCGACATCGAAGAACACGGTCATGGCTGCGTAGCGCTTGTCCTGCAGCAGCTGCGTGCGTGCTTCTGCCATGCACTGGCGTGCGAGCGGCAGGTTGATGCCCTGCTCGAGCTTGATGACAATCTTGCGTATCGACTCGGTCTTCACACGTGCCACAGCCGGTTTGTCGGGGCCGAGCACGCGGTCGGCGAACGCCTGTCTGAGACGCGAAGCCATCTCGATGGCGGCACTGTCTACGAGCTGCTCGTTGCGGTGGCGCAGGTAGACGTAGACGAGGTGGTAGAACGGCGGATAGCGGAACATGCTGCGCTCCTCGAGCAAGTCGCGGGCGAACGTCTTGAAGTCGCCCGCCACGACCTGCTGTATCACGGGCAGGTCGGCGCTCTTGGTCTGCAGTATCACGAGTCCGCGCTCGTCGCGCCTGCCCGCTCTGCCACTCACCTGCGAGAGCATCTGAAACGCCTGCTCGTAGGCACGGAAGTCGGGATAGTTGAGCATGGTGTCGGCATTCAGAATGCCTACGACCGTGACGCCCGAGAAGTCGAGCCCCTTGGTTATCATCTGCGTGCCGATGAGTATGTCGGTTCTGCCGCAGGAGAAGTCGTCGATGATGCGTCCGTAGGCGCCAGCCGAGCGCGTCGTGTCGAGGTCCATGCGGGCGATGCGCGCCTCGGGGAACAACTCGCGCACGCGGTCCTCAATCTTCTCCGTGCCGTAGCCTCGACCGAGCAGTTCGGTGCTCTCGCAGTTGGGGCACTGCTTCGGCACGGGGTAGGTGTAGCCGCAGTAGTGGCAGGTGAGCAGGTTCATCGAACGGTGATAGGTGAGCGACACGTCGCAGTTCTTGCACTTAGGCACCCATCCGCATACCTTGCACTCCACCATAGGCGCAAAGCCGCGGCGGTTCTGGAACAGCAACACCTGCTTCTTGTTGCTGAGCGCCGTGCGCATCGCCTCGAGCAAGTCGGGCGAGAACGCCCCGCGCATCATCTTGCGGCGGTAGAGGTCTTTGGTGTCTACGACGCGTATCTCGGGCATCGCCACGTCCTTGTATCTGGTTGTGAGCTGCACGTAGCCGTACTTGCCCGTGCAGGCGTTGTGGTAGCTCTCCATAGAAGGCGTCGCCGTGCCCAGCAGCACCTTAGCCCCTTCGTACATTCGGGCGAGCATGATGGCTGCCGAACGTGCGTGATAGCGCGGCGCAGGGTCTTGCTGCTTGAACGAGGTCTCGTGCTCCTCGTCGACGATGACGAGTCCGAGGCGCGTGAAGGGCAGGAAGATGGCAGAGCGGGCACCGAGTATTACGTCGTAAGGCTCGGCGGAGAGCTGCTTCTTCCATATCTCCACACGCTCAGCGTCGCTGTATCTTGAGTGGTAGATGCCGAGGCGCGATCCGAACACGTTGTGCAGGCGGCGCGTCATCTGCACCGTCAGCGCTATCTCGGGCAGCAGATAGAGCACCTGCTTGCCCTCGTCGATGGCTTTCTTTATAAGGTGGATGTATATCTCGGTCTTGCCGCTCGACGTTACGCCGTGCAGCAACACTACGTTCTTCTCGTTGAACTGGCGGCTGATGCTGTCCTCAGCCGCTTTCTGCGCCGGGCTGAGCGGCTGAATACGCTCAGGGTGATACTCGCCGGAGGTATTCAGACGGCCCACTTCGCGATGGTAAAGTTCGAGGAATTTGCGCTGAATGAGCTGGCGCAACACCGCATCTGATGCGTTGGCTGCGTTCTGCAGCTCGTCGCAGGCTATCTCGGCGATATGTGCCGGCGGTGTCTCGCCGTCAATCTCGTTCCAATGCGACAGTTCGAGGTAGGTGATGAATGTCTGGTGTTGTTTTAGCGCGCGCTTCAGGATGGTGAGCGCCATGTGGAGCGACTGCTCCGAACGCAGGTTGGCGGGCAGCGTGACGCAGCGCACCGTCTTCGGACGATAGTTCTCTTCGGCTTTCAGACCGGCAGGGAGCGCGGCCTTGAATACGTCGCCAATGGGCGACATGTAATAGGTTGAAATCCACTGCCATAGGCGTAGCTGCTGCTCGATGAGCACCGGCTCTGCGTCTATGACTTGGATGATTGGGCGTGTCTCGAACTCCGGCTTCTCGCTGTGCAACCGCACCGCCATCGCCGTGTATGTCTTCGACCTGCCTAAGGGCACAAGTACACGCACACCCATCCGCACCTGAGCCACCATCGGCTCAGGCACGGAGTATGTGAATGTTCCTTCTAATGGTAAAGGAAGTATTACGTCTACGTAGTGCATTAGAAATAGTATGCAAGGGCAATCTGCCAAGCGTTAGCGCGGCCTTTGTCCTTGGTAGCAGAGCCTACCACCTCGCTTACTGTCTTGCTGAGTGTAGCGTCGCCGGTCTTGCCGCAAGCGATGTTGTAGTTGGCTGTAACCTCGAAGTGGTTCATGAAACTGAAGCCTGCGCCTACGTTCACGCTGAACTGTGATGAGCGGAACTTCCAACGGCTGTCGCCGCCGAGGTCAACGTTCTTGTCGCCTACGTTGAAGCCGAACTGCGGACCTGCGAAGAACAGTACGCTTGCTACGCTGCCCAAGCCTACGCTGTAGCGTGCGTTGATAGGAATATTGATTGCCTGTGTCTTCACGGTCTCTTTGGTTTTTGCCTCGCCTACGGTGAGCTTTGCCTCACGCTGGTCGTAGAGAGCCGAAGCGTCGATGCCCAGACCTACGATAGGAAGCGTGAACTTTACGGTCGGACCGAAGAAGAAGCCTGCGCGGTTGCTTGCGTCGAACACCTCTGAGTTGAGGCTCATGCTTGTTACGTTCAGACCTCCCTTAACACCGAAGTTGATACCAGCATTCGCTGTGTTTGCTGTGAAAAGCATCGCAAGGGCGATAGCTGCTGATGTAAAGATCTTTTTCATACCTGTTTTTGTTTTAGTTAATATTCAATTTGCGTTTGCTTGATGGTAGTTGAGAATTGAGAATTTAGAGTTGAGAGTTATGATATGCAGTGTGGTTATTATCTGTATTGCAGTTAATATATGCAGTGTGGCTATTATCTGTATTGCAGTTAATGATTCCTATTAACAGACAGTCTGTTGTGGTAATCATAACTCTCAACTCTCAACTTTCAATTCTCAACTGAGAAAATTCTCACCCGAATTAGTGTCGCTGTCTGCGCACGCTGACGCGTGCTGCGCTGCCCGACGACTTTGAAGAGTTGCTCTGCGAGCGTGATTTCTTCACCTTCGCAGCCTTTGTCTTTGTTGAGGCTGAGGCACCTGCGCGGCGGTTCTTCTTTCTGATAGCCTTAGCCGTCTTCTTGTCTACAGCGGCGATGCTGTCGAGCGAGTCCTTCGGTTCGCCCGCACCCCATACGTGCTGCTCAAAGTCGGTAAGCTCCTTCTCGATGCGCTTCTGCTCCTTCTTCATAGCCGAATCGGTGGGGCAGTACTGCGCGAGTGTCTTGCCGAGCATGTTCGTGGTCTTGTATATCTTGCCCTTGTACATGTTCTTCGTGAAGTAGTCGTCCATCGACATTGTAGCAGCGTTGTTGAGGTTGCTTGTCATGATGGTCTGCTTTGTGAGGAACGGAGCAAGGTCGTCGTACTTCACCCAGAAGAGCGGATAGCTTGTGGCAGCGTCGCCGAAGTCGTCTTCGCGCTTAAGGATAGGGCAGAGCGCCAGCACCTTCGTGTGGAACGCTGAGTTGCGGTCATCGAAGTATGTAGCCTCCTTCACGTAGTAGGCTGTCACTTCGCGCGACGGGATGTCGCTGTCGTCGATGCGTATGCCGCGGTCGGTGCGCTCGTAGAAGATGTGATAGTTGTCGAGCAGCGACTTTAGGTTCACCTTCGCTGCGTCGTCGAACACCTCATTGCCGTCCAGACGATATTCGTAGGCGGTGATAGAACGCTTCATCACGAGCTTGAAGATATACGTGAAGAGGTTCATCTGCGAACCTACCGGCTCCACCGGGTAGTAGAGTCCGGCGTTGGCGTCCTCCGTGAGGTCTATCTCGCGGTATATGTCGCGTCGCCATGTCACGTCCTCGTCCATCGCTTTCTGCGTTGGGAACGATATCTGGGCGCGCACGCTCAGTCCCTGGTCTTTCTGCTGTTGCTGCTGAGCCTGCTCGCGGCGGCGTGCCGCAGGCTGTGCCGAAGCTATATCGGCACAGAAGAGGGCGGCGAGGAGTATTGCTAAGAATTTATTCATTGTTTTGTTTTTTGTTTTCTAGGGTTTCTAGGATATCTATGGGGCTAGGAAGCCCTGTTTTATTTCACGATAACCTCCATAGACCCGTTCAACTTGCGTGTGATGCCGTCGGGGCCAACCGCTGTGATGCGCGAGATGTAGAAGCGCTTGCCTCTTGAGAGCTTGCGGAAGGTGTCGCGCTGGCGCTCAGAGAAGTTGCTGCCAGCCGAAGCCATCGGCACAGCGTTACCCATGTTGTCGAAGAACACGGTCTCGAAGCTCACAACCTTGAACTGGATGTCGAGGATGCCGTCGTCGATGGCTGCCTTGATGCCCGGAGCGCTCATGATAGAAGCCTTGGCGAGTCCGCCGCCACGGAAGCGGTCGGTGCCGATCTGCATGTATGCTGCCGGGTCGGGGAGCTTGCGCACATGGAATGTGAACTTGCCCATCTGGCGCGACTTGCCGTTGGCGTTGGATGCGACGGAGATAGTGACGTCTCTGCCCACTGCCGACGGACGCGCAATGTACTTGCCCATGCCGATAGAGCGGAACGAACCGCCTGACATTGAAGCCGACACGGCATTGAGAGGCACGCCAGGTATGCTGACGCTTATCGGGTTGTCGTAGCCTGCGTAGAGCACGTTCATGAGGTCTGCCGATACGGTGGCGCTCGGTGCTACGACGGTGTATTTCTGTGTGAAGTCGCGGCGTATCACGTTGCCAGCTCCGTCGCGCATTGTGATGTATCCGCCGAACTGATGCTCGCCTACAGCGCCTGCCGTGAAGCGGTAGAGTCCGTTGGTGATGCGCTGTCCGCCTACGTATATCTCCGGTTGCTGCGTGGTGTCGACAGCCGCCATTACGATCTGCGCCGAGAACTGGTCGCCGCTGATGACGGTCTTCGACTCGGGTATTACGAACGCCGAGAGCTTGTTCACGCGGATGTCCTTCATGTCGATGTTCGCAACGAGCGTGTGCAGCACTTCGCCTTCAGCGTAGCGCACGTCGCTCTGCAACTTCGAGAGCAGTGTCACGGCACCTGCCACAGGCATGTCCTCAAACATGTACTCCTGCCAGTTCTTGCCGAGCGTGTTTGCGTTCTTCGGCACCTTTGTCGTGAGATTGCTTTCGATGATGTCGCGCTGATGCTTGTCGGGAACCATCTTGAGGATGCGCTCGCGGAAGTTGTTGATGGCGTCGTAGAGTTTCTTGCCCTGACCGGTGCCTGGAGCGAGCATCACATGGCTTGCCGCTTCGAGGTTATCCTTGCTTTTAATATTGTAGATATTGCCGTCCTTGCCGTCTGCCTCGCGCACAATCTGCACTTTCAGCGCCTGCGCGAAGTTGTAGAGCGAGTCGCTCATGCGCTTCACAGCCGTAGCTTTCTCGAACCACTCCTTCACCTTCTGCGGGTTCTTCTTCATCTGCTCGGCGAAGTTGCCGTAGAGCACCTCGTTCTCCTTCGAGGAGTTGGCAGTGGTACGGTTCAGACTCTCCTCCACGATAGAGAAGCCGTTGAGCACTTCCGAAGAAATGTTCAGGGCAAGCATCGCCATCAACACCACATACATGAGGTTGATCATCTTCTGGCGTGGGGAGATATGTTTTTTCTTTATTGCCATTCTTAGGGTTTTTACTCTTTTAAGTCTTACAAAGTCTTACTAAGTCTTTGATTGAAACTAAGCCTAAGCTTTTTACTCTTTTACTTTTTTACTCTTTTACTTTTAAGTTCATGTTGACGGTCATTGCCTCAATCATGCGTGCATAGATGCCGTTAAGCTGCTCTATCTGCTCTGCCATGCGCTTGCTCTGCTCGTTGATCTGGTCGATAGTGCCGATTTGCTGGCTTGCGCCCTTGAGCTGCATCTCGTATATCTTGCAGATGCCGGTGAGTGTGCGGTTGAGATTCTCCATCTCCTCGCTGTCTCGGGTGAGACGCACGCTCTGGTCTGACACCTTCTGTAGGGTCTCTGTGAGGCGCTTGAGCTCGTCGAGATAGTTTGCCTGCGCGTCTGCCAGCTGCATAGCCACCTCATGGTTGGCTGCCAGTTCGGCTGCTGCGGCAGCTGTCTGAGCTGCTTCGGGCGAAACAACAGTCTGTGTTCCGCCGGCAACAGTCTGCGTACCGCCGGCAATAGTCTGTGCTGTGCCTTCAGAAGCCGGTGCTGTTGCTGAAGCGGCTGCGCTTGCTGCACCGCCACCTATTATAATAGTGCCACCGCCGCTTACGCCAGCGCCAGATCCTGCAACTCCTGCGCCAGGGCCTGCTGCGCCGCCGCCGATGATTACGCTGCCTTGCACGCCGGCGTTGTATGCAGCCTCTGCTTCAGCCTCCTCACGGTCAATCTCCTCCTCGTCAATGTGAGTTGGGAGGTCTCTGCCTTCCTGCGTCTTGTCGAACGGACGGTCGAACGCCGAGATGAAGAACACGAACACCTCGGTGCCCATACCAGCGAAAAGCATGATATTGGCACCCGGCAGGTGGGTGAGCTTAAAGAGCGTACCAAGAATTACGACTGATGCACCCCAGCTGTATGCGTAGTTGAGGAATGTCTGTCCGGGGACACTGTCCATCCACTTCTGCAAGTGGTAGACTATGTTGAATTTGCTGTAAATAGTCATAGCTTTTTATTTATTTCTTTTTTCCTTTTGCTTTTACCTTGCCGCTTGATGTGTTAGCCAAGCTGCGTACGCAGCGGAATCCGATGTAGCAGCGTGGCTGGTTCTGATATTCCCATGTGCGCCATGCCGAGCGTATGAACGATTCGGGGTCTTTCCACGAACCACCGCGCACGCTCTTCTTCTTGAGTCTGTAGGGGTCTTCCTTCGCCGCATTGTACTGCAGTGTAGGGTTGAGGTCGTTCATCGCCTCTACGCCCGCTTCGGTGTATACGGTGCTTGTCCATTCTGCCACGTTGCCAGCCATGTCGTAGAGTCCGTTGCTGTTCGATCCGTAGATAGCCACCTTCGATGTGATGAGGTTGCCGTCTTTGGTGTAGTTGCCTCGGTCGGGCTTGAAGTTGGCGAAGAAGCATCCGTCGCCGCTCTTCACGCTCTTGTCCTCCCACGGGAACTCGGTGCCGCTCTTTCCGCGTGCGGCGTACTCCCATTCAGCCTCGGTAGGTAGGCGGTAGCGCTGCACGTAGCGAGCTTCTGGTCCGAGACCCTTCAGCAGATAGTCGGTGCGCCATGCGCAGAAGGCGTTGGCCTGCTCCCATGTGACGCCCACTACTGGGTAGTCGTTGTATGCCGGGTTAGAGAAGTAGTTGCGCAGGTATGTCTCGTTCTCTGAGTTGCGGAAGTCGTTCACCCAGCATGTTGTGTCGGGGTATACATTAACTATATATGTGTTGAGGAAGTCCCACGGACCGCTCAACGGACGGTTTATTGTCTCGCGTACGATGCGTCCTTCGTCGTCTATGTACGCCGTGTCCTTCGATATCATCACCACCTCGTCGGGGTTTACGGCGATGTCTGTGTTGAGGTTGCGCTCCTCGGGGTTGAGTCGGTTGCGGCGCAGCGCTGCAGCCGTGTAGTCGTACACCTCGTAGCGGTAGTTCATCTGACGGTAGTCGAGCATTTTCTCGCCGGTGATAGGGTTGCGTGTGTACACGCTCTCGATGGCGCGCAGCTCGTCCTCGTTAGGCTTGCGCGGCAGCTGCTTCTTCCAGTTGAGATGCGGAGTGACGGGGTCGCCGTTCTTGTCCTCGGTTATCATGTATGTCTCGTCGCCACCATACTGCGGGTCGGCGAGTCGTGTGCGTATGATGCTGTCGCGCACCCACACCACGAACTGCTTGTACTTGGAGTTGGTTACTTCGGTTTCGTCCATCCAGAAGCCGTCTACAGAGATGTCCTTCACGGGTGTCTGCTTGCCCCACAGGCTGTCCTGGCTTTCGAGGCCCATACGCAGATAGCCGCGTCCTACGCGCACCATGCCGTATGGTGCGGGCTCGGCGAACGAGCGTCCGCTCACGCCCACCACTTCGCCGCCGCGTCCTGCCGACGAGGCAGCTTTGCTGCCGAAGCAGCCGGTGAGTGTCATGGTGAGTGCCATGATACTTAATAGTAATATGCTTTTTGTTGTTTTCATCTATTGTTGTTTTTTGTTTTCTTTTTTTTGGGGGGGGAGGGGCTAGGCTTTCTAGAAGAGCTGGGCTGACTAGGCTTTCTAGGGAGCTTGGGAAATCTCAACACACCACCATCTCAACACCACACCACCCTCTCATCACAGCACTCTCACGCTCTTGTGCATGTTGCGGCCCTTCTTCTGTAGGTTGAGGTCCATCTGGTAGCCGATGAATATCTCGTGGCTTCCGTTGCCAGGATTGATGGCAGAGGTGTATATCTCGTAGGAGTAGCCGAGGACGATGCCGTGGAACTTGCCTCCGATGAGCACCGTCGTAGATATCGTAGGGGCGTAGCTTACGCCGGCGTACATCATCTTCTTCTCGTTGGTGTAGACGAGGCGTCCGGTGATGTCGCCGCGATAGCCCGAGAGGTCGCTGCGCACGAGAAACGAGGGTAGGATGGTGAGGAACGGGTTGCGCAGACGGATGGTTGCGCCGCCGGTGAGATAGTAGGTGGCGTCTACCTGCAGCTCGTTGGTCTCGCCGAGCTTCACGCAGGGCGAGTTGAGGTGCTGCGCCGAGACGCCTACGTACCAATTGCGGTGCGAGTAGTAGAGTCCGGCGGCAAGGTCTACTGAGTTGCCGTCCACTTTTGATGATGAGAATGCGGGGTCGTTTGATTCCTCAAGATCCACTTTTGTTCCGTCGAAACTCTCGCTGAGCAGTCCGGCTGAGATGCCTGTCGACAGTTGTCCGCCGAACAGCTTGAACTTGAACGCATACTGCAGGGCGAGTCGTTTGTGGCTGAACAGACCTATCTGGTCGTTCATGAACTGCACGCCTGCGCCGTGGAACTGCTTCATGAGCAGGAACTGTGCGTCGGCTCCGGCGTACATTGTGTTAGGGTTGCGCTTGAATCCAGCCATTTGCATGGCGTAGGCCGCCGCGATGTTCAGCTTCGGCGACTTGCCCACGGCTGCGGCATTGAACGAAGGTTCCATGTCGAAGTAGTGGCTGAATGATACGTCGTACTGCGCTTGGCTCTTCATCGAGACAAGCGACAATATCATCGTTATTATTATGTATCCGCGTTTTAACACGTATGTATAACGTTTGTTTATTAATATTATTGTGAGATTATTAAGTTTTTTGCTTCTCATGGCTTACCAATGGCTGTCTTTGCCGAATATTTTGCGTATGCGGTTGCCTATCGAACGCCATATATGCGTGAAGTTGCCGTAACGTATGTTGAGCACGAGCTCCTCCAAAGAGCGTCCGAACTTTATCCACGGGTGGCCGTAGGCGTACGTGCGGTACACTTGCTCCTTGAAGTCGACGTCCTCTATCACGTACGGTGGGTTCTTCAGTTCGCCCTCCAGTTCGAAGCGCTTCATGGTGAACAGTCGGCGCAGTCGGCGCGGCATGGTCTGCAGCGAGCCGGTATAGTGAGTCGACCCGTCGGTGGCTCCAAGGTTATTGATAAGGTTGTGCGAGGGCATGATGGCGAGTCCGGAGTTCATCACCATCGATGCCCAGAATATCGTCTCGTAGTATTCCTTACCCGACGCGCGGTGGTCGTAGCATGCGCGCAGCGTGTCCTCGCAGTAGCGTCTCTGGCGCATTATCTTCCTAAGTTGTCGCATCGACGTGCGGTCGTCGAGGAACGGGTATCCGGGCTCCCACTTGTCGATGACGCGACGCCACGACGCCCATCCCCAGATAGAGAACACGGAGGTGAAGAGATAGTCGTAGGGGTAGTCGGCCAGCTGCTCCTCGGGGTTGAAGCCCGCAATCATCCAGATGCGCTCGTCGTGCTCGTAGCGGTTGAGCATCTCTTTGCAGAAGGTGAAGAACGACTGTGAGGGTACGTCGTCGTCCTCGAGCACTATGCACTTGTCGACGAACGAGAATGCCCACTTCTGCGAGATGTACTCCGAGGGGTCGCAGCCGTAGTTGCGCTCCTGATAGAGGCGCTGCACGTCGCACTCCCAGTCGATGTTCTCTACTATGCGTCGGCATGCCTCTATGCCTGGCAGGTCGCGCTCGCCGCGCGGTCCGTCCTGATAGAGGAACAACTTTGATGGACGCGCCTTGCGCACTTCGTCGAACACCTTGCCGAGGTGGTCGGGACGGTTGAAGAAGAGTATGAGTACTGCTACGTCGGTCTTGTATGATTGCATAAGCGTTGTGGTTTTTGTCTTTTCAATTCTACAAAATTACAGAAATTTGACTATAGAACGGCATTGGAACGCTGTTTTTTTCGCATAACCCAAACTTTTTCAGTAACTTTGTGCAAACATATCAGTATAAAAACATGAAACTTATCATCACGATAGACAACACGATGATGACGCTGCAGACCGACTCTGCCGACGGCGGCAACGACCGCGAGACGTACGCCCTGAATTCGGGCATCGCCGTGGCTGCCAACCTGCGACAGGCTCTCGCCTCGTGCGCTCTGCTGCGCCATCCGCGCCAGTACGACCGTGTGACGGTGGTGGTCGACACGCCCGTGATGCTCATCCCCGAGGACGAGTACAGCGCGGGAAGCGCCACACTGCTCTACCGCAACGCGTTCTGCCTCGCGGCAGCCGACGAGGTGCAGACGTCGCCGCTCGACGCGCTGGGCGTGGTGGTGGCGTTCGCCGTGAACAAGGACCTCCACTTCGTGCTCAACGAGAACTTCCGCTACGTGTGCTTCGAGCCGCGCGTCGCCTCTACGCTCGCCGACCTGAACCAGCGTGCGTACGGCGGTTTCCAGGAGAAGCTCTTCTGCGTGTTCCGCGGCAAGGACCTCGACATCATCGCCTTCCGCAAGCACCGCCTGCGCTTCTGCAACTCGTTCCATGCCGATGACACGCAGGACGCCGTGTTCTACATCATGAGCGTGTGGCAACAGCTCGCCATGCGACCCACCGACATTCTCGTCATCACAGGCAACGCCGAGGAGCCCGAGACGTTGAAGACAAAGCTCGGGCAGTTTGTGAAGAATGTAAATGAGTTGTGATGTTGAGGTGTTGAGGAGTTGTGTTGTTATGTTGTTGTGTTGAGATGTTGAGATTTGCAATGCAAATGTCAACATAACACCACCTCACCATTACACCATCACCTCACCTCACCATCTCACCACACATCTCACCACCTCACCATCTCACCATAACACCATCTCAACATCATATTATGCGTATAATAACAGGAAAATATAAAGGGCGCCACTTCGATATTCCGCGCTCGTTCAAGGCACGTCCTACTACTGACTTCGCCAAAGAGAATATCTTCAACGTGATTAACGGCTACGTAGACATGGATGGCGCACAGGCGCTCGACCTCTTCGCTGGTACGGGCAGCATCTCGCTCGAACTGCTCTCGCGCGGCTGCGCTCCGGTTGTGAGCGTGGAGATGGACCGCGACCATGCGTCGTTCATCCGCGAGTGCATGACGAAGCTCGGCACGAAGGACAACATCCTCATCCGTGGCGACGTGTTCCGCTTCATCAAGTCGTGCAAACAGCAGTACGACCTCATCTTCGCCGACCCGCCTTACGCTCTGCCTACGCTGCCTACCATACCGCAGCTCATCCTGGGCAAGGGAATGTTGCGCCCCGGCGGTCTGCTCGTCTTCGAGCACGGCAAGCACAACGACTTCTCTGATGTGCCGGGCTTCATAGAGCACCGCGCCTACGGCAGCGTCAACTTCTCGCTGTTCCGTGCGCCAGAGGATACCACGGAGAAAGCGTAGATTGTTGGTTGCTTTCTCATAGAATTCTTTAGGGGGTGTCTTTTAGGGGGTGCACTTGTCTCAAGTGCACCAACCGATCAAGCATTGTACCAACCGATAAAGAATTGCATCAACCGATCAAGAATTGTACCAATCGAGAGGGCGTACCATATGTTCGGTTGGTGCAGCTGAGACAGCTGCACCCCATGGGTGTGCTCCCACGGAATTCAGATGTTTAGGGTGCGTATCCATCCGTAGCGGAGATCTCCGGCCTCCGCAGCAAGCTGAGGACAATCATTACTGTGTCTTGGTGCTGCGGAGGCCAGAGACCTCCGCTACGGTTGGCGCATTCAAAAATTCGTTAACCCACTTTCTATGTTTTCAGCAAGTGAGTCTGTTGTAAAGAAACATGTTATTTTCTACGTTTTTTTACTTTTTTACCTTTTTATTCCTTTACTTTTACTCGCAAATATAATACAAGAAAACTTCCGCGAAAAAACTCATTCTATAGAAACCGAACGCGGAACCAAAAAGTTGCGTGCCCATCCTCAAAGGGGGGGTGTGTTGATTTACGGTTTGCTGTGTTGGTGCACTTGAGACAAGTGCACCCCCTGAGGAATACCGAATTAGCTTTGCTTTCGTGTCGTTTAATATAGTGATAGACAGGTGTGTTCAGAACACGAAAAAGCGGACTAAACTGACTTTATTGCTCAATCAATAAAAATCCGTTTAATCCGCTGTTTGTTTAGTGCAAATGCCGACTTGGTGTTGCGGAGGCCGGAGACCTCCGCTACGATTAGCAACGTATTTAACAACGAATCCGTTAAATCCGCTTTAATCCGTCGTTAAAAAACGAGCGTCAAGATGCTGTTATTTAATTCCCATCGGTTTGATGTTCTTCACGATGTCAGCGCTGAAGCGTGCTTTCGGGTTGAAAGTCTGCGGAGTGAAGCGCATTGTCACCACGTGCTCGCCAGTAGGAGTCTTGAACTGCGGCAGACAAGAGTCGCCACCGCAAGAGTGGTTGCCGATGCCACGCTGCCAGAAGTCGAAGTGAGCGAACACCTGCTCGCTGCGTGTCAGGTCGTACGGGTGCTTGCCACCGTAGAACACGTCGTAGTTGAACTGCTGGTCGTCGTAGTGAGAGAGCGAGAAGGCGAGCTGACCCTCCACCTTCATGTTCAGCTGCAAGCCCTTGCCGTTGTCTCTGAGCGTCAGTTCGCGCAGGCCCTGACGGTCGCCCATGGTCTGCGGAGTCGACAGCTCCTCGAACATCTTGTCTACCGATGTGCGGTACCAGCCGAGCATCGAACCACGCTGGCGGTCGATATAGTTGGAGTGCGGACCCTTAGCGTAGTAGAGCACGCCCTCGAAGCCCGGTGCGAACTGCATTGTGATGCCCACGCGGCGTGTCTCCTCCGACGAGTTGTTGAACGCTACGCGCATGTCCACCTCGCCGTTCGGATAGATGGTGTAGAGTATGTGGTGGGTGTCCTTGCCGTTCGACACGGCAGTCTCAACGATCACGTTGTTGCCCTGTTTCTTCGGAGCCTTTACGAGCGTCTTCTGACCAGTGAGCGCGCCCTCCTCCTTGTTCTCGTTCTCAGCTACGCCACCCGTTGCGCCGAGCGAGATGTTGTCGTTGGCGATGCGGCGGAAGCCGTTGAAGTCGGGGCCTGCTGACGGCATGACAATCTGTTTGCCCTCGTATGTCCATTCGGCGATGGTGCCGTCAGTGTCGAACTTGATGCTGAAGTTCTTGCCCTCAACACTGTTGCCCTTCACCTTCAGTTTGCCCTTATCGCTGATTGCGGGCAGAGCGATGGTGTTGTGCTGCACGTATGTCGGGTCGGCTACCGACGGACAGTTGGCTGCAACGTCGGGTGTGAGGCGGAACTGCTGTGCCGCGATTACATGAGCGCGGTTTGCCCATGCGGTCTTGTCTTTAACTTTGAGCTTGAAGGTGATGATAATCTCCTTGTCAGCCGGCACGTTCACGTCGTACGGAATTTCCACTACGCATGTTTCGCCCGGCTTGCACTGCAGGTCTTTCACTGCGCCGTGAGCCAAGTTGCTCTCTCCCTCGCCGCGTCCGCTGATGCTCCATACGAGCTGGTAGTCGCTCAGGTCGGTGAAGGCGAACTTGTTCTTCAGCGTGAGCTTGTGATTGGCGAACGACACGAAGTCGACATCGCGATACACGTACTTCACCTCGTCGAGCTTAGCCGTCCACTCGCGTCCCGGAGTGATGATGCCGTTGCTCATGAAATCGCCCTGGAAACCATAGTCGCCACGGTTCATCTTAGTATAGTCGTAGCCCGAAGTGTAGTAAGGAATGCCAGTCTTCGGATCCTTCAGCGGTTCGCCAGCCTTGATGCGGCGTGTGTCGTAGATGCCCTGGTCTACCCAGTCCCAGATGCAGCCGCCCACGATGCCCTTGCTGTTCTCTATCACGTCCCAGTATTCCTGCAGGTTGCCTACAGCCTGACCCATAGCGTGAGCATACTCGCAGATGAAGTAAGGCTTGTTGTTCAGTCCGTCGCGCTGCTCAACCACCTTGCTCACCACAGGGTACATGTCCGAACCGAAGTCGGAATACTTCTCGCCGTGGTTGTAGCCCTCGTAGTGAACCCATGCGTCGCGACGCGGCAGCAGGCGCTTCACGCAGTCGTATGTAGCCTGGAAGTTGCAGCCGCCGCCCGACTCGTTGCCGAGCGACCAGAACACCACGCTCGGGTGGTTGCGGTCGCGCAGCACCATGCGTGCCGTGCGGTCTACGTATGCAGCCTCCCACGACGGTATGTTAGAGATGCTCTGGTTGCCGTGGCACTCCACGTCAGCCTCGTTCATGCAGTAGAGTCCGTAGTAGTCGAACATGGCGTACATCTTAGCCTGGCGCGGATAGTGCGATGTGCGCACGGTGTTTACGTTGGCCTTCTTCATCAGTTCTACGTCGCGCAGCATCGTCTTCACGTCGATGGCGTGACCAAAGAGCGGATGGATATCCTGCGTGTTCACACCCTTGAAGTATACACGCTTGCCGTTAACGTAGATGAGGTTGCCCTTCTTCTCCACGGCGCGGAAACCGTACTTCGTAGAGAACACCATCTCCTCGCCGCCGTTGTTCAGCTGGCGCACGATGACGGTGTAGAGCCACGGGTGCTCAGACGACCAGAGCTTCAGGTCCGTCAGACCCTCGAAGTCTATAGAAACAGTCTTCTGCGCATCCTTTGCTGTCAGCTCCACAGCCTGCTGCTTCTTCGCAACGAGCTGACCTGCGGGGTCGAGCAGCTCCACTTCGAGCGTCTTGCTTGCACTCTGCTTCAGCGAGTTGTTTACTATCAGTTCCACGTTCATAGAGCCTGCGGTGTAGCCCTTGCCGAGCTGCGATGTGATGTAATGGTCGCTTACAGCCACCTTCGGAGTAGCCATGAGATACACGTCGCGGTGGATGCCGGCGAGGTGCCACATGTCCTGACCCTCAAGATACGAACCATCCGACCAGCGGTACACGCGCACCGATACGTTGTTCTCGCCCTTGCGCACGAGTGCCGTCACGTCGAACTCGGCGTCGGTGTTCGCACCCTCAGAGAATCCGGCGTACTTGCCGTTCACCCATACCACGATGGCACTGCACGCTCCGTCGAAGTGGAGCACTACGCGCTTCTCCTTCTCCCAGCCCTCGGGCAGGTTGAACGTGCGGCGGTACGAACCTACAGGGTTCTTGTCGAAGTTGTCGTCCATCGCCTTGATGCGCGGCGGATCGTTGTGGAACGGATAGCCCACATTGTTATATACAGGCACATCATAGCCAGCCATCTCCCAGTTGAGCGGCACCTTGATGTCGTCCCATGCTGATACGTCGGCGTTGTCGGCATAGAAGTCCTTTGCTTCGGGCTTGCCTTGCTTCCAGTCGGCTGTGTAGCGGAATTTCCACTCGCCGTTGAGCAGCAGGTAGTCGGCACGCTCCGGCGTGAGCCACGGCATGGCGTAGCACTTGTCTTGCATCATCTGCGATGTAGACGAGTAGGGTATGAACGTAGCGTGTGCCGGGAGCTTCTGGTCCTCAAACTTCTGCTCGTTCTCCACCCATGAGTCAACCACCGTAGCGATGTACTTTGTCTCAACCGCATGGACCACCGTCGGCACGTTCTTCTTTGCCTGACGCTTCGCCTTGCGCTGTCCGTAGGCAGTGCCGCTGCATACCAATGCTGCAACAGCCACTAACAATAAAGTTTTCTTCATTTATTTAGGTTTTTTGATTTGTTTCCGAATTACTGCAAATTTACTATTAATTTGGGAGTCGTACAAATTTTCATTGCTATTGTTAATGTAAATGAATTTATCTTCACAAAATTTGTGAATGTCGATTTGTTGCAATATCTTTGCAGAAGATAATGAATAAGTTGTGGAAGTAAAGTTTAACGAAGCGTATCTACGTGACCTGTATGAAACGGGCAAAGCGGATAAAAAGCATCGCTTTCAACCTCAGATTGTCAAGAGGTATATACGTGTTATAGACCTGATGATTGCCGAAGATAATATTCATGGATTATGGAAGTACAACTCTCTTAATTATGAGCGTTTGGAAGGAGATAAACATGGATTGTCCTCGGTAAGGGTTAATGACCAATACCGGATTGAGTTTGAAGAGCAATTCGAAAATGGTCAGACCATAGCAACGATATGTAATATAATAGAATTGTCAAACCATTATAAATAAGCAGTAGTATGACGACACAAGATATGATAGCAAATAATATCAATCCTGCTTTCCCCACACATCCGGGTGAAATTATTAAGGATGAGATAGAATATAGAGGCATCTCTCAACGTCAGTTGGCAGATGAAATGGGTATTGCGTATTCGGCACTTAACGAAATACTTAATGCTCGACGTCCCATTACCGAAAAGACAGCGCTTTTATTTGAGGCTGCGTTGGGTATAAACGCAGAACCATTGTTGAAGATGCAGATGCGTTATAATATTCAGACTACACGTAAAGATGCAACTTTTATGGATAAATTGGCAAAAGTGAGGAGAATAGCAGCCGCATTATAGTGTAAGCAAGTGCTCTTTCACTATTTTTGCGTTTGTTTTTACAGATAATGAAAAAAAACTGTGCAAAGTTATTGTAGTATCAAAATTAATTTGTATCTTTGCACTCGCTTTTAAGACAAAAGCTATCGGGTGGTTACCAGAGTGGCCAAATGGGGCAGACTGTAAATCTGCTGGCTATGCCTTCGGTGGTTCGAATCCATCACCACCCACAGAATAGCAAAAAGGTGTATCAACAATGTTGATACACCTTTTTGCTTTTAGGGGGTGCACTTGTCTCCGCTCGGCTTTGCCGCTTGCCAGAGCAAGAAGTGCACCACAAAACTAACAAGGCAGTCAAAGACGGGCTGAAAGCCCAACAATCACATAGCCCAGGGCAACGCCCTGGGTAAACATTATACCCCGCATCTCCATTCGCCCTGTAAGGGCAACAGCCTAATTATTAAGCTGTTGCCCTTACAGGGCGCACTACTCAATATATACACTAAATACCCAGGGCGTTGCCCTAGGCTATGTGATTGTTGGGCTTTCAGCCCGTATAGTTATAGACAAGCCCATTTAACAAATATTACTATAAAACGTTGATAAACAAACCAATATAAGGGAAACTAATTGTTTACCGGACAGTATTTATGATAGGAAAACGCAGATATGAAAAAGTGAGATTGCGACTGATGCGCAATCTCACTTTTTATTTTTTATATGTTTGATATCAAAAGTTTACTTTGCAGCGAATACGAACTCGCCGGTGATGTCGTTGAAGAACACGTTGTATGTGCCTGCCGGAACCTTGATGTTATCGCCGCCATTTGTGCCAGTGCCGTAGTACTTCTCTGCTACGTTCACGCCAGCACCCCAGTTGTCGTCCCAACCGCCGTTAGCGCGGAACTTCACTTCGGTATCCGCAGCGAAAGTTACCTCCGCAGTCCAGTTGTGCGGTGCGGTAGCAGTCATATTCTCGTCGCCTCCCCATTCGTTGAAGCCACCGATGAGACCGATCTTCTCGAACTCTTTAGGAGTCTGGTTCTCGAGCTTTGTCCATGTGTACGACATAGTCTCGAAGTCGACCTTCAGTGTGTAGAAGGCGCCTTTTTCCGGACATACTATTGCTCCAGCATTGCTTGTCACAAGGTTGCCCGAAGCAGCGTTGTCGCCGTCGGTAGCTGCGCCGATACAGTTGTTCCAATCGCCGAAGTTGTTCTCGTCCCAAATCTTCAGGTTGCCATCACCAGTCCACTGTGTGGTGTAGGTCTGTACTGTCTGGCTCTGCGGGTAGAACATGCAAGTCTTAGCCTGGTTGTCCCAGCCCTGCAATGCACCTACGAGATAATATATAGGTGTGTACTCCGATGCCTTCGGAGTGAGCTTCAGTTCGATTGTTCCAGCCTTGATGAGTGCAGCCTGTCCGTCCTTCATGGCGTTCAGCAGCACCTCGGCTTTCATTGTGCGCTCCACAGGGCGTTTGCCGTAAGCCGCTACTACTGCGTCGAGCAGTTCGGCTGTGCAGGCACGTCCGTTTCCGCTCACGTTTACCGTAGTCTTTGCAGCGTTCTGTGCTGTCATTTCGAGTCGTCCTTTTTCGAGAGTCACGCCCTCGGGAAGAGTTGCGTCGTTGAGTGTGAACACCGTCACGCTGTCTGATGTAACCTGATCGAAGTCGATAGGCTGTGCCACTGTAGCAGTGAAGTTAGGCAGTGTGATAATCTCCTCCTGCGGGTTCTGCTGTGGCTGGCTCCAGTCGTCGTAGCTGTCGTCGCACGAAGCGAGTGCGAGTCCCATGAAGCCGAATGCTAAAAGCTTTGAAATATTTTTCATTTCCTTTGTCTTTTTAATATTGAAAAGTTGCTTTGTACAAGTCTCGCAGGCAGAAGAACCTGCGAAACTTGTGAAACTTCATTTTCTTACTTGATGCTACCCTTACCTGTTGCGAAGTTGAGGTAGAACTTCTGGCCAGCCTTACCTGCCACGCGTTCCTGCTCGCCGCCCTTGCCACGGTAAGCGATCTCGCCGTTGAACACCATGAACTCAGAGTGCCACCAGTCGTTGCCCGGAACCTTAACGTAAGCACGTATTTCGCCGTCAGCCTTGAATGCCGGTGAAACGAAGTCGGCGTCCATTGTTGTCGGAACGTCGAACTTGCTGCCTGCCATCAGTTCGTCCCAACCGCCGAATGTATCGCCGATGAGGTAAACGTTCGGTTCGTTGAACTCTACTGTGTACTTGATATCGCGTCCGCTTACAGAAGCAGTAACCACCATGAGGTACCACTGCGGAGTTGTAGAGCAGATGTTGCCGTCGTCGTTAGTTGAGATCTTGTCAGCGAGGTCGCCGGCTACGGTGATGTCGTTGTAACCCTTCTGGTTGCCGTCCCATTCCTGTGCTGTGTTGATCTTAACGCCAGCCTCGTCAATCCAAACCATGCGCCAGTACATCTCCGGATGGTCGTAAACCGGTACGAACTCGAAACTGTTGCCCCAGTCCCATCCGCAGAAGCCGCCTACAACGTAGAGGTGCTCAGGCGTTGTAACAGGAGCCAGCGAGTAGTTGAGGTGAACGTTCTCAAGGCAGATGACGTTAGAAAGAATCTCGGTGTCAGCCACCGGCGAGCCGGTATCGGTAGTCATGTAGGCACGCATACGTACATATACCTTTACATCCATCGGGAAGTCGGCTTCGCTCTTGCCTGCGTTCAGCTCCATTGTGGTGAGTGTGCTTGCGAGTATAGCTGCGTCTACGCTGCATACTGTATTAGGGAACGACTGGTCGAGTTCTACGAAGTCGGTCATATCTTCCTTCAGCGATACTTGCACCTTATACATAGTAGATGCAGGGAAACCGTAGTTAGGCTGCGAGCATGTGAACACTATTGCAGAAGAGTTGGTGAGGTCGATATTCGTAGCAGCCAGTGCCGGAGTGTTCAAATGGAACTCCGTCGGTGTTTTAACGATAGGATTGCTGTCGTTGTCGTCCTCGCACGATGTGAACATCACGAGACCCATCATGATCAGCAATGCCGATTTCAATATCTTTTTCATATTGCTTATGCTTGTTTGTTAGGTTGATTGTAACGGTGGAGGAGAGGTTGTCGCTCTCCTCCGGTCGTTGTTATTAGTTGGTGTAACCAGGGTTCTGTTTGAGGTTTGTGTTGCTTTGGAGCTGTGTCAGAGGAATCGGGTAGATGTTCTTGTATGCCTCGAAGTTCTTGCCAGCCGACTCGCCGCCTTTCCAGTCCCAGTTGTAGCCAGTGTTGCCACCGAAGAGGTTGAAGCGTACGAGTGTTGTGCGGCGCATACCCTCGAAGTAGAACTCGCGAGCCCATTCGTCGCAGATCTCGTTGAGCGAGTAGTTGCTTGACTCGGCGCGAGTGCTTGCGTTGGCACGAGCGCGCAGCTTGTTCAGAACGCGTGTGCCTTCCTGCGATGTCTTGCCACCATTGAGGCGAGCGTCAGCCTCTGCATAGTTGAGGTAAGCCTCTGCAGCACGCATGAACGGCCAGTCCATATCAGCGGAAGTCGGGTCGGCGTGTGTAGAGTTGTCGCTGTTGTAGTTGAGGAACTTGCAGACGCCGTAGCCCTCAGCAGACTTTGTGATGTTCTCAATCTCGTATGAGCGGCCCTCGCCCCAGAAGATAGCGCGGTCGTCGCCTGCCTGAGCAGTCATCTCGTAAGAAGGAACCTCAGGAGCAGATGTGCTCGGGAAGAACTTCTTGAGCAACGAAACGCGTGGGTGCAGACCGATCCACTGCTGACCTACCAAACCGTTAGAACCGGTCGGGTCGTCGGGGTTGGCGTGCATAGACGGATCGAAGCAAGCAGCTATGAGGAAAAGCGAGTTGCCGTAGCTTGCAGTCTTGCCAGAGATGTTCACGATAGGGAAGAGAATCTCCTTTGCGGCAGCAGATCTGTCGTTGTCGCCCATGAACACAAGCTGGTATGCGCTCCAGCGACCTACAGATGTAGTGTTGATGTCGTACGGAGAGTCCATCACCTTCTTGGCGTAGTCCTTAGCCTTCTGCCATTCTGCCTTGCCGCTGTAAACCTCAGCGTTGAGGTAGAGGCGTGAGAGAAGCATCCAGCAAGCAGCTTTGTCTACACGACCGTAGTCGGCGTCGCTGCCGGTCTTCACTCTCGGTTCAGCGAGGTCGGGCTCGATGGCGGTCAGCTCTTCTACGAGCCACTTGTAGAGTTCTGCGCGCTCCATTCTTTGCGGTTTCTCGAGTGATGTAGAGAAGCCTACATTTCCGTAAGCATCCATAAGCAGGTAGTACTGCATAGCGCGGAGGAAGCGGCACTCTGCTGTCTTCTGCTTGTCTTCGCCGCCTGCAACTTCGAGATACTGGTTGCAGAACGTGATGCCCAGAGTGAGGCGTGTGTAGTAGAGCTTCACCCAAGCGTGTGACGGGTCGAACTTAGCCGAGTTGAGCTCCTGCAGACCGTCGCCCCATGAGCATGTAGCCTCGTCGGTAGGCAGCTCGTTTATGTTGAACATAGCACGTACAAGACCGGTCATACCTGCGTCGTTGAATCCCTTTACGTCCGGATCGTCGTCGCTATTCGATCCGCTACCATTGCCGTTGATGCCGAAGTTGGCGTAACACTTGTTGAGCAGTCCGTCGTTGTTGACGTTGAGGTCGATCTTCGGGCTGATAGGCTCCTTGTCAAGGTCGTTGAGGCACGATGTCGAAGCGAGGCTGATGAGCAGCGCAGCGGCAGGTGCGAGAGCCGATTTTATATATCTTTTCATTGTCGTGAATCGTTTAAGTTATGTTTTTTTGTTTAGAAGTTGAGGTTCAGACCGAACTGGAATGTGATAGGACGCGGATAAACGTCCTTGTCGATGCCGCTGTATACCTCAGGGTCGATGCCGCTGTACTTGGTGATGGTGAACACGTTGCTGCAAGAAGCGTATACACGACCAGAGATGCCCTTCCATGAGCCGCTCTTGAAGAGACGGTCGAACGAGTAGCCGAGTGTGATGTTGTCCATCTTCAGGAACGAAGCGTTCTGTACGAAGTAGTCGGAGAGCTTCGAGGTGTTAGAGTCTGACAACCAGCCGAGGCTGCTTACAGAGCGGTTAGCTAAGTAAGAGTCCTGACACCATACTGCACTGGTAGTCTTCAGACGCTGTCCCTGCTCGAAGTTGTTGTATACATAGTTGCCGAGGCTTGCACGGAGTGAGAATCCGAGGTCGAAGTTCTTCCACTCAACGCGTGTAGAGAAGCCCATTGTGACGGGAGCCATAGAGCTCTTGTAGAGATAGCGGTCAGCCTCAGAGATGACGCCGTCGCCGTTGCGGTCTACTACCACGCCCTCAAGCGGTTTGCCGTTCTTGTCGTAAACCTGCTGGTAAACGTAGAACGAGTTGGCAGCGTAGCCTGTCTGGTAAGCGAGCACCTTGTTAGAAGAGTCGATGTTGTCGCCTGTCATTACAGGGTCACCATTGTCGCTCACGCCGTTGAGGTCGGTGATGCGGTTGCGGTTGTACGTGAAGTTGTAGTTCATCGTCCAGTACCAGTCCTTGGTGTTCACTGCTACGTAGTTCAACGAAAGCTCAACACCGGTGTTCTTCAACGAACCGATGTTCTGCAAGCCGCGGTCGGCAGAGCCGGCGAGTGCTGTTACAGGTGCGTCGTTGATAAGGTCGTCGGTCTTGCGTACGTACCAGTCGATGCTACCGGTGAGTCGCTTGCAGATGCCGAAGTCGAGTCCGAGGTTATACGTTGTTGTGGTCTCCCACTTCAGCTTGTCGTTGTAGTAGAGCGGAGTATAGATAGAACCGTCGCCGATAACCGGGTACTGGCCGAAGTTCTGTCCCTTCTTGTACTGCTTGAACCAGATGTAGTTGGAGATGCCTTCCTGCTGACCAGTCACACCGTAGCCGGCGCGGAACTTAAGTTCAGAGAGCCAGTTGATATCCTTGATGTTGTTCTCGTCCTTCATGTTCCATGCGAAAGCGAACGACGGGAAGAGTCCCCAGTGGTCCTTGAAGCGTGAAGAGCCGTCGTCGCGCACCGTAGCGGTGAAGAAGTAGCGGTTCATGAGTGTGTAGTTGGCACGTCCGAAGAACGAAACGAGGAAGTTCTCGTACTTGTCTACGTCCTTAGTGTCCTTGAACACCTCACCTGCATGTTCCGGGTGTGTCTGCGGGTAGTACTGCATCCACGAGTTGTTGTAGCGGAAGAAGAAATGCTGATACTCGTAACCGCCCATGATGTCGAAGTGGTGGTTCTTGGTGAAGTCCTTGTAGTACTGAGCGTAGAGGCTGAGCAGCTCGTTGCGCTTGAAGTTCTCGTTGTCTGTGATGCCACCATAATATAATGTAGAGGCATAAGATGTAGGCTGCGACTCGTCCTCTGTGCCCTTAGCCACCTCAAGACCGAGAGTAGCGTGCAGACGCAGGTCTTCGAAACCGTGCACCTTATAGTCGATGTCAGCCGAACCGATGAACGATTTTACCTTCTCCTGCTTGTTGCCGAGTTCGAGCAGAGCGAGCGGGTTGGCAGGAGCGTCCTTGAATCGTGTGAATTGCCATGACGGGTCGCCAAGTCCGCCTGCGGCGGTAAGCCAGTTGAAGTAGCCGCCGAAGTTCTGCAGTGTCTGCTGTGCGTTAGAACCGAGCATAGCGAGGTCGCGCTGCGATGTGTATCCGTACGGGTTCTGTGTCGGGTCGAAGCTTACGGCATTGCCGATGGCACCAGTGTCAGCCTTCTTCGCCTTAGAGAACATGCCCTTGGCGTTGAGGTTGAGGTTGAGGTGGTTGTTCAGCAACGACGGGTTGAGGTTCACTGAAGCCGTGTAGCGGTTGTAGTCAGAGTTCTTCAAGATACCCTGCTGGCCTGTGTAGCCGAGAGAAACGCGGTAGGGCAGATAGTCCTTTACAGAGCCAGATACCGTCACGTTGTGGTCGTGGCTCACTGCCTTGCGGTAGATGAGTTCCTGCCAGTCGGTGTTGGCTGTACCGAGAGCCTTAACGGCATTGTCGTTCTCGTTGAAGAGGCTCTTGATGTAAGCACGGTACTCGTCGCCGTTCATCACATCCTGAGTCTTCTTCTTCATAGAGAGCGATACAGAACCCGAGTAGCTTACCTCCGGCTTCTGACCCTTGTGACCCTTCTTTGTGGTGATGATGATGACACCGTTAGAACCGCGCGAACCGTAGATGGCTGTAGCCGAAGCGTCCTTCAAGACGTTGAACGACTCGATATCCTGCGGGTTGATAGTAGAAAGCAAGTTGGAGCCAGTGTTGCCCACCTTGTTGTTGTCCATAGGCACGCCGTCGATAACGATCAGCGGGTCGTTGCTGGCGTTCAGTGAAGAGCCGCCACGGATACGAATCTGTGTGCCGACGCCTGGCTCACCAGAGTTTGACGTAACGTTCACACCTGCCACCTTACCGGCGAGCATGTCCTGAGCGTTCACCACAAGACCCTTGTTCTTTGAGTCGGGCTTAAGAGCTGTAACCGAACCGGTAAGGTCCGACTTCTTCACAGCGCCGTAACCGATTACGACAACCTCGTTAAGTGTAGAGGAAGTGTTCTTGAGATGGATTGTTAGGTTCTGGCCGGCCTGCATCTTTACAGGTTCATAGCCGATGTAAGTAACTTCAATGGTCGACTTCTTGTCGGCATTGAGAGTAAAATTACCGTCGATGTCTGTAACAGTACCTAATGTACCGCCTACAACCTTGACGGAAGCACCGATAACCGGCTCGCCGGTTTCGTCTACTACGTTGCCTTTCACAACAACCTGCTGTGCAAAGGCGCTTGCCGACAGGAACAAGCCTGCTGAGAGCGTAGCTGTTCTGAGGGCATTAGGGAATTTAACCTGCTTCTTCATGTAGCTTTTGATTTTATAATAAATTGTTTTTAGTTACAAATGTTATTAGGATCTTTCCATGTGCAAAATTATGATTTATATCAATTCGTTGCACTTTTTTTTAATATAAATCTAATGTATAGTGTGTGTAAACGTTTACGCAAGCAATGGCGTGTCAAAAGTATTAAATAAAGAAATTTGAATCCTAATAAAAGTCATCGTGCAGCGTACGCGATCCAATCGGATGGCGTACGCGATCCAATCGGGCGGCGTACGCGATCCAATCAGACGGCGTTCGCTGCACGATGACAGATCGCTATCAATTAAGGAAGAATATGTGTGTTATTAACAATGGTTTGAGGGTGTTGCGGTGGCAAGGATGCCACCGCTACTAACTACCGCGTTATTTCTTGATGCGGACCACGCACAGGGCGCCCAGCACGAGCGACGCCGCAGCCACGAGCATCATGTTGCTCTGCACCGAGCCTACCATCGAGAGCAGCGTACCGCCGCACGCTGCAGCGATGATCTGCGGTATGCAGATAGTGCCGTTGAAGAGTCCGAGATAAGCGCCCTTGTGTCCGTAGCCCTCAAGAGCGTTCGTGACGAAGGCGAACGGCATGGCGAGCATGGCAGCCCATGCGCAACCGATGAGCATGAACGGCAGAGCGAGCAGGTTCTGGTCGTGCACGAACGGCACGAGAGCGAAGCCCACGGCGCCGATGACAAGGCTCAGCGCGTAAGCCGCCTTCTCGTTCTTGAAGCGCGGCAGAGCCATTGCCCACAGTACAGAGCCGATAGCCTGCCAGCAGAACATCACGCCAACCCAGTTGCCTGCCTCTTGATACCCCTTCGATGCGGTGTCGGTGGTATTCCATATGGTGTCGGCGATGGTGCCGTTGGTGTATGTCCACATGAACATGAATGCTGTCCAGCAGAAGAACTGCACGGCGCCCACCTTCCAGAACATCGACGGAGCGTTGCGCAGCAGCTCAATCCAGTTGGCTTTGCCTTCGTCCGCCTCGGGCTTCGCCTCGTTGTACTCGGCGTACTCCTGCGGGTTCCACTCCTTCACCTTCAGTGTGGTGTAGATGACGCAGAGGATGAGTATAGCGGCGCCGATGTAGAACGAGTAGATTACGGAGTCGGGTATGACGCCCTTCTCTGCCTCGTTGGCTATGCCGATGGCTGTGAAGAAATAGGGGAAGAGGTAGCCCACGATAGATCCGGCGTTGCAGAGAAACGACTGTATGGAGTAGGCGAGCGACTTCTGCTTCTCGTTAACCATGTCGCCCACGAGCATCTTGAACGGTTGCATCGCCATGTTGATGCTTGTGTCGAGGAACATCAGCGAGATGAGGCCGAACACCATTGCCGCGCCGACCGCCATGCCGAACGAACCGGCGTTGGGCAGCAGGCACATCACGGCTACAGCCACCGATGCGCCGATGAAGAGATAGGGAATGCGGCGTCCGAAGCGACACCATGTGCGGTCGCTGAGTGTGCCGATGATGGGCTGCACGAGGATGCCCATAAGCGGCGGCAGTATCCAGAAGTAGCTGAGGCTATGCGGGTCGGCACCAAGTGTGGCGAAGATGCGCGAGATGTTAGCGCTCTGCAGGGCGTACGCAATCTGTACGCCGAAGAATCCGAAACTGAGGTTCCACAGTTTCCAGAAACTTAGGTTTGGTTTTGGTTTCATTGTTATTTGGTTTTTTGGTTCTTTCTTAGCTCTTAGTGCTCTCTCTCACGACGAGCCTTGTTCTTACGACGCGCTTCTCTATATGGTCGCGCGGCGTGATGCCCTCCACCTTGTCCATGAGTATGGTGGCAGCCTCTTCGCCCACCTTCGTTCCGCGCTGCTCAACGGTAGTGAGCTGCGGGTCGCAGGCGATGGCGCGCTCGCCGTTGGTGAATCCGCATACCGAGACGTCGTCGGGCACGCGGAATCCGTTGTGCTTAGCCGTGTACATCACGCCGATAGCCGTGTCGTCGTTCACGCAGAAGAACGCATCGGGGCGGTCTTCGCGGCGCAGAATGTCGGGCGTGATGCGCTCGGCGTCTTCGCGGTTGTCGCAGACGAACACCAGCGACTCGTCGGGCTGCATGCCAGCCTTCAGCAGGGCGTCGTGATAGCCGTTGTAGCGGTTCTGTCCGAGAGCCGTCTTGCCCTTCATGCCGTAGAAGGCGATGCGGCGGCAGCCCGTCTCGATGAGGTGGGTAACGGCGATGAACGCACCCTGATAGTCGTCAACTACCACACGGCTTGCGTCTACACCCGTGCAGATGCGGTCGTAGAACACGAGCGGTATGCCGCGGTCGATGAGCGACTGGAAGTGGGCGTAGTCCTGCGTCTCCTTAGCCTGCGACACGATGACGCCGCACACCTGATGAGCCTCGAACATCTGGCAGAGCTGCACTTCGCGGTCGTACTGCTCACGTGATGTTGTGGCGATGATGCGGTAGCCGCGCTTCGACGCAGCGTCCTCAATGCCGTTGAGAATGGTGGAGAAATAATAATGGGTGAACTCGGGCACGATGACGCCAATCACCTTCACCGGCTGCTTGTGAGAGTTGCGCAGCGACTTGGCGATGTCGTTCGGATAGAAGTTGTGCTCATGAGCATACTCGCAGATAAGTTTGCGCTTCTCCTCGCTGACGCGTTCGCTGCCGTTGAGCGCACGCGACACAGTGGCTATGGACACACCGAAATGCTCGGCTATATCCTTCATCGTTGTGGGTTGTAGTTCAGACATTCGTTTGATTGGTTTTTAATTACGATACAAAGTTATCACATTATTTTAAAATAGATTGCATTAGCGGCTCGCAGAATTTCTTTATGCTGTGAAAACGTTTGCATATTTTGTATGCGGAGTCCTACTTCCAGAACAGCTTATCCATAAGTTTGTAGCGCTTCTCCATGTTCGGGTCTTCCTTTACGAACGTGTTCACGTCGATCTGCAGCACAGGAGCTACGCTCTTGCCGTTGGTTGTAGGCCAGTCGACGAGTCCGAGTCCGTTCGGGTTGCCGGTCTTCACGAAGTTGACGTAGTAGTTGCTGAAGATGTCGGAAACGACGTAGTCTTCAGGCTGCCAGTCGAACACGCGGTTGGTGGGCAGTGTGCCCATAGCATACTCGATGTCGGCAGAGTGAACGGCGCCGGTAGCACGCGGAGCGGCAGGCGTGTCGTCGGTCTTGTCCTGAACGCCGCCCGCAAGACCAGCTACCTTGTCCTTCAGCAGCATGTCGGGACGCGGATGGCAGTAGCGGTAGCGGTATACGGGCTGTCCGCTGGTGAGTTTGTGCATGTTGCCCCACTTCCATGTAGAGTAGTCGAGGAAGCAGTCGCCGCCGAGTTCGTTGCCCGGCTGTCCGGTTACGTCGGCGTCGGTGTTGAGTCCGTAGAGCTTGAAAAGCTCGTCGGTAGCGTCGCCGAAGATGTTGCGTGCCGCAGCCTTCAGGTTCTCAACGGTTGCCGGTCTGCCACCGAGGATATACATGGCGTTCGCCTCCAGATTGTTGCCACCGATGAGCAGCGGCACCTTGGTCTGCTCGCCATTGGCGAAAACGTCGTAAGGCTGCTTTGTCCAGAAATAGCCGTCTACGTTGTATACAATGACGCCACTTCTGCCAGCCTTCTTCATAAGTTCCTCAGCCGGCATGGCGCGCAACTCCTTTAAGTTCTTGCAGCCTATCTTCTTTGCCATCTCTACGCCTCGTGCCTCAGCCTCTTTCAGCGTGTACACCTTCTTCATTCCTATCACCGAACCGCTCGAACCCATAGCCTGGGCGAACAGTCCATGGCACAAAGGCGAAGCCATGAGAGCGCTGACGGACATAGAACCAGCCGACTCGCCTACGATAGTGATGCGCTCGGGGTCGCCGCCGAAAGCGGCAATGTTGTCCTTAACCCATTTGATGGCAGCCACCTGGTCGAGCAGACCGTAGTTGCCCGAGCCTTTGTATGCGGTTTCTTTGGAGAGCTGCGGGTGGGTGAAGAAGCCGAAGATGCCCTCGCGATAGTTGGCTGTAACGGAGATGATGCCCTTGCGAGCCATAGCGTCGCCGGCATAGCGCGGTTCGCTGCCGCTGCCAGCTATCAGTCCGCCGCCGTTGAAGTAGATGAGAACAGGCAGATGCTCGTTCATGTCCTTTGCCGGTGTCCAGATATTGAGATACAGGCAGTCTTCGCTCATCTTCTTCGTGCCGAAGTTCATGTCGCCGAATATCCTCTCCTGCATAGGGTTGGGTCCGAACTCCTTTGCCTGTCGCACGCCCTGCCACTTTGCTGTGGGCTGCGGAGCCTTCCAGCGGAGGTCGCCCACGGGCGGAGCAGCAAACGGAACGCCCTTGAATGTCTTTATGCCCGACTCGTTGACGCCTTCGAGTGTGCCTTCCGCAACGTTCACTCTTGCGGGTTGCTGTGCGAACAATGCTCCTGCGAGCAGTGTAAGCACAAATGTAAGAAATGATTTTCTCATATTTTTTAGATTTTGATGTTATTTGGTTGCAATCTGCAAATTTATCCTTTTTTAGTTAGAATCTGCTAAAAACTGATTAATATTATGACCGTGTATCGTGATTTGAAAGGATTGTGCCGACAGATACGAGCGTCAAGATGCCATGTAAGCCTAAAAAACTGAGCCAATCGCATTGATATTCCAAATATTTTTTGTTTATTTGCAAAGTAAAACAATAACTACGACGGGCAGAATATGCAACCATGACGAGCCGAATTACACCTTATTATATATATAGCTTTCAACTCGTCTACGAAAACGTTAACCCGCAAGGCTAATCTTACGCACGACTGCACGCCTAATAAAAGAATAAAACTATGGGAAAAGGAAAGAAAGGCGGCAAACGCTTAACCAAGAAACAGCTCGCCCCGAAGCTGGAAGAACTCTTTACCGCTAATCCGGGAAAGACGCTTACGTTCAAAGAGATTTTCCGCACACTCCACCTCGACACTCATCCGCTGAAGATGCTCGCCATCGACATCATGGAGGAGATGGCGTGGGACGACTTCATCACCAGAGTGACCGACAACTCCTACCAGCTCAATATGAAGGGACAGGTGCAGGAGGGCATCTTCCAGCGCAAGACAAACGGCAAGAACTCTATCATGCCCGACGACTCAGACAAGCCTATCTTCGTGGCTGAACGCAACTCGATGTGGGCTCTCACCGGCGACCGCGTGCGATTCGCTTGCATGGCTCGCCGCAAGAACCACATCAAGGAGGCGCAGGTGATAGCTATTCTGGAGCGCGCCAAGGACACCTTCGTCGGACGACTCTCGTTCGACCACGACCTCTGCACGCTCATCTCTCCGGCAAACGTGCTGGCTAACAGCATAATCATTCCGCGCCGCAAGCTGAAAGGCGGCAAGGACGGTGACAACGCCGTGGTGCGCATCGTCGAGTGGCCCGACCAGGACCACCGCAACATGATTGGCGAAGTGGTGGACGTGCTCGGAAAGGCTGGCGACAACGACGTGGAGATGAACACCATCCTCGCACAGTATGGCTTGCCGTATAAGTATCCGAAGAACGTGGAGGAGGCTGCCGAGAAGATTTCGGCAGAGATAACGCCGGAGGACTACGCCGAGCGCGAGGACTTCCGCGACGTCTTCACCTGCACCATCGACCCGAAGGACGCAAAGGACTTCGACGACGCGCTCTCTATCCGACAGCTCAAGGACGGACTTTGGGAGGTGGGCGTTCACATCGCCGACGTGTCGCACTACGTCACAGAAGGATCCGTGATAGACAAGGAGGCGGTGAAGCGCGCTACGAGCATCTACCTCGTCGACCGCACCATACCGATGCTGCCCGAACGTCTCTGCAACTTCATCTGCTCGCTCCGACCCGACGAGGAGAAGCTGGCGTTCTCCGTAATATTCAACCTCGACGAGGAGGCGAACGTGAAGGCATACCGCATTGTGCATACCGTTATCAAGTCGAACCGCCGCTACGCATACGAGGAGGTGCAGGAGCTGCTCGAGCAGAACGGCGTGGTAGACGGCACGGGCGAACCGGCACCTGCAGCGCCTAAGGGCGGATACAAGGGCGAGAACGCAGATGCGCTCATCATGCTCGACCGACTGGCTAAGAAGCTGCGCGCTGCACGCTTCAAGAACGGCGCCGTGAAGTTCGACCGCGAAGAGCTGCACTTCGACGTAGACGCGAAGGGCAAGCCTGTGCGCTGCTACTTCAAGCGCTCGAAGGATGCCAACAAACTTATCGAGGAGTTCATGCTCCTCGCCAACCGCACCGTGGCTGAATCGGTAGGCAAGGTGGCGAAGGGCAAGAAGCCGAAGACGCTGCCTTATCGTGTGCACGACAACCCCGACCCGACAAAGCTCGAGACGCTGCGCGAGTTCGTGGTGAAGTTCGGCTACAAGATGAAGACCGACGGCACGAAGGGCGCACTCGCCAAGTCGCTCAACACGCTCATGTCGGCGTGCGAGGGTAAGCGCGAGCAGAACCTCATACAGACCGTGGCGCTGCGCGCCATGATGAAGGCGAAGTATTCTATACACAATATCGGTCACTTCGGACTGGCGTTCGACTACTACACTCACTTCACATCGCCTATCCGCCGCTACCCCGACACGATGGTTCACCGACTCATCACACGCTACCAGCAGGGCGGACGCTCTGCCAACAAGGAGCACTACGAGGAGCTTTGCGAGCACTCGTCGGAGATGGAGCAGATTGCTGCCAACGCCGAGCGCGACTCTATAAAGTATAAGGCTGTGGAGTTTATGTCTGAACGTGTGGGCAACGTTTACGATGCGCACATCTCCGGCATACAGTCGTACGGCATCTACTGCGAGATTGACGAGAACCACTGCGAGGGTCTTGTGCCGATGCGCGACCTCGACGACGACTACTACGACTTCGACGAGCGCAACTACTGTCTTGTGGGCCGCCGCCATCACAACAAGTATCAGCTCGGCGACCCAGTACGCATCAAGGTGGCAAGCGCCGACCTCGAAAAGAAACAGCTCGACTTCACTCTCGCTTAGGGGGTGCACTTGTCTCAAGTGCACCAACCAAATAAGAAGTGACACCAACCGAGCAAGAAGTGCCCAATCAAGCAGATTGTATAGTTAGTTTGGTTGGTGCACTTGAGACAAGTGCACCCCCTGCAAGAACTGCACCCCTTGCCCGAAATGTTAAAGATGTTAATATAATAAAAACGAAATATCTGATTTATATCTTTTTCACAAAAAATGCGTATTTTTGCAGAACAAATGGAAGCGTACTAACCATACTCTCCATTCTCTAACTTTTTACACATACATTCGTTTAAGAAAAACTGAATCAATTTACTAAATACAAATCTTTATGGCGAATTTTTCCCGCAAAACTTTGACTCTCGCAGCAGGTCTTGTACTTTCTGTGATGAGTGCCAACGCACAGCAGATGCGTGAAGGTTATGTAGAAGCTGGTAAGAACACTGGCAGCGAAAACTTCCACACCCTTATTCAGGGTTGGACTCCTGGCAGCCAGATAACAGCAGACGACAACTTCTACATCTCACGTGTAAAGCCACGTGCTCGTTTCCGCAACGAGGCTACTCAGGTGCGTCTTGATCTCAATGCAAAGAACGATAAGAAGCTCATCGCTTGGATTCCGGTAAACAACCCCGACTTCAACGCACTTCCTAACGGCGTATTCGACTCAGAGGTATTCTCTATGTGGTCGTACGTTACACACTGGGGCGACTGGACTGCACCTCTCGGACGTATTCCGGCTGCTTTCCTCGATATCGCTCACAAGAACGGTGTAGGTGTGTCAGGTGTTGCTTCTATTCCTAACGCAACTCTTAGCGCAAGCTGGGCAGCATGTCTTAATGGTCTTGCTGGTCTGGACGTAGACAAGGCTTCTAAGTTCTTGCAGTACTATGGTATCGACGGTCTCGGTTACAACTCAGAGTTCTATGGCGGTGGTGCTTATGTTAAGGGCGTTCGCACCTTCCACGCAGCCCTCGTTAAGAAGATGAAGCCGGTTAACCCGGTATTTGAGAACTTCTGGTATGACGGTACAAACGACTTCGGTAATGTTTCATTCGACCAAGGTCTCGGCAACCATAACAAGGAGACATTTGGTGACAAGGACAACGTACGTACATCACTCTTCTTCAACTACAACTGGAACCGTGGTCAGCTCGGTCCTTCTGTAACATTCGCAGAGCAGCTCGGTCGCGATCCGCTTGACCTCTATGCAGGTGTGAACATGCAGGGTGGTGAGCCTGGTGGTACATCATGGTCGTTGCTGCCAAATCAGCGCGTTTCTATCGGTCTTTGGGGTGCTCACTCATACAACATGTTCTGGGAGAGCCGTGCAGAGCTCGGTTCGTCTGACGAGATGAAGCAGTTCGCTTACCTCCGTCGTACAGAGTGCTACTTCGGTGGCGGCAACCGCAACCCGGTTATCACTCCGTCTGTTGTTGACAAGCATCAGTACACAGCATACAACCCGACTTGGCACGGTATGGCTGCATTCATGACAGCACGTTCACCGCTGAGCTGGGATCTCGCTGAGGAGCCGTTCATCACTTACTTCAACCTCGGTAACGGTAAGTTCTTCAACCTTAACGGCGAACGCAAGACCAGCACACCTTGGTACAACGTAGGTATGCAGGACTACCTGCCGACATGGCACTTCTGGTTCGCTAACAAGCTCCTCGGACGTACAGCAGCTGACGTTCCGGCTGAGGGCCTCGACGCTCAGTTCGTATGGGACGACGCTTACTTCGGAGGTTCTACACTCAAGATCTTCGGTACAACAGCTAACGAGTATCTCCACCTCTTCAAGACAAAGTACGCTTTGAAGAAGGGCGACGTTATCACTGTTCGCTATAAGCTCAACGAAGGTGCTACCGACCTCGACCTCGTTCTCTCTGCAGAGGGCAGCGAAGACAAGGGCGTGGCTTACAACCTCTGCAAGGCAGATCGTGTAGCTGACGTTAACGACTGGGTTAAGCAGACATTCACAGTAGGTTCTGACTTCGACGGCAAGACTCTTGCTCTCGTAGCTCTCAACTTCAAGAACGCTAAGAACGTCGACCTCATGCTCGGCGAGTTCTCTATCGTTCGTGGCAACTACGCTACACCGGCTACTCCGGTTATCGACGCTGCTAACACCAAGATGCTCTACAACAGCAAGGCTGGTATGGACGCTAAGATCATCTTCAACATGCCTAACACTAAGGCAGCTGGCGAGCCGTGCTACAACCTCGACGTTAAGACATCTCACTTCCGTCTCTACGCTCAGGAGGAGGGCAAGGAGCCGATGCTCATGGGTACAACAACTTCTTGGGCTGGTCTCTACTACTCAATCCCGACTACTAAGGCAAACGCTAAGGTACGCCTCGGTGTTTCTGCTGTAGCTCTCGACCACAAGACAGAGTCTGAGATCGCTTGGAGCAACTACATGGAGCCTGCTACATACGTTTACAATGACGATATTCAGAGCAACAAGAAGACTATCAAGCCGAACGAGGAGTTCACACTCAGCTACATCGACCCTGAGCACCCGGCTGCTAAGTGGGAGATCGTTAAGGACGGCGAAGTTGTTAAGAGCGGCGAAGGCAACTCTTGGACTGTATCGCTTGCTGACGTCGGTAGCTACGACCTCAAGGTTACTGGCAACGAGTATGGTGAGGATGGTGCTGCTAAGCAGACCACACGTACATTCGCATCTTACATCCAGATCACTGGCGAGGGCACAGGTGCTCTGCCTGAGATCTACACTCTCACAGCTAACGGTAGCGATGAGGAAGTTTCTATCAAGACTGACGAGAGCGTTAAGATGGCTTACACAGGTCGTCACGCTGACGGTGCAGGTTCACAGGGCCTCGACCTTAAGGAGAAGCGCTTCGGTATTGCTGCTTCAGACCTCGGTCTCGTAGGCAAGAAGTCTTACTCTATCTCATTCTGGTTGAAGATCAACAGCCTCAAGTCGGGCGATCCTACAACTCTCTTCAATGTTTACAACAAGCAGGATGGTTGGCCTAAGACAGACTGGGGTTGGAACTGGTCTGGTATCGGCGCAGATGGTAGCATCGATCACTACAACTTCCGTGGTACAGACGCTACTTCTAACAAGGAGCTTCACTATAAGTATGCTAACACTAAGCTGCCTGTAGGCAACTGGGTACACATAACAATGGCCTTTGATTATAACGATGGCGGTAACTTCCGTAGCGACCTGTTCGTAAACGGCGTTAAGCAGACCGTTACTTCATGGGATCGTACCGGTGGACCCACAAAGACAACAGAACCAGACTATGAGAAAGATATCTATGGCATCACAAACGGTATGTACCTCTGCATCGGTGGCCCGCTCTTCTCACGTTACGGTATTGACGGTGTTATCGACAACGTAGTAGTTTGGGACAAGGCAGTCACAGCAGCAGACGCTAAGGTTGCTATGGGCGACCTCAACGCTAACAACCTCCCTGAGGGCGTGAAGGCATTCTGGGACTTCGAAAAGAAGGCTACTGACAACTACTTCTCAGCTGCAGGTTCACTTGCTGGCACAAAGGCAGGTATGCAGGATATGGTTGCAGGTGGCAGCGAGGGTCAGGCTACTCTCCAGTGGATTGAGCCGACTTACATCGCAGGCTCTCCGTTCGTATCTGGCGAGACATACAAGGTAGAGACCAAGCCGTCATGGACTTCAAAGAACGCTACATTCGCTGACATTACTGGTAACGGTGAGGAAGGTTCTGCAAACGTTTCGTTCCGCACAGGTGGCGACTACGACGTAACTCTTACACTCTCTAACGCTCTTGGTAAGGCAGAGAAGACATTCTCTGTAATCAAGGTGGCTTATCCTACTGGCGTTGACGCTGTAGAGGGCGCAGAGATGAAGGCTTACACAGTAGGCGAGGACGCAATAGTAGAGTTCGCTGAGGCTGGTGCATACGAGGTTAGCGTTTACACAACAGCTGGTGAGCAGGTTGCTCGCAAGGCTGCTCAGCTCAACGCTGGCAACGTGGTTAACGTACACCTTGCTAAGGCAGGCATCTACGTGCTTAATGTGAAGAAGGACGGCAAGACCGTTCGCACTGTGAAACTTATTCGTAAGTAAAATAAATCTATAAGTTGACGAGTAAACGAGTAAATATATAGACGAGTGAACGAGTTGACAAGCAGACAAGCTGATTATATACCTTATATTACATATAGGTGTGCAAAAAGCTCGTTTGCTCGTCCACTCGTCCACTTGTATAAAAACATAGCATACTTGTATACTCGTCAATTTTGCGCTTCTAAATACCTAATCAACAAAACAATATCTAAATGAACAACAAAAAGACAACACTCCTCGCATCCATGCTTCTGTGTGGCTGCGTGTTCGGTTACGCTCAGCGTACTCCGACTCATCCGTTAGACATCCAGGACCAGGGTGACAAGTACCTTCTCGAGAACATCTGGAACTGGGAAGCTGGCACACCTCCGCAGGGTGTGACTCGTATGGACGACGAGTTCTACATCTCGCGTGTTCGCCCATTGGCGCGCATCGCTGAGGCTGACGACTATCAGGCAGAGGTTAGCAAGCAGGCTAAGCCCGGTCGTAAGATGTGTCTCTGGACTCCGCTCGACGACCCAACTTCTTCTTGGAAGGCTCTTCCGCGCTATTGCTTCGAGGGAGACAACTTCTCGATGTGGTCATACCTTAACATCCACGGTAACTGGACAGCACCTTGGTTCCGCGTAACTGGCGGTCTGTCTGACGTGGCTCACAAGAATGGTGTAGCGGTAGGTTGCGTCGCTTCAATTCCTTGGTCTGCAAGTGTAAGCGTTTCTGCATCAAGCGGTTGGGGCAAGACCTTCGGCGAGCTGACAAAGAAGAACTATGACGGCACATATGCAAACGTAGAACGCTTCGTTAAGATTCTCAAGTATTACGGCATCGACGGCGTTGGTGTGAACTCTGAGTTCAGCTCTAATGCTGCTACAATGAAGCAGATCCAGGGCTTCTTCGCTGCGTGCCATAAGGAGGCAGAGAAGATCGGTTGGAAGTTCCAGCTCCACTGGTATGACGGTACTAACGACTACGGTGCCATTACATTCGACCAGGGTCTTCGTGCAGCCAACAAGAATCAGTTCGGCGATAAGGACAACGTCGTTACCGACATGATGTTCTCTAACTACAACACTGGTAACGGTACACTCAAGAACTCTGCAGAATATGCAAAGAGCATGGGCCGCGACCCGTACGACTACTACAAGGGCTTCGATATTCAGGGTCGTTCGCTCCACGCAAGCAATGCCAACTGGAACGATCTCAACGACGTAGAGGCTTCAGTAGGTTTCTGGGGTGCTCACTCACAGGGTCTTATCCACCAGAGTGCTACCGACTACGGTACATCTGACGTGGCTATCCAGCAGGCTTATCTCGACAAGCAGGAGATGGTGTTCAGCGGTGGCAACCGCAACCCGGCTAACACTCCTGACATCCTCGGAAGGTACGACGTCGTAACACTCGCCAATGGTAGCCTGAAGGGCAAGTTCCACGGTGTAGCAAGCTACGTAACAGCTAAGTCTACTATCCAGCAGGTGCCGTTCGTAACACGCTTCAACCTTGGTAACGGTCTTACATTCAAGAACGAGGGTGAGGTAACGTTCAACCACAAGTGGCACAACATCGCTACTCAGGACTACATGCCTACATGGCGTTGGTGGATCGTTGACGGCAACGAGAGCGCAAAGAGCGCCGACCTCGCTCAGGCAGAACTTACATGGGACGACGCTTACTGGGGTGGCTCTTGCCTCCGCCTGAAGGGTCAGACAACAACATCTCGTGTAAAGCTCTTCAAGACCTTGCTCAAGACAGAGCCTTCATACAACATCTCTCTTACATATAAGATGAGCAACGAGCTCGACACACACGCTAAGTTGTTCGTAGCTCTCAAGGGCAAGCTCACAGAGTACAAGGAGATTGACATTCCTGCAGCTGAGAAGTTCGGTCAGTGGACAACATTCACCACTACTCTCGACAAGCTCGGTCTGAAGTCGGGCGACGAGATCGCAATGATCGGTATCCGTCTCGACAACACAGCTAAGGACTACAACATGCTCGTTGGTGAGCTCGCAGTTCGCAATCCGCAGCAGACATTCGCTCCGGTTGCTCCGAAGATCAAGGAGATTGATGTTCTCCGCGGTAAGGACAAGACTTGCGACTTCAAGATCCGCTACGCTGCTAAGGAAGAGACTGGCGGCGAGAAGACATACAATGACGAGGTAGACACATGGTACTACGAGATCTGGTTCCAGCAGAAGGGCGAGAAGGAGCAGTACCTCACAGCTACAACATCATGGGCAGCTTACGTAATCGACGCTCCTATGGTAGCCGACCTCGAGAAGCGCGACTGCCGCTTCGGTGTACGCGCCGTTTCTCCTGACGGATTGCAGAAGAGCGAAATCTCTTGGAGCGAATACCAGAAGGTTGAATACGACACACCGTCTACAGAGGTAGCTATCGACCGTCAGGTTATCAAGCCGAACGAACAGTTCAAGGTTTACTACGAGGATCAGTTCGCACCGAACGCTCAGTCGTTCCGTCTGCTCAATGCACAGACGGGTGCTCAGGTAGGCGAGATGTTCACCAACTGCAACGAGTTCACAACTTCTGTAGCAGAGGTTGGCGTTTACGACCTCGAGGTTGTTAACGATAAGGGTGCAACAGAGATATTCCGCGGCAAGGTTATCATCTCTCCGGAGAAGACAGGTGCTGTGCCGGTTGTAGAGACTGTAACTGCTGACAAGCAGACAGCTGAGACAAACGAGGAGATCAAGCTCAACTACACATCTCGCGACGGCGAGGGTAAGGTGTCTCGCGGTCTTGTTGTTAAGGACCCGAACATGCTCTTGATCCCGGCAGAGGTAACACTCGACGGCGGCAATAACACAAGCATGGCTTACTCTTACGCTCTTTGGGTTAAGGTAGACAACTATGCTCACGACAAGCAGGGTACAAACCTCATCCAGAAGAACACTATCTCAGACAAGTGGCCGCACAACAACTGGGGTGACCTCTGGGTACAGATTCGTCCGCAGATCAACGCTGGCGAGCACGGCTGCAACAGCAACCACCTTGCAAACGAGGTATCGTTCAACACCTTCGGCTGGGAAGCACACGACAACCCGAGAGAGTCGATGATGTCTACAGGTTACGCACTCAACCCGGGTGTTTGGAACCACATCGTTGTTACTCAGGGCTCTGACAAGCAGCAGAAGATCTACTTCAACGGCAAGTGCGTAGCAGGTCCTAACAACTTTGCTGCATCTAACCTCCGTGAGAACAGCTCTGACGGCCGCATCAACACTTCTGAGCACGCTAACGTGTTCATCGGTGGTGGCGGTGTTTACAAGGCAGGTCTGAACGCAACTATCGACGAGGTTCAGGTTTGGAACAAGCCTCTTACCGATGCTGAGGTAGTTCGCGCAATGCAGGGCTATGCAGCTAACGAGATTCCTGAGGGACTCATGGGCTACTACACCTTCGAGGAGATGGACAAGAGCGACTCTACATTCGTTAACCTTGGTAAGGCTGGTGCTCAGTACAAGGCAAGAATGGTTGTGATGAACGGCTCTGGCGGTGAGAACACGTCTACAGCATCTTACAAGACAGTAGGTGCAAACAACGAGGTAACAGGCTATCCTGGCATCGATGGTACACTCGAGGTTAAGACTTCACACACATGGCAGCTCAATGGTGGTCGCATTTCTTCTGAGGACGACAAGGCAGCCGTTGTGACATTCGCTCGTCCGGGCGAGTATGAGGCAGGCGTTAAGCTCACCAACTTCTGGGGCGAGTCTGAGAAGGCACTTGAGAACGTACTCGTTATCACAGGTGTTGACGCAATCAACGACGTTAAGGACGCAGCTGGCTTCTCTGTTTATCCTAACCCGTTCGTAGAGAGCGTAAACCTCCGCTTCTCTGAGGGCGGCTTCTACACTATCAACATCGTAAGCGCAGCAGGTGCGGTGCTCCAGAGCAACGACTTCCGTGCTGATGCCGGCGAGACAGTGAACGTAGCTGTTCAGGGTGGCAAGGGCATGTACATCGTACAGGTGCTCAAGGACGGCAAGCCGTTCAAGGCTCTCAACGTAATCAAGAAGTAACAACAAAGAATAGCGAACCGGCGGGCGGTGACGCCGCCCTGCCGGTTCCAACTATATTCATTTAATAAAAAACAAACAATGAACAACAAATCAAACGAGAAAGGCAACATGGTGCTGAAAGCCGCCTTTGCGATGCTCGCAGCAGGTCTGCCTATGCAGTATGCTTCGGCTAATGGCAACGCAGCTCCTAATGCTTTGACACAGACTCAGGGCGCTGTCGTTCAGGGTACTGTTAAGGATGGTACTGGCGAACCGCTCATCGGCGTTAGCGTCGTAGTGAAGGGCGCCACTGGTCTTGGTGTAGTTACAGACATCGACGGTAACTATCGAATCGACGTTAAGGACAAGAACGCTGTCTTGGTGTTCTCTTATATCGGCTACACTCCGCAGGAGGTAAAGGTAGGCGGTCGTGCCAACGTTGACGTTACCATGAAAGACGAAAGCTCTGTGCTCAAGGAGGTCGTAGTTACCGCCATGGGTATCAAGCGTAAGGAGTCGTCACTTACTTACTCTACACAGCAGGTTAAGGCTTCTGACCTCAACCGTGTACAGGACCCGAACGTTGCCAACTCTCTCGAGGGTAAGGTATCTGGTGTAACCATCACACCGTCAGCAGGTGGTGCAGGTGGTGCTTCTAAGATCATCCTCCGTGGTAACAAGTCAATCCTCGGTTCTTCTACTCCGCTTATCGTTGTCGATGGTGTTCCTATGAACAACTCACAGCGCGGTCAGGTAGGTTCAGGTGCAAACATGCTTACAACAGGCGTATCTGAGGGTAGCGACGCTCTCTCAATGATCAACCCTGACGATATCGAGTCGATCAACGTGCTGAAGGGTGCCAACGCTGCCGCTCTTTACGGTTCTGAGGCTGCCAACGGTGTCCTCATGATCACCACAAAGAAGGGTCGCGAGGGTAAGGTAAGCGTTAACTTCTCTTCTAACGTTACATTCGACACTCCGCTCACAACTCCGAAAATTCAGAACGTTTACGGTGCTGCTATCGACGAGAACGCTCACACTATGAGCATCAGCAGCTGGGGCGATAAGGTATCTGCTCGTAATAACGACCAGCTTATTATCCAGACTCCGATGTACGGCGAGCACTTTGGCGAGACAATGAACGACGTACACTTGCGCAACAGTGCAAAGGACGACGTAGCCGACTTCTTCAAGACCGGTGTGACAACCAACAACTCTATCGCCCTCTCAGGTGGTACAGACAAGATGAGCAGCTACTTCTCTTATGGTAACTCTCACGCTAACGGTATGATTGACAACAACTCATACAACCGTCACACTTTCTCTTTCCGTCAGAGCTTCAAGTTCTACGACCGCGCTTCTATCGACGTGTCGATGAACTACATCCAGACAAAGACAAAGAACCGTCCTGGTGGTGGTATCACAATGAACCCGATCTACCACTTGTACATGATGCCGCGTAATATCGATCTCGGCTACTATCGCAACAACTACCGCGTAGACAATGGTACTTGGCTCACAGGACAGCAGACATACTTCAAGCGTAATCTGGCTGATGGTACATATACAAAGGTTAAGGAGCGTGGCACCGTAACAGGTCAGCCGATGCAGAACTGGGCTTACTCAGCTCAGGGCCAGAACAACCCATACTGGCTTATTAACCAGAACTCAAGCGTAGCTAAGGAAGACCGTTTCTTCGGTAACATCACTGGTTCGCTTGATATCTACGATGGTCTCTCATTCCAGGCTCGTTTGGGTATGGACTTCACAAAGTATGAGAGCGAGTCGAAGCGTTACGCTACAACATGGCTCCCTGCTTCTATGGAAGACCTGGGTCGCTACTGGTGGAGCTACTCTAAGACAACCGACCTCTACACCGACTTCATGCTTAACTACAACAAGACATTCGGTGATTGGGACGTATCTGCAACAGCAGGTTACGTAGGTCATATCCGCAAGACGTTCGGTCATGGCAACGATGTAACAGCTACATACTACTATGGTGACCGCGAGCACCTCTCTACAATGGCTAACTACTTCTCTACAGCAGCCGGTGGCCCGGGCGCTACATCTCCGAGCCAGAGCTCTGACTGGAACAAGGGTGCTGTTGTAACAGGTCAGATCGGTTGGAAGGAGACAGTTTACTTGGATGGTTCATACCGTCGCGACTGGTACCGCGCCTTCCGTCAGTTCAAGGATCGTGGTACGCCTGAGGATTACGGCTACTTCGGCTTCGGTGCGAACGCTATCGTAAGCAACCTCGTTCAGCTGCCAGAGTGGTTCAACTACTTGAAGTACCGTGCTTCTTACTCAGAGGTAGGTAACTCTATCCCAGGTATCGTTTACGCTGGCGCTACACGCAACTTCGAGACAGGTGCATTGGTTCCGTCTTCATGGGCTACTTTCAAGAATCCGCGTCCTGAGAAGACAGCTTCTTTCGAGACTGGTATCGAGGCATTGTTCCTCAACAACCGCTTGAGCTTCGACTTGACATACTACAACTCTACTATGTCTAACCTCTACCTCGTTGGTACCAACGCTTCTGGCAAGTCTATCCCAATGAACTCTGCCAAGATTCGCAACCAGGGTATTGAGGCTACTGTAGGCTACGACTTCAAGTTCGGCCAGCTCCGTTGGAAGACATCTTACAACCTCTCTTACAACGACAACAAGATCCTCCGTACAGCTTACGACGAGGAGACCGGCAAGGAGAATGTCATCGCTACATACGTAGGCGGTGTGCAGGTGCTCTACAAGGAAGGCGGCGCTATGGGCGACATGTACGTAACAGACATTAAGCGCGACGCTGAAGGCCACTACGTTCTTAACGCTAAGGGTGGTTTGTCAATGGAGACAGAGTCGAGCAAGACATACGGCAAGTTCGTAGGCAACCAGAATGCTAAGTGGCAGATGGGTTGGTCTAACACATTCACATGGAAGGACCTCTCTCTCTCATTCCTCATCAACGGTCGTATCGGTGGCAAGGTACTCTCTATGACAGAGTCGTTCCTCGACGGTGCAGGCTTGTCACAGCGTACAGCTGACGCTCGTCTCTATGCAGAGAAGAACAACATCTACGCTGACGCTGTCTATGGCAACAACATCCTCGGTATCCGTCTTGACGATGGTTCGGGTCGTATCGTTCCTATTGAGTCTTACTACAACTCAGTTGGTGGTGTAACTCCTCAGGACATTGAGCGCTACCTCTATAGCGGCACCAACTTCCGTCTGCGTGAGCTCTCTCTTGGTTATACCTTCCGCAACCTCTTCGGTCAGAACAAGAACCTGAACCTCTCGTTCATCGCTCGCAACTTGTTCTTCCTCTACAAGGACGCTCCGGTTGACCCAGACGTATCGCTCTCTACAGGCACTGGTCTCGGCGCATTCGAGGTATTCAATATGCCGTCGTCACGTTCGTTCGGCTTCTCATTGAATGTAAACTTCTAAAACAATTCAAAAAAGTAAAATAGAATTATGAAAAATTCAAAGATATTTGTTTACGCTGCGCTTGCGCTCTCTGCCTTCGGTATGCAGTCGTGTCTCGACTACGACACCCCGGGTGACGAGTTCAACGCAAACCAGACCATCGTGCCTCCAGTGATCAGCTCTGGTAAAGCAGATGTCATCGACTACGAGAAGGTGATTTCTGACGAGGGTGTTGCAGAGGCTATCATGGCACTTGACGATAACATCCGTACTGCTCAAACCGGTGTTTACGGCATGCGTGGCGGTAAGGAAGGTGGCGCTCCTGTGTCACACGCTTACCAGTTCTGCTACACACTCGGTCCTGACAACTACGTACAGTATTTCTGCGTACCTCACTCAGACTTCCCGTACTCTAACTTCACATTGCGTTCTACATACGACATGTGTAAGGGTTCTATCGGTGGTCCGGGCGGCGGTTTCGATGCTGCAAAGAAGTATATCGCTCCACTGTTGAACACAGAGAAGATCGACTCAGTTCCTGAGCTGAAGGCTATCTTCCTCACACTCTTCAACTACTCGGCTATCGAGAACGCCGACCTCTTCGGTCCGATGCCTTATCAGGAGTTCAAGGCTCTGCGCGACAAATCGCCGTTCGAGTACAACGACGTACAAACTATTTACTATGGTGTTAAGAAGAACCTTGACGACGCTATCGCATGTCTGAAGTATTACAAGGACCATCGTTCTGAGGCTTATAAGCAGGAGGTGGCTAACGTAATGTATGGTAGCCTCACCATCGTAAACGATGTTTATTCAAAGGATTGGCAGGATATGGAGCCGTGGATTCGCTTCGCCAACTCGCTCAAGCTTCGTATGGCTATCCACATGAGCGGTATCGAGCCGCAGACAGCTAAGGAGTGGGCAGAAGAGGCTGTTAGAGATGGTGTTACCGATACTCCAGAGAACGAAATTGCTGTATACCCATCAATGGCTGGTGTGGATCACCCGTTAGTACAGATTACCGACTGGCATGATATCGCTATTGGTGCTTCGTTCATGAACTTGCTTCAGAACCTTGACCACCCGTACATGAAGTACCTCTTTGAAAAGAACAGCGTTGGTCTTGCAAAATCTCCGCAGGCTGTAGAGGGTTCTTCTTGCCCGGCTACCACACCGATAAACTCTGTATACGTAGGTATGCGTAATGGTGTCGCTCCTGGTGAGGGTCAGGCTGCAGCCAACAACCCGTACGCTGGCTACTCTATGCTCAACAAGACATATCTGGCTCAGGCAATGCCTCCATTGTATTTTATGAAGTGTTCTGAGGTGTTCTTCCTCATGGCAGAGGGTGCTCTCCGTGGTTGGAATATGAACGGAACACCACAGCAGTTCTATGAGCAGGGTATCCGCTACGCAGCTCTTGAGGCTCGTACAACTATGAACAACGAGTACAACCAGCTGGTTGACGAATACCTCAACGTTGAGGCTCCGAAGGGTATTGCATACGTAGACCCACAGGGTCTTACACCTGATATGCCGAGCGTAACAAAGATCGGCGTTAAGTGGAACGAGAGCGATTCTAAGGAGATAAAGCTCGAGAAGATCATCACTCAGAAGTACATCGCTTCTTTCCCGTACAGCTACGAGTCATGGGTTGACCTTCGTCGTGTAGGCTATCCTAAGCTCTTCCCGATCCTCGGCGTAGCTGACAGCGATGGCACAATCGGCGCTGGCGATCCTTGGGTACAGACAAAGGAGAACATCATGCGTCGTATTCCTTGGGCTTCTGACGATCCTCAGACTAAGGAGGATATCGCTAACACTGGTCTCCCAGCACTTGGCAAGGGTGCTACTGATACTCAGGGTCAGCACCTCTGGTGGGATAACGGAGCTTCTAACTTCTAATCCGCACGTTTAGATTTGTATATATAAAAATGGGCAGGACTCCGATTTCGGAGCCCTGCCTTTTTTGTCTTAAATTGGGTCTAATCCCAAATTTATATATGATTTTTGGGATTACAATCCCAAATTTCTATATAACTTTTGGGATTAGAGCATTTTTTTGTGTATCTTTGCAAGTGTAATATAATATTAATGTTATGATATCAAGACTATTGCAGAAGACAATTGAATCGCGTTTGTTTGCAGGAAAGGCAATTATCGTGATAGGAGCGCGTCAAGTAGGCAAGAGTACGTTGTTCAAGCTTATTCTTGAAAAACAAGACTATAAGGCATTGCAGCTTAATTGTGATGAGCCCGAGGTGAGGGATATGCTTAGCAATATAAACACTGCAGAGCTACGACTTCTTATAGCCGACAATCGTATAGTTGTTATTGATGAGGCGCAGCGAGTGGAGAATATAGGTATGACATTGAAACTAATTACCGACAACTTCCCAGAAGTGCAGTTGCTTGTGACAGGTTCTTCTTCTTTTGGATTGCAAGACAAGCTCAATGAGCCGCTTACTGGTCGTAAGTATGAGTATCATCTATATCCAATTTCTACTGCCGAGTTGATGGCAAGTAATGGTCTTCTAGGTGTGAAGCAGACCCTTGAGCAGCGCCTCGTCTACGGCTCTTATCCCGATATATTGAACCATGCCGACGATGCAAAAGAACTGCTTATGAACCTCGCTGGCAGTTATCTATATAAAGACTTGTTGACGCTCGAGAGCGTACGCCGTCCCGTTCTGCTCGGCAAGTTGCTTACTGCTCTTGCCTTGCAGGTGTGCAGTGAAGTGTCGTACAACGAACTTGCGCAGACCGTTGGTACAGACAATAAGACTATAGAGAAGTATATAGACCTTTTGGAGAAATGCTACATAGTGTTCCGGCTTAATGGTTTCAATCGCAATTTGCGTACTGAATTGAAGAAGAGCAAGAAATTCTACTTCTTTGATAATGGCATACGCAACGCTATTCTCCAGAACTTTGCACCTCTCTCGCTTCGTCAGGATGCAGGTGCGCTATGGGAGAATTTCATTATCAGCGAGCGTATAAAGCGCAATCACTATTCGGGTCGTTACGTCAATAGTTATTTCTGGCGAACCACCCAGCAGCAAGAAATAGACTATGTGGAGGAGTGTGACGGACAGTTTAGTATTTTCGAGATGAAGTGGAATCCACGTCGTGCCAATACTCAATTTCCTTCTTCGTTCCTAACGGCGTATGATGTGAAGGAAAAGGCTGTGGTGACTCCCGAGAACTGGATAGAATGGGTTGTATAAGGCGCTGCAAGGCTATAAATAAAATCGAGTAGATGAAAATATCTACCATATCTTCCAGCCGGCGTGCAACGTGCTGCATGTCAGAAAGATAAAGGCTGGAAGATTCCTAAAAAATGAGGTTATCTTCCAGCCTATCTTCCAGCTGTGTGCATCTGTGGGAGGACACTCGCAGTTCGGTTGGTGCAGCTGTGGACAGCTGCACCCCCTGAGGCATTACCGTTTACCGCATACAGGAAATGTTGTTACCGCGTGCCTAAACTGTTGTTACCGCAATGCTGTAAAGGCGTTACCGCGCTGTGGTAATAGTGGTTTCTATAGTTTCTTTACGTTAAAAAAGCATTAAAAGAAGTGCGGTTTCCATTTTTTTTATTATCTTTGCATCAGATAAATCTATGAGTTATCAAATTATAACTAACTAATGGTAAGAATTTTCTAATTAACTAACTAAAACAAATTTACAAAGCATGAAGAAAAAAGTACTTCTGTCTACGCTTGCTATGGCTGCGTTCATGTCAGCTATGCCGAGTGTAAACGCTGTTGCTGCTGATGACACAACGTCAAATGCAGTTTACGACTTCAGCGGTTTCAACGACGTGAACCTCATCAACCTGTTCTACCAGGTTTACCAGGACGGTCGCAAGTATCCTACCGCTGCCGAGTTCGCAGCAGCAGGTATTCAGCAGAGCGACATCGCGTTCATCCGTTCGCACGTTCGCAACAAGGGCATCATCGACCGCTCAAGTCGTCTTATCAAGGACACCTATGAGAAGCGCAACCTTTGGATGAACATCCCGATGGGTCAGGGTAAGGACGGTGATGTAGGTCACCCGTCAACCAACTTCGACTACGACGTGTTCTCAATGTGGAACTACACCAACCTCTTCGGTGCTTGGAACCACGGATTCTTCTCTGCTCCTGCTTCATGGACCGACGCTGCTCACAAGAACGGTACCAACATGTTCTCTGGTATCAAGTTCTTCGACACAACTGGCGGCCGTCCTGACGGCGCTGGCAGCTGGATTCAGTATTGTACTGACAAGGACGAGAATGGCAACTTCAAGTATGTAGACGCTATCATCAACTGCTTGATGTACTTCGGTTTCGACGGTATCAACTACAACTGGGAGGATGCTGGCTACAACAAGACAGATATCGTTAACTTCCACCGCGCTCTTTGGGCAAAGGCAAAGGAGAACGGTTTCGACAACTACCGCAGCGGTATCTACACAAGCCAGAGCTCTATCGCAAGCACAGTGCAGGCAAAGTGGTTGCTCGGCGACAAAGAAGGTCGCACACACGACCTTATGCTCAACTATTCGAGCGGCGACTTCACTTATCAGCTCAGCAGCTCTGCTAAGGTGGCTATCGACGCTATCGGTTCTACAGACGGTATCTACGCAGGTATGTGGTTCGTAACCATGAACCGCGGATGGAACCGTCTTAACGCAGACGAGTATGCAAAGCAGATGAACATCTGTCTCTGGGGCGAGCACGCTTCAAGCCGTATCTGGTCTTACACCACAGGTGCCGACTCTTACGACCGTCAGGCTAACTACCAGTACATGCAGGAGCGCTTGATGTCAGGCGGCAACCGCAACCCGCTCGAGCGTCCGGCTATAAGCAATACGGGCAACGACTGGGAGACTTCAGACACAAAGAAGCCTCTTGAGTCGTACGCAGGTCTGGCAACATGGATTCCGGAGCGTTCTTCAATCTTCGGCAACCTTCCGTTCGCTACCAACTTCAGCCTCGGCAACGGCGACCGCTATGCTTACAAGGGAAAGAAGACAGCAGGCGCTTGGTACAATATGGCTACTCAGGACATCGTTCCGACATACCGCTGGCTCGTTGTTAAGCCGGGTACACAGGAGGTTAGCAAGGATATAGACGCTACATTCTCGCTCGCTGACCAGTACATCGGCGGTACCAGCCTTCTGCTCACAGGTAAGGCTACAGCAGCAGGCACAGACGTCGTGCTCTACAAGACCGACCTCAACGTGTCTGCAGGCAACCCATACGCTAAGATCGCCGTTAAGAACGGCAAGGAAGGCTCAAACGCTTCTTCTCTCTACGTAATCGTTCAGAAGGCTGACGGCTCATGGGTAGAGACTCCGGTGGGCAACATCAACGGCGCTAACTGGCAGGAGGTGAAGGTGGCTCTCAACGGCGTTTCTAAGAGCGATGTCATCAAGCACATCGGTCTGCGCGTTAAGGGTAGCGACGACGCTTACAAGATGTACGTAGGCAAGCTCGAGATCAACGACGACGTTAAGGCCGTACCGGCTGCAATCAAGGACCTCAACGTAGAGGTTAAGAACGAGTACAAGACACAGCTCTCTGCCAAGATCTACTGGAACGTGGACGCACAGGCACAGAAGCGTGCAGCTTGGGATCTCGTTTACAACGACGAGGCTAACATCGACCACTTCGAGATTCTCTACAAGAACGGCGAGAACGGCAAGGTTTCTGAAATCGGCCGCACCACAACATGGTCTACATTCATCGGCGACATCCAGTTCGAGGAGAACGCAGAGCCGTACATCGGCGTACGCTCGGCATCTACCGACCTGAAGAGCTACTCAGAGGTTAAGTGGGTTAAGGTAACACGCGGCGACGTTGCTTCGTTGCCGGAGGTACCTGTTGCCGACTATCCTGAGAGCAAGATGAACCCGGCTTGCGACGGCGCAGCTATAGCACGCGAGCAGCGCTACGTAACAGACGTTACAACAACTGGCGCTGACCAGAACCTCGACTACCACACAGACCACCCAGTAGCTGACGGCTCACAGTACGACGACCAGACAGCTCTCGTGCTCAAGGTTAAGCAGGGACAGAAGGTGAAGATGAACATTAAGTGCGCCGACTTCTCAGACGGTCTGAAGTTCTGCTTCGCAGGTGGCTGGATGGACCTCAACGGCGACAAGCAGTTCAACTCAGCCAAGATTCAGGACGACCCGGCTAACGGCGAGATGCTCTTCTTCGCAGGCAAGCTCCGTGCAGCTACTCCTGAGTTCCAGACAACAGGCGTAGACTGCGAGTTCATCGTTCCTGAGGACGCAAAGCCAGGTTCGAGCCGTTTGCGTATCGTGTTCTCTGACGCATGGTTCGCAGGCGACTTCCTCCCGTCAGGTCTCCACAACAAGGGCTTCTCTATGGACTTCGGCGTAGAGATCACTGGCGACAACCCGGGCCGCGGCGCAGGTGTTGACATCCACGACCAGGGCGAGGCTGACGAGCCGGAGATGCTTGGTGGCACAGTAGACGCTATCAACTCTGCAAGCCAGGGCGTTTCTAAGGTAGAGGCAGCTGACGGCAAGTTCAACTTCCAGAACGTAGAGAAGGCATGGGTATACGATGCAAGCGGCGTACTCGTTAAGTACCTCGTTAACCCGACATCGTTCGACGCTCAGGCTCTCACATCAGGCGTTTACCTCGTGAAGATGCAGAACGGCAACATCATCCGTTCGCAGAAGCTCGTGAAGTAAAAGTAAAAGAGTAAAAGAGTAAAAAGCCCCTCCCAACCCTCAAGCCCCTCCCAACCCTCCCCGTCGGGGAGGGCTTAGGAAGGCTTAAAAAGGTTTGGTTCGGCTTAGAAAGGCTTAAGAAGGCTTAGTTCGGCTTAGGCAAAACAACAATAAAAGGCGCAACCGTACGGGTTGCGCCTTTTTTCGTAGCAAAACTGCGCATTTGTTTGTTTTTCTCACCGCAAAAGTGTAGTTTTGCAGAATAAACCCTAATAGAACAGCTATCAATAGGGGCACCATGTTGAAGACATCTTCAGCAAGCCCGAAGCAAAAGCAAAGACAATGAATAAAACAGTAATTCTAACGCTTACAGCAGCAGCCCTGCTGTCGACAACCGACGCTGTGGCACAGTTGAAATATCCGGCAACGGCGAAGGACAACACCGTTGACGAGTACTTCGGAGAGAAGGTGGCAGACCCGTACCGTTGGTTGGAGAACGACACGAGCGCAGCCACGGCAGAGTGGGTGAGAGAGGAAAACCTCGTCAGCCGCAAGTATCTCGACAATATCCCTATGCGCAAGGCGATACTGAAGCGCCTGAAGGAAACCGCTAACTACGAGAAGCGCGGCATGGCATTCGAGCGCGGCGGCAAGTGGTACGCCTACCGCAACGACGGACTGCAGAATCAGTCGGTGCTCTACCAGATGGACCGCTACAACGCGCCCGTCAGCGAGTGGCGCGTGTGGCTCGACCCTAACACGCTGAGCACCGACGGCACGGTGGCACTGAAGAGCACCACGTTCTCGCACGATGGCAAGTATATGGCGTATGTCATCTCGCGCAACGGATCGGACTGGGAGGAGATATACGTGAAGGACGTGGCGACGGGCAAGACACTCGACGACCACATCGTGTGGGCGAAGTTTACGAAAGCCACATGGGTGGGCGACGGCTTCTACTACAGTGCGTACGACGCGCCCGAGAAAGGCAAGGAGACATCAGCCAAGAACTCCGTGCAGAAGATATACTACCACCGCATAGGCACGCCGCAGAGCGACGACCGTCTGTTCTATCAGAACCCGTCGCAGCCGCTGCGCTTCTACGAGGTGAGCGTGAACAAGGAGGAGACCGTGATGTACCTCACCGAGGCAGGCATGGACAACGGCAACAATCTCTACGTGCGCGATATGACGCAGGCAGACGCACAGTTCATACAGATGTGCTCCGACTCGCGCTATATCTATGCGCCTGTGGAGACCGTCGGCAACCGTATGTATATACTCACCAACGCCGGTGCGCCGAAGTACCGACTCATGGTGGCAGACGTGAGCAACCCGGGCTACGCCGACTGGAAGGAGCTGGTGGGCGAGGGCGAGAGCGTGCTCGAGGACGTGACGTTCACCGCAGACAACCGCATGATACTGCAGTATGCCAAGGACAACTGCAACCAGCTTTACGTTTATGACACCGACGGCAACCGACTCAGCGAGATTGCGCTGCCCACGTTCGGCACCACATCCGTGAGCGGCGCACGCGGACAGAAGGAACTCTTCTACTCGTTCACGTCGTACACCACGCCGGGCGCCATCTACAGCTACGATATGGCTACAGCGAAGAGCACGCTTGTGTCTACGCCGAAACTCGCGTTCCGCACGCAGGACTACGTTACGGAGATGCTTTTCTACACCTCGAAGGACGGCACACGCGCTCCGCTCTTCGTGACGCACAAGAAAGGCATAAAGCTCAACGGCAAGAATCCGCTGCTGCTCTACGGCTACGGCGGCTTCAACGTGACGTACAAACCACACTTCCTTTCGAGCATGATTCCGTTTATGGAGCGCGGCGGCGTATACGTTCACGCCGTGTTGCGCGGCGGTGGCGAGTATGGCGAGGCATGGCACGTGGCTGGCACGAAGCTGCAGAAGCAGAACGTGTTCGACGACTTCATCTCGGCAGCCGAATACCTTATTAATAAAGGCTACACCTCAAAGAACTATCTCGCCATACAGGGCGGAAGCAACGGCGGACTCCTCGTCGGAGCCTGTATGACACAGCGCCCCGACCTCTTCCGCGTCTGTCTGCCCGCAGTAGGCGTTATGGATATGCTGCGCTATCATAAGTTCACCATCGGCTGGAACTGGGCGCCCGACTACGGCACATCTGATGATTCGAAGGAGATGTTCGACTATCTGAAGGCTTACTCGCCGCTTCACACGCTGAAGCCCGGCGTGCATTATCCGGCTACGCTCGTCACCACAGCCGACCACGACGACCGCGTGGTGCCAGCCCATTCGTTCAAGTTCGCGGCACGCTTGCAGGAGTGTCAGGGCGGCACGGCTCCGGTGCTCATCAGCATCGGCGTGAACGCCGGACACGGCGGAGGCAAACCGCTGGCAAAGCGACTCGAAGAGACAGCCGACGCCATCAGCTTCACGCTGTGGAACATGGGCGTGAAGAAATAATCATGGAATAAGGCAAGAGAGAACAGCCCCACGGGGCATAAAGAACAAACAGAGAGAAGAAGCAGAATATGGTACCACAGGAATATCAGAAGTTCTACCTGAAAGACGTGACGTTCGTCAATCTGATGATGCGTCGCATATACAATGTGCTCATCGTGGCAAACCCGTACGACGCATTCATGCTCGAGGACGACGGACGCGTTGAGGAGAAGATATACAACGAGTATGTGGAGCTCGGTCTGCGCTATCCGCCTACGTTCACGCAGGTGAGCACTACGGAGGAGGCGCGCGAGGTGCTGCGCACCATGCACATCGACCTTGTAATCTGCATGCCGGGCAACGCCGACAACGACGCGTTCAGCGTGGCGCGCGACATAAAGGCGGAGTTTCCGCACATGCACTGCATAGTGCTCACGCCTTTCTCGCACGGCATCACGAAACGCATGGAGAACGAAGACCTCTCCATCTTCGACTATGTGTTCTGCTGGCTCGGCAACACCAATCTTATCCTCTCTATCATCAAGCTGATAGAGGACAAGATGAACCTCGAGCACGACATCAATGAGGGCGGCGTGCAGATGATTCTGCTCGTTGAGGACAGCATACGCTTCTACAGTTCGATACTGCCCAACCTCTACAACTACATACTGGCGCAGAGCAAGCGCTTCGCTACTGAGGCGCTCAACCGTCACTCGGCAACGCTGCGTATGCGCGGCAGACCGAAGGTGGTGCTGGCGCGCAACTACGAGGAGGCTATGGCGCTGTACGAACGCTACTCGGACAATGTGCTCGGCGTGATAAGCGATGTGCGCTTCCCCATACACGGCGAGAAGGACAGCGAGGCGGGTTTGAAACTGATGCGCGAGATACGACAGAACGATCCCTATCTGCCGCTCATACTCGAGAGCTCGGAGTCGGAGAACCGCGCCAAGGCTGAGGCTGAAGGATTCCGCTTCGTCGACAAGAACTCTAAGAAGATGTCGCTCGACCTGCGAAAGATTCTGGAGGAGCACTTCGGCTTCGGCGACTTTATCTTCCGCGACCCGAAGACGAAAGCCGAGATAATGCGCATACACTCGCTGAAGGAGCTGCAGGACAATATCTTCAAGATTCCCGACGACTCGATGCTCTACCACATCTCGCGCAACCACATGAGCCGCTGGCTCTCGGCGCGTGCCATCTTCCCCGTGTCGATGTTCCTGAAGACCGTGACGTGGGAGCGACTGAAGGACATCACAGCCCATCGCGAGATTATCTTCGACGCCATAGTGCAGTATCGCCACATGAAGAATATCGGCGTGGTGGCGGTGTTCGACCGCATGAAGTTCGACGCCTACTCCCACTTCGCACGCATCGGCGAAGGCTCGCTCGGCGGAAAGGGCAGAGGCTTGGCGTTCCTCGACAACATCATAAAGATGCACCCCGAGTTCAACTCGCTGGAGGGAGCGAAGGTGCAGATACCGCGCACCGTGGTGCTCTGCACCGACGTGTTCGACCAGTTCATGGAGCAGAACAACCTCTATCAGATTGCACTCAGCGACGCCTCGGACGATGACATACTGCGCCACTTCCTGCGTGCGCAGCTGCCCGACTCGCTCATAGCCGACTTCTTCACGTTCTTCGAAGCCGTGAAGAGTCCGATAGCCATACGCTCGTCGTCACTGCTTGAGGACGCCCACTACCAGCCCTTCGCTGGCATCTACTCTACGTACATGATACCGTACCTCGACGACAAGTACGCCATGCTCGAGATGCTGGCGTGCGCTATCAAGGGCGTCTACGCCTCGGTCTACTATCGCGATTCGAAGGCTTACATGACAGCTACGAGCAACGTAATCGACCAGGAGAAGATGGCAGTGATACTGCAGGAAGTGGTGGGCAAGCAGTACGACGGACGCTACTACCCGAACATATCGGGCGTGCTGCGCTCGCTCAACTACTACCCCATAGGCGACGAGCGTGCAGAGGACGGCATCGCCTCGCTCGCGCTGGGCTTGGGTAAGTATATTGTGGACGGCGGACAGACGCTGCGCGTGTCACCATACCATCCGCACCAGGTGCTGCAGACCTCAGAACTGGAGACGGCGCTGCGCGAGACACAGACGCGCTTCTACGCTCTCGACACGCGCCATGTGGGCAACGACTTCAAGGTGGACGACGGATTCAACATTCTGGACCTGAAGGTGAAGGAGGCAGAGCGCGACAATTCGCTCAACTTCATCGCCTCTACCTACGACCCCTACGACCAGGTGATACGCGATGGACTGTACGATGGCGGCAGAAAGGTGATATCGTTCGCCGGAGTGCTGCAGCAGAATGTGTTTCCGCTGCCCGAACTGCTGCAGATGTCAATGCGCTACGGTGCAGAGGCTATGCGCCGACCCGTGGAGATTGAGTTTGCATGCAATCTCAACTCCGACCGCACCGGTTCGTTCTACCTGCTGCAGATTCGCCCCATTGTCGATCAGAAACAGATGCTCGACGAGGACCTCGCGGCGATACCCGACGCCGACTGCCTGTTGCGCTCGCACAACTCGCTCGGGCATGGCGTGACCGAAGACGTGACCGACATGGTGTACGTGAAGACCGACGACCGATTCTCGGCTGCCGACAACCCGACGATAGCACGCGAAATAGAAAAACTGAACAAGGAATATCTCGACCGCGGCACAAACTACGTGCTTGTAGGTCCGGGCCGCTGGGGTTCGAGCGACTCTTGGTTGGGCATACCTGTGAAGTGGCCGCATATTTCGGCAGCGCGCGTCATCGTTGAGGTAGCGCTGAAGAACTATCGCGTAGACCCGAGTCAGGGCACGCACTTCTTCCAGAATCTCACGTCGTTCGGCGTGGGCTACTTCACCATCGACGAGAACCGCAACGATGGTTGTTTCCACAAGGCGACGCTCGACGCGATGCCGGCTGTGGAGGAGACAGAACACGTGCGTGTGGTGCGCTTCGAGAAAGGACTAAGAATAATGATGGATGGAAAGAAAGGCGAGGGAGTGGTTGTCGCTATATGATAAAGCGGCGATTATGCGTGTTTTCAATTGAAAACTGACAGATGGGCTGGTAGATATCCTGGTAGCTTAATTGAAAAATCGGAAATCTGCCAGCCTTTGTCTTGCTGAAAGCCAATAGGTTATGTTGCTGCTGGTAGATATGGTGGATTTTTTCGCAAACTAAATTTTGTTTGTGATTGTTCTTACATAGAATACGCAGATGCCAATAGGGGGCGCAGCAGTCTCGTTCATAGGGGGTGCACTTGAGACAAGTGCACCCCCTAAGGATACTCTCCTGTGGATGTTTGTTGCAATTTACTTAACAGCGATGCACTCCACCTCGACCAGAGCGTTCTTCGGCAGAGTCTTCACTGCAACTGCAGAGCGAGCCGGGAACGGCTGAGAGAAGAACTCGGCGTAAACCTCGTTCATGGCAGCGAAGTCGGCCATATCGCTGAGGAACACCGTTGTCTTAACCACGTGCTGCAGGTCGGTGCCTGCTTCCTCGAGGATGTGCTTTGCGTTAGTGAGCGACTGGCGTGTCTGTTCCTTTACGCCGCCCTCTGCGAATGCGCCTGTTGCAGGGTCGATAGGCAACTGACCCGATGCGAATACCATGCCGTTAGCCTCTACTGCCTGTGAATACGGACCGATAGCTGCCGGCGCTTTCTCTGTGTTAATCTGTTTGTTCATAGTCTTTTGGGTTTAAAATGTTATTGTTAGTTTTATTTTGATTTTAGAGGGGTGGGGTGTAGTAGAGGTGCACCCCCTGCAAGTACATCCCCTGCAAGTGTCACCTACTTCTTCCTGCTGCAAAAGTACAGTAAAAAACGGAGAAAACGAAACTTTTGTGCTTGTTAAATAATTCTAAATATTCGCCGATGCTTGCTGTATGTCTCTTTTATATAATAAAAAATGTGTAATTTTGCAGACCGATTATTCGGGGATACACTTAGAGTCCCCTGCATGAGGGTGTTAATAGCGCTTGCCGAAAAGGCCAGGCGGCGTGGTTAGTGAATCGCTCGTGCAAGAAAAAATGAATGTTTTTTAGTAGTAATATTTTTAATTAAAAAAATGAACACTTTAAGTTACAAGACTATTTCCGTAAACAAGGAAACAGCTAAGAAGGAGTGGGTGGTTATCGATGCCACAGACCAGGTTGTAGGTCGTCTCTGCTCTAAGGTAGCAAAGCTCATCCGCGGAAAGTACAAGCCAACTTTCACTCCGCACGTAGACTGCGGTGACAACGTTATCATCATCAACGCTGCTAAGGCAGTTTTCACAGGTAAAAAGGAAACTGACAAGGTCTACACACGTTATACTGGCTATCCTGGTGGACAGCGCTTCAACACTCCGGCAGAGCTCCGCAAGCGTCCGGACGGTATGGACAAGATTATCCGTCACGCTGTGAAGGGTATGCTCCCGAAGGGTCCGCTCGGTCGTCGTCTTCTCGACAACCTCTATATCTATGACGGTACAGAGCACAAGCATGAGGCACAGCAGCCGAAGGCTATCGATATTAACCAGTATAAATAAAGCATAAGACATGGAAATGATTAATGCAATTGGTCGCCGTAAGAGTGCCGTAGCTCGTGTATATCTCACAGAGGGCACAGGTAAGATCACTATCAATAAGGAAGAACTCACAAAGTATTTCCCGTCAGCAATTCTGCAGTACGTTGTTAAGCAGCCGCTGCTCCTGCTCGGTGTGGAAGAGAAATATGACATCAAGGTAAACCTCGACGGTGGCGGCTTCACAGGTCAGAGCCAGGCTCTCCGCCTCGCTATCGCTCGCGCACTCGTTAAGGTTAACGCTGAGGACAAGAAGACTCTCAAGGTACAGGGCTTCCTCACACGCGACGCTCGTGAGGTTGAGCGTAAGAAGCCGGGTCAGCCGAAGGCACGCCGTCGCTTCCAGTTCAGCAAGCGTTAATATTAAAACTGTCTTGGTGTCTTTCTATGCTGCTGCCTGAAGCAGTGGCTTAGAATGCTCCGGACAACGTTTAGCATCCAAACTCGCGAGACCGATATATACTCGTTACTCGTGGGCTGGTTCAATTCAACTCAAAGGAAAGTAAACAATTTTAACAAACAAAGAAAATGTCAAGAACTAATTTTGACCAGTTGTTAGAGGCAGGCTGTCACTTTGGCCACCTCCGTCGTAAGTGGAATCCGGCAATGGCTCCGTACATCTTCATGGAGCGCAATGGTATTCATATCATCGATCTGCACAAGACTGTAGCTAAGGTTGACGAGGCTGCTGAGGCTCTCAAGCAGATTGCAAAGTCAGGCAAGAAGATCCTGTTCGTCGCTACTAAAAAACAAGCTAAGGACGTAGTTGCTGAGAAGGCAGCGAGCGTAAACATGCCTTACGTTATCGAGCGTTGGCCGGGCGGTATGCTCACCAACTTCCCGACAATCCGCAAGGCTGTTAAGAAAATGGCGAACATCGACAAGCTCATGAACGACGGTACATTCTCTAAGCTCTCTAAGCGTGAGCTTCTGCAGGTGACACGTCAGCGCGCTAAGCTGGAGAAGAACCTCGGTTCTATCGCTGACTTGACACGCCTTCCGAGCGCTTTGTTCGTTGTCGACGTGATGAAGGAGAATATCGCAGTGCGCGAGGCTAACCGCCTTGGTATCCCTGTGTTCGCTATGGTCGACACCAACTCTGACCCGCGCAACATCGACTACATCATCCCGGCTAACGACGACGCTAAGGATTCTATCGACGTAGTTCTCTCTGCTTGCTGCGGTGCTATCGCAGAAGGTCTTGAGGAGCGCAAGGTAGAGAAGGCTGACGAGAAGGCAGCTGCTGAGCAGAAGGAGGGCAAGGCTCCCCGCAAGGCTCGCAAGGAAGAGGCTGAGGCTGCTGAGTAAGCAACTTTAATACATATAAATCGGAAATTCTTTAATTCGTAAATCAAGATTTTGGAATGGAGAATTTCCGATTTTTAGGTTAAAACGCAATCAACATTTAATTAATCGATAACTAATAATTTAAGAAAAATGGCTGTTTCAATTGAAGACATCAAGAAACTTCGCGCTATGACAGGTGCTGGTCTTGCAGACGTAAAGAAGGCCCTGACAGAGGCAGAAGGTGATTTCGATAAGGCAAAAGAGTTGCTCCGTGAGCGCGGACTCGCTATCGCTGCAAAGCGTTCTGACCGCGAGACATCTAACGGCTGCGTACTCGTTAAGAAGGTAGGCAATTTCGCTGCTATCATCGCTCTCAAGTGCGAGACCGACTTCGTAGCTAACGGTGCTGACTTCATCAAGCTCACATCTGATATTCTCGACGCTGCTATCGCTGCTAAGGCTCAGACTCTCGACGAGGTTAAGGCTTTGGCTCTCGGCGAGTCTGACGTTCAGGCTGCTGTTACAGCACGCTCTGGTATCACTGGTGAGAAGATGGAGCTCGACGGCTACTGCGTACTCGAGGGTGAGAACGTAGAGGTTTACGACCACATGAACAAGCACACTCTCTGCACAATGGTGCAGCTCAACAAGGAGAACGCTGAGGTTGGTCACAAGATCGCTATGCAGGTAGCTGCTATGAAGCCGCTCGCACTCGACGAAAGCTCAATCTCTGAGGACGTGAAGAACGAGGAGTTCAAGGTAGCTGTTGAGAAGACTAAGGAAGAGCTCGTAGAGAAGGCAGTGAACGCTGCTCTCCACAAGGCTGGTCTCAACCCGAACCACTTCGACTCTGAGGACCACATCGAGTCTAACCAGGGCAAGGGCTGGATCACAGCTGAGGACGTAGCTAAGTTCCGCGAGATCAAGGAGACTGTAGGCGCTGAGGCTACAGCTAAGCTCAACCCGACAATGATCGAGAACATCGCTAAGGGTCGCGTTGCAAAGTTCCTCAAGGAGGTTTGCCTCGTTAACCAGGAGTTCCAGTTCGGCGACGAAGCTAAGCAGAACGTTGCTGGCTATCTCAAGTCTCAGGACAAGGATCTGAAGATCGTTGCTTATAAGCGCTTCACTCTTGCTGCTGAGTAATTAGAGAAATCAATTACGCATAATTAATATTGGAGCCGTAGAGGGTGAATAGCCTTCTGCGGCTTTTTTAATTTTCATAGCTTATGAAGATATTTGCTGTAGGTATGAACTACCTCGAACACAATAAAGAGCTGCATGGTGCGTTATATAAACCAGAGGAGCCCGTCATCTTTACAAAAGCCGACTCGGCGTTGCTGAAGGACCACAAGCCCTTCTTCATACCCGATCACCTCGGACGCATCGACTATGAGACTGAGCTTGTTGTGCGCATCTCGCGCCTTGGCAAGACCATCTCCGAGCGTTTCGCCCCGCGCTATTACGACGCCGTGACGGTGGGCATCGACTTCACCGCTCGCGAGTTGCAGAAGAAACTGCGCGCTGAGGGCAAGCCGTGGGAGCTGTGTAAAGGCTTTGACGGTTCGGCTGCGATAGGCGAGTGGGTTTCGTTGGAGAAGTTCCGCGACGTGCAAGCCATTCATTTCCACCTCGACATCAACGGCAAGACCGTGCAGGAGGGATGCACCAGCGACATGCTCTATCGTGTAGACGAGCTTATCGAATACATCTCGCAGTTCTTCACGCTGAAGACCGGCGACATTCTGTTCACAGGCACGCCTGCAGGCGTCGGACCGGTGAACATCGACGACAAGCTGGAGGGCTACCTCGAAGACCGCAAAGTGCTTGAGTTCAGCTGCAAGTAGAACTGCAGGGGAAGTTCTCCCACAGAATACACAGATTTCACGGAAGGGACTGCTAAGATATTCTCCCACAGATGTCACAGATGTACACAGATATATGAGGGTATGGCATCCCTGCCATGCCCACGCAGCCATCCAAACTTCTGTGAGTTCTGTGAATTCCGTGGGTGTACTTACCCAAACTTCTGTGTTCATCCTTGAAATCCGTGGGAGTATAAACGTTCTTGTAGGACACACGGCACTATCCGTTGGATAACGCGGTTCCTAACACTTGTGGAAACAAATAAAGAAAAGACATGAAATTACGCCAAACCATATTGATGCTGCTGACAGTCTGCGCGGCGATACCCGCAAGCGCCCAGCAGTTCTTCCACCTCACAGCCGACGAGCTGCGTGTCGACACCCTGTCTGCACCGCAGTTCACACACGTCATGCCTCTGCCCGAAGCGTGGCGCGACTCCGTATACACTGTACGCATCGTATATCCGGAGTATGCAGACATGGCTGCGGCAGACGTGGCGAACTACAAGCGCCTCGTGGCTGAACAGCCCGACGCAGAGCCGAAGGTGGAGACACACGTCACGTTCGACCGCAAGCGGGCGTCGCTCCTCGCAGCCGTCAACCCCATTGTGTTCCGCGACGGACGCTACAAGCAGCTCGTTAGTTTCATGTTGCGCCGCGAGTCACGAGCCAAATTCGACGCACGCCGCGATGCTGCAGCGTACGGCGAGCGTGCAGACGCCAAGGTGAACGTGTGGGACACGCTGCCTGCAGCGAAGCGCTATGCCGAGCACAGCGTGCTGCGCGAAGGACGATGGGCGAAGATACGTGTGGCAGAGTCGGGCATATACCAGCTCACATCCGCTCTCGTGCGTCAGGCAGGCTTCACGGATATAAACAAGGTGAAGCTGTACGGCTATGGCGGCAATCTCATCAACGAGACACTCGACCCCAAGGACCTCGTCGAGCACGACGACCTTAAGGAAGTTGCCACCTGCGACGTAGATGGCAAGCGACTCTTCTACGCCCGCGGACCCGTGTCGTGGGAGACCGAGACCGCCGACCGCCGCACGCGCAACTACTACTCCAACTACGGATACTATTTCCTCACCGAGGACACCTCTTCGGAGCCGGCGAAGGTAGACTACGACACGTTCGTCGCCTCGTTCTACCCGTCGCCCGACTTCTATCACGACATACACGAGCAGGACGCCTTTTCGTGGTACAAGGGCGGACGCAACTTCTTCGGTGCGCAGCAGGTGTCGCAAGGCTCGTACATGACGGTAGACATCCCCGAGAACTCGAACGCAACGAAGGGCAACCTATACGTTGTGGTTACATCGAGCAACTACTGCAAGGTGCAGGTGGAGTATAACGACTCCGTCGTGGGCACGTTGCAGACTTCCAACTCCGACAGCCAGTTCATCTACGGATGCGAGAGCCGCGGAACCTACCGTGTGCCTGCCGTTAAAGGCACGGCTAAGGTGAAGCTCTCGGTGCTCAGCGGTTCGAACCCGATGCGCCTCGACATGGTGTCTATGGCATGGGACAAGCCGCGCCCGCTGCCCGACCTTAAAGCCGCAAGTTTCCCGACTCCGACCTACGTTTACAACATAATGAACCAGGACCACCATGCCGACCCGCAAGCCGACCTGGTGATAATAATACCCACTTCGCAGAAACTGCTGAAGCAGGCGCAGCGTCTGAAGGCGTTCCACGAGCAGCACGACTCGCTGAAGGTGAATCTCGTGCCAGCCGACGAACTCTTCAACGAGTTCTCGAGCGGCACACCCGACGCTTCGGCTTATCGCCGCTACATGAAGATGCTCTACGACCGCTCCACTGGCGAGGACGACCGCCCGAAATACCTCCTGCTCTTCGGCGATTGTCTCTGGGACAACCGTATGATTACGTCGTACAACACGGGTAAGAACCCCGACGACTACCTCCTGGCGTTCGAGAGTGAGAACTCTTACGACCGCCGCGTCTGCTACATCGACGACAGCTTCCACGCCATGCTCGACGACGGCGAGGGTCTCCGACCGATGTACGTAGACAAGCTCGACATCGGTGTGGGACGATTCCCCGTTTTGAGCGACGCCGAAGCGAAGATAATGGTAGACAAAACCATCAATTATGCCGAGAACGGCAACGGCGGAGCATGGCAGAACACTATAATGTTCATGGGCGACGACGGCGACAATAATATTCACATGACCGACGCCAACCTCGTTGCCGAAAAGGTTTCGGCGGCTCATCCGCAGTATGTGGTGAAGAAGGTGATGTGGGATGCCTATCAGATGCAGTCGGGCGCCACGGGCAACACCTATCCCGAGGTGACGAACGTGATAAAGAAACAGCAGCAACAGGGCGCACTCATCATGGATTACGCCGGACACGGCTCCGAGATACTCATCTCGCACGAGAAAGTGCTCGGCATAAGCGACTTCGCCGCGTTCTCCAATAAGAACATGCCGCTGTGGGTGACGGCTTCGTGCGACATCATGCCGTTCGACAACGGCGAGGAGACCATCGGCGAGACCGCATTGCTCAACGACAAGGGCGGAACGATGGCGTTCTACGGCACGTCGCGCACCGTTTATGCGTCGCACAACACCACGCTCAACTCGGCGTTTATGAAGCATGTGCTCACCTACGAGGCCGACGGCAAGCCGATAGCGCTGGGCGAGGCTGTGCGCCGCGCCAAGAACGACATGAGCGGACAGACCGTAGCCGAGAACTCGCTGCATTATTCGCTGCTCGGCGACCCGGCGTTGCGTCTGCATCTGCCCACGGCGCAGATAGTTATCGACTCTATCAACGGCGTCGACATCACCAAGGCGGGTGCTACGGTGGCTATGAAAGCCGGTTCGCTCGCCACGGTGAAGGGACATATTGCCGACAATGCCGACTTCAACGGCACCGTTTCGCTCACTGTGCGCGATAATCTCGAAACCATCACCTGCCGTCTCAACCAACCCAAGGAGGCTGAGAATCCATTCGAATATACCGACCGCACGAAGACTATCTTCTCGGGTGACGACCGCATCAGCGGCGGACGCTTCTCCGTCTCGTTCGCCGTGCCGAAGGACATCAACTACTCCGACCAGTCGGGACTCATCAACGCCTTCGCCATCAACGACGACCATACGCTTACGGCGCACGGATATACCGACAAGTTCATCGTCGGTGGCAGCGACATTGCGCAGAACGACTCCGTAGGTCCGTCGATCTACTGCTACCTCAACTCGCCCTCTTTCAGCAACGGCGACCGCGTGAACTCAACGCCTTACTTCGTGGCTGAGGTGAAGGACAAGGACGGCATCAACGCCTCGGGAGCAGGCATCGGACACGACATGCAGCTCATCATCGACGGCAAGATGGAGATGACATACTCGCTCAACGAGAACTTCCAGTACGACTTCGGTTCGTACACATCCGGCTCCACATATTATAATATACCGCAGCTGGAGGAAGGACCGCACAAACTGCAGTTCCGTGCGTGGGACATTCTGAACAACTACTCTACAGCCGAACTCACGTTCAACGTCGTTACGGGTCAGAAGCCGTCGTTCTCTATCGGCTGCACCAACAACCCGGCGCGCGAGTCGACGACGTTCATCATCAGTCACGACCGCTCCGGTGCGGAGCTTGGCGTGATAATCGACGTGTTCGACGTGAGCGGACGCCTGCTTTGGCGCCACGAGGAGAGCGGCGTGAGCGACACTGGCACCTACACCGTGCCCTGGGATCTGACCATCGCCGGCGGTTCGCGCCTGCAGACCGGCGTTTATCTCTACCGCGTCCACCTCACTTCTGAAGGCGCAACGCGCATATCAAAGGCTAAGAAACTTATAGTTGTAGGCAATAATTAAGCCGCTCGGGCGTTTATAATAACGGGTGCGTCGGTTGTTACGCACATCTGCGCCGTCCGGCACGCGCATCTGCGCCGTCCGGCACATGCCGACTGTGCACACCCGAAATATAATAATGGAAAAGAAGATGAAACTAAAACAGAAGTTGGCGGCACTACTCTTTGCCGCACTCATTACGCTGCCTGCAGCCGCTCAGGAGAAGCAGGATATGTTCCGACCGGAGACCTCGTCGGTGACATCGCAGTCGATAGCGCCCGACGCACGCGCTGGTGGTATGGGCGACATCGGTGCGGCTACCGACCCGGACGTTGTGTCGCAGTATTGGAACCCTGCTAAGTATCCGTTCACCATCTCGCGCGCCGGCGTGTCGCTCAACTACACCCCGTGGTTGCGCCGCCTCGTGAGCGATATGGACCTCGCCTATCTCTCGGGCTACTACCGCATCGGCGACTACTCTGCCGTGTCGGCTTCGCTGCGCTATTTCTCGCTCGGCGAGGTGTACACCAATACCGGCGAGACTAACGACAACTCGATGACCATCAACCCGTACGAGATGTCGGCAGACGTGGCTTACTCAATCATGCTCAGCGAGACGTTCTCTATCGCTGCCGCCGTGCGCTGGATCTACTCCGACCTTACGTACGACTATACGTCCGACACCTCACCAGGCTCGGCGTTCGCCGTAGACCTCGCTGCCTACTATCAGAACTATGTTAACATCGGACAGCGCGAGTGTCAGCTCGGCTTGGGTCTTAACATGTCGAACATTGGTTCGAAGATCAACTTCGGTGGCACCGACGAGTCGGAGTTCATCCCCGCCAACCTGCGTCTCGGTGCGTCGCTGATGATACCGCTCGACGAGTACAACCGCATCACCATCGCCGCCGACGCCAACAAGCCGCTCGTGCCCACCATGCCCGTGAAGAACGAGGGTGAGACAAACGAGCAGTTTGAGCAGCGCAAGCGCAAGGACTACTACGACCTCTCTTCAATCAGCGGCGTATTCAAGAGTTTCGGCGACGCGCCCGGCGGATTCAAGGAGGAGATGCAGGAGGTGCGCTGGAGCGTAGGTGCCGAGTACGTGTACAACGACAAGTTCACGGTGCGCGCCGGCTACCACCACGAGTCGGAGAACAAGGGTAACCGCAAGTACTTTACCGTCGGTGCGGGCTTCCGCATGAGCGTCTTCTCGCTCGATGCCGGCTACGTCATCGCCACCGCAAAGTCTAACCCGCTCGATCAGACGCTGCGCTTCTCGCTGTCGTTCGATATGGACGGAATAAAGGATCTCTTCAAGCGTCGTTGACGCTTGAAGAATTTTGAGTTTTGAGTTTTGAATTTTGAATTATCGGCTGCGCCGATTTTGAATTATTCAATTTTGAATTCATAACTCATAATTCACAATGCGCGAAGCGCACAATTCAAAATTCAAAACTCACAATTCAAAATTGCCATCGGCAATAATTCAAAACTCAAAATTCAAAACTCAAAACTCATGAAAATCCGAACCGGATTAGGATATGATGTCCACAGACTGGTGGAGGGTCGCGAGCTGTGGCTCGGCGGCATCCGCCTCGACTACGAACTCGGCTTGCTCGGACACAGCGACGCCGACGTACTCATCCACGCCATCTGCGACGCCCTGCTCGGCGCCGCCAACATGCGCGACATAGGCTACCACTTCCCCGACACGGCTGCCGAGACGCTCAACGTAGACAGCAAGATTCTGCTGCGCAAGACCGTCGACCTCATCGCCACCAAGGGCTACCGCATCGGCAACGTAGACGCCACGGTGTGTGCAGAGCGCCCGAAGCTCAACCCCCACATACCCGAGATGCAGCGCTGCCTCGCCGACGTGATGCAGACCGACATCGACAACGTGTCTATCAAGGCGACGACTACGGAGAAGCTCGGCTTCACCGGTCGCATGGAAGGCATCTCTGCCTACGCCACCGTGCTCATCGAGAAAGACTAACTCTCAGGGGGTGCAGCTGTCTCAGCTGCACCAACCAAGCAAGCTGTTTTCTTCCCACAGATTTCACAGAATTCACAGAACCTTCTTGCTGTGATATTCTCCCACAGATTTCACTGATCTGCACAGAACTTTCTTACTGTGATTTTCTCCCACAGATTTCACTGATATTCACAGAACCTTCTTACTGTGATTTCTTCCCACAGAATCCACAGAACTCACAGAACTTTCTTGCTGTGATATTCTCCCACAGATTTCACAGAATTCACAGAACCTTCTTGCTGTGATTTCTTCCCACAGAATCCACAGAACTCACAGAACTTTCTTGCTGTGATA
>ENA-ORSA01000197-ORSA01000197.1-human-gut-metagenome-genome-assembly--contig:-NODE-197-length-74353-cov-5.026784_pt1 | contig 74353 bp, 77 predicted proteins | sample MGYA00242179_ERZ509142 | MGnify/ENA primary metagenome ERZ509142 (study PRJEB26280, sample SAMEA2338659) | human gut metagenome | biome: human gut; feature: human-associated habitat; material: faeces... | reverse complement strand
GCTGTTCTTTCCCCAAGAGTTAAATTCATATCTTCATCAAGCGGGATTTAATGTTGTCCATAAATTCGGTGATTTTACAGAGTGTGAGTTTAATGACAATTCGGAAAAACAAATATATATACTGGAACTCAAGAAATAGTGATGAGCAATAGAATCTTCTTCATAGATCCATTATTCTAAAATAACCTGTACCGTTATGTTTCGTCGTAAATATCAGAAGAATATAGTATCTTTGCATTTAATGATGGAGGATTTATATGAAAAAAATAGTCTCATTTTTATTGATTCTGCTTGCGTTTGATATATCATCAAATGCACAGAATGTAGATTTGTCTTCAGTTGATGAATTTCTTAATATAACTGCTCTTCTCAAAAATGGAGAGGAAGTCAATATGGAACAATGGAATCAGCTTGATAGGTCTGCAGCATATTCTATATTTTCCAATTCCAAAGACAATACTATTCCCAATATAGTGAAGGCTGTTATGCTGGATGTTTTTGGATGTTCTGGCAGCAAGGGACAAACCCAAAATGGTAGCTTGCTTGAGACATCCATTAGAGCAAACTATGAAGACATCAAGAAAAATTACTCCGAAATAAGGAAATTCCGTGATAATTATGATTTCGAATCCTTGATTTCAAATGCAAAATACAGATTACAAACTTTTTTAGGATGTGAACAGTTGGATGCATCTGTAAAATGGAAGCCTGTGTATTTTTTCTTCTTGAGCCAAGACGGAAAAGAGTTGGATAATGCTATCGTCCTTGATTTTAATTTGATTTATAGAATGACTGAAGAGGAAAGAATCAATTTTCTTGCTCATGAGTTCTTCCATGTATACAGGGCACATTTTGAGCATCACGATTTCAATTATGCAAATGACATCAACTTTGCGATTGATATGATAGCGAATGAGGGGATAGCTGACCAAATCGACAAATATATGGGCTATGACCAGTATTTTTCGAATTTCAGTAAATCTAAAGAACTTGCCAGCGAATTCAAGCGGTTATACAATAATGCTCCAAAAGATATTGAATATTTACAGACAACAATCGCTCAATATGCAGCAAATCAGATAGACAAGGATACATGCATTGACAGACTCATTGGCATTTACAAATACAACGGTCATGCCCTTGGCTTTTACATGTCCAATCAAATCATCAAAGCCGGATTAAGAGATGAAATGATAAAAGAATTTCATAATCCCTATGAATTCTTCAGATTATACAGCTTGGCTCTACCTAAGGATGAAAAGGCTTCATTAAACGATGATTTTCTCCTTTTCTTAAAAGCAGAAACAGAGCAATATTATTAATTGCAAAATTCAGCAAGATACGTTCACTAACTGGACCCTAATTTTCTACTGAGCCGAATATCTTTATTGTTTTTTGTCTGAAATAGCAAAAGGGCTGGCATCACACCAGCCCCAAATCCTTTTCATTCATCGTCGCATTCCACCGCTATATTCGGCCTCCTGCTGTTCCTCCCTGTATTCTTCCAGGTCGTTCAGTTGCTCATTCACGCCCTGGAGATTGGCATCCAGTGTCATGTTGTGGTCATAAGGGTAATGATACTTCACGGTCATGCCCGCGTTGGTCATCGTCCCCACATCCAGTGAGTCCTTGTCCCTGTTGTAATTGACATGCAGCACGTCACCGTTCGGCATTTCGAAGACCGGCATCTTGTGCCGCGTCATTTCCGCAAACTGTTCTGCAGCCATTTCCCTCGCCAATGCCTTCACATCCTCGCTGGCCCTGTCAATTCCATATCTTCGGATATGGTCTCGAACTTCCTGTTCGGTGTATTTCAGCATCACGTCATAAGTTCCTCCTACACTACCGTTATATACGACAGCGAAATGCTGGTCTTCAATCAGCAGGTCATCGCCACGGTTCTGCAAAGGAGAGGCATAGGTGTACTGTTCATCCATTCCGTTCCCGTCGTAATACTCTTTCGCAAGAGTGAGCAGCCCGTTGTAGTCCCCCTTGTCTTTCAGTGCGTCAAGCCGGTTGGTATCATCCGCCATTTGCAGATAGGCTACAGAAGCATAATATACCTTTTCCTTCGGGGTTTCCGTCCGTTCCTGATTTTCGGTCTTTTCCCTTTCTATATCCCTGGCTATCTGGTCTATTTTCTGCGTGATCATGGATGATGCCTTCTTCACGTCCATAAGTACGGTCTTAATGTACTGGGGTGACTCCTTCAGGTTATCCAGCCACGATTTCAGATACGGACAACTGTCCTCTTTTATATGTTTGGCCATTCCGTAGCGTTGGGAGATCAATGCACCGCACAATTCGGCCACAAGTTCTTCATCGCTATACTCCTTTGAACCGAAAGAGGTCGGTTGGAAACGGTTTAGCACACCTTCCGCACCAGTTGAATGTCCCATCTCATGGAACAGTGTTCCGTAGAATGCTTCCCCGTCCTTGAACTGCACCTTCTCCGGTACGGTGATTTCATTCTTGCTAATCGAATAAAAGGCATCATCCTGATGTTTCACGTTGATGGGACATATCCATAGATTGTCGCGTATCATCCTCTCCACCGGTTCGAAGCTGAACATTTCACCTTCATGGACGAATGGACGGCCGTTTTCCTTTTCCAGCTTCTCCCACAGTTCAGGGCGAGCCTCTTTCAGATTCGTCTGGGCGACGTTGAACACGCGGAATACCTGCATCTTGGGATACACGTTATACTCTTTCTTTTCGTCCTCGGACAAGTTTTTGTAATCGTCATACTTGATCTTCTCCTTAGTCTCCTTGTGGATGCAGGTAAATGTGGTCAGCATGACGGGAAACGATTTCTCGCCTTTCAGTACCGATACCCTCGGCAGTTCCTCGCCGTTCTTGCCCGGTTTGTTCAGTCTCTGCACGCAATCAAATGTGCAGAATCTCGGAATAGTGTATCCTTCCTTTTCGCAGTGCAGCATGAGCATCAAAGCGTTCATACCATTGTATTCGCGTCCGGACAGATTGCGTGGCCACTGAAGGCTGCCCTCGGTGAACCAGGGCTTCTTCCAGTCCTTGCTGATAGTCTCCAGCTTTTCAATCATCATTTCCGCAAAGAGGTCGAGAGCCTTGTCTTCGCTGTTCGGCCCGTCAGTATTTTGTCTTCTGTAGCCTGCCATAACCGTTACTGATTGGAGTTAGACGAATCTGCGACACATTGTGTAAGTTCCTCTACACGGCAGGATACATTCGGCTTACCATTATGGACAGTCAGGCCCATCTCACCCTTGGCATCGATCTTCACACCAGGCTGAAGCCATTCTTCACGCTGCCTGTTGAAGCAGAAGAAACGTACCCATTGGTACTCAAAGCCGTCAGCGACTTTCTCCGTACTGAATGCCGAGAACATCGTGTAGGACTGGTCTTTCTTGTCTTTCTTTTCCTCGATATTCTTTCCGACCTTCCCACAGAAAACCATCTCTCCTTTGAGAGTATTAGCCGCATCGGCAGCCACATCGCGGATCTCGTTTGCGAAAAGATTGAAATAGGTCCTGTCGCCCCTGTGCTTCAGGTACATCGTACCGTCAATCTCGACACGGGAGCCTTTCCTGTAGCAGGAGGCTTCCTCCTGACCACCATCTTTACTCACATCGATCTCGACAGGCTTTTCCTGACCGTCAGTTGCAGGAACCATTATCTGGAGAGGAAACGTAAAAAACGGTTTTCCCTCCTTGTTTGTGCGTGTAGTAGCATCACGGTTGATAATACCGCATACAGTAACATTACATTTAATCATAACTCGTTTTGTTTTTAGAATGGTACATATCATCCGGCAAATGCTGGTTATATTGATGTTGAAGATCAGAGAGCATTTTAATCGGGCGCACGAATCATTGCCCAGACAAGCCATCCGGCAACGAGCAGCTGCACTCCCACGATAATGAATGTTGCCGTCAAGCCAAACAGCTTGTAACAGGACAGGACATACAAAGCCAGGTAGGATAATCCCGCCAGATACTTGCATAGCTGTATCATCACGCATTTTATCATATCGCCATGCTTCATCTTTTCAGATTTTCCGTTTGTCCTCGTTGCTCGGACATGCCCTGTTCGAAATTCTGTGAAGCCATTTCCGAAAGGATGGCAGTATTCAGCAATCCCGTCACGCGCATCCGCTTGGCTTCATCCGTAAGGGTACTGTTGTTCAGCACGGCTGACAGCCGGCTCAATTCTGCGGAACTCAGCTCGCGCGATATATGCTGTTCTCCGTTATCCGCCTGAAGGACGGCTTTCCCGTTCTCTTTCATGGTCAGACTACAGCTTTTCATGTCAGGCAGCAGTGGTTTCAAGTCGATCTTTCCGCTATCCATGGCCCCCGAAACGGCGGCTTTCTGCTCTTCCTCGTTCTTGCTGTCAATCTGAACGGCCAGCACCATCAGTGAAGTGAAAGCTGTTATGGCCATCTCCATGACAGGGTCATTGCATCCGGACATGCCGACGCCACTGTCCTCCGAGGACAGCAGCTTTTTCATCCAGCCTTCGGTAGAAAGAGGTTTTTCGATTTTGGGTTCTTCCGTACTACGGTACTTCGCGAGCAGGTCATTGCCGTTGTACAGCACCTGCTGCTTGATATTGCCTTTCTGCGCAATCTCGGCCAGATATGCAGCCGGGTCGATGTCACGGCGCGTCCCGTCCGAATGGATGTTCACCACCCCGAAATGCAGGTGCTCTCCCGTGGTCCGTGTTCCCGTGTTGCCCGAGGTTCCAAGGCGTTGGCCTGCCTTGACATTGTCTCCTGCCTTGACTGCGATATCGCCAAGGTGCATATAGGTACACTGCACCTTGCTTCCATCCGGGCGGCTGTATTCGACGGTTACACTCTTACCCCCGGCAGAGTTGGCATTGCCGCTTACCGAAACGACCTTTCCGCCGTTCTCCGTGGCCAGCACCGCATCGCCTTTGCATCGTATGTCAAGACCCTTGTGCATCTGCTGCTTTTCTTTGTCCATCGGGTCCTGACGCATTCCGAAGGCAGAAGTGACAAAAAGGAACTCCTTGCGTTCTACCGGGAACGCATAGGCTTCAGCTTCTGCCTTTTCTTTCTCTTGGAGAGGATTGCTTTCCAGACCGAACTGCTTGCCCTGCGCGGCCATTTCCTGCATGACCTGACGGTCGTATTTGTCCAGGCCGTTCTGTTCGATGATCTTCTGCAGAGTCCCGGCATAGTTGCCTCCGGTCGCGTAACCGGCTTTGGCTATACCTTCCGTCCATCCCTTGTAGTCATCGGGACGGAGATTGAAACAGTCCGCGTAGCGGCTGTTCTCCTTAAGGAACCTCGAATGATGTTCATAGGAGTCGCCTACGTTATCATAGCTGCAGAATTTCTCGTTCGGCTTGTCATCCGAATACAGGCTGTACCGGCCACCTTCCGCAATCCATGACTGTGTGGCTTTGATGCCGAAATGATTGTTTTCCTTGCGGGCCAGTTCACTCTGTCCGTTGGAACTCTCAAGGATTCCTTGTGCAAGTGTTACCGAAGCGGGGATACCATACCGGCGCATCTGCTCCATGGCATACTCCGCATACTTCTCCGCATATTCTTTATTTTTTCCTGCCATATCATTACCTCCTCATGCTTGAACGCTGTTCATTTTCCTCCGTTTCAATCCTGCGTTCGGACTGTTTCTCCTGTTCCGTATCAAAGAGAGTCCGTGTCTGGCCGTTTTCAGTTGTTCCTTCTGTCATGCCTGTTGTTTTGTTCCGGGCATCCGCAAGTCCTTCTGCATCCCGTATCACCACTCTTGCACCGCTTCTCACAAGTTTCGGAAGGAAAGTATCAAGTTGGCTGACAGGGAATGTTACAGAAGCCGTAAAGCCTTTTTTCATGTCAGCCTCATGCTTATCCATTTTCAAGGCAAGCGTTTCCGTTACCTTGACGGCATCTTCGTTATAAGCCGTATAGTTGTCACCGGTTCTTACAAGCTGGATAGCGTCCGGATGTTTGGCCTTTATTTTGTCCCAAGCCTCTCTCTGTGGACTGACGGATTCACCGGTACGCTCTTCTTCATTCTGTCGGCCGAGAGTTTCTCCCTGCCGAATTGCGGTTTCCTTTTCCTGCTTTTCCCCGGCATGTTCCTCTTGCGACTGTCCCTTTTGCAGAATATCGGCGAACAGCGTGGCAGCCAGGTGCCGCTTGTAGCTGTCACGGTCTTCCGCCACCCACATGCGCTGCCACTGTTGCGGTGATACACTGCGCGGCTGTAGTTTCTGCCCGTCAATCGTTACTGCACACAGTACACCGTCCTGCTTGGTTTTGAATACGGACACACGCTGTATCCGGTTCAGGTCCACGTCCAGTGTCCCGCTGTTGAACAGATCGACTTTCAGGTCGGGCTTGATTTCAGCAAGCGCATAATATTTATGAGCCAGTTCCATGCGGACCTTGTCTATGTTATCCATGGACTGCTTGAGTGTGGAAAAGAAGCGGTTTATGTCTTCCTTGTCGGGATATATGCTATAGCCACTCTGATGCTCCGGTTTTATATAGAGAGCCCAGCGGTTCTTGTCGTCCTGAATCATCTGGATCTTGTCAAATCCTATTTCGTTGGCCCGTTTTACGGCAGGGCTCACGTTCAGGGTCGAAAGCACTTCCAGGGCCCAGTTGTTCAACCGTGCGAGAGAGACCTGTTTCTCGGCAAAATACCTGTCATCAGGTCTGTAGCCCAAGGCTCCGTCCGGATTGAAGAAACGCACAGTCTCGATACCTTCCCGACGTAATGCCCGTCCGATACGGGCTTTGTTCATGCCGGAAATCTCGTTGTCCACTTCCGGTGATGCCCCGGCGGGAAGGATCACATCTGCCGACTTTGATACGGGGTCTATGACAAGAACAATGGTTTTCTCGTCCTTGTCCGGATGTTTCCGTATCTCGTCGGCCACGAAATAATGCTTGGGCAGCTGCTCCCGCATGTCCGATGTCTGTTTTCTGTTCCGCAAGGTGGCATATTCGATTTTTTCTCCACGTTCCGCTTTACGGATAACTTCGAGAGCATTGTTCACGTCACTCTCGAGGGCGTCTATCAGGTTCGGGTTCTCTTTGAGTTCCCGCTCCCAATATTCCACCATACGGAGACTTTCGTCGGACAAGCGGGCAGGCAGTCCCAATTCCAGCATCTTGATTCCCGATGCTATTTCCACGACCAGCCGTTCCTGTTTGACAGCATCGTCGGAAGGCGGCATGCCGTTTTTCATCACCATTCCCTCGCGGGCAAGCCGCTGCTGATGTCCAGTGGCACTCACTATCTGGCGCAGGGTTTCCTGCACATAATCGTTGTAATGGTCAAAGCTCTTTTGACGGGGCATATAGACGGCATCCCTGTCCGTTTCATAATGGGGCATTCCGCTGCCATCGTAACGGACCGGCACAAGGCCGTCACGCATCTTCAGCAAAAAATCATTGAATCGGATATGCATACGCCGTGTGTCTGCCTCTGAAAATCCTCGTTCCATCGCATTCCCATCCAGTTGCAGCACAGCCTTATAAGCCTCTTCGTCCACATGAGGGAATGTCGTCTGGTCTATATTGAACAGAGTGCGTATCTCTCTGTTATGTACTCCCTTATATTGTTTTTTCTGTTCATCGTCCAATGTAAGGTAGGTCCCCCGGTCGATGAACTCTTCAGGATTGTTCCTGTGGACATATTTGTTCCAGTTATAGTACAGGAACGGCACCCCCTGTTCATGCTCACGTACCGACGTGCCGCGGGCTTTGGCATCACTGAACAAGGTAAACAGGTTCGTATTGCATCCGTTCCGGTCGGAATGCAATGCCATGAACAGTGCATTGAACGGGCTGGCTGACACGCCGTGCGGGTACAGTCTCGGATACCTCTTTCCAGAAGCGTTGAGCCAGTAACCATTGGCCTTCGAAGCCTCTCCCAAAGCAGTGGAAAGCAGACTGATTTGCCTTTCCTCTGCATTTTTCTCTATTTTGGATTTTTCTTTCATACAGTATATGTTTTGGGGTTATATGCTTACTGAATACCTCGTGTACGCACGATTGTCTCCTGTTGTCCGTTGTCGTAATTGTCCGAAGCCCTTTGACGAAGCTGTTCGCTTCTGGCGAGTACTGCGTTTGCCAGCGTGTTGAGAGGCAAAGCCCCAGCTCGGTAAGCGTCAGTCACGGTCTGAGATAATTGGATAGTACAGGGTACTCGGTCAATTGTCGCGACAAGCATGTTGCCTTGAAGTACGGGATTCGTGATACGGGGATTGAGCGGTTCGTCAGGATAATGGCGGTATTGGGCCGCACCTCTATTGGCCGTGTTCATTTCGCCTTCTGACCGTTCACGCAACACTTCATGCCCGGCCTTATTCAGCAGATTTGCCCCGCCGAGACCGATAAGAAGCATCTTCAGCAGCGGATTACGTACAAACATACCGGCTACGATGCTGGCTATCGGCAGCAGATTATCCTTGATGTTCAGGGACTGGGTCTTGCCGGTAAATACCCCTAATAGAATATCCGGCAACATTGCCATCACATAACCGAGATTGCCGGCAATGTCTCCCATACCGCTCAGTCCAAGGGTGCCGAGCAGAGCTTCCCATCCACTCGTGTTGCTATTGGATGCCGCCGTGTCAGACAAATCATTCTTGGAAGATGTACCTGTTTCCTGCATAACCTCTTGTTCTGTTTCCTGCTGTAATGTTTCCTGCCGTGTTTCCTGCTGTACCTGTTTGGACTCGTCCGATTTCACTTTTTTCTTTTCCTCCAGACTTTTCAGGTAGGCTTCTTCCTGCCCCGGTGCAACAATCAGCGGCACATCCTTGTAGCGTTCCGCACGTTCCTGCTTCAGCTTATCCTGCCAGCCTTCCAGGTATGGGAATGGTTGCTGCAGCTTCATCCAGTCTGTAAAATTGAAATCACAAACCGGTATCTTTTTTTTCAGCTGTTCATTGGCGGTCGCCGTGAAAGTATCCTTGTCACCGGTCATGGAGGCTGCTTCACGTCGGAAATCATCAAATACATTGTGTTCGCTGCCAAATACACCCTGGCTGATGCATTGTTCGACTGAAACAGACTTGGGGTCTTCCGGCTCCAAATGCGCCATGGTAACGGAAACGGCAGCATCCACGCCGATGAATCTGGCGAATGCCGCCCATGAACCGACACCGCCCAGCATGACGGTATCTGCCGATGCCCCCAACAGCCATCCCGCACCTTGCTCAACCTTACTCGGCCGGTAAGCGGCCTCGCCACGCTTCTCGATTTCCTCGGCAAGCGGGGAACGGCTCAACATCTGCGGCAGGCCGAACAGGCTTGATTCCGCGGCTTTGCGGATGATATAATCAGCCGAAGACTTGGGCATACGGTCTTTCACCAGTTTGTCTATCATCTGCTGTTCCAGACGATAGTCCATGTAGGCATAGGCAAGATCGCCGCCAAGCTGTTCCGACAGCTCGTCGTACCGTTCGCGGCCGATTTCCTTCACGACTGCATCACGCCATTGCCCGGCCATATACGCAAGGTCGTGCTGTATGTCTTCCGAAGCGGCGATTTTCTCCTTGCACATCTCTACATAATCTTCCGTTGTCTTGGAGTTCCATTCGCCGGTAACTTTAAGTAGCTGGTACGGGTCGCTCAAAGGTTGGGCTGAAGAAGCCATCATGCTGAGAATTCCGCCAAGGGAGGTGGAATATTCCTTCATTTCCTCACCTTGTTTCCGGGCAAGATAATCTCTCGTCTCATCCATGACGGAAGCAAGGTGGTAACGGAAATAGTCATCCGAAAGACGTTCCAGTTCCGCGAATCGTCTGCTTTGTTTTATAGTTCCGTCCATAAGTATCCTATATCATATTTATCTGTTTCAGCAGTTGCTCTTTTGTCTGTTCAATCGCATTGTGGTACACTTCCATCTGTTTGGGGAAGAACTCTTCCAGCCATGCGTCTTTCTCGATGTTGTCATGAATGAAGCGTATCGCCTGTTCACGTTCTATCTCCACGGAGGCTTCACCTTCCTCACGGTTGTTGAACCATGCCTTTGTCCACCAGCGGACACCGGCCCGGTCCGGATATACCGACACGATACGCGGTATGTCAAAGCTCTGGATGTCGATGTCGAGTTCAGCCAGCGGATCAATGATGCCGCTGTAGCTTACGGCTTCGTCATGGAGTTTTTTTTTATGTCTCCGCTCATGGTGGAGAGGTACACGTTGTGGCGCAAGGCAAGGTAATGCAGGAAATCCGCGATGAGCAGGTTCTGTACCTTGCTGACCAGCGGGATGGATTTATGTCCCAGTCCAAGCGGGTTGGCCATGCTCGGCATATTCTCGTAGAAATATTCTCTCATCGCCCCCATGGTGAAGATGTGGCGCAGGGATTGCTCCGTGTGTTCGGGCAACACGTAGGCTCCGCGTTGCAAATCCTCCATATAGTAAGGCAGGAAGCGCAACATCAGTTCCTCGATTTCCTGTTTATCCTTGTCGTAATCGGTCTTCAGGGTCATCTCCAGATCCGGGAATGCTGCTGTTTCATGTCCACTCGCCTGACGAAGCGCACGGATGTTGCCGTAAAGCATGGTCAGGAACTCCAGCGGGTTCAGTTCCTCACCCTTGAACCGGGCTTCGACGTGCAGCATGTCACCGCTCAAGGCCACAGTCTGACCGGCTTTCACACGTTGCCCGAACTGGGCAAAGACATTCGACAGGTGCCCGTATGTCACCTCGTATTCCCCGTATCGGATAGTCTGGCATATCCCGTGTACCGGGTCATTGCCGACCCCTGACACAATTCCGCTCGCAACGGCAGACAGCCTGTAATATCGTGCGTTGAAGTCAATGCCATGGTGAAAAAACGGCTTGCCGGTTCCCGGATCGGTCTGTTCGCCATATCCGAGAGTGACTTCCACCTCCTTGCCTTGGGGTGCCTCGAAAGGCATACAGTAACCGCTCTCGGAGTGAAGTATCATTTCTTCTGTATATTTCATTTCGTTCTGTATTGGTTCATAATGTTATCTTCTCATTCCTCCATTATAGGTCTGTTCCTCGGTCTGGCCGGGGGAAGCCTGGGTCCTTGCCACGCTCTCCGTGTTCGTATCACGGAAGACACCGGCATTGTTGCCGATGAGCATCATGCCGAGGAAAGCCCCGGCGATCTTGCCCAACCACCCGAAGCGTCCGAAAATGAGAAAAGCGGCGGCTACAAGTCCCGCGATGCTCAATCCCGATACATTGCCATGCCCGAGGTTACGGACAAAATTGCCAAGCATGTTCATGCCGCCACCGCTCGTAGCCTGTCGCAGGAAATTGGATACCCCGTCAAGTTTGGAATCTATTCCTGCCACAGCTCCGCTTAACGTGCCGACAGCTTCTCCGGCCTTATCCGTCAGCCCCCGCACATTCTCGGCAGTATCAGCCAAGGCATCTGAGGCAGGTTCGCCGATGACCGCATCGCTTACGATACGCACCACGCTCTTGTCTGTAGTCAGCTTTTCCCAGCCGACATAACCGACTGCACCTCCCACGGCGGCAGTCTTGACGGCTTGTCCTGCACCCCGTAACGTCTGCGACGGATGAAGCGCCGCTTCACCCACGCTTTTACCTGTTGCCAAAGCAGCTTTGCCGGTACCTTTGACTGCCTTGCCGCCATACTTCAATATTGTACTCCATACTCCCATATTTCGTTTTTTTTAAGGTCTTACATTCTTTCCAATTTGCTTCCATCTGCGTTTGGCAGCTTCCACAATGTCCCGTTTGTCCGCAACGGGGCGTGCGCCTTCGTCGATTTCATACCAGATGTCACTCATAGTCGTATATTTCACAGCCTTGGTCAGCCGTTGCAACTTCGTGTTCATCTGCTTGAGCTTCGGCCTGATCCCAAAGACTATCTCCATGCGTTCTCTTTCCGTCATCTTGTTATCTGCAAGACAGGCCATGCGTATGTCATTTACTATTTCCACACTGCCAAGCATCAGTTCACGGTATATCCTGTTTCGCTCCGAGGAAAGAGCTACCGCCAAGGCGTTGGTCGTATTCCGGCTTACCTGCCTTGTAAAATCTTCCATATTCGCCGTAAGTCTCGATATTTCATGATAAAAACCGTAAATCTGTGCCGCGTAGCAGACGATGGAACGAAAAGAATCCAAGTACTTGTTGAACTCCCTTTGCAGGTCCGCTGTCGCCTGTACTTCCTCTTTCGTCCATATATGTCCGGTAGTCTGCAGCATCATGATCTTCTCCTGGTTTTTCAGTTCTTTCTGCGCCTTGTCCGTGTAGAGCAGTATCATTCCGGCCAGAACCGGATCGTTCTGTGCCTGTATCTTGCCGATACAGATGCCCGTCAGCAGTATAACTATCAAAATCGTCCGTTTCATAGCCTCATGTTTTATCGTGTCAGGGAGGCTGCCCGGCGCCATCGCGACATCGCCATGCGGGCCACTTCGCCATTGTTGCGGTCAAGCATACCTGCCGTCACATTTCTCCACACATCGTTGAAAGTATAGTACCGGATGCTCAGGTAGAGCAGATGCAGCTTCCGGCTGAAAGCCGACAGCCTGTCATTCAAGGCCCAGAGCGTAGTGCTGCGTTCCGCACCGGTCAGCATATTTTCTTCACCACCTTTGGCAACGGCATCGTTCAATAGCGTATATACGGAGACCAGTTCCGTGGCCGTCTCGATATAAAGGTTGTTCATGCCCATACTGGCAACGATACCCTGCGGGTTATCCTTTATCGCTTTACCCAGTTTGCCAAGGGTCAGGAAGATCCGGACCCCGTCGTTATAGAGATGCGTACAGGCTTTCAGGGACGAAGCATATCCGCTCACTGTTTTCAGGTAGCCGTTGTACTGTTTCTGCCATTCATGGATACGGTTGAATTCGGCGGCAATGCTGTTCTGCAGGAGTGCCGTCTGCGTCTGTCCCTTGATCTGTTTTTCTATCTGGCCGTTTATCAGCTCGTTGCCCTCCGCCAGAGCAATCCACTCCAGCGGATTGGAGGCTGCTATCTGGGCTTTGGATACCTGTGGCAGAAGCAGGACGGCAACAAGAGCCAGACTCCAGTTAATGATTCGTGATCTCATATATTCCCTTTTTTCTTTTGTTGTATTCCACACGTTCGCGAACAAGTGTTACTATGTCATCCCTGCGCCGGATACCGGTTAGATCAAGCCTGGGCGTGTTCCGGTCCATTGAGAAAATACTCACCGTCTTCAGCCCGCAAAGCTGCTGCAGCAGGCTTTGATTTTCCGTAAAGTCCACGATACGGTATAATTCCATGTAATCTGTCTTACGCCAGATGATGCCATGCTCGCACACGAGCTGTTCGGAGCCGATACAATAGCGTATGCGTCGCAGATAAATGAATTTGTACAGCAGGAGCAGGGAAAGCAGAAGGGCGACCCACATGGACAGAGTCGTGAACGGCAAGCCGTCAATTCCACCAAAGACCCATCCTGCACAGCATAACACAAGAATGGGCAGCTCGTTGATAACGAACTGTCCGGTGTGGGGCACAAACACATGAGTACGGAATAAACAGTCTGTCTGCATGATGTTTTCGTTTTATCTGTGATAACTGCTCTGCCGTTCTTCCTCGTCCTGTCCTGAATGCCGTACTTCAATCGGATTGACCAGCCCCTCGGTCTCTTTGAGGTACTCGGGATTGGTCTTGCCAAGCAACGCATCGTTCCAGTCCTTGTAGCAAGGCAGAATGGGAAATTCTCTGATATTTTCCGGGGAAATGTTCATCTGTCCGGCTATTGCCTTGAACTTTTCCACGAACAGCCGTCCGGCGGCATCATTGTCGAAACAGAGGTAATGGTGTGCCTCCGGTGTGGCGGCAAGCATACCCTTGATCTGACCCTCTGTAGGGGTACCGCCGGTAGATACATATACGCTCTTCCTGGATAGGTCCGGGTTGCTTTTGATCTGTTCCCGGTTAAGCTGATAGAAAGCCATCGCGTCATAGGCACTTTCAAACCATGCCACTCCGCCGACGGTATCCAGGTCTCCCTTAAGATTGGCTATCCACAACCCCTCGCTCGAATTGCTGCCCTCAGCCTTACCCTTGTAACTGCCGCTGCCGTCCGGACGTGGGCGGCCCCGTTCCTCAAGGCCGACAACCGTTCCCGGATCTTTGGGCAAAGCCATCGGAAAGGCAAGGTTCGTGTATCGGGTCCCGTCTTCACGGAGTTTTGTTGCCAGGTAAAAATCACGGTGGAAGGCATACTGCGTATAGAGGTCGATCCCGCGGTGTTTGAAGAAAGGATAGAACTTCTTCTGCGTCTCCCTGTTCTGCGGGTTGAACCTGTGAATCTCGTAATCCGTTATGTCAAACGGTTTCACGTCCCGTTTCGGCTGGATAATCCGTGTACTGCGTTCCTCGATGGGATGGTTCAGCAACCGGTTGCACACGAGATTGACAAGCCGGTCCGGAGATACTCCTGCCCGGTATTCCGCGAAAAACTGCGGGTATTCCTTGATGAAGGATATGATGTTATAGACTTTCTGTTCCTGTGCCTTGAAACAGCACTTGCCGTTCGGCATCACGATGAACTTGTCACCACGGATACGACGGCCCTCGCTGTCCATTCGTACATACGACGGATAACGCAGACCGTCACGCTTGTTCAGATGATAGCCTGCGTCAATAAGTATGTCCTGAATGTTCAGTCTCTGTAGAAAATCATCGTATGTAAGGTCTCCATTTCTCATAAGTTTACCTCCCCATTCTCATATCACCAATTTCACGGTTCATTTCCGCCTCAAAATTGCGAATCGCAACATCACGCGGCGTATCGACGCCGGGCTTGAAATACGGGCGCGGAGGACCGCCGAAGTGCTCACCATAGATCTCCGGACCATGGTGGCACCGCAAATTATGGACAACTTCCGATGCAACGACGGTACCGGCAGTGAGGGCAGCAAAGATCTTCACGCCCAGTCCTCGCTGCTCTTCCGGACGTAACTTCATATCCACTTCGCTAAACACCTTTGAGAAGAGTTTCATACGATGATAGTCATCCACCGCAAGAAACTTGTCGTAATCCTTCTGGCTGATTTCGTGACTGATTACCTGACCGTCGATGACGGCACTCATTCGGTATTTCCCTTCTACCGTGGACGGTAGGACAGCTATCTCGCCGACTTCGACTTCTCTCCCGTGTGTCTCCTCACGATACCAGCCTTTCCGACCATCGAGGGCTACCAGATCACGCCCGTCAACAGAAGCTCCTACGGGATATCCAATGTTCTCCTGTTCCGGCTGCGCTTCGAGCGGAGTGAGAATCTCGCGCTCCTGTTGCTGGCGCTGTTCCAGCTCATGCTCCACTTCGGGATGCAGGGCAAGGGCTATGCGCTGCTTGCTGTCAAGATCCGATACCGTTACCTTGTCAGCATAATCCAATCCGATAATGCGGTTCAACACCTCCAGTCGCTCCTCGATGGGGTGCTCTTTGATGGAGTTGGAGGTCAGCGTCTCCACCTCCTCGTCCCTCAAGTCATAGACCATGTCGGCTGAAACTTTCTCGGATTGCACGGTAAGAGTACGCGCCTCGGCATCAACGATCAGACCATGCGAAGAGAGGCACTCCAGCCATTTCTCGTTGGAAAAATACACGGGAGAGCTGATTAACTCCTTGTACGGACGTGCCGGTTCCTGACTGCGTGGACGGCTTACCAGTGGAGTAATGGCCAATTGCAAATCCTGCAGTACATCGACCTGCGGCACAGCCTGCGGTTGCTGGTTGCCCTTATAGTAGAAACCGTAACCTCCAGACTGTAATTCTCCGGGTTTCATACGTCCGTCCCAACGCTCAGGGACAATCGGAGCCCCCGGATAGAAGAGTTGGCCGCCAACCCTGCGCAGGTGAAACCCCCACTGGTTACGGGGCGTCCATCCCAAAAAAGGAGGCGGCATACCCAACCGTCCTGTTCGGCCATATTCGCCGATGCCAATGCGGTAGCCGTGAAGTCCCATGGCTACACGTCCGTTGGCATTACGGGCGTGCACAAAGTTTTTCGGTAGATAAAAATCCTTGCCAACAATACTTGTAAAGACATTGTAGGCTTTCTTGTTGGCTGTATTGGTTCCCCAGTCCGTCAGAGCCAGCATCTGACGCTCGGTGATGGCGTAGCTCAGTAAGGGCGAATCATGCCCCTGCACGACAAGCCGGTATCCCGAACCGTCGAGCACTATATGCGCCTGCATTCCGTTACGCATCAATATTTTATGCATCTCGGGCTGCAAGTCCATCTGCCGGGGATTGGTATTCGTTCGTATCGCCATAGTCTGTAGTTAATATGATTGTAAGTTATGCCTCTCCGACTTCCATAGCCGCTTCCAGCTGTTCGTCCTTGTAGCGGACAAATTCGGAGGCAGAATCATTCCCGATAGCGAGGCTGCGTTCCTCGCAGTAACGAGCATATTCTTCCTGCCACTCTGTGGAAAAATGGTTCACATAATCGAGCCAGCCATATTCGCCGCTCTGCATTTTCTCTATCAATACCTCTTCGGGGTAATACTGGTGCTGTGCCATATCCATCGGTTTTTATTTGTGAATAGCCGCCGCACGGTTGCGTTCTCCGGCTTTTTTCTGTTCGTTCCACAGTTCTTCGGTATTTTCCTCTTCCGGAACATAGTCGAGGTTTCCGTCATCATCCATGACCCAGCAACCATAACAGCCGAACGTGTATTTGTCCCATTCACGCTTGGACTGTTCCCGCCATCGCTGCTCGTCGCCGGAACAGAAACGGATACCTGTCTTGGAATGAAGGTCAATACCTACCGTGACGGGCTCGTCGTCCACGACCAGCGTCAGTGGATCTCCGTGCTGCATTCCGTTCACCTCTGTTGCACCGAGATGCAGTTCCTCGGCCAGCACCTGCAGATTGCGTCCGATAATGGGCGTGGGAACATACATGACCTGTCTCGTCCCCGCGTCAATCTGAACGAAAGCCTTGTTGTGCCTGCCGTCAGCGGTTTCCACATCCGCGATGATGGCCTTACCGTCAAGCAACTGTTTCTGCTGCGTTTCGTCAAAGCGTTCCAGCGGCGAAGATTTCAATGCCGGGTAGAAGACCACGTCCGTCTGGCCACCCTCCATGCGGATAAGAGCGAATCGGGTACGACTTTCCACCGTTTCTCCGTGCTCGTCGGTGACACGCACGGGAAGAACGGGCGAATGACGTCCGTTGTAAATATCATCAAGGACGTGCATCGGCAGATCCTCGATCATCTCCTGCGTGAGCCCGAATCGGGAAAGCGTCGAAAAGGGAATCTCTTCAAATTCAAAATGCGCCTTTTTCATACTATATCAAGTTTGTGAAATTATGTTTGGCAAATATAGTACGGCCTTTTAATTTCAAACAAAAACACAGATATATAAATGATTATAATACATCATTTTTATGATAATAGTACGATTTTCTTTGAATTATCGAACTGATTACAATAAAATATGCAAACTAATAACAGAAAGCTTGGTCGTTTATATCCAACATAGACAGCCCATGCTAATTTTGCAGCATGAGAAAAATTTTATGGATGATTATATCAGGCATTTCGCTCAGTCTGATACCGGCAATGGCACAATTCAATACAGTTTCCACCGTTTCCGAACTCTATCAGGTGGAAAGTGTGCAAGCGGCCATAAATGACAAGGAAACTGCTTCAGACAGCATGGCTTCTGGAAAAGGTGTGTCGGAAGACACCGACAGATCCGGGGCTCACGGTGATGTGCAAAGAAAGATGGTGATTGACCGCTACCTGAGTGTCAGTTATCCGTTACCGAGAATCAAGGTAACTTCTCCATACGGCTACAGAAATGACCCGTTTACCGGCAAACGTAAATTTCATGGGGGAATCGATTTGCAGGCACGTGGCGACAAGGTGCTGGCAATGATGGCGGGAACCGTCGTAAAGGTCGGGCAGGACAAGACTTCCGGCAAATATATCACGTTGCAGCACGGGAACTGCATAATCAGCTATTGCCACCTTTCGAAGATTCTTGTAGCCAGAGGCACAGCTGTTCAGCCGCGTGATGCAGTCGGCATTACCGGCTCTACAGGGCGCAGCACGGGAGAACACCTGCACATCACCTGCCGTCTCAATGGCAAGAGTATTGATCCCGCATTCCTTTTTGAGCATGTCAGGAGAGTACAGCAGGAATGTGTGTCGGCATTGGCCGAAATGTGAATTCCCCTCGCTCTTTCACTCATTTAATAATATTTTGCCATTCGTATCTATATAATACCATTCGGAACTATCCCAATAATGTTTTTCATCTTTAGAGTCGGTGACGGCTTTACTTTCTCCTGAAAATGTAACTTTTGCCTTGCCATTCTCAAAAGGAAAGGCAAATTTGAATTGGGGCTTTACAACTATATTCCCTAAAGAATCAGCGAAGCCAATCAGTCCGTTTTCATCCGTTATACGAAACAGTCCTTCCCGAAGTTTATCCGGGCCGTTGTCATACTGGAAGACGTAGAACAGTTCTTTGCCTTGACCGTTCAAGCAGACAATCCGTGCGTCTTGTTTGTTTTCGTAAGCGAAAACTAAATTCTTGACGAGATTGATTTGACAGAATTTGTACTTGCCGAATGGCACAATGGTATCGCCCTGCTCATTAAGAAAGCATACGGGAACACCTGTTTCAAGATTTTCCTCAAATGTATGGGCAAACAGTTTGCCTTTTGTCTTCCTGAAATATACGTTCATAGCCCATTCAGACTCCCGGAATTTGCTTTTGCCATAATAACTGATGGCAGGTGTCCATCTGGGCATACCTTTGATAATATCCATTACTTGCGCATCCCACTCTTGTATGCCGCAGCTCCGGAAAACATCTACTTCGGATACTTCTCCATACGAATTTATTTTTGCTCTATACAACCCTCTTACCTGTTCTTTATTACCTAACAAACTCGGGTCATACACAAGTCTTTCGTCTATATAATTTTGTATAGTATTTGGATTCCCATCCAGGAAACGAGAAGGTGATTCCCATTCCACAAAGCAATGTTTCTGTTCTTCTTCCCAAATACTGTCTTTCCTTACTCTGTCTCTATAGTGTTGTGGCAGGAATGGTACATATACCGTGTATAGACATTCCATCCGCTTCCCATTCTTATCCAGACATGGCAGACAGTGTGGAAGTTCCTTGGTCAGTCTGATGACTTCTTTGTCGAAGTCTTTATGCTTGGTTGTCAAAATATTGATACTGCGTGGCAATCCCAAAGTATCAATGGAAAACATCACTACGGAATAACCTGCTATATTCTTTTTCAGTAACTCTTCCGGGTATTTCATTTGGGAAACATAGTATTTTGTCAGGTCATAATCCCAAACAGCCCATCGGGGAGGATCTATCGTGGATAAATCCTTAACAGGTTCTCCGGTTATCTTGGTAAACCCCTTGTTCCAAATATCCTCTTTACGCCATATGCTGTCCAGTCGTTCTTCGTTCTTACGCTGTCCTTCAATACTGTTGTCTGTTACACATTTGACAGAGCCAACACCAATTGTCAAGCTGTCCGGCAAATATTGAAAAGCTAAAGTGCTGTCTGTAAGTTCTTGAATGATATACTTTTTTCTTGACTCAAAAACCTTGATTGTATCTCCGCACAAAGAATACGAATAAAGTGTTTCTGTTTTCTTCTCATCATATAGAAAAGTCTTTTTCCATTCTGCATCACGAAATTCCATCTCCATAGCATATTGCTTGCCTTTTGGTAGTTGTACCTTCCAGATTTTGTTTTCCAGCAATGCAGATATGTCTGTATAATCGCTGTTTTGTGCGGCAAGCTCACTGATAACGACTAATGAAAACAATATGGACAGAAACTTTTTCATAACCTTTCATCTTGATGATATTCAAAGATATACAAAAGAAATAACCTAACCAATTGTTAGACTATACCTTTTCGGTTGGGACTACGCAAATTAACATATTATTTAATTTCTTTTCTGTCTTGGCAAATGAAATTTTCATGGTAAGTTATTGTCACCTTTCATAGGTTATCGTAGCCAGAGGAACAACCATCCGGCCGCGTGATGCGGTCGGCATTACCGGCTCTACTGGGCGCAGCACGGGAGAACATCTGCACATCACCTGCCGCCTCACCGTCAAGAAGATTGACGAGAATATCACGGCACAAAAACTATGTCCACGGAAGTCCGGAAGCATTTGGTCTGAATTAAACAAGGAGAGATGTCGCCGCATGGAACGGCTCGGAATGATGACAGATGCGGGTCGAGCAGTATTGCCGGATATGCCAGAGAATGGATTTGTGATAGACAAGGATATTTTGAAATCATTGCAGGATGATCCGGTGGTTTGGGATAACTTCTGCCGTTTCCCGGATTTGTATAAACGGGTACGAATAGATACCATTCAAATCAAGAAAAGACAGCCGGAGCTGTATAAAAGCCGTCTGGATAAATTCATAGAAAACACACGAAAAGGAATCCTTTACGGAGAGTGGAATGATAATGGTCGGTTACTGGAGTAATACCCCTCCAATCCGGTTGGTGAGATATTCCCACCATAGCGACATTCTGACCGTAAATATTGGAGGTATGGAGAAGGTCTTGCCCAAAAAAATGGCAGCTACCACCTTACCACCGTGCCTTTCAATTTCCTCTTTGTAATCGGTCAGGCTCTGCCCGGTTGTCAGCACATCATCTATGATAATGATTTCTTTTCCTTTCATATCACCGGTAATCTCGTAATTCCGTTTAAGAACACGGCCATCCGCACCGTCCGCTTCATGAAGGCTCTCCCGTGCATCGCAGATCACGGTATCGTACAGGCCCGATGTCAGCTCCCTGCGGTGCTTGCTGATATACCAGTCCAGCCGTTTGAACCGCTGTTCGTACTTTATCCAGTTGCTGCACGGCATGAACATGATATGATAAGGCTTGCCATCCGCCTGTATGGCGGTCATACATGCCTTGAAGAACTCGATGCCGTGTATCTCTCCCTGCTTGAACTGGTAGATGGAACGGCAGAATGTCCGTTGTGCTTCATTGAGAAAATCATTGTACCGGGACGGATAGTAATAGCCATAAAATGCAATCCGGATTCCGTGGAATCTGAACGGTTTGAGAGGTCGCCTGTCATCGAACCGTTCGGAATATATGCAACAGAACATACGGCAGGCATCACGATGTCCGGCCATCACTGCCAGACGGCAATAGCGATCCCTTTCGTCTTCCCTGCTTGCATTTTGTGCGGCAATATAAGCGGATTCTCCGGCTTTTCGCCGCCAGAAACGAATAATATAACACAGTCCTATGATCAGACCGAGCAAAATCAGAAACAGCAGCCTCGGTTCCATTAGGGTTTTGGCAATAGACAAACGTATTTCACATTCAGTCTTTCCAAATGTTCTCGTTCTTCCAGTCGTCAGGAAATCCCATGGCCCGGACATCAATGGACGGATAACGGTTCAAAAGTGCATTGAACCTCGAAACAAACGAATGGTTGGGATTGATTGTGTTCAGCAGGTATATAATCATGCTCAATATAAAATAGACCTGCGGCGTCCCGTTGGCTGGTAATTTGATGAAGGGATTGCGCGGAGAACGTGGCATCAATGGACGGATACTTAAAGTTTTGTTCCACAAGCGACTGTGGTGCGCGCAGATATTCCGCACATACACGACACTATGCAACCACGATGCGAAAACCTTATCCGCCAGCCCGAAGTATGCAGCTATGGAACGCTTTATTTTCCCTGGTAACAGATTTTCGTACAATATGGAAAGTGTTCCGAATGAGGTTATTTCCATTGTTATCCAACTGGGCGGAAAATGGTTCGAATATTTCGCCTTGAACGCTTTGATGAACTCTTCATCGCTGCGGCTGTATTCTTCATCAATCTTTGACAGCAACTTTGCATGGCGGACAGGGTTTGAAAAAAGCGAGGAATCTTCAAACCAGTATGCACCATACTGTGAAGAAAGGATATATGCTGTCTGTGTACGGACTGCAACCTCTATTTTTTCAATCTCTGCAATAATCAGTTTGCGAAGTTCACTGTCAAACTTATAAATGTTATAGGCTGTTTCAAATGTGCTGCCCGGTTTGAAAATATGTTTTTGTTTGTCCGCCAGTAGAGGATACCAATAACCGCTCAAACGATAATAACTGATATTTTGTAACAGGTGCAGGGCTTTCGGCTCATCCCCGAAAACCATTCCTCTTTGTTTGAGCAGGTTTATCTGGTCTGTAAAGGATATGAGATGCTTGGGATAAGGTATCTTATTTGTTGTCATGGGTGTATAAAAATAAAAAGCTCACCCTGAGCGCGCTGTTCTTACGGGAAGCGGGGTAAGCATGTTGCCGCAAAGATAATACATTTTTTCTGCCCAACAAAACTTTCGCCTGCTTTTCTCTTTCCTTTTCTACAGTATATCCCTTTTATCTCATTCAAAGGACTCTTTTATCATAGGTTCCTCCATTCAGCCATGCGCCCCCGTAGAGTTATTTTGCTGCAAAAATACACGTCAGTCACAATCCTGATAATGCCGGCAGGCCGCCACTGGGGTGAACTGAAAAATCTTCCTCACAGCTGCAGCTGTGAGCGTATTTTCCCGTTCAGCCTTACCCGGTTGTTTCCTGTCGCCTACCTGGGCAGAAAAATAATTCCGATGGTCGCAAACAGGCAGAACAGAGGGAAAAATAAAACAGCAAATAGAAACACTTAAAAATTGTAGTGATGAAAAAAGAAGAAATCAGACAGAACGGCAGGACAATACTGTCAAGTGAAGACGGATTCAGTATCCGTATGTTTTTTAACAATCTTATTGGTAAGAATTTCTCCGGAAAAGAGTACCGGGACTATGTCAGAAACATAGCTTTCGGTGAAATGGGGTTCAGACCTGGTACAATCGAACTCTATTGCGATGGGAAGATAGTCAGGACAGGCACACTTCCCGAACTTTGAATCTCTGTCAGGACGGATATGCCGACAGCATATCCGGCTGTTTTTTGAAGCCCGTATCCCTTTTTAATTCAGCCGTTGCCGGATTTTCCCTTTTACCCGCAGGGCGGTTCCCTTTTCTACCGTCACATGTTCCGATTCATTTCCTGTTTCGCCTCAGATACGGTACTCATCACCGGCATTGATTTTCTTCGCGAATCTACTGGCCGGTCCGAACCGGCAGGTACCGCTCTGCTAATCGGGTACGGATTTGACGGCAGCCTTCCGCAAATCGGAGATTTGGGTATTCCGTGAAATCCGCAGCCGCTTTACCTGCTTTTGTCGTCCGCTTTTCCAGTCTTCATTGCTTGAAAATTCCAATCCCGGCATGAGAGTCCGAAACGGCTCGAACTAAGGGAAATTAACAATTAAAGATTTACAGGTATGGACACAACAACAGTAACAATGCATCCGGCAGAAGCCTATCTCCGTAACGAACAGAACCCACCAATCTTATATGTCAGGATTTACGGGGAACGCAGGAAATTGTTTATTAACCGTGGCGGGGAGAACGTCATCGGTATCATTGCGAAAGGCAAACGCAAACATGGCTACATCTTTTCAGACTGGAACCGCATCGAAAAAATCTATTATCCTTCGCAGGAAAAGGAGGACGAGAAGTATATGGACAGGAAAATGATTCTCAAATATCAGAAGCTCGCACGCCTTGCCACGCATACCAACGACTGGCTCCGCAAGATAGCCGCAGCAGACCTTGAGAAGTCCTTGTACGAGAACCATATCACCACGGGGACAGCTATTGACGGAAAGTGCATCCGCCTCTCCACGATTGAGAAGTATTGCGGAAGCTGGGACATGCAGCGTTTTCGTCAGGCCATGAAGAATAAGGAGAAATTCTCGACGCTTCGTTTTGACTTTTGCGGATACGACGGTACGCTTTGGTGCGAGCCGAGGGACAACGGCGACATGGCTGCCGGTTTCAGCAAGGAATACCGGAATTGCGGCAACGGCTATTACTATCTGCTTATCAATGACGAGTTCATGATTGGTTACGACATAGACTGATAACCCATGAGTCCGACAGACCTTATCGGAATGTCCGATAGGGTCTGTTCCGGCTCCGGTCTGCCGACGGCAAAGTCCTTTTTTATTGACGGCATTGCCATGCACCGTCCCCTTTTTACCTCAGATCTTCCTTTTCTATCTTTCCATCCGCCTGTTTTCAATCCTTTTTTATTTATCCCTCTTGTAGCTGCTCTTCCGTTCTCCGCCGTGCGACCTCGGGGGATTGGATTTTTCAGCAAAGGTAACCGCCGGTTTCCATGCCTGCCAATGCCGGCATTCTGCCCGTGGGGTCTCGGAAAAATCTTCCTCTCCGGCTGTCGAGCGTATTTTTCCTTACCGGCCATGGCGGATGTCCACCGCCACCTTTCAAGGCAGAAAAATAATCCCTGCGGCCGCAAACGGGCCGAAAAAAGGGAAATAAAAAAATTAGGTTAAATCATGGGTTACAACAAATTGACATCATTATCGGCCAACATCAAGGCCATAGAGACAGCGGTAGCTATCCGCATACAGGGCAGGACGGCTACACAAGAGGAAAAACAGATATTGGCGCAGTATTCAGGTTTCGGCGGTATCAAGGACGTGCTGGACTTGGGTACGGACAAACCGCTTGACAAAGGCGTGTCCGGGCTTTTGAACCGTCTGCTGGATGCGTTAAGGACACTTGCAGGGGGTGACGAGGCAGCTTGCCGATCACTTGTTGAAAGTATCAAGTCTTCAGTCCTGACAGCGTTCTACACGCCGCAATTCCTGATTGACGCCGTGGCGGCACAGATACACAAGACCTTTTCTGCAAACGGCTTGCAGATGCACAGCTTTCTTGAACCGAGCGCAGGTATCGGCGGTTTCCCTGCCTGTAGCCATGCCCGGCACACGCAGCTATGCCTTTGAAAAGGACACCATTACAGGACTTGTACTTTCGCTGCTGCATGAGGACGCAACCACCGTAACGGCAGGGTTTGAAACGATAGGCACACAGGAGCTGGAGCATCGGAAATTCGATGTCATTGCGTCCAATATTCCTTTCGGCAATTTCCGTGTATTCGATGCCGACCTATGGAAAAAGGGCGGTATCTACGAACAGGCCACCAAGACCATACACAACTACTTTTTTGTTAAGGCTATGGAGCTGCTTTCCGAGGGCGGCCTGCTTGCCTTTGTCACTTCAAGAGGTGTGGCCGACACGGCAGGAAACAGGTTTGTACGTGAGTATCTGGTGAACCACGCCGACCTTGTCAGTGCAGTACGTTTGCCTGACGCTCTTTTCATGCAGACAAGCGGTATCGAGGTGGGCAGCGACCTGCTCATATTCCAGAAGCATACCAATAAGGCGGCACTTTCCGCACGTGAACAGATGTTTTTGCAGGTAGCCAAGGAAATGTACGACATGAACGGAACAATGACAGAAAACGCCAACAGGCTGTTTTCCATGCCGAAAACCGTACTGGCAACCGACAGCCGTATCGTGATGAACCAGCACGGCAAATATGTACGCAAACACCAGTGGCTCGGCTCTGATGCGGCCATGGCACAATACCTTTCCGCACTTCTGAAATACGACTTTGACCGGTATTTCCGCAAAAGCCTTTTCGGGCAGCAGGGCGAAGCGTCCGTGCAGATGTCGCTGTTCGGGATGCAGGAGACGACCGCACTCTCCGTAAACAGAGGACGGAGAGCCTACACGGAAAAACTCGAGGACTGGATGAAAAACGGTACATTGGTAATGTTCGAGGGGCAGATTGGTACGGTCGTGTTCCGCAAATCAAGCCACTATGCCGATGTGGCCGTGGATTTCGTTCCGGTGGACGAGGGAAAGGTCAACATGGAGCGTGCAGCCGACTATTTCCCTGTCCGTGAAGCGTATTTCATGCTTTCTGTCAGGGAAAGGGATCTGCAGACCGAACAGACGGCCATACGTGAGCGGCTGAACACGCTGTATGATGCCTTTGTCGCCAAATGGGGATTTTTCCATGAGAACGACAACAAGGAGTTTATCATGCTTGACAGCCTCGGTGTCGAGGTGTTCACTATCGAAATGCAGCTTGGCGGCGATATAGTCAAGGCTGACATTATGCGTGAGCCTGTAGCTTTCACAAAGATTGTGACTGACCGCATTTTACAGCCGTCGGAAGCGCTGGCAAGCAGCCTCAATTTCTACGGCAAGGTGGAAATGGACTATATCATGCGCTCTACCGGCCTGTCTGATGAAGATGTAATCGCAGCGTTGCAGGGCGAGATATTCTACAATCCTGTTACGGATGAATGGGAACACAAAGGCAAGTTCATTGCAGGCAACGTGATAGCTAAATGCACGGAATTTGTTTCCTGCATTCCCGACCTTTCGGAGAGGCAGCAGCAATGGACGGAAATATCCGTCAAGGCACTGGAGAACGCAACGCCCGAAACAATTCCCTATGAAGAGCTGGATATCAATATGGGCGAGCGTTGGATTGACCCGCAGCTTTACGCCGACTTTGCGGCAGACCTTTTTGGGGTGGAAGCCGAAGTGATGTACTTTGATGTCAACGATACCTATGTGGTACGTCTGAAAGGTTACTCCCCGGCAGCATACAACACCTATTCCGTGCGCAATTTCAACGGTGAAGACCTGTTCGTTCATGCTTTGCACGATACCGTACCCGAAATAACCAAAGAGGTGTATCGCAACGGCGACAAGGTACGTGTGCCCGACGAGGAAGCCATTCAGGAAGCGGCTACCAAGATACAGGAAATCCGCAGTAAATTCAACCAGTGGCTCGATACCTGTCCTCTGGAAGTCAGGGATGAACTGGTACGCACATACAACGAGCGTTTCAACTGCTATGTCCGTCCGGCCTATGATGGCTCGGCACAGACCTTTCCGCAGCTTTCCTTTGAGCAGTTCCCGTACAACGAACTCTACCCGTCGCAGAAAGACGCAATCTGGATGATTAAGCAGAACGGCGGCGGTATCTGCTGGCACGAAGTAGGCACAGGCAAAACCATGATAATGTGCGTCTCGGCCTATGAAATGAAGCGTCTGGGATTGGTACAGAAGCCTCTGATTATCGGCCTGAAAGCAAACGTCCACGAGATAGCCGACACATTCCGCAAAGCATACCCGAACGCAAAAGTCCTGTACCCGGGCAAGGAAGATTTCACACCGGCCAACCGCAAAGAGGTGTTTTCCAAAATCAAGAACAACAACTGGGATTGCATTATCCTGACGCACGACCAGTTCGCCAAGATACCGCAGTCCGAGGAAACCATGATAGAGATATTCACCGAAGAGCTTTACGATGTGGAGCGAAGCCTTGAAGTGTTGGAACAGTCCACCATGCGCTACCGCAGCCGCAAGATGCAGAAAGGGCTGGAAGTGCGACAGGAAAATTTGAAGGCGAAACTGTCAGAGCTTCGTAAAAAGCTGGACGACCGCAAGGATGATACCGTGGACTTTCATTCAATGGGTATAGACCACATCTTTGTTGATGAATGCCACATGTTCAAGAACCTTATGTTCCAGACCCGACATACACGTGTCGCAGGTATCGGAAACACCAAAGGCTCGCAGCGTGCGATGAACCTGCTGTTTGCCATCCGTGACATCCAGCACCGCACAGGCCGTGACCTTGGAGCTACGTTCCTGTCCGGTACGGTGGTGGTAAATGCGCTGACAGAGCTTTATGTGATGTTCAAGTATTTGCGGCCACGTGAACTCAAGCGTCAGCAGATTAGCTGTTTCGATGCCTGGGCGGCCATATTTACAAAAAAGACAGCCGACTATGAGCTGAACGTGACAGGGGCAATCAAGCGCAAGGAGCGTTTCCGCACTTATATCAAAGTGCCGGAACTGGCGATGTTCCTGCGTGAAATCACCGACTACCGTACAGCCGACATGATACATCTTGATGTGCCGGAGAAAAATGTCCGCTTCCTCTCTCATGCGCCGACAATCGAGCAGGAAGAAATGATCGGACGTCTCGTTTCCTTTGCAGGTAGTGGAAACTGGGAAGACCTCGGACTTGATACTCCCGAGCCGGACAATCTCGACAAGGCAAAGATGCTCATTGCTACCAATGTGGCACGCAAGATGGCTCTCGACATGCGCCTTTTGGGTGAGAAGTTCAGCGATGATGCCGGTAACAAGGCTTCCATCTGCGCCCGAACCATCTATGACTATTATGTACGTTCGGCAGCCAATAAGGGTACGCAGTTTGTCTTCAGCGACCTTTCCACTTACAAGCCGAACGAGTGGAATATCTATACCGACATCAAGGAGAAGCTGGTACGCCTCGGCATCCCGGCTGATGAAATCCAGTTTATCCAGTGCGCCACCACGGAGAGGGCAAGGAAACGCCTCTTTGAAGACATGAACAGCGGCAGGGTACGTGTCCTCTTCGGCTCTACGGCCATGCTCGGTACTGGGGTCAACGCCCAGCAGCGGGCTGTGGTGGTGCATCATCTGGAGATACCGTGGAGACCTGCCGACATGGAGCAGCGCAACGGTCGTGCGGTACGCAAGGGCAACACCGTGAAACTCTGGGGCGGTAACGTGGTGGATATTGTAATCTACGGAACGGAAAAGACGCTCGATGCCTACAAGTTCAACCTGCTCAAAAACAAGCAGATGTTTATCAACCAGATAAACAACGGCACTATTGCCGTGCGCCGCATCGACGAGGACTGCATGGACGAGGACAGCGGAATGAACTTTGCCGAGTTCGTGGCTATCCTTTCAGGAAATACTGACCTTTTGAACAAGGCCAAGCTCGACAACAAAATCATGCAGTTGGAGAAAGAACAGGCCATATTCAAGAAAGAGCGCATCCGTGCCGAGCGCAAGATTGCGGCCAACACGGAAGCTGTCGGCAAGGCAGAGCGCATCGTGGCGCAGGTCGAGCAGGACATGAAGTATATCGCATCCTATAGCGGCAACAGGGAAACGCTGTTGCTCAATCTGCCGCAGGCTACCCGGGAAGAGACAGGCCGTGAACTGCACCGCATAGCCAAGACATACAGGGGCGAGGCTTACCGTACCATTGGCAGCTATATGGGGCTGAATCTGCTTGTCCGCAGCGAGTACACCCTTTCCGGCTCGTTCGACCGTAACGCTTTCTTTGTAGAGGGCGTAAGCGGACTGAAATACCGCTGTGGCGTGTCGGGAGCCCTGCCGTTGGGATTTGCCGAATCGGCACGATACCCGCAGGCCGCACTTGAAAGGATGCCGTCTTTGATAGAGAAGCAGCAGAAACAGATAGCCATGCTGCAGCACGAAATACCGACCTTGCAGGAAATCACCGCCCGGAAGTGGAGCAAGGCGGAAGAACTGGAGCGGTTGAAACAGGGATGTAAGGAATTGCAGCAGCGGATTGACGAGGCACTCAAGGAAGCCGAGCGTCCGCAGTCCGAAGTTCCCGAAGAAGAAAATACTGTCAGGGCTGCCTGACCGTGATTCATTGATTTAACCTTTTGCCTGTCCGGTCGTGATGATCGGGCAGGTTTTCCTGTGTTCCGACCTGCCGGGGCCCGTCTGACTTTTATAGGCTGGCATCTGCCTTTTTTATCCTCCTTTTCCCTTTTTATCGTCTCCCTTTATATCTGTCTTTCAATCCTTTTATATCTTTGTCCTTGCAGTCCGTCCTGACCTTCCGGCTTATTGTTCCGCGAAAGTAACGGATAACAGCTGCACCTTGCAAATCCTCACGGCCTGCGGTGGCCGACGGAAATCTTCCTTCTCGGGGAGAAGCGTATTTCTGTCGCCAGATTTGTCCGGTTGCCGTTATCACTTTCGTGGTGCGGAAAAATAAATCCGGCGAAGGTCTTTAAGGACCGAAAGCAGGGAAAGAAAAAAGTAAACTTAAAAAAAACGATAGCATTATGGAAAAGGAAATCAGAGAGAGAAGCGTGGAAGTGGACGGCATGACCTTGACACTGCTTCATAAGGACGGTAAATGGGTTTTCCCCCTTGTCACATATTACCAGCATGGACTCGGAACACCGCTTTGTCTGGCATTGTTGGCGTATGTAGAAGACAGTAACGAATTTGAGTCGGAAACCATCATCACGGTCAATCTGCCTGGTGCGGAACGCAGTGCCGGATGTCAGTTCATCGACACGAACAACAACGGGGAAGAAGTTCTCGACTGGCTCATGCTTTACGGATTATGTACCCCTACCGGCAGATACGCCGTTTCCGGTTTCTGCAAGTATCCCGAAGTGGATTTTTATCAGAGCGAACGCTTCATGCAGCAGAAAGAGCTTTGCGACAGGTATTTTAACTTCGTTGATTGACAGGCAGGAGAAGGCGGTCATACGGGACTGCCTTCATGGCCTTGCCTGCCAGTGTCCTTTTATATGGATACCTTTCCGGTATTTCCTCCCTTTTCTATCCGGCTTTCCCCACCCGAAATTAAGGAATGATGTCTGTGCCGCGGTCCGCCCTCCACTCCAAGGTACGGAAGGCTGTGCCCGATCAACGGCAGTCTGCATCATACCGCTTCATGCCGGAGCTTCGACCTGTCGAAACAACCGGTATTCCGCTATATGGGCATCCTGCCTGGTTGTTGCTCCGGCACATTCCGCCTTCTGTCCGTAGCTTTCCTTTACGGGCCGACGGCGTCGTGGGCAAACGGTGACACATTCTGCTTGTGCCGTCCGTCGTGCCTCCGGCATGTCACAGGCAGAAAGAGTCCCCATTTTGTTTGCCCGGCAGACCGTTTCTTTTACCCGCCCAAGCCGTCATTCATCACTTTTATAAACATCCCCTTATATATACGGGACGATTCTGCCTTTTATATCTGTATCGGGATTACCTTCTCTCGTCATTCCTTGCCTGCCGCCGCGTAGGTTTTATCAGGTGCGAATGTAGGCTGTCGCGCCTGATTCTTCCGTTTTGAAGTGCATTTTGAAGGAAAATCTTCCTTGCCGGGCAAGAGTATTTTGCTTCAAAAAAACGTCGAATGGGCTGTACCGACATCCTTGTCATGCACCATAAAACCCCAAGGCGGTCCGGCAGAAAGGATCCGACCAGAGGGAAGAAAAAACAAAGTCACAGGTAATGGCAGGACTAACCACCTTGCCGCAAAACATTTTCAAATTATGCTATACATTCACACTATCGGTCGCATCGGAAAGGATTGTCAGGTTATCGAGGGTACACACGGTTCGTTTATTGCTTTTGACATGGCAGTAGATGACTTCTCGCACGGAAACGCCGTTACCACATGGGTAAGGGTACGCAGCAACAAGGAAAACCATATCCGCCTCTCCGAATACCTCACCAAAGGACGCATGGTCCTTGTCGGGGGAACATTGTCAACTTCACTGTGGAAGGACAAAAACGGCGACAGCCAGATCCAGCTCTCCATCACGGCGGATGCCCTGGAGTTCATCAACACCGGTAAGCGGGAAGGTACAACCTCCGAAGCCGACGGCCAGGCCGCAGCTGCCGATAACGCACCAGTTCCTCCGGCGGACATGCCACAGGACGGGGAGGAAGACCTTCCGTTCTGACATCTTCCGGAAAACGGTCACGGATGTAGTATTTACTAATTGTAGTAATTTAGGAGATTAGTAAATCCCGGGTTACGAAAAATAGTAGATACTACATTTAGTGGCTTAGTCTTTTAGTAGAGTAGTAAATACTACGATACTAAAATATGTTATATTAGTAAAATAGTAAATACTAATTGTAGTGAAGACTAAAAATAGTATTATCTTTGTACCAGACATTAAGACTCTGAATCATGACAAAAATTATAGCAGTTCTGAATCATAAAGGTGGGGTCGGAAAGACAACCACTACCATAAATCTCGCTGCCGCACTGCAGCTGAAGAAAAAACGTGTGCTCCTGATTGACATGGACGGTCAGGCAAACCTCACGGAATCCTGCGGCCTGTCCATCGAGGAAGAACAGACCGTGTACGGGGCGATGAAGGGCGAATACCCTTTGCCGCTGGTCGAACTGAAGAACGGCCTTACCATCGTTCCCTCATGCCTTGACCTGTCGGCTGCCGAATCGGAACTTATCAACGAACCTGGCCGGGAACTGATACTGAAAGGGCTGATTGCGAAGCTGCTTGACAGCCGGAAATTCGACTATATACTGATTGATTGTCCGCCATCGCTGGGACTGCTCACGCTCAATGCTCTTACCGCGGCGGACTTCCTGATTATCCCGGTCCAGGCACAGTTCCTCGCCATGCGCGGTATGGCAAAGATTACGAATGTGGTTGAAATCGTCAGGCAACGCCTGAATCCGGGACTGAGCATCGGAGGTATCGTGATCACCCAGTTCGACAAGCGCAAGACGCTTAACAAAAGCGTGTCCGAGCTCATCAACGATTCTTTCTGCGACAAGGTGTTCAAGACCGTCATCCGGGACAACGTGGCTCTGGCGGAAGCCCCTATCAAGGGTCTGAACATTTTCGAGTATAACAAAAACAGCAACGGGGCCAAGGATTATATGGACTTGGCGCTGGAGGTACTGAAACTAAAGTAAAAACAATATGGGCAAAAGCGATTTATTGAAAGACGGTATGAAAAGCGGCCTTGACGGGCTGCTTTCATCAACCAAAAAATCCCCGCAGAAAAAAGAAACGGCTCCGGCCAAGGCGGAAAAGGAACCGGCGGTACATTGCAATTTCGTCATCGACAAAAGCGTGCATACCCGCATGAAATTCCTGGCCATCGAAAAGAACATGTCTCTCCGTGACATCGTCAACGAGGCCATGAGAGAGTATCTTGAAAAGAACGGGAAGTGATGGGATTGCCCTCACTTCCCGGCTTTTTTATGCGAGAATGAACTACATGTCATCCATAGACAGCCCTTTGTAGGAGATTTTATACCCCTTGAACTCGCCCGTGGCACGCAGGAAGGCAGCCGCCTTATTCTCCAGCACCTTCATGTCAATGTTGTCAGACTTACGCTTCACCTCGAAAAACGTGGCTTCTTCGTCCAGTTCGTTCTCGGCCACAATGTCGATTTCATTCTCGCCCTTGCGGTCCCACCATCCGCCGATGCGTGTGTAGGCTTGGCGTTCGATCAGCACACGCCTGAAATAGCGTTCGAGCATCAGGCCACTGAACGTCTCGTAGTCCCGGTTGATGATCGTCTTCACGCTCTCGTAGTTCTCTATCTCCAGCATATAGCTGTACTTGTAGATGAAGCGGAACCAGAACGTGAAAAAGTTGTCCTCTATCGTATAACGGACATTCTTGGTGGAACTCTTCTCGAAGAGGGGCTGCTTTTTGGCAATGACCTCGTACTCGTTTTCCAGCTTGGTCAGGTAGCCGCCGATTTCCCTGCCTACCACGTTCTCTATTTCCGAACGGGAGGTCTTGCCTCTCGCTATGGCTGACAGAATCGAGAAATATACCCCGTAATCCTTGCCGAACTCCTCGATAAGGATAGCCTTGCCTTCTCCCAGGAAGATGGAGTCGGCCTTTATGATGTGGTCAAGCATGGCTGACTTGGTCGTGGCCCCGGCATCCACAAGCAGCTGCACGTACTTGGCCACGCCGCCCGTGAAGGAATACAGGGCCAACAGATCTTCCGCCGTGTGTCCCGGATGGTATTCCGTGAGGATTTCCTTCAGCACCGCCGGAGTGAACGGGCGCACGGTCATAAAACGGGTCTGCCTGTTATACAGAGGTTCCTTCTTGTCCTTGAATATCTTCGTCATCATGGAGTATATCGAGCCGCAGACAACAAGGTTCATCCGGGCTTTCGGGCTATATATGTCCCAGATGCGCTGCATGTCGCTGTACACCGACTTGTTCACGCGGAAGAACTCCTGGAACTCGTCAATGAACAGCGTGATGGGACGCTCCGTGGAAAGTTTCATCAGAAACTCGAACACATCGGCGAAATGCTCCGCCCGTCCCATCGTGGGGATTCCCAGCTTGCTCTCTATTTCAAGCCGGTAATCCTCGCACAAGTCCCCTTCAGCCTTGCGGGCAACAAAGAAATAAAGGATAGGTTCGTCCTCGTATGCCTTCCATACGAGGGATGTCTTGCCGATACGGCGCCGGCCCGTCACTACCGTGAACTGGGCGTTGTCTTTCGACATCCTGCGAATCTCACGCAGGGATGCTATTTCTTCTGTCCTGTCAAAAAATCTCATATCCTAAGTCCTTTCATATTACAATTCACGAAACGCCCGTTTCGGAAATGGCTGTTTCTCTACTGCAAAGATAATGTGTTTTTGCACAAAATCCGATAAAAGAATAGGAATATATTAGAAATAAGCTATTTATGAGTTTTTTCTCAAAGAGCGGGGTAATGACTTGGAAACAGTCTCAAATTCGTTGATTTGCAGTAAGATTCCGTCAAACAACTCTTATCAGATGCAAATGTACACAAATAAAGTGGACGAAAAATTTTTCTTTTGGTTGCTTTACATTTAATCCACAATTTTGAGGCACACCATGTTGAAGTAGTTTTATTCATAGTCATAACGCGCTGTATATGGTTGGTATGAAATACCATTCGAGTGTAGATAATTTTCAAAAGTCTTATACTTGCCGATATGCAGTAAATAATCTTCATAGGCTTTATAATACCTGCGGCAATCAGTAATCAAAGTTTCACAAAGTGGCATATTCAGTTTCTTGGAAATACGTTCAAACTCATTTGTATCTTCCAGCATTTCCGAAATGTCCGATACACTTGCTCCATCCATACCATTTAACACACAGGAAGGTATCTCATGTATAGAGAACTCAAGAAAATATTTGAGCGTATTATACTTGTATTTGAGTGCGTCAATGTTATCGGAGTCTTGTTCAAGCAAAAGGTTTGCCAACTGAAACGGCTGATACTTATATCCACTATATTCGCAAAAAACTGCGAGCGGGCAGTCGGAAGATACATAGGAATCATCATGCCCTCTGAAACATTGAAACAGGAATTTTAATCCTTCATATCCACCAATCTCTAAATCAGCTGCTATCACAGGGCATATTACCTTGCTTATGAATAGTTTGTTCCAGCAAATACGGTTGTGGCTATTCCAAAAATCCTGAATGTCGCTGATATTTACAGACTCATCATCATACGCTGTTTGCCCCCATTCCGAGAGCAAAGTGTACCGTTGTTTCCTTTCTAATTTGCTTAGCCCGTCAGTTCGGAATTTATTGTAGATTTCAAGATAGTCGGATAAAACTCTTTTCATCGCTTGCCTCCTTTCCGAACTTCAGGATATGTCCAAAATAGCAATGAAAGTAAAAACATGATGAAAAAGAACACGACAGGCCTTTTGCTAAGTCCACCTCCCCAGAATATGGCATCGTTCTTTGCGTCGTAGTAATACGCTAATTTTTCAACATTCTCGGTCTTACGTTTGGAATAGGGCATAGGCATGGCTGCATAATATTCTTTACCGTTATATGCTATTTTAACGGATGAACCATGCGTTCTGTAATTTACTTCCAATATAGAAAAATCAGTAATCGGAGTTTGGGATGCCACAATGCTTGTTCTATGTTGATACAGCCCCAAAACATATATAGCCACTCCTAACATAGCAAGGTTTATGGCCAAAACAACAGGAATCCACTTGTTAATTTTCATTGCTTACCTCCTTCCGTCAAAAACATTACCCTCATCCCCTTGGGTCTAAATATAAATTGTTCTTTTTCACGATTTGACTAAGTGTATTTCTGTCTATCGGACATTTTACATTTAAGTAATAATCATAGGAAAAATATAATTCCAGTTCCTTTGATTTACATGAAAAAACAATATAGCAAAGCTCTCTTAAACAAAGTCTGAGCACATTGGGGGCATTGATTCGTGAGAGCCTTGTTCCCTTTTTTAATTTAGGGAGTGTTCCTGTAATACTAACACCATATTTCTTCCTGTATATTTCTATATCATTTGCCATTTTATCTTGATTTATCTCTATGTATTCTATGGCCAGATACTCGCAATCAAGTGCAGACATAATCATCAGAACCGTGTTAACATATTGTTCTTCGACTTTCAAATAATCTTTCACAGAGAGAATCTTGCCATTAAAAGACTTCCCGATATCTGATATAGATGTCCAGTCGTCAGATGTATAAATGCCATCTTTATTATACCCTGATGGCGCATATTTCACTATTTCATGAAAAATGTCGTCCATACAATTTTTTGGGGTAATGGTAAAGTCTTCAAGAGTACAAAACTTACCTTCTTTTATCCATTTATTCAATACCATAATTTACTTAATCCTTAGATGGCATAAAGATAGCGAAAAGGAATAACATAATAAATTATTATACTATTCCTTTCCCGTTAAGTTTAAGCAAATTAACCCTTATTGTCGAAGTCCTTTTCTGTTTTGAGGCGACATAGCATTTCCGACATGATTTCTTTCCGTGCTTCGACAAGCTGCTGTTCAGCTTGTTGCTGTTCGGTCTGTAACTGCCTTACGTTGGCTTCAAGCTCTCCCGTCTGCCGTTTCAGTTCACGGTAGTATTGGCCGGTGGTGGTATGCCGTGCCCACCCCCGTATGCCACGCTACAATCCGTACTTCGCCATTGCCTTTGCGTAACTGTCGTGGTAATTTTCCATAAAAACAGGCAGTTGGCCAGATTTTATTCCGGATAAGCCCATCCTTTTGTAATGGCGAACCTTTCGCTCTATTCATTTTTAGCCTGCTCGCATAGTCCTGTTATAACAACTTTAACAGGCTCCCTTTACTATCAGCCAGGCTCTTCCTTTTCTATCCGTTTCACCTGATTATTCTCCGGCTTCATTCCCGCCGCACCGGCCTTGGTTTTATCAGATGCAAAGGTCTGCTGTCGCGCTTGATCCTCCGGCTTGAAGTGCATTTCCTGCAAATTCTTCCTTTCTGTGAAAGAGTAATTGGCAGGAAAAGCCGTCGTATGAAGCTGTACCGACAGCTGTAAACCGCATCCATAAAACCCCAAGGCGGTTCAAACGGGAAAAGAACCGACCAGAGGGAAATAAAAAAACAATTCAAAATTGACATCGACATGGATAAAATAAGATTGGTAGTTTACAACGAATATGCACTGGGCTATATCATGCCCCAACAACCCGACAAGGTTTGCACATTGGCAGACAGGACTACGCTCGGCGCACCGTTTCGGACAATGCTTGAACCCTATTTCATCGGAAAGAACGATACCGTAAGGCTTGCTGGCAGGAAAGACTTCGACACGTTCCGGCTATCGTTCGAGGGGTACGACAATACGCAAATGTACGAGTATGACACCAACCAACAGGAATAGCAGTAATCAGAAAATCAATGTATAACAAATCAAAATTTATGAATTATGGAAACAATGAACATTCAATCAGTAGCAGAGAAGAACATCGTATCAGTAGTTTTGGCAGATATTCAGCCGAGTAACTATAACCCACGCAAGAATTTTGATGTAGCAAGCCTTGCGGAATTGGCGGAAAGCATCCGTCAGCAGGGCGTCCTCCAGCCTATCGGGGTGCGCCCCATTGCGGAGAACCGCTTTGAAATCATATTCGGGGAACGAAGGTATCGTGCCTCGCTCATGGCAGGACTGGAAGAAATTCCGGCAATCGTTCTGAATGTTTCGGACGAGACAGCCGAAGAAATGGCGGTGACGGAAAACCTGCAGCGCAAGGATGTAACCCCTATCGAGGAAGCAAACGCCTATCAGAGGCTGATAGAAAGCGGACGGCACGACATCCAGTCTTTGGCCATGCAGTTCGGCAAGAACGAGACCTATATCCGCACCCGACTGAAGTTCGTCTCCCTTATCCCCGAAATCGCAGAATTGTTGGAAAAGGACGAAATCACTATCAGCGTGGCAAGCGAAATTTGCCGATATGGCGAGGACATCCAGAGAGAGGTTTTCGACAAGCACTTGAAAGAGGGTATCATGTTTGGCAGTTGGCGAGGCATGAAAGCAACCGAGGTGGCAAAGAACATCGAGCGCCATTTCACGACAGACCTTGAACGCTACAACTTTGACAAGACCCTTTGCCTGTCATGCCCCCATAATACCAACAACATGACATTGTTCTGTGAGGGAACATGCGGAAAATGCGCCAACAAAGGCTGTCTTGATGAAATGAATGCAGCATTTTTGACGGAAAAGGCAATAGAGACCATTAAGGCTTATCCTGCACTCTCTCTAAGCCATGACGCATATTGCTATAATGCGGATGCGGTAAATCGCCTCAAGGGAATGGGCTATGAGGTTGTGGCACTGCAATGCAGATACAAAGACTACCCGACACTTCCCGAAGAGCCTGAAGCCGGAGAATATGAGACGGAAGACGAATATAAGGAAGCCAAGGTTGAGTATGAGCAGGATATGAACGATTATATGGAAGAGGGCAAGGAACTTGTACGCAGGGCAGAAGCAGGCGAAATATCGCTCTTCGCAAGGATTGGGAACGAAGACATTGTCAAATGTTATGTGGAGAATTCCATGATGAATGCCGTCAGTGGACAACAGGCAGGACAGGAACAGCTTTCCCCGATTGAAAAACTGGACAAGCAGGACAAGCGAAACAAGGAGATTGCCAGGGAAAAGACCGTGGAAGATACCAAAAAACAGATTTTGGAAGTGGATATGACCGAAACCAAGTTCGGGGCTGACGAAGAAAAGATGATTTATTTCTTCCTGCTTTCATCGTTGAGAAAGGAACACTTTGCCGCCGTTGGCATAGAGGGAGAACATTCGCCCTATCTGTCCAACGAGGACAAGACAAATATTGTGGCCAATCTTACCCCAAAGGCAAAAGCCGTCATCCGCAGGGATTTCCTGATTGAGAATTTCAAGAACGCATACGGAAGCAACGCCATAGCCGACATGTTGCTTGAATTTGCAGGAAAACACATGCCGGAAAGACTTGCCGACATCGAGAACGGACATAATGAAGTTTACGAAAAAAGACATCAGCGCATCGAAGAAAAGAAAGCCGTCCTTTTGGTGCAGGAACAGGCCAAACAGGGAGCAGAGCAGACTGAAGCCGATGCGGACAACGAAAAACAACCTCAATCCCAAGAGGTTGCTGCTTGACCATAATTCATAGTTGATTTCAGATGCAGGGCGGAGAAATCCGTCCTGCTTTTCTGTTGCGTGCCGGAGGCAGACCGGCGCCGCCTGACCTTTTTTATACACCTACCTGTCTTTCGGCAGTCTCCGTCTGCTGAAACAGTACGGACCGGGTTCTGGCTGATTCCTACAGGCCGCACGGGCGGTCTTCCGTCATCGGCCGGCCCGGATAACCTTTATAGCCGGACCTCTTATAATACCCCGGTAGTCTCAACATTTGTTTTCAGCGAAGTTACAGCATCTTTCCGGACAAACGCAAGATCCGGGTGAATTTGGGAAACAATCTCCAATCCTGCGGATAGTATTCTTTCCCAAAATCTTGCACGAAGTCCAGACAGAGCTGTGCACGGGCGAAAAAAATTGTTTCACCTTAAATCTTCGTTATTATGAATACATTTTCTTTCCCTCAGATTTCAGTCAATTACAAGGATGCCGATGCTGCAAAACGTACCTTGGTAAACTCCTCCAGAGTGAGCTACGACATCTTCAAGGAGGCATACGATGAATGTATGCAGCATCATGAAGAATGCTGGGTGATGTTCCTCAATCAAGCCAACAGGCTTCTCGGACTCTCCTGCATATCAAAATGCGGCATCAGCCAGACCGTTGTGGATGTCCGTATCATCCTGCAGACGGCTCTTCTGGCCCATGCCTCGGGCATAATCCTCAGCCACAACCACCCGTCAGGCAACATGGTGGCCAGCTCCAGTGACAATGCCATCACAAGCAAACTCAAGAAAGCCTGCGAAATCCTTGACATCACTCTCCTTGACCATATCATCCTTTCGGATACAGGCTATCTGAGCTACGCGGACGAAGGGATGCTTTGACAGCATCTCTTTTCACGGCAAATCCCGTTATACTGCCGCCCTCATGTGCACCAGGCGGAGACTGTTATAAAACCTTCATGCACGACGGCAGCCCTGGGCTGCTGTAAGCACTCCGGTCCGGATCTGTGGCTGATGACGGAATCCGGCACGGGCCGTATTCTGCCATCGGCCGCTCCGGGAACCTTTATAGCGGCACCTGTTTTAACGCCGTCCGTCATAAGTCCCCGCCACCACCCTTATCCCTTTCTATTTTCCCTCTTGTATTGACATGAGAGTCATTTCTTCTTTCGTCGTCCTTCCCGTCGCCGCGTGGACTTTACTGGTGCGAATGTAGGCGGTCGAGCCTGTTCCCTCCGTTTTGAAGTGCATTTCCTGCAAATTCTTCCTTTCTCTGAAAGAGTAATTGGCAGGAAAAAACATCGGGAGAGGCTTTGACGACCGTCTCTCGATGCACCGTAAATCCCGAAGCGGCTCCTCCGAAAAGGAGGCCGAACAGAGGGAAGAAAAACAAAATCGTTAAATATCAGAATTATGGACAAGGACATCAAAGAAAGCAGAGAGTACCGTCTCGCTAAAGACTGGGAAATGGCAGTCAACAATTACAGTTTCAATCCGGCTCGATTTGCAGCAGCAATACCGACCATGCACCCGACACTGCAGCAAAGCCTGTACAGGTTGATTAAAGAGTGCATCAAGGTTATGGCGGATGACAGCCGCAGGTACGACGAACGCAATATGGCTTCACACGAGGAAGCGAAATGTATCATGGAGTACCTGAAAGAACACGGGAGAAACATACCATTAAAGTGATAGACCGATGAAAAAGAAAGAGGTGGAATTTGCCGGCAGAACTTATTCTTGCCGTGTGGTGAAATCAAATGAAGGTGAGGAACTCCTTATCGGCTCAACAGGTTTGCTTGACGCACTCCAGCCCGGTAGTTTCGACAGCGAGAACGAGGGCTTTGCGAGTAAGGAGGCTGAGAAATTATACGATGAGATTTTCTTCTTCACCGATGCCGGAAGTCTCGAGCTGCCGGATGACGAGCTGGTTGAGATGCTGAAAGAAGACAACCCGGAATGGTTTGAATAAAATGAATATATAAATCTATTAAAAATCAAGATTATGGATAAAGAGTATGTAATGAGAGTGGCTGCGACAATTCGCGAACAGCTGGTAACGATGACCGACACGCCGGTCCTTATGTCATGGGGCATCGGGGAGTTTATGGCAACAGTATTCAATGACCTGCCGGGACTGAAATTCCATGTAAACGGAAGACTCTTCCAAGGGGAAGTGCTGATCTGTCTGAACGGCTCGGACTATTATGAAGTATATCTCCGGAACGGGACAGACATAGAGTGCCTCAGTGACGAAGTCTGCTTCGATGAACTGGGAGAACTGATAGACCGCCATATTGAAAGCGGAACTGACAAAGAGGAATATGCACGCTTCTGTGAACAGGCAGCCATGTCATTCGGATTTGGCAATTGATGAAGTGCTGTACTTATAGGCTAACCCCGAAGGCTCGCGTCTGAACCTCCGGGGTTATTGCTGTGTTATGGATGTGTTTTGTCCTTGTCTGTATCTTGATTCTCACACCGGTTCCCTTGTTTGTCAATGTAGTACCAGTCATCACTTTCCCAATACCAGTGCTCGCCGCCGGAGCCCGCCACCTCTTTCCGTTCCCCCGAATCGGTGACTTTCGCCTTGCCACCCTCGAATGGATAGCCGAAGGCAAAGCGGGGACGGATGACGGTCTTGCCCGTCTCGTCTGCGTAACCGATACGCCCTTTCTGGTCCACTATGCGGTACAGTCCTTCACTTACATAGTCGTCTCCGTTGTCATATTGAAACGCTGCATAATGTCTTGCACTGCCGCAACTGCACAGCAGCAATACGGCACTCAGATAAATGATAATCTTGTTCATGATGCGGGTTGTTTTCATTTGATAATCTGTTTTTGTTAATGTCAAGGCAGCAGAAACTGCATGTTGAAACGGCAGAACAGCCTGTATGCCGCATATCCGGCAAGCAGGGTGATACCTGTAAAAATCCAAAATATGGTTCTGCGCCTCTTCTTCTCTGAATTTTCCATCCGGTCAAACTCCGCCTTCAACCTTTCATAGCGGCTTTCCTTGTAGATCCGTCCGTTTACCAGAATTAATATGACAAACGGAACAAGGATATAGCCCAATATCCCCTTTGACTTGTGGAGAATATACAGATGCCATGCAGTCTGACTGTCAAGACAGTTGAGTATGACAGCCGTGAACAGCACGACATAGACATACTGCATAACTGTAACAGTCGCAAAGGTACGGTGCGGCAGGCCATGTTTGGTCGAATACCATGACCAATAGAAGATATTGTCCCAGAATGAAATTCGGGGAGGTTTGATGAAGGGCTTTTGCTTGTATGCTTCCTTCCTTTCCTGATTATATTTATGTTTTCTTTTCTCCATATTCCATTCAGTGATACCAAGTAAAAAGCCAGAAAACTACACACAAATCAATCAGCCACAGACCAAGCGGCAATAGTAACTGAAGCCAGAAATAGTTTTTATCCTTTCTTTCAGGATACCGGCGGTAATAGGCTTGTTCTCTCGCTTTAGTGAAATGTTTCTTTTCTATCCTGGAATATAACTCTACCTCTCCCCAAAAACTACCGACAAACAAAACCATCGACAACCACATCGGTAATGCTTCTGCCAAGAATATCAAGAAAAGGAATGGAGGAAAGAAACCAAAAACGAAAAAACAGACAGCTTCCAACGGCATAAACCACCTGTTGTGTATGCGGCGTATGTGGCCTGCATAATACAGATGGTCTATTATACTGAACTTATATTTCCGTTTGAAAGCCATAGCTGATCCTCATTTTACAAAACCTGTTCTCCACATGAATCCATATTGTCTTCAGTTGTCATGTGACAACTCGATATACCAGTCTCCCTTAATCCTCTTGTACAGGGTCGTGTCATTATAACTTTTCCGGTATATCTCATTCAGTTCACCGTTTTCTGTCATTCGTATTGCCGGACGGTCTTTCAGCCCCGGGTCATAGACAAAGTCCTTGCTTGTTCCGCCGACAGAGTAACCATGCGAAAAGTACGGGATAGAGAAACTGGTATATGTCGTATCATGCCCGTACCAGCCGGATTCCGTCATTGCCTCCTTCTTTGCCTCTTTCCCGAAATAGAACACCCGCTCACAATCGACTGCCGCCAACAGCGAATCCAACATCTGCCTGTCTTCCGTACTGATTCCTCTCAGGCAGGCGGTATCGTCCTGCATGTTGTACGGGGGATAGTACATGCCGTAAGGACAGCGGGCAATGACCTCCCGGATCCCATTGAAAGCCGCTTCGTTCACATTGAAGTGACGGATCATCTCCGCATCGGATGGCGGCACGGGAACACTGCAGCCGGCAATTATCAGGCTGGCAACACACAAAAATGCCGATATGTATTTCAGAAACATTCCATTCACATAGGACAAAAGTAACGAAATCGGTTGATTGTCATGCAATAATGTGGAAGAAATCAAGATGAATCTGTACTTAGAACCTCGTATCTTCAGTCCATTCCAGACTGTCCACTGGACAAAGTTCAACTTTCTTCATTTCATACCATACCGTCAGTAGTATCCTTATGCTGTCAGACGTATATCCCTTGCCCCATGTGCATTCGGCAAACTTCCGTGTGCCGTCCCTGATTTCATCAATGGTGGCATGGTTCAACAACCTTGCACGGAACCCTCCGTCCATATCCCCCTTTGTTGCCCGTACCTGCATCGCATAGACCGGTTGCCCGTATCGGGTCGTGCGTTCGTCTTGGTCGATCTGACGCTGCAAGGCTTCATTGGGTGCTTCCTGACGGGCTCCTATCTTGAAATGCAGTGAAAGATAATCCCTGTAACTTTGTGGTACTTCGACCAGCTCTTTCTCCGCAGGAACTGTATTTTCCGATGCCGTGGGAAACGCCATGTTTGCAACTACCACTATTGCTACGATAACCGCCCAATAGACCGCTAACGCCCGTCTCCAGTAACGGGGACGCTTACGAAGTTCCTGACGGACTTCCTTGCATATCTTCTTATCGTCAAAAAATCCCAAAGGGATGGCCGACAGCAGCACCGCCAGGCCCACCAGACCATAGAAGACAATCTTTTGCGGCACGTTTACCAGATGCACGTACCCGTTTTGTCCCCTTGCTGCCAGGAATGTGCCAGCCAACAGGACATATTCCGGGATGATGCTCAGGCAATATACTCTGGCAGCTAACGCCTTGTGCTTCCTCTTATTGTTCCATTCCGTGAAATGCGCATAAGGAATTTTATGCAGCATCACCAACATGCGGAAAAATCGGCTGAATATGTTCTTTCCTTCTGTCATTTGAGTATTTCATTTATCCATTTCAGTGCGGTTACTAATAAAACCATTGCGGGAATACCCAGTAAATAGAGAGAGAAAAAGAACAGGTTACGTCGGAAAGGACTGAACTTACAGCCCGCATAATGCTGCATGACCGCTTTCCGCCGGGAAGGCGGGTATATTTTGCCGAACAAGTGGTCTGTCATGATGGCAGAAACGGAAAACACGATTACAAGAATGACTCCAAACACCTCGAATGCCAAGTCATGAAGGAAAAGACCGGCTATGGCCAGAAGCGGTATGAATATAAAAAGCACGATACAGGCCCACAGCATATCACTTCCTCTGGGCTGTTTGAAATTGACCTTGTGATAATTCTCCCATGTTATTTCTCCCAACCAGAACAGATAGTCGAAGAAATAATATCGCCGTCGGCATTCTTGCTCTTTATATTTCTGCTTTCTCATTTTTTATTATATAAGTTTTACAGAGTTTCTTGCGATAATCATATCCATAGTATCGAAAGAACTATTCGTTTGCAGCATTATCCACAATGATTTTTCTGAATCGTTTCATCCTCGCCCCTCCTCAAAAATCACGAAGCTCATCAAATTTCTCAATCAGGGCATCTTTCTGGAGCGTATCACCCGGCAGGGCATCAAGGATACCCCGCAGGGCCATGTAAATTTCATCACGCTCCTCGGTTTCGATAAAGCCCATCTTGTTGAAGGTCTGGGTATAGGCTGCCACTGCATCCAGTGCTTGGGCCTGGGTGTCCTCACTCGACTCAGCGGCCAGCTTCATCAGTTGGGAACGAGTCTTACGGTATTGATTGGCTGCCTTTTTCGCAGCGGAGGCGGGAATATGCTCCGCACCATCCCAGCCCCGGAAGGGATTGTCCAGATTTTGCGCCAGCCACTCCGGTTTCCGGGGTTTGGTGATCCGCAGATCCATTCCCGGCTTGCTTTTCCAGAGCTGTTTTGTTACTTTTGCCGCCGTCTCCGGCAGGCTGGTCATCCAGAACCAGCGAAGCTCCGGCATTTGTTCCGGAGTGGGGATGTCATCCGCCCCGAAACCGAACAGGTCGAAGGTGGATAGGTTTGTCAATTCCCGGAACCCTCCCACGGCGGAGAAGTTCCCCAAGTTTCCCGGCGCGCCCCAGAGCCGCAGTTCCTTCAGGTGGGGATGGACCGCAGCCAGTCCGGTCAGATCAAATTCCTTCAGCTCGATGCCATGCAGCCCCCGTAGGTTCAGCAGTTCCGTGTGCGGGCGGTATTCCCCGATAAATTGTAGAGTCAAACCGCTGCCATCCTCGGGGGCATGGATGGCACAGGCGTCCAGCCCCTTGTTCTGGAACAGGAGCAGCTCCGTTCCCTCACACAGCCACAGTTCCTCCAGCCCGGTCATATCCAGCATCAGCTTTCTGATGCTGGTGCCCCGCAGATCAAGTGTCCTCTGACCGTGGTTCAGCAAAGTCACTTCATTAACAAAGGGGTTTTCCCGCAAAAACTCCAGCAGATCCGGGTGCCACCGCTCGCAGATAAGGGTGGAGAGGCAAGGCAGCGCCTTTAGTTCCAGTGCCGAATCGAATGGTTCGTACTGGTCCATCACCCGATGGCTGCTGACCTTCACCGGGATACCGCCGATCTCCGTTTGCTCATCGCTCTCCATGGCCTCCTTAAAGGCCCGCCGCCGTTCCTCCGGAATGGCCTGCCACCGGATCTGGAGGTACACATCATAGCCATCACTCCAGCCGCCGTAGGAGCGGCAGGGCTGGTCGGTGAAGGGCGGAAGTGTACCCACCAGCATGTACTGGGGCGGAACCTCCATCGGCACCCGCAGCAGATGAAGGTCACGGGACCAGTACATGAAGTCCTTGTAGAGCGGGCTGAGATGGGGCAGTTCCTCCGCAGTCAGAGGGGCGTCGCCCACCCAATCCAGAGAGAGGACCACCGCCCAAGATTCTTTGCTCACCGTGTCCGGCGGCGCAATATAGGCCACCTGGCAGGCGGTGTAGCGTTTCAGATATTGGTTGTAAACTGTATAGACTTCTCCAGCGCTGGCTTTCATGGCTGCCACGCTTCTCTCATCAGTTCTTTTCCAAGTAGAATCCCCAGTTGTATCTAAATCAAATTTATTTTTAGGTATTAATTCTTGTTCATTCATATACATCAATAATGTTTGGTGGCTAACTGACCATTATCTGGGGAGGTTAAGCCGCTTGTTATAAACCCAAATCGGTCATTGGGATTTCCCAGTGTTGTATGGCAATGAGAAGTCCTTTAATTTCTCCCAGATGGACAGGAAAGACTGCCTTGTTTTTAAAGACCTTGCCAGATAGAGGATATGCTTGTCCTTTGTTTTGCCCAAATAAGCCGGTGTTGAGATTAACTCGTATCGGATAGTTTTGAGGAACTTCTTTTTGTCGGAGTTGATAAGTGCATGACGGAACAGCGACATGAAGTTATATGCCATGACAATAAAGCCCCCACATGCTTCAGTCGCCCAGAAGTTGTTCGTAGCAAAGTCATCAATGGAGAAGTCATACTTTAATTCCTTGATTCTGTTTTCGGAATCCGCTCTTCCGCGATACGAATCGTACACAATCCTGGCGGGCAGTCCGAGATTGGTGACAAAGCAACTGTAACGGTATCTGCCAAAATCGTTCCCGTCTTCGAAAAGTTCCAGTTGCCTGACCCGTTTGCCGGCAGCTTGCGGACGTTTTTCAATTTCCTGTCTTACCATTACTATACGTCTTGGCTTGTCCCAGCTGTCCGCCTTATATGTCGTTTCGGATATTTCCAGACCTTCCGCCACTTCCACCCATGCGTGTTCATGGGTGAGGCTGTATTTGATACGGTTGTTGAACCGGCAGGCTATAATATAGTTTAAATGCTTGTCCTCCAGATGGTCGAGTATCTCCTTCGTAAAGAACCCGCTGTCCATGCGGATCAGTCCAACTGTCTTGTTACGGAGTCTTGAGAGGGTGTCCTCAAGAAAGGAAAGGTAATTGCTGCTTGATGCCGTGTTTCCAGGGCGTAGCCAGTAGTTCGCTATCATTCTTATATCCGAGACGAAGGCGAGAAGAGGATGGTGTGACGGGCGGCCGGGACGCTTGGGGTTGTACCCTTTGGCAGCCCCCTCCTGATTGCCCTCACGGACCATTACCGTAGAGTCAAAGTCCAATGTGTAATTGTCAAACAACAGTTCCGAGAAGAACCAGCTGAACAGTTCGCCGAACACACGCTGATTGACGGCTTGTGAGAACTTGTTGAAATAACGCTGGTAAGCCCTATGATCCGCTCCGCGCTCCCATCCAAGCAACTTGCAGAGTGCCGTGTCATAACGCACCACGTCAAGATGCCCGAAACAGCTTGCACCACACCATACACCTGCAAACAGCCCTAATATGAGCTGAAGCGGTTTATACCCCCTGTTGGAACCTTGAACCGGAATGCCGCTTTGTTCAAGATGCTCATCGAAATGGCATCTCTCAAGCAGCTTGAAGAACAGGGAAAGACCGCCAAAAGGGGTTATCTCCTTGTTTACGAACTTTATGTCACAATCTCCTATCAAATTTTATAGGCTTTTAATCGTGGTAAAGGTAGCAAATAATTATGAACCAACTATATATAACCACATCTTTCTAATGGCGGTCATTAGAAATAGTGCTAACTCCGGCTCTAATGACCGATTTGGGATAAACTTCATTCATCATCATTACCATTTGACTTACTGTATTTTTCGACCCATTCAAAATATTCTCCACCCAAACCGTCACTCATATCGTTCAAATCAACTATTTCATCTTCATTTACTGCACCTATAATGAAATCCTCAGAAGACTCAAACATAAACATCACTTTGAATAGTGATCTATCAACGGCTTCAGTAGTTATTTCTTTTATTACTTCCATATCTTGTGGAGAGAAATGACATAATTTTGCATGTAATTTTTGCGCCTTTTCTGATTTAAGCTCCCCTGAGAAAATCTTATCTAATTGCTTTAGTGTTTGGGTTCTGACATCACTAATTAGCATTTCTCCGAATTGATTCAAAATTTCTTTTTCGTCCATAATCTTTGTAATTTGAGTTTATAATGTTTGGCAGCTAATCGCCATTTCTGGCGATTGAGGTGCGTGTTAGCATCATCTTTTTACAACACAGATTATCATTGATTTAATCTTCAAACCAGTAGTCAATATCAGGATTATACTTTTGACCGATGAGTTGCTCTCCATCAAAGTCCATATCAAGATATCCATCATCATCCAAAAAATAAACTTTCTCCTGATAGCAGGCAATTATGGTACGAAGAAAATCCTCAAAAGAATTATGAATCTTAATTGGTTCATCACTATCGTGCTCTATTAAGAAAATTCCGTTTTCTTTGCCTTCTGACACTTTCAATGCATAAAAGTCTGAGGAATAATTCACAAGAATTGGATAATACTCATCTTCTTCATCAGGAATTATTTCTTTTATTGATTGCATGAAGCCTTCATATTCAACATCCCTTATTAGAAGATAACCAGGCAAAAAATCCATCATCTGTTGATTTTCAATCTTATAATATGTTCCACTCACTTTAGAGTACAACATTTTTAATGAATTTGGAAGTACCAAAGACGATTCACTGTCTTTTGCAATACTCTGTGCATAACCTGGCCTTAATTCATCAGATAGATTGATAAATACATCTATCAAACAAGATATTTCTTTTTCCATATTCAAAAATTATTTCGTTTTACATGATGCTAATGTAATTCAACTAACAACATTTAGTTGTTAAGGTGATTATTAGTATCATGTTATAAAGGATAATCACAATTCCAAGATTCTATAAAATCTTCAAGCCTAATGTTAATGTTATTCAGATACATATCTAAAGATTGAATGTCATTAAAGTATATGTATTCTGAAAACGAATGATTTCCTATCACATCATATCCATTTTCTATATCATCCTTCTTAAAACATTCTGTTCTAATTTTGAACGAATAATCATTGTCCTGGCCTTCGCATGAACTTAATACAATCCATGCTATTTCATCTTGACATACAGATTTGGTTTCATGAACTAATAAATTATTATTTCGTAAATAGTTAAGATATTTTATTTTCTTATTTGCCATATTTTTGTGTATATTGATACTAATGTTTGGCAGATAAACCACCTTACCTTAAAAGTTTCATCTGTTTATTATCAACCTCTTTTAATACTAACGTCTCCCAACACTACAATATAAGAGTCAAAGGTCATTCCATTCACTTCTTCTTCATTTCCGTCAGCCTTAACAAGACTTTTAAGAAGGCTTGAAACTGGAACTAATAATTGAGGATTGTCGGTCGATGCTTTATACTTAGTATAAATCGCATTTATTTGATGGACTATTCCTTGTAGAGTAAGTAGCCCGTCACTTGTTTCATAATGCGCATCGTAGATATATTCTATTGTTTGGGGAATGTCAGTTATTGTTTCATTAAAAGCAAAAACATCCCATCTAACCATATCGCCTATTCTGAATGGTTGACCACAACATTGCATCTGCCATCCTTCATAAAGTACTGTACAACATGTTTTCATATCTTTTACTTCTCAGGTTGATAATGTTCGATGGCTAACCGACCTTTAGGGAGGTTGAGCCGCTTGTTAGCATTGTCTTCGTATAAAGAATCACCAACATTCTCCTTAAATACAATGCAAGCTTGTTTCTCTTCTGAACTAAATACTGTATATCCTTGCTTAGTCAACATCTCTAAATAGTTTCTTAACGAAGGGTATCGTAATGGATACTCCTTTTTATATCCAGCAGGAATTATATACGGATATTCTTCAGGAGTATGGGTATTTGGGGTATGAAGAAAAAGAGCATCATACCTACTATCTTCCAAAACAAGTATGGCAAATATTTGAAAAGAACGATTTATATTTTTAACATATTGTTCAAACATCAAAAAGTGCTTGAATAATATATCTAAATGTTCTTTATGTTCTTTCCAACATACATTTCCATAGCCGTTTCGGTCGAAGTGTAAGTGGGAAAAATAGCACCATTTTGATTTATCCGAAACAATATTACACCAATTATCCAATTCATTACATTGATGTAATTTTCTATAATATCTTTTCAGTCCTCTTCTTTTCTTCATTCTACAATGCTAATGTTCAGCTAACAGCCGATTTGGCTGTTATTTCCCCAAATATTCATTCTTCAAGTTTACTTTTTACCAATTCCAGGAATTCCTCCTTAGTCATGAACCTGTCGAGAAAATCCTTCAGTCGTCCCTCATTAGTTACTTCCGTGAAAAATTCCTCATGATCCGTACTCCAGACGACAGGATTCTCAGGGTCGTTATCTGACAGGCAGATGAGATAGTAATTGGGATAACCGTCCGTATAGAGCAGCTCTACAAAATCCGGAGTGGCACAATCTGAATACTTGATGATTTCACCCAGCTCTGCATTATCCGTAAACCAACCATTCCATTCTTCAAAATCCGGTGTCCCTTTTTGGAATGGCGTAAATGGTCTGGCAACCCAAAAAAGTTGACGGCGAGGCTCTTCATCCAAGGTAAAGAAGGTTTCTGTCATTTCCTTATAGAATGCCTCCCTGTCAGATTTGAACAACTCCATATGCTCATCCACCCAATCGCCCAAACCTTCAATAGGCTCCGTATCTTCGGCAGCCAGCCAGGGCGTGTCCACCGGTTTAAGGAACAGGGCCGTATCGAATGTAATGGCACAGAGATCCTCTTTCAACGAATTCCCTTTCAGGTTTGCCACGTTGCCGCCCAGTAGCCTGATTCTGTCTGTTATTTCCTTTTTCATGAGTTCCGTATATTCTGTTATTATCAGGTCATTCTTATATGTTCATTCAATATGCGTAAAATATCAGTTCGTTTCATAGACAGGTTTGAGGCTAAAATAGACTCAATGGCTCCCGTCTTATTGAGATTAAATCTCATTATCTTCTTTATAAAATTGGAAGTCGTATGAGATTTCATCCGTTGAGCGATATATTCAGGGCGATAATCAATAGCAATTTGCTTTGACGCGCCAATTGTTATCGGACGAAACTTCTGTACATCTTTGAAATATACCGTATCATACGAGGCTTTAAATTGCACATAAACCTCAATCCTGTCTTTGTATATAACTAAATACGGAATACGTCTCAGATAGTTATAGAGTGACATGATGCATATGGCCAGTCCTCCAACACCAAAAAATATAGAGCCTAACCAGCCTCCAATTATTTTAGTTACCATCCTGCAATTGTCATCTGCTATTATAAAGATGCCCATTATGGCAAAAAGCAGACTACATATTCCTAACAATAAGTTTTTCCAAAGATTTTGGTAAACCCTTATTCCTTCTGCATCGTTTGGTGTCCTGTTCTGCCGGTTCATAGCTGATAAACATCTTTCTTGAAGAATCATTTTTCTTTAATGTTCTTGGATACCCACATTCCGATATCCTGCTTGCTCAATGCTGCTGCCATCAGGTCTGGAAATTTGTCGGGCGTACAGGCAAATGTGGGGACACCGAGGCTGGCAAGATACTCGGCATGATGCTTGTCGTAGCAGGGAGCTCCGTCGTCGTTCAGTGCAGGGAGCACAATCATCTGCACACCACTGGCCACGATAGAGGCGAAACGCTTGCGCATCTCCTTCGCGTCGCCGCCTTCATAGAGGTCGGTCACCAGCACCAGCACGGTGTCCTGCGGCCGTGTGATCACTCCCTGACAGTAAGTCAGAGCCCTGGCTATGTCGGTTCCTCCGCCGAGTTGGACACCGAACAGCAGGTCAACCGGATCCTGCAAGTCGTCGGTAAGGTCAACGACCGAGGTGTCGAATACCACCATACGCGTACTCACGGACGGCAGGGAGGCCAATACCGAACCGAAGATGCCGGAATAGACGACAGAGGTTCCCATCGATCCACTCTGGTCGAGACAGAGAATGATGTCCTTCAACGCCTTGCATTTGCGGCCGTAGCCTATCCTGACTTCCGGAATGACGGTCTTGTACTGAGGCTGGTAGTTCTTTAAGTTCTTTATGATGGTCGTCTTCCAATCTATCTCGTTGTAACGCGGATTGCGCCTTCTCGCCGAACGGTTCAATGCACCGGTGACGGCCTGCTGGGTCGGGGAAGAGAGCTTCCGCAGCAGGTCATCCACGACCTTGCGTACAACCTGACGGGCCATCTCCTTGTTCTTTTCGGGAATGGCCCTGCCGAGTGACATCAGTGTAGCCACCAGATGTACGTCAGGGACAACCGTTGCCAGCATCTCCTTCTCGGTAAGCAGCGAATCGATATGCAGACGCTTGATGGCATCCCTTTGGATAACCTGCACGACGGTCTGCGGGAAAAACTCCCGGATATCGCCAAGCCAGCGGCTTACCTTCGGGGCCGACGACCCGAGTCCGCCGCGGCGGTCACTGTCATAGACGGCTTCCAGCGAACTGTCAAGGCGCTGTTCCTCCACCGTCAGCGTTACACCCGTCCCGTCAGCGGCGTTTCCGCCGAGAGCCATGCGCCATCTTTTCAAATATTCTGTTTCCATGTTCTGTTCCTTTTTTATCCGATTCCCAGAAGTCTGCCGAGCAGGGGTATCACCTTCGATGCATCCCCGTCATTGCAGGAATGTTCCCCGGAGGCGGTTCCGGTATCGGTTCCGTTCAATTCGAATCCTTTGGCCTTCTCGCCGATCTTGCGGCGCTCGGCCGTGGTGAAATTGCTGAATGTGCGTCTGATCACCGGCAGCAGTTCTATGAAATTCGCGTCGCTCAGGCCGCAGAGCCAGCCGTTCACGAGCTGCCACAGGTTGTCGTCCAGCAGCAGTACCGAACCTGATGCACGCAGGAATCCCTCGAACCAGTATGCGATGTCGGAAGGTGCGTTGCCCACCGATGAATAGAAGCTCAAGGTGTCACGCATCTCTTCACGCGATATCCTGCCCTTGTCGTAGAGTATGCGTGCAGCATACCCGGAGAGTAGCGGATGCGCTCCCGATGAATTGCGGATCTGCTGCACGAACCCGTACCACATGCCGTTCAGCTCTTCGTCATCAAGCGTGGAGACGGCATAGTCGGTAGCCGACAGGTGTTCAAGAAGTTCTCCGGCTGCCTCTTCGTCGATGTTGATACAGACGAGCAGACCTCCTGCAAGGATACGTGCCACCATGGCCCGGAGCATGTTGCCCACCTTGCTGAAATCCAGATTGCGGACATCGCCGTAACGGACGATGTTCACCAGGTCGGGAACCGCTTCCATCATCTCCACAATGTCTGTGGATGCCGCCGACAGACGGTCAAGACGGATGGTCATCGCCTCCACAAGCTCCGGAAGGTTGGCCGGAATGACCCGGTCAAGAAGTCCCGTCAGTTCAGGGATTCTGGTGATTCCGGTCATGTGGTCGGAGACGTACTTCTGCACGGCTTCCTCCACGGTATTGCCCCAGACGGCCCGTTCTATGATGCAGACAATCTGTTCCGGTCTGTGGTAAAGACTCCATTTTTCCTTGAATGTACCCTTGCCGCCTGCGGTTTCAGGCTTGGCCCAGTCTATGTCAAGCAGGGCCAGGCGATGGAAGAACAGGCTGCGTTCCAGGTCGGTCTCCTTGCGCAGGTCAAGTGTCATCTCCTTTATTTCCGCCGTGAAAGGGACACGCAGGCGTTTCTGCAGCCGTTCCACATCAATCAGGAGAGGGACTTTCGGTACCGCTTCCGGGACTTTGCCCAGCCGGTTGCCCACGATGAGCGATTCCCTGACGAGCTGCAGCAGCATGTCGTCCCCGAAGCCCATTACGGTGGTCACCGCCTCGTTGTATTCCTCAAGCGTCGGGGCGGGCAGACCACGCAACGCCGCTGTCGTCTGCGCCAGACGGACTGTCTCGATTACATGGGCAACGGAGATGTCCATGTCCTTCTTCCTCAGAAGGGCCGCTATACGGCTGACCCACCTGGTGCCGTCATCTTCCGGATGATGCCACAGGTAATGGTACCACCCCGGAGAATCTATGCCGGCCCCGTAACCGCTGCGGAAGGTAAGCCTGTCATACGTCCACGGAATCCACGTGCATTCCGCCTTTACCTTCGGGAGCCCTTTCAGCAGCTCGTTGTCATCCTTTACCTTCGGCATGTTCTCCAGTGCCGGGACATGCCATGCCCCGCAGATTATGGCTATGCGTTCGAAAGGCTCCTTCTGGGCCGCCCGTATCATGCGGCGCATCCACGCTTCACGGACAAGGTCCCTGCGGGAGGTATGTTCCGGAAGGGCTTCCCTGAGTGCGGTCACAGCTTCCTTGACGGCCTCGAAGATGCCGTTGCCGTCCCTGCGCTGTTCTATGTTCATGTTCCACCACGATTCACCGTCCGGATAGCCGGCAGCTTCTGCCAGCAGGTCAAACGGATCACCCGGCTGTTCAATGGCTTCATCATCCGCTTCTGCAGGTTCGCTGCCATCCTTCCTTTCCGCTTCGAAGGCAAGGGAATGGGCAAGCGGGAGATCGAAGAAGCGTAAGGTGACATTCTCCCGGAGAGCATAGCGCAAAGCCTGCCATTCCGGCGAGAAGTCGGCAAACGGATAGAATACGGCATTCTGCGGCGCATCGGGCTGATAGCCGAGCAGGGCTACCGGAGGCTTCATCTGCCCGTCGGAGACGAACGGCATGAGAGCCTCGGCCTCCGCCGGTCCCTCAAGCAGTATGAGGTCGGGACGGATACGCTCAAGTTCCTGCAGGATGTTCCGGCAGGAGCCCGGCCCGTGATGACGTATTCCCAATAGATGAATGTCTGTCATATTACTTGTCTCATGCAAAATACGTCAATCAAATCATATCTCTTGAAGCCCTGTAGATGTCTTTCCAGCCCTCACGGTTCTTGACCACCGTCTCCATGTATTCCTGCCATACCACTTTGTCCTGAACAGGGTCTTTCACCACGGCACCGAGGATACCTGAAACGAGGTCCTCTGCATGGATCTGGCCGTCGCCGAAATAGCCGGCCATGGCAAGGCCGTTGTTCACCACGGATATGGCTTCTGCCGTACTCAGTGTGCCACTCGGGCTCTTGAGCTTTGTCTTGCCGTCACCGGTGGCACCCTGACGCAGCTCACGGAAAATGGTGACGACACGGCGGATTTCATCAAGGGCAGGTTTCTCTGCCGGCAGCTGCATCACTTTCTCGAAGCTCTCCACGCGGCGGCGTACAATGTCAACTTCTTCCTCAAGCGTGTCGGGCAACGGGAGGATGACCGTGTTGAAACGGCGTTTCAGTGCGCTTGAAAGGTCATTCACACCCTTGTCCCTGTTGTTGGCCGTAGCTATGATGTTGAATCCGCGGATGGCCTGCACCTCCTTGTTCAGCTCGGGGATGGGCAGGGTCTTCTCCGAAAGGATGGTGATGAGCGTATCCTGCACGTCAGAACCGATACGGGTAAGCTCCTCGATGCGGCCGATCTTGCCTTCCTGCATCGCCTTCATCACCGGGGTCTGCACCAGGGCACCCTCACTCGGCCCCTCGGCGAGAAGACGGGCATAGTTCCAGCCATAGCGGATGGCCTCTTCTCCCGTTCCGGCGGTACCCTGTACTATCAGCGTCGAATCGCCGGATATGGCTGCCGCCATGTGCTCGCTGACCCAGCTCTTGGCCGTACCGGGAAGACCGTACAGAAGCAGCGCCCGGTCTGTGACAAGGGTGGCCACGGCAATCTCCATCAGGCGGCGGTTGCCTATGTATTTCGGTGAAACCTCGAAACCGTTCTTCAGTGTCCCGCCCATAAGGTAGGTGACAACGGATTGGGGCGACATCTCCCAGTTTTCGGGAATCGGGTTGGTCTCGTTCTTTTTCAGTTCATGAAGTTCCTCTGCAAACTGTTGCTCGGCATGTTGTCTCAGTAAAGTGCTCATATGAATATCAATATTTATTTTTCATTTAACAAAGTGTCTGTTTCAGATTTAAGATCCATGAATTCCAGCATCTTCGAGCAGAACTCGTTCATGGACGGCGAAGCCTCCGCCGAAGAGGCGGCCTTGGCCTCTATCAGGTTTCTCAGATGCGACGGGATATGCATGGCAAGCCGTTCCGCCATGTCTGCGGCATAATACAGGTAATCCTTTTTCAGAATCCAGGACAGGACGCTGGAAGAGAATTTCGGGCCCCATGCCTCGTAGTCGTTGCCGTACCATGAGTCGGGTATGAATCCGAAATCCCGGACCGTTTCCGGCCAGCTGATTTCCTCCCGCTGGGAGGGGGTGAGCATCGCCACGAGTTCCGGCTTGCGCAGATAGGAAGGGTCTTCCTTCAGGGTGTGGAAAGCCCACAGCCCGTCCGAGAAGTTGAGTATCGGGTCTTCCAGCTCCAGGAACTTCCTGAAAGGAGGATGCTTGGCAAATTTTCTCGCTGCCTCTTCCTTTCCGCAGCCATATACCTCGCACCAGAAACTCAACGGCACCCGTTCTGCGAGCTGTCTCAGAATGAATTCGGAATCGCCCTCTTTCTTGTTGGAGCTTACCTCGGACAGCCCCATGGCCTTCATCTCCGGGGTGTATCCGATCTCGTCGTATGACCATCCGGTAAGCATGTTGTGTCTGATATGTCCACGCAGGAGTTCGCAGCAGCGCATCACCATGACTGAATCGGGAATCATGCACAGAAGTTTCCGTGCCGTTTCCTTGACAATGGAGCTGCGGTCCGACTCCAGCACTTCCTGGATGAAGGGCTCGTCGGTTTTGCTGATGTTTGTCCGGAGACATTCAAGCAGCTCGTTGCGCTGGTTGGCCGGTTCGCTCTTCCAGTCTTTCCTCAGCAGTTCAAGGGCTGCGGCCGGATCCTGTTGCCTGAATCTGGCAAGCATCTCCTTACGCTCGCCGTGGGTGGCCGTGTCCCAGGAATCGGTGGTCCCGCATTCCTCTCCGGCAAGGCCCATCTGCCTGATCAGCCACAAGCCTCTGTTCCCGACGAGATTTTTCAGCAGCCTGCGTTCTTCAAACCGCAACGGGTTGTTGCGGTCATAGGCTCGCCGGATAAGCGGCTGGAGGTATTCGGGTAAAATGATTTTTCCCGACCCCTGCGCCAGACGGTAGGCGTAGGCCAGCATATAGCGTGTACCGTGGAGTCTGGAAAAGAGTTGGCTCCGGTCTTTGTCGAAATACGGCAGTTCCTCTTCCGGGGATGTTTCCACGGGGACAATGCCTTCCGCTCCGGCCGGTTCCCATCCGGCACGCCTGTAGGCGAAGGCGGATGCGGCTGTCATGTACAGGAACGATTCCGTGTCTTCGGCTTTCCCGCGGATCCCGTCAACCAGAGTCTGAAGGGACTCGGGAAAGGCTCCGGGAACGAATTCACGGTTGGCTGTTCCAAGCAGTGCAGCCTGTATGATAGGTTCAGTTACGTTCATCTCTCCAAGTATGATATTCTTTGTTGTACCAGATGGATTTCAGTTCCCATATATCCCCGTTTACAATGACCAGCGAGGCGAACGGATTGCCGCCGGTAATGGCGAGGATGTCAATGTAGGTTTCCTCGGGCATCGCCACACGGACGGCATTGCCTGCGTTGTCCAGCATCGTGTAGTCTTTCCCGTTACGGGCGACCCTCACGTCATCCACAAGCAGGGGGACGTCCTCGGAAAACGGATTCGTCAGCATGGCCGTGCGGTACACCGCGGCAGCCTGCTTCAGGTCAGGGCTGCACGCCGGCACAAAGTTTTCTTCCGCGAGTACGGACTCCCGGAACAATGCACGTCGGCATGTACCCGTGCCGTTGTAAAAGCATAGCGCCCCTTTATAGGCACTGCCCGGAATCCAGTTCTCGGTGGAAAAGGTACCGGCAACGGCAAAACTCAGGTATCTGGCGAAAAGCCCGCTTTCCTTTCCGTAAAACCAGTAGATGTCGGTATTGACATCGTTGACTTTACGGGACTGCTTGTGAAGCACGAGCCAGCTGTCCGCCACCGGCTCTCCGGCAAGGACGTTGTCCTTGGACTGGGGATATCCGATCTGCGTGCGTATCTCGTCCTTCCATTCTTCGGGAAGGCCGTCCATGTTTCTGTAGCTCTGCATAAGCAGGTACAGCCTGCCCATGCTTTCCGTCAGGTCGGATTTCCAGCTTTCCGAGTCGAAGTCTATAGCCTCCATGGCTCTCAGTCTCCCCGCAAGTCCCGGTGCCTGGGCATCCACCATCCTCCGGGCCATGTTGTCAAACAGGGTATAGGCACGTTCCGGAACATTCAGGAATCCGTTGCGCACCAGGTCCTTCATCCATACCTCAAGGTCGGATATGCCTCCCAGTACCTTCTGGTGCCGTTTCTCCTGCCTCTTGGCCTGGGCCGCTTCATCCACAGGGGTTTCGCTTTTGGCTTTCTGCTCCTTCTTTTCGGCCTTCTCCGTTCTTTTGGCAAGCCACGCCGTCACCCATTCCGGCTCTTCCGCCTGCGTGAACTGGTCTGGCTGGCGGGCGTACAGCAACAGCAGGCCAAGCCCATGCTTGCACGGGAATTTGCGGCTCGGGCAGGAACACTTGAACGCAATGTCATTCAAGTCTATCACCGTCTGGTAGGGATTCTTTCCGCTTCCCTGACAATGACCCCAGACGGCACGTCCGCTGCATTCCCTCAGTACCCATTTGCTCAAGGTCGCAAGTCCTTTGCCGGCCTTTACAGACGAGTCGTCGGGAGCGAGCTGCAATATCTGTTCTTCTGTCAAGTTCAATGGCATACGCAACAAGTTAATTGGTCATTGGTAAATCATTCCCTGTTCCCGGCTGCATATTCTCCCGTGTTGATGTCAAGTACGGGACGCTTGGGCTGTATCAGCGCGTCTTCGTACTGGCATTTCCACTGGATGCTGCGGTCCATATAACCGTCTTTGATTCCATCGACGGTTTCTCCCGAGTCTATTTCATTGCCGCTTGTAAGCAGATAGGAGGCTACGTTGTAAGCATGGTTCACTACCCAGTTCGGATCAAGTCCGCGGAAGTGGTACTGCAGGTCAGGCAGGAACAGCGTGTTCATCCCGAGTGTATCGACCAGCATGTCGTCGGAACCCTGAATCGTGAAGAAACGGACGTTTACGGCATAGCGGATGAACCGGTCAGGACCTTCTATCTGATTGCCGCGGATTTCCTCCGCCTCGAACAGTTTCCCGCTGCCGCTGAAGAAGAACGCTTCGCAGGACGGGAACAGTTCGGCGAGCGCTTCAAGGTAGTCCATTTCCAGATTGGCACGTTCCAGAGAAGACAGGCCGCGGGCAAGGAAGTCCGTAGCGAGCATACTGTACCGGCATTCCTCAAGGATACGGTCACGGCTCTCCTGGCAGTCCCACATCTGGCTCCGGGTGAAGTCGTCCACGGTCTTTCCGTCAAAGTCCATGCACGAAGTCATCAGGAACTGCACGGGTGCTTTCCCGTCCTCAAACTCCACCATGTGGTCCAGGGCGGTGATGAAGACAGACTTGTCATCACCTTCGCGGCATTCTACATTGCCGAAATGCTTCCGGCATACATCAGCCACCCTCTGCGTGTCCGGCAATTCAACCGGTTCCTTGAACAGAAGGTTTATAAGTAAAGGCCCTCCGGGCTGCAGTTCCTTTGTATTTAGGTCTTGTTGAAATACTTGATTCATATTGAAATGCTTTTGAATGTGAAACGAATCGGTTAATCCCACCAGAAATACCATATTCTGGATTGACGCAACGTGTCGGCAAGACTGCCTATGCCGTTACAGTTCTGGTCCATATCCGGACAGAAAGCATATTGCTGTATTGCGGCTTCCATTGCTTTGTCTTCCGGAACGGGCGCTGGAAGTTCATACTCCAGCTGGTCGCTGGTAAAGGTTCCCGGAACAGCACCGTATTCTTCGTACCAATACTTTGAGATGGCCATCAGTTCGGGGTTTGCAGGACAGTCGTTCCAGTTGCCGAATGGCAGGTACGCGAATATTTTCCACGGCTCCGTGACCGGAATACGGGCAAGGATCAGCGGATGCGTCATGTTCGTATCGGTATTCCAGTAGCTCGAGTAACGGTTGTTGTCGAATCCGCCTTCAGGTTCTTCATCAATATCATCGTTGTCCTGCCCGGTCAGCTTGTCAAGGATGGATTTACCGTCCATGACAGGAGCCTCAAGCAGCCTTCTGCGGAATTCATTGACTTTTTCCCGGTTGAATGTGTAATCATCCGAGCTTTCGCTCTCAGGATCCGAGTTCCCGATTATGTTTTCCCACAAACCTTCATCGACATTGACCAGAACGGGGATGAAGCCTTCCCGCACGCCGAGCCGTTGGGCATAGGTATAGGCTGACATGATAGGGTCATCGTCACTCATGGATGGGAAATAGGTACATTCACAATCAAGATAATCCATGAAGGCGCGGGCCAGTTCGTCTGGCTCAACGGTATCTTTGTCTATATGCAGCCCCTGCCAGTTGGCGAAGCGTCTGTCTATGCGTTGTGACATTGCCTGGTAATAATCCTCGTCATACGGGACAAACAGGTATGCTTCCTCTTTGAACTCATCGGAATGATACCTTTCCGGACCGAAATAATCCAGGGCGTGGTTGTCAATGTCTCCGGGGTAAAATGGAGTTTCATTGGCGCCATAATAACTGCCATAATAGTAGTCGGCAAATGCACGGCCCTGTTTATTGAACAGGAATCTTGTAAGCTGCCCGTTCAGGTTGTCCTTTATGAACACCCTCAGGTCATCATCGGCCGAGCCGCTTTTGATCCGGGACACAAGGTCTCCGAACTGTTCAAGAAAATCATCCCTCATAAGGTCATTTACCATGCACCAGCGTAGATATATTGCCAGATGATTGTAGGCCGTAATTGTATCTAACGGCAGCTCCTTCTCTTTGAACTTCTCCAGATGGCCTTCCGCATCGTCCATCACTTCATCCGTGTCATCCGGAAAATCGGGACCGCCATCGGCATCGTCTTCGCTGCCGTATGAGATTTTCAGAGTCACTTTGTCCGGAAGGGCAACACCCTGTCCACGTGTTATCCTATGTTTATCGACAGCAGAGAAGCCTATGGTTTCTCCGTCGTTGAGAACTGCATCATATTCCAGAACATATCCAGCCATGCTGGCCAGGAAGTCTCTCACCTTTGACGGGTCGGCATCCACGTCAAGGACCTCCATTTCGTCCTTGCCAAAACACTCCATTCCATAGGTGTAGCCGCTGATTCCCTTTTCGGTACGGTAAAGCCCGAACCATATCCAGTTGTATATAGGCAGCGAATCCTCCTTCATCATTCCGGAAAAGCCTTCATAGAAACGGGGCTGGAAAACGACACCGCTGGTATAGATACCGGTTATGTTCTTCTGGTGGCAGCAGACAGACAACAGCTTCACATACAGTTTGCCTCTTTCGATCAGGGACTCCTCTTTGCCGATAACGGCAACCATGATGTGTGCCTTATGCTCTTTGGCTGTTTTTTCGGCCTCCGGCCACATGTAATTGTTCTTCGCGCATTCTTCGGCTTCACCATTAGGTACGGGGGCAGGCATCAGGCTTACCGCCGCCATCATGTCACCTACGTCAAAGACCAGAGACTCGGGATTCCGTTCCTCGTCAGATTTCTCTTCAGCGGTGATGTCCCACTGTTCTTTCAGATCTCTGATGTATTTTTCCTTGTCCCAGCTGTTGTCGGAGAGCAGGGCGAATCCCACGAATGTGCCGGCCTTCTTCTCACGTTCCTCGGCCTGCTTTGCCTGTTCCATCCAATAGGAACGCACCATCTCGACAAGGGCCGTAGCATCCTTGACAGCCGTCTTTTCGTTATAAGGTTCCATCTCACTGAAGGTATGGCCGCAGTCCGACAAGCTGTCTCCTTCGTATCCACCATTCACACCCAGCAGCCATTCACTGTCCTTGGTATCCTTGTATTTGAAGATGTAGTAGGTCATATCGTGCAGTACGAATGTTCCCGTACACTCGATCTCCGCCGGCTTATGTCCCAACTCCTGTGCGTGCGAGAGCCAGGCTGTCATTGCAGCCAGAGCTGCTTCTTTCTGTCTGTTGTCCATATTCTTATCCCTTAGTTCAGTATTTTCAGTCTTTCTTGTTTCAATATGCGTGTTGCCTGTATCGCATGGCTCCACTGTATAGGATTCCTTTACGTTTGAACTGTCCTCCCGCTTCGAAATCTCCTCCATACACTCTTCGATGACTTCCTTTGCACTGCTGTCCTCCGGATCAAGTTCCGCCCATTTTTCCGCATAAGCGACAGCCTTCTCTTTTTGGCCTGTAAGATATTGGTAGGCGTAGGCCATGCGCATGTTCCATCTTGCCTTGTTTTCTCCGGTTTCACGGACAGACTCCAGCAGTTCCAGGGCTTTGTTCAGCGCCCTGTCGCATTCTTCTATTTCCGGTTCTTCGTTGTTGTCGCCAAGGATGGCATAGTTCTCGTAGGCTCTTACAAGAAGCATGGTTGATTCATAGTCCATTTCATCGGCCGGTATCGTCTCAAGAGCCCTTATGCACTTCGTGTATCTGTCGTTGTCGTTCCAGTCCTCTATCTGCTTGAAGAAAGCCTCTGCATTTTCCTTTGTGTATGGTATGACATCGCTGTCCGCTTCTGTCAGTTGCAATATATGTCCATTACGGATGAAGTCTGAAATGTAGAAAGAGAATTGAGAGTATTCTTTAAGCAGGGCTCTGACCTTCATGGCAAAAGCCGGGAAGTCATAGACGAACAGATCAATATAACTGTATTCTGTTCCGGTTGCACCCCCTGTTATCACACCGAGATTGCCCGGCTCAAGAATCTCTTCTGTTATCCTGTCTTCAAGATCATGACGGAAGTTCAATATATTATCTTCGCCAGCACCATTCTGGAAGACTATGTAAAGAGCTTGTGCACCGAAACCGTTGGCATGATCAAACAATTCGGTTGAATCATGATAATAGTCAGCTACGATGGAGCTCAGACAGGTAGATCCTACTATCACATCGAAGCGCAGTTCGTCACTTTCCTTCGGGGTCAGTTGATATCCCGTATAAACGTCCTTCGGATTCTCGAAGAATTCATGGCCGTGGGATTTCACGGTTTCCTCTATGTGCTGTCTCAACCCGGACAAGGCAATCATGCCTTCCTCAATGCCTGACGCTCTTTTTATACCATTGACATATTTGAACGAGACACCTTCTCCCAGTACAAGTTCCAGAATGACATGAAAGTTTCCGTCACTATTTTCCTCCGGTAAAGCACAAAGATTTTTGTCGTAATATCTGATGTTGAAGTTTTCTCTCTTTTCGTCATAGGATGCTTTTACCATGATCTTGCCCATATCGACATCGGTATCGTGTACACGGTATACGAAAGACCCGACCTTGCCCGGGTTGAAGGGGAAGAACTTCCATTTGCCTTTCAGGCACTCCGGCATACAGGATATGATATAATGATAGATGATGAAGAGATCCGGCCATCCTTCGACCGAGAACGTGAACTCATGGTCACCTCCGATATTGAAGTGCATGTCTTCCGATATCAGATTGGTTCCTTTACTGATAAACTCCATGAAGGCATCGGCTTCCTCCATGGATTTCGGATTCATCATGCCTGACAGCTTTTCTTCGTTTTCTACAAACCAGTTCCAGAATTCTTTCACTCGTCTGGTTAACGGCAAGGCCATATTGCACTGACGGATGAAACTCAGGGTGTCTTCATCCTCCGGATTAAGTTCCCTTGCCTTGCTGAAATAATCCAGGGCCTCCCGATAATTGTTCAGAAAATACTGGGCATATCCCATTCTGAAATTCCACCGTTCATCTTCAGCGCCTTCCTCCCTGACGGATTCAAGCAGTTCAGCGGCTTTGGCATATTCCTCAATATTGTTGTACGCTCTTGCAAGAAGGCTGGTCGTTTCAAAATCCCGTTCTGCTTCCGGAATCTGTTCCAGTGCATCGATGATTTCCTGATGCTTTTCGGCCTTGTGCCATTCGTCTATCTGCTTCATCAGTTCGTCATTCATGTTCTCTCCGGTATATATGATTTGCTTATTTTCCGGTTCTATAGGCTGGTCTGCAACCAAAGTCGGGAGGAATTCACCTGAAAGTTTTTTCAGGTCTTCCAGCCTGGAGGCACACAACGTGAAGAGGGTGTACTGGTTGGAACACAGTGCGTGACAGCTGTAAACGGGATAAGGTTCTTCATCCTCTGAATCTTGGCCGGTACCCATGTCATAGAGACGGTATTTTCCGCCGTCAAATTCCCTTTCTTCAATCATTTCCTCTTCCACATCAAGAAAATCTGGCTCACCATTGGTGGAGTATCCTGTACATCTGACCGTGTGCCAGTTGTCTGCAGCCGCGTCATAATAGACGAGGGTACCATCATCCGTATCTTCGAGATAGCTGCCCGGCAGACTGAACCTGATCCTTCCGACCTTATGGTTGACAATTCCTCGCCGGTAGCCGATGGTAAATTCCGTTTCGTATGTAGGTATCCCGTCAGTCGGGACAGGGGTACAGCCATGCAGTCTGCAAAGTTCCTCGTATTCCTTTTTTGGGAAAGGAAGAGACGGGTCAAGTGATGCTGCCGTTTCCAGCTCGCTTATGATGTACCCGTTGATGCGGGCATCTTCTTCACTTCTTTCCGACGGCATGAAATAGCAGTCCTCCCACATGGCGTTCAGGGCCAGTCCTCTATGGAAACGTGCATCACGTTCCGGATTGTTCCAGATGAAGAAATCATCGGCAAAAGATTCGATTCCTTCTTCCCGGATACGTCTGATGACTTCTGAAAGGCGGAAAGAACCCAAAGGTGAGATGACAATGCCGCTGTCCGATTGAGGGTAATATTTATTGAGATCCCAGCAGAACAACAAAGACTTGCTGCCTTTGTCTTCCTGCTCCTGGATGATTTCAAACAGTTTGGCCAGCCACTTGTGGAAATGTTTCTTCTTCATGGCCTCAAAGTCCCTTTCCGTGTAATAGTCCGTCTCGTCTTCAACCTCAAACCGGGTTCCGGTCGCCTGTTGAAGTCTGTCGATGAACTCTATTGCTGCCTTGTGGAAGCCGGGACCAAGCATGTTGGTCTGGCAGTCGCCGTTTACGGAAATGACGTTGTCCGCATTTCCTTCTCCCTCATGTTGATAGTTTAGGAACAAGTCGCCCAGCCTGCAAAAACTAACCGTCGAAGATGATTCATCGTGCTCTGCATTATAACCGGACTCAACAGCCTGACTTTCTACAGCCTGTTGAAACTTTTCAATGTCCTTGATTTTAGTGTGAATGGTGAATCCAAGTCCCATAATTTCATTATTTTGTTTATAAATGCAAGATACCGATTTTATTCCAACTGGCCGCATTTAATTTGTTAATAATAACAGAAATTTGGCACTATTGTAATACAATACACCTTCCGCATGAAAATTCATGTTTTCAATCATAGTCCAGCTGCACTCTGTCAGTTCACGGCATCGGGGTATAATGCTCTTCCGTAATACAAAAAAATCCCCCATGAAAATCATGAGGGATCTAAGCGCGTTCGTATATTTTAGAATCCGTTCCTGCTTGTCGGAACCTTAAGCCGGACACATCTTCCAGGTCATGAGACATGCTGCCCGTTCCATTCTGTCCATTGAACAAATACAGCATAAGAGTGTTGCTGCCATGCAGAATTTCATTCACGAAAGAAGGGATGAAAAAGGCGGCAGACTCGTGGCAGAGGACAACAATGGATTCACTCGTCCTGGTCATCCTGACCCAGAAAGGCAAACTGAAGTCTCAGGATTTCATCCATCGGAACAACTTTCCGGACTCTGCTCTCCAGACTTTCCGCCTCGGCCCAAAGGAAAGGATAGAAAGCTACGCCCTCGCTGCTCTTCATCTTTGAGGTATCGTCCTGCCAGCCGTCCCATCTGTAATCGGTATAAAACTTATCCGTATCACCGTGCAGACACCAATAGACGAACTGTCCAAACTTTATCTCCATGTCTTCCATCTCCAGACAGTCGGGAGCAAAATAGCCGATATTGCCGTCATCAAGACAGATGAACAACCCTCCCAGAATGTCTTCACCGACCACTATCTCGTTGAACGGGAACAGGCTGTTCCTGGTGACAAAGTCCAGCTCTCCTGAACCGTACAGCCTTATCCAGTTGTCAATGACTATACCACCCGTGTTTTCAAGGATTGCAGCCATCAGGCTGCCGCTCTTGATCCGGTATTTCTCCTTTACAGCCTGCCTTACCGCTTCATCCGGAGGCAGCACATTTATCGTTTTTGACGAACTCTTTATTTCATCGAGTATTTTCTGAAACATTTCATCCATAGCTGTTATCATTTCAAATTATCAACCGCATTGTAAAATCAGCCATACCTTATCAAAGCGTTTGGCTTCCAAATCCTCCTTTGTAATGTAAAAATAGATATGCCCGGCGTCTCCGAACATCAGATAGAAATCACCGCATTCCACAGTGTCAAGCTGCAGAAGTAATCTCCATTTGTCACATGCTGTTTCTTCTGCCTTTTTGCGCACATCCTTGGGAACTTTATGCCACCCGGAGCCCAAATAATAGCCTTGTGTCACCAGTTCACATTCAGCGAACATGCTGTATTGAATCACATCGGGCCAGCCGAGCAGCTGAGAGCCATATTCCATGTCATAGACAGATGTCCCCGTCGCTTTTTCAAATGCTTCTTCAAAGTCATCGGAATCCCCTTCTGAAGGGAATACTTCAAAAAAGTCAGCTTCCGAAGGATAAGATTCAGCTTTGCTCATATCGATTTTAACCATTGGAAATTTGAAGTCATCTCCCATGTCTTCCGGAAACTCTGCTGGAGACAAGACCGATGTGTCCTCAAACCAGAAAACACGGGCGCATCCTTTGTCTTTTGGGTCATAACCCCAGGACTGGCTATCCGTTTCATAAAAGAATGACAATATTCCATGGTCAGGTAGCAAATGCTCGGTATCATATTTCGACAAATCCTCGCAATTAAACTGCGCCAGGAATGTTAACGGCCGGTTGGCAACTGCTCCATGTGATCCTTCGCCCTCAAAGTACGGCCATACGAAATCTGAAGGGACATCCGGTTTCCCTCCGAATCTGGTGCCGCATAATTTAGGGACTGTCGTTTAATTTCATCAATATGAGTCAACCGGCAGACTGCCCCTGTATTTCCCGTTTGAACTCATAGTTTTTTATATCGTCGGCTTCGTTTCGGAGCCGATTTTTTCGTTTTCGGACACAACTGGAGCCAATACTCCTGTAAAGGTTCCGTTTCACATGTGGAACATCAGGCTGCCTGGGCAATTTCATCGGCTTCCCGCCGGACGAGCTGTACCACGTTCGCAGTGTGGATGCCGAAGAAGATGTACAGGATCTCGTTCTGCTTCGTCCTCGCCTTGATGCGTTTAAGGCCATAGTGCTCCTTCTGCGTTCCGAACGAGCCTTCCATCCTCGTTGCCCTCACCCTCGCCAGCTCGTTGCGGATGATGTCGTTGTCTTTCTTCACGAAGGAAGGACGGCCACGCTTGACGAATGATGTCTGTATCCCTCTCTCCCTGCAGTACTCCCTGTTGGCGTTGCCGGCATAGCCTGCATCTCCTCCGACTTTCTTTGCATCCACTCCGAAGAGTCGCCGGTGCATCTTCAGGCAGTGCGGCAGCCTTGTACCCTCGTTGAAGGCATTGAATGACAGCTTCTCGATGAACGAGAGTCCGTCAACCAGGATGTTGTTGCACTTCGCCCCGAACTCAACGCTTTTCACTTCCTTGCCTCTTACTATCGGCCTCACATACGCCTTGCTGAGGCTCACTATCCTGTCCTTGACACTCTCGCGAGGATCGTTGTGTTCAAAGTGATTCCTCTGCTGGCGGTACATCCTCGTGATGATTTCCATGTCACTCTTCTGCCTTACTGTCAACAACTTCTCCTCGCCTGCATTCTCTCTCTCCAGTCTGCGTATCTCCTTCAGCATCTTTCCCAAAAGGTTCAGCAACCGTCTGGTCATCTTCCTGGTCTGGCTCTTCGTATGCCTGCGCTGCTTCCTGTACGTCAGGTTTGCCTTCTCCACATCAACAAACTTCGTCCTGGGACGGTGCAGGTTCAACTTTTCACTCAATCCGCACATTATCTCATACGACTTCTCTATCCCTTCCCACAACAGCTTCGGATCCGTCGGGTAACGCATCTCACTCTCGTAACACGTCGCATCCGTGTACATCGTATCCAGATTCTTCATGTATGGCTTCCAAGCACTCGCCAGTATCCCTTGCTGCTGTTGGATCTTCAGACCGCGGGCTAGTTCTGAAAACACATCGTCCAGAAGCTTGTAGTTCGTCAGCGGCTTCACCGGATCGATTATCACGTCACAGAATATCTGGTAATGGATGTTCCCGTTCAGCTGTTCCAGCAGCTTCGGACAGCTCAGACCGGTGTACATCTTCAGGAACATAAGTGCTACTTTCCCTTCCGGTGTGAAGTACGATCTGCGTCCAACCTTCGGTCTCATACTCCTGTTTGTCAGACCAAAGTTCTCTGCCATCTCTCGCAGCGGCAGATTAGCCTTGATCTTTCCGAGCTCGCTGTTCTCGAACGTCTGCCTATACAAATCATAAAAATTATACTCCGTAAACGGAAGATTGGGTGATATTCCAGCAAAATTTTGTACCTTAGCCATGCGAATTTATTTTTGCGATACCTCCAAATTCAGCTTTTCGAGGGCAGTTGGAGGTATTCTTTTTATCTTTTGCTAAGATACGAATTTTCTATCATATTAGCAATCAATTTATTACAAGCTTTTCGTCTTTTTGCGACAGTCCCTAATTTATACTTTTCTTTTTTCGCTATCTTTAATGCGATGCTGTTCTGTTTCAGTTGTTGTATCTTTTCTTTCATATCACTAAGTTTTTTAAGTGGCAATGTCCGGTAACCAGTCACCGTTCAGGGCGGTTGAGATACATGCTGCCGGCATTCTTTTTCCAATCGTTACTCGTATATATTCTTGAACCGATGATTCTCAATCAGATATACAATAATCCAAGGACTGTCTGATGACCGGATTATTTCCATCCCATTGTTTTGCGGATCTGCCCGCAGACTTCGGCAAACCGGTCGGTTTGCTGGAGCCAGGCGGGAACATCTTTGTTTATCCAGCCCATCATCGTCACCATTTCATTGTGAATGTCTTCTACACGACTTAAATTCCAGCAGATGGATTCGTTATGGAACACCCTGTTTCGGAACATCCTGAACTGGTTCAAAGGCGAAGACACGTTCTTCCGCTGTCGCAGATGTTTTGGCATGTATGGGAATGCTCTGCGCAGATCTTTCCACAAGAGACGTTCGTACTCGCTGTTCAACAGGGAAACCCAGAACCCCAAGGTCAGTTCGGCGACCACTTTGGATGGAGTGATGGTTTCATGCCTTCCGGCAATCTGTTTGTTCGCCTGAGTTATATAATGATTCAGCTTTGAAAGTCCCGGGGTTGTAGGGAAGACGGCATACCAGTCCGGACGTCCTGTCATCGTCTCCAGTTCACGGCAAAGCGCATTGCGGAGCGTCACTTCCAACACAGACAAACTGGTATAAAATGCTTCTGCAAGCTGCAGATTGCAGCGGTAGTGAAGTATGGCACGGCCCGCATCTCCTGGATAGAGGTTGAAATACCGCTCCATACGTTTGGTCGAGAAAACTTTTTCAAAAAATTCTTTGTTATATTCCATATTTTATGTACTTTTGCAGTGCAGTCCCGGGCGTTCCTCTCCCAGCTTTCAGTTACTGGTGATGAATCCGGGTTTTTTTTTGCCTTTTTGCAAAGGTAATTTTTTTGTTTGCATCATCCCATTGGTTTCCAATATTTTTTCGTTTCCCGCTTAATTTGCCCGTCATCTCCAGACGATCATTGAATTCAGACAATGTTTTGCTGTTCTCCTTTCATAATGATACGGTACACACCATCACCTACTTATCCGTTTGGAACTGCAAAATACGACGTAAACCATAGCAGTATTCTGTCGTGCGTTGTTTTAGGAGGCAATTGTTTTCGTCCAGATAGACATCAAGCTTCCAAAAGCACAAATCCTCTTTGTGAATGACATCTCCATAATTGTTTATGAAAATTGCCACTTCATCATCTTCTTGCCACTCCCATATATACGGCAGTCTGTACTTTACTGTATGGTCTTCAATGTATAGCTTTTCTATGCTGCCGTCTGTTCCTGATACCTTCCCCAGATACTTGCTCTCTTGTGGGCCATGAAAAACAATTGTCGGATGAAATTCCCGATATAGCCATCCAAACAATACAAGAACCACTATAATGGCTATGATTATCATTCCTTTATGTCGTCTTAATCTTGCAGTCATTGTTATATTTCTTGTTTTGTTGGTAAAAACCTTTCAGGGGAAATTCAGCCACTTGTTATCTGCCGTTATTTAGCTCGTTTAATATGTTTTTGAAGAAAACCGATCAAAAGATTTGCAATACATCCTAAAGTAAATCCAATGAATCCCCACAAATAAATAGCTAACCGCACATCATTGTGAGATAGTATTTGGGGTATTATATCATAAAAAGACTCATCCAAAGGTGCAGTATCGCAATAATCGATAAAAGCATATAGAAGCACATATAAGCCACCCGTCACAAAACCTGCAACAGGGAGTAATATATGTGTTTTGTTTATTGTTACTTTCATCGTTTCTTTTGATTTATAATGCTTGGTTGCTAACCGACCTTTTAGGGAGGTTGAACCGCTTGTTACCCACATAATTCATTTTTCTTTTGAAAGAATAGATACATAGTTATCTATATCTTGCTGTAATTCATTCCAATGTGCTGATAAATTTGGATAAAGCCCGGTTGCGCCACACCCTACCATCCTAATAAGTGCTAAAAAACGATATTCACTGGCATTTCGTTCATTTTCTTCTTTTTCAATCTTCTCTTGAAGCAGTACATCTGGATAAACAACACGTTGATATAGTTTATCAATAAATTCTCTGCGTTTTTCTGGGGTATTGAATATACTATCCACTGGTTGTGCTCTAATAGAATCTATTTCTTTTGCTCTTGCATTAGCTTCTTCATGTTTTTCTTGCTTATACAAAAGAAATACTTCAAGTCCCCATATATATAATATGAAATCCCATACACGATAAACCCCTTTTCCCGGAAAGGGGATGTCATGCGTATAGCGACAAACTGCAAAAGTTTCTTCAATATACCCATACACAAAAAGCCGATAAGCTAAGTGGCATAGATTTTCGGCATCTGCGCCACTATTAAAAGAACATTTCTTTATTAACTTTTTGCACAAACTCGCTACCTTCTTTTGGGGGCAAGAGTTCATTATTGATTCAAACAATTCTATTCCTGTTTCCATCTTCTTCATTCTTTTGTGGGTAATGTTCGGCAGCGTTCCGCTTTAAGCGGTAGTGCTGTTTGTTATAAACTCATTTTTGTTTTTTTACTCTTTTACCATTACACGTAAAACCATATGTAAAAGCTGTATCTATGGCTCGTTTTGCACTTTCAATAATATAATGATACAAATCGTCATATTCACTGAAATATGGATGAAGAACATAGAAGTCTTTATTATTTAACGGCAGATAAAACCCGGTCATATCGGATATTCCGTAGTGTGCCTCGTCTGAATTTGGCACTGTTATGGAAATGGATATTTCAAATTCTTTATCAGAAAGGAAACGCTTTGCTCGTTTGAAAATCCCAATCCCATTAGTATTCCGAAGGTTTATCCCTATGAGAAGTTTCCAATCCCCCAAATCATTTAGGTTGATACTTTTTTTGAAATCATCCATATAAGTATCCAAATATTGTGTAATAGAACGTAGTAAATCCAAATCCTCAAATAGTTCAGGGATTTCTGCACTTATCAACACTTTAATTTGATTACTCATATATTCATTCATCTTTATTTCCAGAGTTTATAATGTTCGGCAGCGTTCCGCTTATTCAGTCGGTTTGCTGTTTGTTAGTAGCGTCCTAAAATTCGTTACTTGTTCTGTTGTATTCTCGCATTCCAATTCAGAGCAATAGAACCGGGGATGTTTAACTCCTTGTTTATAGCAATCATGGGCTAAATCATCAAGCTTTTGGATTGCGCTATCAAACCATTCATATTCTTCTTTGCTGATAAGATAATATCGTTCAAACCAAAACCAATGACAGATAATGACTATCATTATGTATTGTTCAATTAAAGGATTAAATCCAACCGAATAGAATCCATCGTTTCTTATCTTTTCATTTAATAATTCCATTTTCTCACATTTACGCTACTAATGTTTGGCAGCTAATCGCCATTTGTGGCGATTGAGGTGCGTATTATAGTCTATTAAATTAATAAAAATTCTTTGACTGGCTTATGCGAATATTTAACTCTAAACTCTCCATCTTCATTCCATCGTCTTGCCGCAATAATTGCATGAGTCAAATCCAAACGATACGTTTTCAAACAGGTCTTAATCGAAGAAACAGCCTTATCTTCATCAACAACAACGCAAAATATATTAAGTTTCTTGTTTCTTATATCTGGACCTTCTGAATAACCTAATCCTCTCCATCCCAAATGGGCTTGAACATATTCAGAGCATTTTTCGCCTAACCATTTATCTCGCTTGTTTCCTTGTTCACTTTTTAATGGAAATTGGATGATAATTTCAATAAGTTCTTCGTCGGGGAACTCGTAATATCCTTCTTCTTTCCAAAGCAGAATGATTTTTTTCAGATAATCTTTTGCTTCTTCAATTGTCATTGAATATTCCTCAGTTTTACCGACAAAACCAACTTTACCCCAATGTATGATAACAGCATTTTTGGTGTCATCAAACCACATTTCCTTGTAATGTAGTCCTTTACCCTCTATTATTTTATATAATGTTGTAAACATAAATAGACTATAATGTTCGGCGAATAATCGACCTTTAGGGAGATTGATACGCTTGTTATCTGCCTTTATTCGCTTTGATAAGTTTCAACTACATACAAATCAACATTAGGATAATCATTTGAAACTGTATCTAAAATTGCTTTTACATCGTCCCATTTTAATCCACCTAATCCAGCACCGATTGCAGGCAAGGCTATTGCCGTTACATTATCACGTTTGGCTAACTCAAGCATCTGAATCAATGCCTTTTCGATATACTCTATTTTAGCTCGTGTTCGCCACGTTGCTTGAGTACCAAGGTTATATATATGTCCATTGCCATAATCATAATCAAAAACATCACCGGGGCAAAACTTATTTTCTTTGCACAACTGCTTATATTCAAGATACATATCTGGATATTTGCTTTTGAACTGTACGGCAATGCCTTTACCCATTGCACCGGCACAATTACAACCATGCGCATAACTGCTTACTCCATCAATACGGAATATGTCGCCTTTTTCAATATACCTAATCATTGTTTTTTTCTTTTTTATTGTTAATTATTCTGGGCAGATAATGGTTGGCAACTAATTGTTTTCCGCACTTAGTTGTTTGTTAGCAACCTCTTGTAATAAGTTGATAATCTTGGCATATTTGTTTTTCACTGCGAGAGAAATCGCGGTATTGCCTTTTTTATCTTGTAAAGCAAAGTCCGCTCCGGCTGACAATAACAATTCAACTCCTTTATAAAATCCGGCATTAGTAGCACACATAAGAGGAGTCATGCCTTTCTTGCTAATACTATTGACATCAGCACTAAAAGCGATTAGAGTTTTCATGGCACTTAATTGTTTCTCTTGAGCTGCCCAATGTAAAGGAGTAAAACCGCCTTTATCTTTAATGTTTGGGTCTGCTCCAGCTTTTAGTAATGTACGAAGGGCTGCTGTATGTCCAACTTCTGCTGGAGTAAACAATGCAGTCTGTTTATAGCAATCTTGGTGGTTTAAGTCTATACTTGTACCGATTATGGTGCGTAGTATTTTCATGTCGTCTTGATTGGCTGCTCCGAACAAAACGGTTTCTCCTTCATTATTTTCAACATGAACATCTGCGCCCTGTTCAAGTATTTGCTTGACGGCTTCTAAATCACTTTCATAAACAGATAGCATAAGAGGAGTATCCCCATTCTCGTTTTTAGAATTTATGCCAAGAGCCAGTAATGATGTTATATAATCTTTCATATCTTTTTTATTGATAGGTTGCTAATGTTCGGTGGCTAACCGACCTTT
>ENA-ORSA01000194-ORSA01000194.1-human-gut-metagenome-genome-assembly--contig:-NODE-194-length-74753-cov-14.135546_pt1 | contig 74753 bp, 67 predicted proteins | sample MGYA00242179_ERZ509142 | MGnify/ENA primary metagenome ERZ509142 (study PRJEB26280, sample SAMEA2338659) | human gut metagenome | biome: human gut; feature: human-associated habitat; material: faeces... | reverse complement strand
GTAACTGCGGACATATTGTGGTAGGAACTAAGGCGCCTGAAGTATGTCCGGTATGTAATCATCCACAGAGCTATTTTGAAGTACATGAAGAGAATTATTAAGGAGATGAGATTATTACGAAGAAGAAAGTGATTAATTCAAAAAAAGCAGTAATGATAGGCTGTGGCTTTGTTGGTTCTGCATCGGTATTTGCTCTGATGCAGAGTGGCTTGTTTACAGAGATTGTCCTTATCGATGCAGATAAGAACAAGGCAGAAGGAGAAGCGATGGATATCAGTCATGGTATTCCATTTGCGAGTCCGATGAAAATATATGCCGGAGATTATGATGATGTGGCTGATGCTGCAATTGTTGTCATATCTGCCGGAGCGGGACAGAAACCGGGAGAGACAAGGCTTGATCTCGTAAATAAAAATGTAGCAATATTTAAGTCAATCATTCCTGAAATAGCAAAGAGAAATTTTGCAGGTATCATGCTTGTAGTTGCGAATCCGGTAGATATCCTGACTCAGGCAGCCATAAAGTTATCAGGACTTCCAGAAAACAGGGTTATTGGATCGGGTACTGTGTTAGATAGTGCCAGATTAAGATATAAGCTTGGTGAGCATTTATCTGTGGACAGCAGGAGTGTTCATGCATTTATAGTAGGTGAGCATGGAGACAGCGAAGTTGTAGCATGGTCATCAGCCAATGTATCTGGTGTTCCATTAAGTGAAATGTGTGAAATGCGTGGACATTACAAGCACAAGGAAAACACGGCAGAAATAGCTACAGCAGTCAAGAACAGTGCTTATGAGATTATAAACAAAAAGCACGCTACATATTATGGAATTGCAATGTCTGTAAAAAGAATCTGCGAAGTGATTATGAGAGATGAAAAATCAATACTTCCTGTATCACACATGATGCATGGAGTATATGATATTGACGGAGTATCGTTAAGTATGCCAGCTATTGTAGGTGCAGATGGTATTGAGTCTGATATACCTATTAATTTAAGTGGCGAGGAAGCGTTAAAGCTTAAGGAATCTGCAGATTCATTGAAAAAGATTATGGAGACAATTGAATTATAAATTTTACACATGGAAGGAGAAAAAGGCATGGAAGTAAGATATTATATTTGTAAGCATTGTGGAAACATTGTTGAAAAGGTAAAGGATAAGGGTGTACCTGTAATTTGTTGCGGAGAACCTATGCAGGAATTAAAAGCCGGAGTGACAGATGCTGCTGTCGAGAAGCATGTACCTGTATATACGATAGAAGGCAGTCATGTTCATGTCGTGGTCGGAGAGACAAAACATCCAATGCTTGAAGAGCATTTTATTGAGTGGATTACATTAAATACAAACCAGGGAATATACAGAAAACAGTTAAATCCAGGGCAGGAGCCGGTAGCAGATTTTTGTCTTTGCGATGGTGAACAGGTAGAAGAAGTATATGCATATTGTAACCTGCATGGATTATGGAAATGCTAGAAGCATAAATGTATTATGATAGGATTATACCAATGAAAGAAGAACTAAGTATAGATATCATCGGACTTGCAGGAGCCTGTTCTTATGCGTTGGACTGTATAGAAGCAGAGTTGGTAAATATCAAAAACAAACATGGAAAAAGAGTGGCTTATATAAGTATATGCATGGCTGAATATTGGAAAATTCAAGGTGATGAATTACAAGATTTAGCCATGTGTGCTTTACTGCATGATAATGCTTTGACACAATATATTTCGGAAGAACTGAAAAAGGATTCCGTCATTCATTGTAAAAAAGATTTATCCGAGAAAAAAACAAATCTTCATTGTATTTATGGAGAAAAAAATATTACTAAAATTCCATTTAAAACAGATGTGTCAAATGTGATTTTGTATCATCATGAACATGCCGATGGAACTGGTCCTTTTCAAAAAAAGTGGAATGAAATTCCATTGTTTGCAAGGATTATTCATCTTGCAGATACCATTGATATTATAGGAAATAACACGGGAACTGGAAATAACAGTTGGAATTTTATATGTCAGTACCTTTTAAAAAATAGGGATGGATTATTCGATTCAGAATGTGTGAATGCCTTTTTTCATGCATTCACACATTCTGAATCATTTATATGTTTAAGTGATAATTCTTTTGAAATGAAGCTATGGGAGATTATCCCAAGACAAAAACGGGTTTTTGATTGGAAAACGTGTAAAAATGTCGCAGATTTTTTTGCAAAGATTGTAGATTATAAATCTTCTTTTACAAGCAGACATTCTATAGGAGTGGCTGAAAAAGCAGCTTTTTTTGCTCAATATATCGGATATGATTCTATTAATGTGCAAAAAATTTATCTGGCTGGTGCACTGCATGATATTGGGAAGATGGCAGTAGGCAATGAAATTTTGGAAAAACCGGATAAGCTTACGGAAGATGAATTTTCAAAAATGAAGAATCATGCTGGCTATACATACCTTATATTATCAGAGGTTAATGATTTTGAAGAAATACGAGACTGGGCAGCTTTCCATCATGAAAAATTAAATGGAAAAGGGTATCCTTTTGGAAAAACCGCAGCTGAATTAAATGAGCCGGAACGTATTATGGCATGTATTGATATTTATCAGGCATTAACCGAGGACAGACCATATAAGAAAGGTTTATCGCACGAAAAAACGTGTGAGATGCTCGATGACATGGCGCAGAAAGGTTTTGTTGATTCTGATATTTCCAGGAAAATTAGGGAATGTTTTGGTGGAATCTATTAATTATAAGAAGATATTTACACAGAAAGTTCAACATCAGGAATTTATACATAAACTTGATGAATTTATGGAACATCACAATGATGAGGTAGAAGATCAAGATGAACAGATTATGGGAATTTTAAAATATCTCACAGAGTGGTTAGTTAATCACATTCTGTATGTCGATGGTCAAATTCCAAAAGGCTGATATAGTAAGAAAGGCTGTTATTTTTTAGAGAGTGTACCGACCCCCAAAAGTTAGACCTAAAAATCTAACGATTGGAGGTCGGTATTTTTATGGCTAAATATTCTTTTGAATTCAAGAAAAAAGTAGTTCTAGAATACATAAATGGAGAAGGTGGCACACAGTATCTTTCTACAAAGTATGGGCTTGGATCAAATTCTCAGCTCAGGAAATGGCTTGCTGCGTATAAAGAATTCGGAGATGAAGGATTAAAACGTTCTCGAAAAAAGAGAACTACTCTTTCAAAAAGAAGCTTTCTGTTGTAGAGTTATATTTATCAAGTGAAATCTCGTATCAAGATTTGGCTCTACAAGAAGGAATTACTAATCCGTCAATGATTGTCAATTGGGTTAATCGCTTTCGAGTGGCGGGTCCTGATGCGCTGAGACCACGTAAAAAAGGACGAAAGAAAACATTGAACACATCTGATGACAATACACAAAACAAACTCGTTGAAGAATCTTCTGTTGATACAAGTGCAGAGCATGTAAAAGAACTAGAAGAAGAACTTCTTAAATTAAGAATCGAGAATGCGTTTTTAAAAGAACTGAGGAGACTGCGTTTAGAGGACGAAGCAAAAATGAGAGAACGGCAAGAATCATCAGCAGCCTCCGAAGACAGTTCAAATTAAAAGACCTTCTCTCATATACTGGAATGCCAAAAGCCACATATATGTATTGGCAAAAGCGTTTTGATAGAAAAAATCCGGATCAGGAAATTGAGGAAAAGATACTCGAAATTCGTAAAGAACATAAGGATTATGGATATCGTAGGATTCTCGGAGAACTTCGTAATCAAGGATATTCCATAAATAAAAAGAAAGTTCAACGTATTGTTCAAAAGCTCGGATTACAGGTGATATCCTATACTCGTAAAAGCAGGAAGTATAGTTCTTATAGAGGTAAGATTGGCACCGTTGCACCGAATAGGATTCGCAGACGTTTTGATACACATATACCTCATCAGAAAATCACTACAGATACCAGTGAGTTCAAGTATTATGAAATTGATGAGAAAGGACATGTGACTATGCATAAGCTTTATCTCGATCCGTTTATGGATATGTGTAATGGTGAAATACTTAGCTACGGGATAGATCAGAGACCTTCTGCCAAAAACGTAATGGATGCTTTAGATAAAGCAATTGAAACTACTGCGGACTGCCCATACAGAAGAACTTTTCACTCAGATCAGGGATGGGCTTACCAGATGAAGGCATATTCCCATAGACTAAAAGAAGAACGGATATTTCAAAGCATGTCCAGAAAAGGAAACTGTCTGGACAATTCCGTAATGGAAAATTTCTTTGGACTGCTCAAACAAGAAATTTACTACGGTGTTGTTTATTACAGCTACGAGGAATTAAAATCAGAGATAGAACGTTTTATAAAATACTACAACGAGAAACGAATAAAAGAAAAGTTGGGATGGATGAGTCCTGTTCAATACAGGCTCCATCTTTTAGCTGCATAAAGAAAAACGAGACGACCGAAGTCGCCTCGTAAAAGTCTAACTTTGAGGGGTCACCTCAGAGTAGCAGCCTTTTTTATTTTGAATATAAAATATGACACATACACTTGACAATATGCATACGTAGAAGAAACGCATCAAGTGCTTGCTAAGAGAAACTTTGTGCTGGCAGTAAGAGGAGGTATCTTTGGTGATAAACCAACTGCTTACTATGACTTTGGAGAGTAGAAAGCGACAAGATAGCTGAGCATTGGGATGAAATAGGACATTTCTTCCCCAAAACAGTATGTTTATGGTATACTAGCTATTAGTAATGCGATTTCAACCGACATTACATATTATGGTGAGAAATTAATACAAAGGACTATTCTTTCACAGCTTATGATGCAGGTACAGGGCAGTGATGCCCGGGTAAATGGTGAAGGTACCTATACGGACAGCAGAGACCATGGTAAACAGTTTTCAGTGGGCAGATTAGGTAACTTTGATAAGAGCGAGGAAACGAAAATGACGGAAAGTAAGATACTTCTGGTATTAGATAAAAAAGATTATGAGGATGGCATGCCGGTATTTGAAAGAAAGTGCGTCCGGGCAATCATAGAAAAGAATGGAAAAATTGCAGTCCAGCGCGGCAGGGCAGGGGACTGCAAAATATTAGGCGGTGGCATGGATGGTGAGGAAGATTTTGAAACGGCACTTTCCAGAGAAGTATTAGAAGAGGGCGGATTGATATTATGCCCGGGAAGTATGCAGCTGTTGGGCGAGATAGAAGAAAAACGCCGTGATTTATTTGAAACAGATAAAATATATCACTGTCACACCTATTTCTTTGCCTGCACGGTTGAAGAGAGAATGACGGAACCGCATATGACAGAAAGCGAGAAGGCAAAAGGCTATCATCTGGAATGGATGACACCGGAAGAGATTGTAAAAGCAAATGAGCCATTTTCGAAGGAACCGTGGATATATCGCGATACTGCATTTATTAAAATGTTGATGGAGGGAAATTTATGAACACAGGATATGAGGGAATCCTGCAATTTCGGGGAAAGTGGAGAGATTATCAGGAAAGAGTACTCTTACATGCACAGCAGTATTTGAAGGATGGAAAGATACATATTGTGGCAGCGCCGGGCTCCGGCAAGACTACACTTGGAATAGAACTGATTCGGAGGCTGGGAGCACCCTGCCTTATTTTTTCACCCAGCATTACCATCCGCCAGCAATGGCTGATGCGTATACAGGAGGGCTTCTTAACCGAAGAGGCAGATCCGCAGGAAATATTATCCAATAATTTGAAACAGATGAAACAGATGACTGCAACGACTTATCAGGCATTGTACAGTGCTATGAAGCGGGAGCAGGGCACACTGGAAGAGGACAGCGGGGAAGCGGCAGAGGAAGATGCAGCAGCCAGTGAAGCGGTGGATGGAGTAGATGCGGCAGACAGTAAAGTGGCAGCCGGCGGAGTGACAGAAGAAGCAGATGGAGAGAAGGAAACGGAGCAGGTTGACTACCGGGATTTCGATATTTTTAAGGCAGTAAAGGAAGCCGGTATTACAACAATTTGTCTGGATGAGGCGCATCACCTTCGCAGTGAGTGGTGGAAGGCACTGGAGACTTTCTTAGACAAGCTGCCGGATGTGAAAATCATTGCATTGACAGCAACACCGCCTTATGACAGTACACCGGCACAGTGGAAGCGTTATATCGATATGTGCGGACCGATTGATGAAGAAATCTTTACACCGGAACTGGTAAGAGAAGGAAGTCTCTGCCCACATCAGGACTATGTTTATTTTAACTGGCCGACAAGAGAAGAGGAAGCATATGTCAGGGAACATCAGAAGCGGATGCAGATGCAGGTGCAGAAAATGATGGCAGATGAGACTTTGCGAAGAATCGTATCTTCCCATCAGGGGCTTATGCATCCGGAAGAATACAGTGAACGGTTCTTAGATAAACCGGAGTATTTTACAGCGCTGCTGGTATACTGCCAGGCAAAAGGGATTCCATTTTCCGGTTATTTAAGGAAACTCATCGGAACAAAGGGAAAGCTGCCGGGAATGGATGCACACTGGATGGAAGTGTTACTGCAGGGTGTTCTTTATGAGGACAGAGAGTCCTATACCATGATGGAAGCAGAGCGGGAAAGCCTGCTGCAGGAATTAAAAGAGGCAGGAGCCATCTACCGGAATAAGGTTGCACTGCGGGATAATGAAGCCATAAAAAAGGTACTTATGAAAAGCCAGGGAAAGATGGAGAGCATCCATACCATTGTGCAGGCTGAGTATGAGGCGCTGGAAAATGATTTACGCCTTCTGGTTCTCTGCGATTATATTAAGAAAGACAAATTGCCGGAGATTGGAAGTAAAGATACACTGGTCACAGAGCTTGGTGCAGTGCCGATTTTTGAATATTTAAGGCGGCAGAACATGGCTGGAATCCGTCTTGGTGTGCTGAGTGGGACAGTGATAATAGTTCCAATGGAAGTCGAAGCAAAACTGCCGGAATTGCTGGCACAGTATGGCTGCAGCGGAACGTTGAATCCACTGGGAGATACCGGATACGGACAGCTTATGATAAAGGGAAAGAGCACCCACACCGTAGCTGTTGTGACGGAGTTATTCCGTCAGGGAGAGATTCATACATTGATTGGAACCAAGTCATTGCTGGGAGAAGGCTGGGATGCACCGTGCATCAATTCCCTGATACTGGCAACCTATGTAGGGTCTTTTATGCTGAGTAACCAGATGCGTGGAAGAGCAATCCGTACCGACAGAGAGCAGCCGGATAAGACCGGAAACATCTGGCATCTTGCCTGCATTTTTCCAAAAGAGCGGGGACAGCAGAGTAATACTGATACAGAGGGCGATTATGAAATGCTGGAACGCCGGTTTGAATCATTTTTAGGAGTATCCTGCAGGGAAGATGTAATCGAAAGCGGAATCGGTCGGCTGGACATTCCAAAGATAACATCAAAATATGAGGTAGATAAAGCAAACCGCATGATGCTTGAGCGTGCAAAGGACAGAAATGCATTGAGGCAGCGATGGAACCAGTCCTTACAGGAAGTGCGAAATCAGATGGAAATAGAACAGATAGATGAAATTGCAGCAAAAGAAATAGAAACCGGATATATCTTTATTAATGCGGTCTGTATAGAAATCATACAGGTGATACTTGCAATACTCCTAATGAGTGGAAGAATGATGGCACAGAAGCTTGGTAATCATCCGGCTTTCCTGTTACTTGGAATTGCGCTGTTAGCCGCATTTGCCGGAATTGTCTATCAGGGGATACGTCTGTTTAAATTCAGCACCCCGGCAAGACGGATGAAACAGCTTAGCGAAGCAATGCTAGATGCATTGAGGGAATGCGGGGAATTAGAGGATGGTGCCCATTGCAGGACAGAAGTAGAATCCTTTAATGGATTTGTGGTAGGTACCTGGCTTAAAGGTGGAACCACCAGAGATAAGACAACCTATTCTGCCTGCATGGAAGAATTGTGGGGTGTTATTGATAACCCAAGGTATCTTCTTATCCGGGAAAAAATCTTTGGCACATCGAGAGAGTGTTACAGTGTCCCGGAAATATTCGGAAGACAAAAGGAGCGTGCCCTGATTTTTGAAAAGCATATGAAAAGGGCTCTTGGACCATACCATGTGGTATATACAAGAACCCCGGAAGGACGAAAATTATTATTAAAAGAGCGGACACGCTCCTTTGTAAATCAAAACCAGAGCCTTTTGCAGGGAAAGAAAATTGCAAAAGGATATTAAGAATAATAAGAATTTTCAATTTTGGGATATTTTTTAGTTACTCCAAAGAAAAAGAGGAGCAGTCCTGCAACCAGTAGTCCGGCACCAACAAAGAACCACAGGAAGAAGAACGGAACGGTATCTGCTTTATACATAAACCAGTCCGGAGAGAAGGTTCCCCAGATGTTAAAGAGGATATGGAAAAGCATGGAAGGATAAATGCTGCGGCTTTTCTCGCAGATAAATCCAAGAACAATTCCTACCACAAAAGCATAAACACCCTGAATCATATTCATATGGAACACACCAAAGAGCAGTGCCTGCAAGAAGTTAGCAACCCAGAAAGGCATTGCTCTTTTTGCATATTTCAAAGTCAGTCCACGGAAAATCAGTTCTTCACAGACAGGTCCAATCAGAACGGAATAGAGAACCAGAATCAGGGAAGGCTCATCCAGTCCCACCGATTCTACCAGGTTACTGTAATATTCCAGCCAGTGCGGGTTAATGGCTGCAGTAAAAGATACAATGTAATTGGTAATATACTGTAATCCTACTGCAGTAATAAGAATGCCGAAGATGACCGGAATATTAAATGGTTTCCGTACATTTTCCGGTTCTGTCGGCCGGAACTTTTTATAATACCAGCAGGCAAATACCACAAGGGCAACAGTACCGTAGGCTGCACTGACACCGGCATTAAAATTGGCGGTGGAAATAATATTTAAAAATGCATTCATACAGTCATCGATAGAAGTTGCCCCTTTGGTATAAAAACCACCCAGCAGAGCAAGCCCTACTGCCGGAATGGAGATAAGCTGCTGCAGGCCAAATGCCAGCAGAGCCGGAAGAAAACAGAACATAATTCTGCCAAATCGCTTCATGAAAAAACCTCCTCAAGTATCATCACTTTTCTTGGCACATTATAACAATTATGAAGCGAATATGCAAACTACTGAGGTGCCGTCTGTTTAAAAATACATGGAAAAATGTATTTTTAAATGCAGATAAATACTCTCCGGGTACTTGTGAAATAGGCGGAATCATGCTATACTAGGCGTTATGTTGATATATTTTATGATGTTGTATGAAATATAAATTCACATAATTATAATCAGAGGAGGAATAAATATGAAGAACATGAAGAAATTTGCAGCACTTTTATTAACTGCAGCAATGACAGTAGCAATGGTAGGATGTGGCTCATCTGTAGCTGCAAACACAGTAAATTCCAAGGATGACCTTCCGGGAAAGAAAATCGGTGTTCAGCTTGGAACAACCGGAGATGCCGATGCAACAGCATATGAGGACGAAGGAAGCACCGTAGAGCGTTACAACAAAGGTTCTGATGCAATTCAGGCATTAAAGACCGGTAAAATTGATTGTGTAATCATCGACAAGCAGCCTGCAGAGGCATTTGTTGAGAAGAATGATGACTTGAAAATTTTAGATGATACCTTTGACGCAGAGGAATATGCAATCTGTATCGCAAAAGATAACACAGATTTAACAGACGAATTCAACAAAGCAATCGAAGAGTTAAAAGCAGACGGAACAATCGATACTATCATCAGCAACTATATTGGTGATGAAGCAGGAGAGCATCCATATGAGACTCCGGAGGGAACAGAATATCCAAACGGAAAACTTACCATGGCAACCAATGCGCAGTTTGAGCCATACGAATATTATGATGGTGACAACGTAGTTGGTATCGATGCAGATATCGCAAAAGCAATCTGTGACAAGCTTGGTTATGATTTAGAGATTGAAGATATGGAATTTGATGCAATCATCGCAGCAGTATCTTCCGGTAAAGCAGATTTTGGTGCAGCAGGAATGACTGTAAAAGAAGACCGTCTTAAGAACATTGACTTTACAGATACTTATGCAACAGCAAGCCAGGTTATTGTAGTAAGAAATAAATAATCGGTATAGGAGGAAAGACCTTGAGCGATTTTTTAAGCAGCTTTCAACAGGATTTTATAGAGAAAGACAGATATCTTTATCTGTTACGTGGTCTTGGCAATACACTGCTTATTGCAGTGCTTGCAGTACTTCTGGGTATTGTGGTTGGATTTTTAGTCGCAATTATCCGTTCCACCCATGATAAACATGGTGGATTAAATGTTTTGAATTTTATATGTAAAATGTATCTTACCATATGGCGTGGAACCCCTACGATGGTACAGCTTTTGATTATGTACTATATTATTCTGGTTGCACTCGATAATAAGATTGCAGTGGCTGTAATCGCTTTTGGTTTGAATTCGGCTGCCTATGTAGCAGAGATTGTACGTTCCGGAATCATGTCTGTAGACGAAGGACAGTTTGAAGCTGGACGAAGCCTCGGATTGAATTATTCGCAGACCATGCGTCTGATTATACTGCCACAGGCATTTAAGAATGTACTTCCGGCACTGGCAAATGAGTTTATTACCTTACTGAAAGAGACTTCCATCAGTGGATATATTGCAATCCCGGATCTGACAAAGGGTGGCGATATCATCCGTAGCCAGACCTATGACCCGTTCTTACCATTGTTCGGTGTTGCAATTATCTACCTGATAATCGTTATGATTTTAACGGCTGGTGTACATAAACTGGAAACGAGGTTGAGAACAAATGAGCGATAAGAAGGTATTGATTGAAGTAAAGGATTTGTGTAAATCCTTTGGAAATGTAAATGTATTAAATGGTATCTCCACAGAAATCGCCCAGGGAGAGGTAGTAGCCATCATCGGACCATCCGGTTGTGGTAAATCCACATTCTTACGATCCTTAAATCTTTTAGAGGAGCCGACTTCCGGTGTGATTACTTTTGAAGGAACAGATATCACGGATAAATCCGTAGACATCAACAAGATGCGTCAGAAGATTGGAATGGTATTCCAGCAGTTCAATCTGTTTCCAAATTATACCGTAAAAGGAAATATCATGCTGGCACCGGTTCAGACCGGACTTATGAATAAGGAAGAGGCATCTAAGCGTGCGGACGAGCTTTTGATGAGAGTCGGACTGTCTGATAAAGCAGATACCTATCCGGCAATGCTTTCCGGTGGACAGAAACAGCGTATTGCAATTGCAAGAGCACTGGCAATGAATCCGGATGTCATGTTATTTGACGAGCCGACTTCCGCACTGGATCCGGAAATGGTAGGAGAAGTTCTTGAAATTATGAAAGAACTGGCACAGGACGGAATGACTATGGTAGTGGTAACGCACGAAATGGGATTTGCAAGAGAAGTGGCAAGCCGTGTCATGTTTATCAATGAAGGACAGATTCAGGAAGAGAATACACCGGCAGAATTCTTCGCCAATCCACAGAATCCGCGTCTTTGCGACTTCCTTTCCAAAGTATTGTAGCGAAAGAACAGATAAAACGGAAAAAATAGTTGATAAAAAGTTTTCACAAGCTATTGCAATCAGAAAAGAAATAGTCTATGATAAAACCGTTATATGACTGACGGATAAGTGGAAAAACCACATGAAGTATAACGAAAACGAGCCGACCGTCTGGGCGATGAACCTGGAGGACTGGCTCGTTTTCTTTTGTGTATGTTATTTTGAACATCAAAAGATATTGACAAAAAAATAATGGTCAGTATATACTAACTACAGTTAAACAAGACTAATTCAAGCCGATGAATAAAAAGTCTGTTGACAGTAAATTTAGTAACCATTCAGTGTTCATACTGAATACATTTTTTAGGAGGATATCGTAATGATTGAAATGAAAGAGTGGGATGGATTCGAAGGACGTCTCTGGAAAGAAGAAATCAATGTTCGTCAGTTTATTCAGGACAACTACACTCCATATGATGGAGATGAGAGCTTTTTAGCTGAGCCGACAGATGCAACCAACAAGCTATGGGGGGCACTTCAGAAATTACAGAAAGAAGAGCGTGCCAAGGGCGGCGTTCTTGATATGGAGACAGAGGTTGTAACCGGAATTACAGCTTATGGTCCGGGATATATTGATGAAAATTTAAAAGATTTAGAGCAGGTAGTTGGTCTTCAGACTGATAAACCATTAAAGAGAGCTTTCATGCCATATGGTGGAATCAAGATGGCTGTTCAGGCATGTGAGACCTACGGTTATGAAGTAAATGATAAATTAAAAGAAATTTTCACCAAGTATCATAAGACACACAATACAGCTGTATTTGATGCTTATACACCGGAAATGATGAAGGTTCGTCATGCTAAGATTTTAACAGGTCTTCCGGATACCTACGGTCGTGGACGTATTGTAGGTGATTACCGCCGTGTAGCATTATACGGACTGGATTACTTAATCGCTGAGAAGAAGAAAGACAAAGCCAACTGCGGATGCGGACAGATGACAGATGATGTCATCCGCTTAAGAGAAGAAATTGCAGAGCAGATTAAATGTCTGGAAGACATGAAGAAACTGGCTGAGATTTACGGATATGATATTTCAAGACCTGCAACCAATGCAAAAGAGGCTGTTCAGTGGTTATACTTCGGATACCTTGCAGCAATCAAGACACAGAACGGTGCAGCAATGTCAGTAGGACGTGTTTCTACTTTCCTTGATATTTATATTAAGAGAGATATGGATAAGGGAATTCTTACCGAGCAGCAGGCTCAGGAGCTGATTGACCATTTCACAATGAAACTTCGTATGGTTAAATTCGCACGTATTCCTTCCTACAACCAGTTATTCTCCGGTGACCCTGTATGGGCAACCCTTGATGTAGCAGGAACAGGTGTAGACGGACGTTCCATGGTAACCAGGACAGACTTCCGTTTCCTTCATACTTTAGAGAATATGGGACCGGCACCGGAACCAAACCTTACTGTATTCTATTCATCCAGACTGCCACAGACCTTCCGTGATTATGCAGCACGTATCTCGATTGAAACAAGTTCTATCCAGTATGAGAACGACGATGCAATGAAACCGGTATGGGGCGATGATTACGCAATCTGCTGCTGTGTATCTGCTACACAGACAGGTAAAGAGATGCAGTTTTTCGGCGCTCGTGCAAACCTTGCAAAATGTCTGCTTTACGCAATCAACGGTGGTGTTGATGAGAAATCAGGCGAGCAGGTAGGACCAAACTACGCACCAATCACAGCGGAATATCTTGACTATGATGAAGTAATGGCAAAATATGACAAGATGATGGACTGGTTAGTAGACATCTATGTAAATACACTGAACCTGATTCAGTATATGCATGATAAATATTACTATGAAGCAGCAGAGCTTTCTCTGATGGATACCGACTTAAAGAGAACTTTTGCAACCGGTATTGCAGGATTTTCACATGTTATCGATTCTCTTTCTGCAATCAAATATGCAAAAGTAAAAGTCGTACGTGATGAGAACGGACTTGCAAAAGACTTCGAAATCGAAGGAGACTTCCCGAAATACGGAAATGATGATGACCGTGCTGATGAAATCGGAGTATGGCTGCTTAAGACTTTCATGGATAAATTAAAGAAGCATCATACTTACCGTGATTCTGAGCCTACAACTTCTATCCTTACCATTACTTCTAACGTAGTATATGGTAAAGCAACCGGAGCTATGCCGGATGGACGTAAAGCCGGCGAACCGCTTTCACCGGGAGCTAACCCATCTTACGGTGCAGAGCAGAACGGACTTTTAGCTTCCTTAAACTCTCTGACCAAACTTCCATATGAGTGGGCATTGGATGGTATTTCAAATACACAGACTATCAATCCGGACGCACTTGGAAACAACGAGCAGGAAAGAATCGATAACCTTGTAAATGTAATGGACGGATACTTTGACCAGGGTGCTCATCATCTGAATGTCAATGTATTTGGCAAAGAAAAGCTTATTGATGCAATGGAGCATCCGGAGAAAGAAGAGTATGCAAACTTCACAATCCGTGTATCCGGCTATGCAGTTAAGTTCATCGACCTGACAAAAGAGCAGCAGCTTGATGTTATTGCCCGTACCTGTCATGAGCGTATGTAATTTAAGACAGTAACCGAACTGCGGGGAGCATACGATTTTTCCGCGATTCAGGTAAAGCAGAATGTGCAGGCTTAATGAAAAAAAGCCTGCACATTTTTATCATAGGTTGTTAAGCAGCTGTAAGTATTTTGGTGTATAGGAGGCAATATGAGTGAAATAAAAGGACGCATCCATTCCGTAGAAAGCTTTGGCTCGGCAGACGGGCCGGGTGTAAGATATATTGTATTTTTAAAAGGCTGTAACATGAGATGTCAGTACTGCCATAACCCGGATACCTGGGCGAAAGATGGCGGAGAGCTGATGACACCGGAAGAAGTGTTAAAAAAGGCACTTCGCTATAAAACATATTGGAAAGAAAAGGGCGGAATCACCGTAAGCGGTGGAGAGGCTCTTTTACAGATAGATTTTGTAACAGAACTGTTCCGGCTGGCAAAAGAAAAAGGGGTAAATACCTGTCTCGATACCTCCGGCAATCCATTTTCCTTGGAAGAACCATTTAAAAGTAAATTTGATGAGCTGATGAAATATACAGACCTCTTTATGTTAGACATTAAGCATATGGATGATGCAGCACACCGGAAACTCACCGGACAGACCAATCAGAATATTTTGGAAATGGCAGCTTATTTATCAGACCATGGCAAAGCAATGTGGATCCGCCATGTGCTGGTTCCGGGTATTACAACAGACGAGGATGAGCTTCACCGCTTAAGAAGTTTTCTTGATACCCTTAAGACAGTAGAGCGGGTGGAAGTGCTGCCATATCATACCTTAGGCGTCTTTAAATGGAAGGAACTTGGAATTCCATACCAGTTAGAAGGCGTAGACCCACCTACAAAGGAGCAGATAGACCGGGCAAAAGAGATTCTTGGGGCACTGTAAAATAGAGAAGCAGCATTACAGGAAAATAAAAAAGTAATGCTGCTTTTTAGATTCTGACGATAATGCGGGTAAGATATTCACTTCGTTTATCTGTCATGGTAGCGTTAATCAATTCTTCTTCATAGAATCTGCCATCGGATGAAGTAATCTGGTGCTGCTTCATGTAGCTGCGCAGCCTGTCATAAGCGAGTGAAATATCATCCCAGTCTCCCAGGTGATAGGCGGCGAGACATTTAGAAGCCGGAAGAATCCGGTAAGGCATTTTCTTGGGAGGGGTCTGCATGGCAAGGCATACCTCGTGATAAAGATTGTGGGCACCCCGGGCAAGGTCATGTTCGGTCTGGATATAAAGCACCGTAAAACCGGTAGTTTCCTTGCTTTCATAATAGGAAGCTCACTGACTTTTACGGAAATGGTCTTATCATCGGAAGAACTGATGGGGTGGGCTGCAATATAAAACCTTGGCAGCGTAATTTCTTCGATGATATCCGAATTTGTAGTAAGGCTGGTTTCAATTCGTTTCTGCTGTCTTTGAATCCATTTCTGCTTTTCTTTTAATGCACGAATCTGCTGTTCGATGACAGCGTTTTCCTTCGTAAGAAGTGTGGCATAATTTTCCGGGCTTCGGTGTTCCATGTATTCTTTGATTTCCGGCAGAGGCATGCCAAGTTCCCGCAGCGTGATAATAGCATCCAACACATCCATCTGGCGGACGGTGTAGTAGCGGTAGTCATTGTCCCCTCTTGCTTCGGGTGAAAAAATGCCAAGCTGGTCGTAGTGAAACAGTGTATTCTTTGTAGTGCCCATCATCCGGGCAACTTCTCCGGTGGTCAGATATTCATTTCTACTCATTAAAAAATCTCCTTGACTATATGGTTACCATATAGTTTATGATAGCAAATAGTGATTCATAAGACAAGGAGGTTATCATGTCGAATTCGTTAAATCAGAACTTTAAAACACTATCCTTATTGAAATTTGCATTGCCATCTATGATTATGATGGTATTTATGTCATTGTATACAATCATAGATGGAATCTTTGTGTCAAGACTGGTAGGAGAAAGTGCTCTTTCTGCGGTCAATATTGTATGGCCGGTTATTTGTATTCTCATTGCAATCGGTGTTATGTTAGCAACCGGTGGAAGTGCAGTGGTAGCAAGAAAAATGGGTGAGGGAGATGAAAAGGGAGCATGCGAGAACTTTACTTTTCTTGCAGTGGTAGGAGTTGCTGTAAGCCTGGTGCTGCTGGTTATTGTATTACTTTTTCATAAACCGATTGTATATGCATTAGGAGCAGACGACTCTTTATTCGAAAATGGGAAAACATACCTTATTTATATGATGTATTTTGGACCATGCTGCATTTTGCAGAGTTTATTTCAGTGCTTCTTTGTAACTGCAGGAAAACCTGCATATGGACTCGGACTGATTACTGCCGGAGGTGTAGCCAATGCAATCTTAGATTATGTCTTTATGGGACCAATGCAGCTTGGCATTGCCGGAGCAGCTATTGCAACAGGCATCGGACAGATGATTCCTGCGGTAGTGGGAGTCATCTATTTCCTTGTGAAAAGAAAAGGACTTCATTTTACCCGCTTCCATTGGGATGGAAAAGCATTGTGGCAGTCCTGCACCAACGGTTCTTCCGAGATGGTAACGAACCTTTCCAATGCAGTAATTACATACCTTTTTAATATTATTCTGATGCGTATGGTTGGAGCAGACGGGGTAGCTGCAATTACCATTATTTTATACGGACAGTTTTTATTCAATGCGCTGTATCTTGGATTTTCCATGGGTGTGGCACCGGTTATCAGCTTCCAGTACGGAGCAAAGAACAGTGAAAAATTAAGTAACGTTTACCATATCAGTAACCGGTTTGTAAAAATATCCTCCGGCTTTATGGCGGTGGCATCCGTCCTTCTGGCGAAGCCGATTACATCAGTATTTGTCTCAGAAAGCAGTCATACCTTTGCAATGACAGTTACGGGATTTGCATTGTTTGGCATCAACTATCTTTTCAGCGGCTATAACGTATTTACCTCTTCGCTGTTCACGGCACTTTCTGATGGAAAAACATCTGCACTGGTATCCTTCAGCAGAACCTTTGTCTGTATTCTGGCCTCTTTACTGATTCTGCCGCAAATTATCGGATTAAAGGGAGTCTGGCTGGCAGTTCCGGTGGCAGAATTTGTGACATCAGGACTTTCTTTTTACTGTCAGAGAAGAAATTTATCGAAATACGGAATTTAAGAAACTTTTTTTTCATCTGGAACGTCTAATCTATAAAGAGTATAATGAATGGTAAAGAATGAATGGATAATACCATTTTAAGATAGTAAAGAGAGGATACGAAAGATGGTTTTTAGCAGCATAGCATTTATCATGTATTTTATGCCGGTATTTTTTCTGGTTTATTATATCCTGCCGGCTTCTTATAAGAATGCCTGGCTTTTCCTTGCCAGCCTTGGTTTTTATTACTATGGTGTCAGGGGAAATCCGGGTTATCTTTTACTTATGATTATGTCTGTGGTGGTCAATTTCGTGGCTGGAAAACTGATTGCGGCACAGAAGACGAAGCGGGCGAGGAAAGCCTGGCTTGTGGTTGGAATCGTCTATGATTTAGGATGGCTCATTCTGTTTAAATATCTGGGCTTTCTTATAGAGAATCTGAATGCCCTCTTTGGTGCAATGCACGTTAAGGTACAGCTGGAAACATGGAATCTGATTCTGCCGATTGGAATCAGCTTTTATACGTTTCAGATTATTTCCTATCTGGTGGACGTGTACCGGAGGGAAACGAAAGCGGAAAAATCGTTGATTTCACTGGGAACGTATCTTTGCATGTTCCCGCAGTTAATTGCAGGACCGATTGTCAATTACCATCTGATTCAGGAGCAGCTTCATAAGAGAAAGCATTCCATGGAAAAGGTGGAATCCGGACTTAAGGTATTTGCACTGGGACTTGCTTATAAAGTATTGCTGGCAAACCGGGTGGGACATCTTTGGACAGAGGTGACAGCAATCGGTTATGAGAGCATTTCCACACCGCTGGCATGGATGAGCATTGTGGCATACAGCCTGCAGTTATATTTTGACTTCTATGGGTATTCCCTGATGGCAATCGGACTGGGGCGGATGATGGGCTTTGACTTCCCACAGAACTTTAACAATCCGTATATGGCAGTGTCCATGACGGATTTCTGGCGCCGCTGGCATATGACACTGGGTGGCTGGTTCCGGGAATATGTATACATTCCGCTGGGCGGCAACCGCGGTGGTTTTGCAAAGACCGTCCGCAATATGTTTGTGGTATGGCTTCTGACAGGACTCTGGCATGGCGCAAGCTGGAATTTTGTATTGTGGGGACTTTTGCTTTTTGTCTTATTATTCGTGGAAAAAGCCGGACTTGGAAAAGTGTTGGAGCGGCATAAGGCGCTTGGTCATATTTATATGATACTCTGGATACCGCTTTCCTGGCTGGTCTTTGTGATTACGGATTTAAGCCAGCTTGGCATTTATTTGCAGAAATTATTCCCATTCTTTGGCAATGCCGGAACGGTATTGTTTCAGGGAGATTATCTGAAATATGGTAAGACCTATGGCATTTATCTGGTGCTTGGTATCCTGTTTGCAACAGGCGTTCAGGAGAAGCTCCTTAAGAAGAATAAGAACCGCCTCTGGGTGATTTTACTGCTGCTGGCATTATTCTGGGCGAGCGTATATTGTATGTATCTTGGAATGGATGATCCATTCTTATACTTCAGATTCTAGTGAGGAAATACGATGAAAAAATATAAATTTACTATACTTTTACTGCTGACATTTGTGATTGCATTCCCGGTGATTACCGTAAAGCTTGTAACTGCGGAGCAGGAGAAGAAGGCAAGGCAGGAAGAACTGGCGCAGGTGACAGACACAGAAAAAGAGCCGGCGGAAGCAGTTGCCGGAACGGAAGAAAACAGCACAGATAAAGCCGGTACAGGACAAGCAGATATTGATAGTACAGAAAATACAGAAGATAAAACAGGTATCAAGGATAATGAAACGGTGGCAGATACGGAGCAGGAGGGAACCTTTACAACAGAGGATATCAGCTATTTTTCCGATGCCTTATTTATTGGAGATTCCAGAACAGTAGGATTATCGGAGTATGCAGACCTTGGGGATGCGGATGTATTTGCAACGATTGGCTTAAGTTCCTTTAAGCTGTTTGAAACAGAGGTGGATATGCCGGGCTATGGAAAAGAAACTTTGGATGAAGTGTTAAGCCGGAAGAATTACGGAAAGATTTATCTGATGCTAGGTATCAATGAACTGGGATATCCACATGCGAGCATAGAAAAGCAATATCGTGAAGTGGTAGAGAAAATACGGGAAATGCAGCCGGATGCCATTTTATTCTTAGAGGCGAGTCTTCATGTTTCCAAGGCAAAATCCGATTCGGACAGCCTTTATAACAATGCCAATATTGACTGGCTCAATGGTGTGGTGGAGTCCTTATGTGACCAGAAGCAGACCTATTATATTGATGTGAATGAAATCTTTGATGATGGGGCAGGAAACCTCGATGCCCAGTATACCAGTGATGATGCCCATCCTCTAGGAAAATATTATGCCCAGTGGGCAGAATGGATTCTGACGAAAGCTATTGTAAAGGAAAAATAAGACCAAAACCCTTAGGAAAACGCAGTGGAAAACCGATATATTATTTATAAAAGTGTATACAACAGCGAAAGAAATATCCGATAACCGGATAAGCGTTGCAGAAAGGCAAGGGAAGCGTATATGAATGGAATCAATACCAGCTTTGGGACACAGAGCTTATATCAGAATGACGGGACACAGGGAAGTGCAAAGTCAGATGATAAGAAGCAGGATAATAAGAATGACAGCAATGTAATAAAAGGTGCCGGTCTTAACCTGAATCAGACAGATCTGATTGGACAGAAGATGGCAAATGCCCAGAAAGAAGCATTAAAGAAGATTATGGATACATTTTCCGGTGAGCATGCAGTGGATGAAGAGATGGACGAGCGGCGTGCCCACATTAAGGAAATTGACAGCGAGATAAAAGATTATCAGAGTGAAATCCGCGACTTACAGAATAAGGAAGCTGAATTAAAGGGACGTTACCAGGTAGCGGATGGCAGCCAGGAAGAGGCAGACCTTGACCTTTTAAAGAAAGCCAGTACAGCAGAAGGAAGAAGCATGCTTTCCAAAGAAGAATTAGAGCATGTCTCAGAATTAAAGAAAGGCGGAATGACAGACTATCAGAAAGAGTCCATGGACTACTATAAAATGGAGTCAGAATACAGAAGCAAGATAAAAGACCTTGGAAAGGAAAGAGCCGAGGATAACGGATACCTCCGGGCAGTACATACGGAACGGTTAAAGCATCATGATATGATAGACAGCCAGAAGGAAGCGGAAGAAATATTAGACAATGCATCCGATGAAGCAACATTAGGACTGATTGGGGAAGCAGTAGACCACATCGATGAGACCATCAAAGAAAATGAGAAAGATACGGATAAGAAGGATGCAGACAAGAAAGAGGATAAGAAGACTGATACAAAATTAGACAAGGAGACCCAGAGCAGCCTTTTAAAGAGTGAAGCAGAGAAAAAGGTTGCGGAGCATAAACTTGCCGAGGACGATATCAAAGGACTTGTCTATGATGAGCAGTTATAAACAAAATGGACAATTTGTGCTGTCAGATATACAAATTATCGAAAAAGTATAACTTGACCATACAAAAAAAATTTATTGTATATGTCAAAAAATCGCATTGTTTCTTATACTAATAAATGATAAAATACATAGAAGAAAAAAGAGGGAGGAAGTTAGCATGGCTTCATTCGTTGAAAACACACAGCACAAAGTAGAAAGAAAAGCTTTTGAGATAATGACCAATAGCATCGTAGGTAAGTTGACTAAGACAGATGATATCGCGAAAAGACAGGAAACATTCCTTGAACTTATTGACAAGGCAGAGACTTTCTGGGGAAATGGCGCAGACAAGGCAACATTGGATAAGGTCAGAGAGTATGTAAAGAATCCGGAGAACAGATGGGTGAAGTTTGTAAACCGTGTTCTGGATGAGACAAATCCAAATTATGCTAAGAAATTCCTTCTGAATTTAGGATATGAAGCATTTTTCCGTGGAACAAAGACAATCAGGGCAAACCGTGAGAAGTACAACTGTAATATTCCATGGCTGATTCTTTTTGACCCGACAGACGCATGTAATATGCATTGTGTAGGATGCTGGTCTGGCACATATGGCCACAAGAATAACATGTCCTATGAGGATATGGATAAGATTGTTACACAGGGTAAGGAACTTGGAACTTATCTTTACTTTATGACAGGTGGAGAACCGACTGTTCGTAAGAATGATATTTTAAAACTTGCTGAGAAGCATAATGATTGTATGTTCGGTCTTTTCTCCAACTCTACTCTGATTGATGAGGAGTTATGTAAGAAGATTGTAGAACTTGGAAATATTACATTCCTTCTTTCCATTGAGGGAACACCTGAGACAAATGACGGACGTCGTGGTGACGGACATTATGCAGCCGTTATGAAGGCAATGGATCTGTTGAAACAATATGGTATCATATTCGGAACTTCTATCTGCTATACCAGAGCCAATGTTGAGGCTGTTACCGATGAGAAATTCTTACGTTTCATTGCTGATAAGGGCGCACGTTTCGGTTTCTACTTCCATTATATGCCGGTAGGACAGAACGCAGCTCCGGAGCTGATGCCGACATTGGAACAGCGGGAAGAAATTATTAAGAAGATTCGCTGGGTTCGTACCGGAGACAATGATATCGGATTTTTCCCAATGGACTTCCAGAATGACGGAGAATTTGTTGGCGGATGTATTGCCGGTGGACGTAACTACTTCCATATTAATGCACAGGGAGACGCAGAACCGTGCGTATTTATCCATTTCTCGGATTCGAATATCCATGATAAGTCAATCCTTGAGATGCTGCAGAGTCCATTGTTTAAGGCATATCATGAAGGACAGCCATTTAACAGAAACCACCTGCGTCCATGTCCGATGCTTGAGAATCCAAAGCTCTTAAGAGAAATGGTAAACAAGACTGGTGCGAAGGGAACAAACGCTGAGGCAGAAGAGACTGTGGAGCATCTTTGCTCTAAGTGTGACCACTATGCAGAAGAGTGGGGACCGGTTGCAGACCGTATCTGGGCAGAACAGAAACATAAGAAGGCACCTTATGAGAACTATACGGAAGAAAAGAGAGAACATCCGGAACTTGCAGCATTTGAGCATGCGGATGGTTCCAATGGATTAAGAGATGAGGATCTTCAGTAATTAAATCAGATGTTAAAATAGGACTAAATCAGCACTTGTGATGGAATATTCCATCAGCTGGTTTGGTCCTTTTTTTATTTCAGAAGAATGGTCGAATGGACTTGCAGCAGTTTTTAACAAGAAGACATTTTTTGATACAATTACAGATAATGTTGGTGTATTGAGCAAAAGTACTTTGGAAAAATATTTGAAAAAGTATTTGGAATCTGGTGAAATAGTGCGTATTGGAAGAAATGCGTATTGTGCCAGAGGAAAACTAAAAGATTATGAATATGATTATTCTGATATAGCAGTTCATATAGCGAAAATATTGAAGGAGGATTTTTACGATTTAGATTTCAGAATTTCAGAGCTGTATCAAATGAATCGTTTTTTGAATCATCAAATTGCACATAATGTTATTTTTGTCTTCGTAGAGAAAGAATTGTGTATTTCTGCCTTTGAAAGATTGAAAAAAGAGTATGAAGGCAACATACTTATAAATCCAACGGAAGAAGATTTTTTTAATTATAGACGAGAAGATATGATTGTTGTAAGAAATCTTTTGACGGAATCACCAAAAGGGAAAAAGGAGGTCTGGCATACAGGTTTAGAAAAATTGCTGGTAGACATTTTTTCGGAGAAGCTGATAAAAGCAATGTTTAGTGAATCAGAGTATCCAGCAATATATGAAACAGCATTTAATTCTTATGTTGTGGATGAGAGTCAGATGTTCAGGTATGCTAAAAGACGAAAAAGCGCAGATAAGATAAAGAAATTTATACAGGAAGAAACGGATGCAAAATTACGATTGGAGTAGAGTAGTTATCAATGATTACTAGAGAGAATTATAGCATGGCGTATTGTAAGAGCAGTCCCGGAACAGAGCTATCATCTGCATTGGAAGCAGGGACGGTATAAGCAATGATATAATCGTTGGCAATGCAGCCAAAGGAAAGGGCTGCGGTGGCACATAAATATAAATACCAGAGCTTTAGATTGCTCAGGCGGACCGTAATAAAATATGCAATAAGGCATACAGACAGGAGTGGGAAAAAGAACATCTCTGGTGGACTTAAAAACCGCCGGGGTGATAACTTTAGATGCAGACGATGTTACTGGTGATGCATTTATCTCTGCCGGTTCAGTTAAGCTTGAGGCGGATCAGTTGCACATCTATTTATCAGGTGGAACGGTGAAGTATCTGATAGAGGCAACGGATGGGCAGAACGGAGAAATCAGCCTGAAAAAGACTGGTTCCCTGAATTCGTTTGATCTGGATAATGGAAATAATATAAATGTAACAGATGCATTTTTTAAAGCAAAAGATACATTTCTGTCATCCAATGGAAACAGTAATTCGAACAGTTCGAGTGGCAGGATAGTTCTTGTGGGTGAAACAATAGCAGAAGGCAATCTTGAATTAGAAACAGTAAAAGATGTAACAATCCGCGCAAAGAAGACTGCGGTAAAAGGAAATCTCGCTGTCAATGCAGAAAATGGATATGGTGTTGAGATAACCAGTGAAGGGGGAGCAGTATCAACCGGAAGTACAGAGATTACGGCACCTTCATTAGTTGTTATGCTGCAGGCAAATGGAGATGCTGCCATAATCGAAGGAAATGCAAAGATAAATGCAAATAAAATATCCATGCAGAGTGCGAACAATGCAGCAATTGCAGGGGATGCAAAGCTTCAGGCACAAAAAGACATTGCACTTCTGGGAGGAACATTGCAGACGCAGAATGATATCGTAAAATATAGCGATGGCGGGGAAAACTGGGTACAGATAATGGCAACCGGCGAGACATATGATGCAGATAACTGTGAACATCCGATTTTAGCAGGATATTCCGGCAGATGTATGGTCTGTGGAGCAAGTGACATAGAATATGCAGAGCTGATTGGAACGGATGGAACGACTAAGAGAATGCTGAATGGAGACTTCGGTGGAACCGGAGCACATAATGATTTCAGATACCTGGAAGATGGAGATACCATCAAATTTGTGAAGGATATTTATGGAAATGGAAGAACCGCAGCAATCGGAGACAGTAAAGCCGTAACCCTTGACCTGAACGGACATACATTGATTCTGGATACGATTTCATCAGGGAACAATCTTACCATTGCAAATGGTAACTATAAGGGAAAGATTACCAATGGCGGTGTCGGACTTACAAAGGAACTGACCTTTAAAAATGCAAAAGCAGCACTGACTGATTTACAGTGGATGACGAACAGTGGAGTAAAGCTTGAGGGAAGTGAAGTTACAGTATCCGGAAATAACGGTTCTGGACAGTGCTGGTTAGAGAAGCTTACAATGGATGAAGATTCAAGGCTGGTATTAAAGAATGTAAGCCAGGGTATTTCGAATTATGCTAATGTTGCACTGGAAGAAAGCCTGGGAACAATCCGGGGATTCCTGCCAAAAGATTATTCTATCGCAAATAGGAAGAGAAATCCTGCAGATGCTGATTACAGAAATACCATTGTGGATGCAGATGGTCAGATTGCCCAGAATGTGGAGCTTCGTTATCGTAAGATGACAGATGCAGATTTATCGGCAACATTGAATCCAACGACCTATACTTATGATGGAACAGCAAAGGAACCGGAAGTACTTGTGGTATATGACGGACAGACACTGACAAAGGATACGGATTATACCGTTGCTTATTCGGATAACAAAAATGCAGGAAATGCAGAGGTAACAATAACAGGTATTGGAGTGTATCATGAAGCAGCACATCTGCAATTTACGATAGGGAAGGCAGGTCAGGCGGCACCAACAGGACTGAAGGCTGTAAATACCAGTAAAACAGGTGCAAGTGATGGAGCCATTGAAAACCTGACTACTGCAATGGAATACAGCACAGATGAAATTCATTGGACCAAGGTTACAGATGGTACAAAGATAAACCAGCTTACAGCAGGTGACTATTTCGTACGGTATGCAGAGACAGGGAACTATCTGGCTTCTGCATCTACAAAGGTGACAGTTGCCGTAAAGGAAGACCCTTCCACTGGAAACGGTTCCAATACGGCAGCCCTGACGGGAACAACACAGAAGACGGCAACCATAAAAACTGGTGATGAAACACCGGTTGGAAGAATACTGCTTCTTATGTTTTCCGCAGCCGGATTACTGGTTGTGGCAGCTGCAGGCAGAAAGAAATATTGTTAATTGTTTAAGAAGGCACGCAGCGCATCCTTTTGTGCTTTATAATCACTGATTCCTAAATCATAAAGCTCCTGCATGATTTTCGGGTCAGTGGTAAAAGTGCCAATCTTAACCTGATGGGACGGTGCAAAGAGAAATGCCCGTCCTTCTTTTTGTAATTTTGCAGCAACTTCTACCGAGTGCCGGTAATTTAAGTGTCTGTTATCAATTGCAGTAATCGTATTTGGAAATTTCCGTAACATCTTTTTGTAAAGAAAACGGTAACTCTCCGGCTGCTTGACATAGCCAAGTGGACGGCAGTAGATAATTACTACCTTGTCGCAGCCATCTGCAATGGCACGTTCAACCGGAATGGAATCTGCAACACCGCCATCATAGTAATAATTGCCGTGAAAAGAAATCGGTTTGCAGAAGCCCGGAAGGGCACAGGTTGCCATAATGCCGCGGTAATCATCACGGCCTAAATCTTCTTTGGAAAAATATTCTGCCTTTCCGGTGGCAGCATTGGTTGCCGGAAAATGAAATTCACTTGGATTTGCTACTAAGGCATCATAATCCAGCGGGTCGTTTCCTGTGGAATTGGTTAAGGTTCCGTAAATATATTGAAGCCCGAAGAGAGAACCGGTTTTAATCAGATTTTTGATACTGATGTAGCGGGGGTCTTTTACATGCTCTATATAGAAACGCAGATTACGGCCACGTTGCCCGGCAAGGTAAGAAGCAGTATTTGCCGCACCGGCAGATACCCCCATACAATAATCAAATGTAACATTGTCGTCTAAGAAGGCATCCAGAATTCCGGCACTGTAAGCGCATTTCATACCGCCGCCTTCTACAATCAATCCAGACTTTTCCATGATATTCACCTCTTGAGATATACTTCGTTAATTTTTTCACATATAGTTTAGCACATTGAAGAAGAAAGTCAAAATACATTTTTTATTGTATGTATATTCCGGGAAAATATAAGAGTTTGCGGCATTCGGGCTGCTACCCATATGTCACTGCATTGTTAAGAGTCTCTAAGAATTTCATGAAATATAAAAAAAGTTCCGGCAACCGGCACAAATTCACATCCATGTTCATCTGTGCCTTGCTGGCACGTCCATGTGCCAGCATTGCCAGTTTTGGTGAGAAATTCTAAGAGTCTCTAAACAATTTCGTTAATATATGGGTAGCAGCACGAATGCCGCAAATTGATATAATTTCCCCGGAATAATCCACACAGAATCTCCTTCCGGTCGTTGAAACCTTCTGCAAAAAACGCTATAATATGAGACAGTGATAAAAGGCGAAGAATAGAAATAGTGGAAGAGAGGAAGCGGGAATGGCATTTGCCCATTTACATGTACATACAGAATACAGTCTGTTAGACGGTTCAAATAAAATAAAAGAATATGTGGAGAAAATCAAGGCACTTGGCATGACAGCAGGGGCGATTACCGACCATGGTGTTATGTATGGTGTCATTGATTTCTATAAGGCAGCCAGGGAGGCGGGAATTAACCCGGTTCTTGGCTGTGAAGTCTATGTGGCTCCCGGCTCCAGATTAGACCGCGAGATGGTACATGGAGAGGACAGATACTATCATCTTGTGCTTCTGGCAGAGAATAACACAGGCTATAGCAATCTGATGAAAATTGTATCCAAAGGCTTTGTGGAGGGATACTATTATAAGCCGCGTGTGGACATGGAAGTGTTAGAAAAATACCATGAGGGAATCATTGCCCTAAGTGCCTGTCTGGCAGGTGAAGTACAGCGTAATCTGGTACGTGGAATGTATGAAGAAGCAAAAGAAGTAGCTTACCGCTATGAACGCTGTTTTGGAAAAGGCAATTTCTTTTTAGAGCTGCAGGATCATGGAATTCCGGAGCAGAAGCTGGTAAACCAGCAGCTTCTCCGCATGAGTCAGGAGACCGGAATTGAGCTGGTAGCAACCAATGACGTGCATTACACCAATGCAGAGGATGCAGAGCCTCATGACATCCTGCTCTGCCTTCAGACCGGAAAAAAATTAGCGGACGAAGACAGAATGCGTTATGAAGGCGGACAGTATTATGTCAAATCCGAAGAGGAAATGAAATCACTTTTTCCATATGCACTGCAGGCACTGGAAAATACCCAGAAGATTGCAGACCGCTGTCATGTGGAAATTGAATTCGGACATACCAAGGTACCGCATTTTGAGGTGCCGGAAGGCTATGATTCCTGGACTTATTTAAATAAATTGTGTCATGAAGGACTGGATAAGCGGTATGGAGCCGATGCACCAAAATACTTACAGAAATTAGATGACGAGCTTGCCGTTATTAAAAATATGGGATATGTGGACTATTTCCTGATTGTGTGGGACTTTATCCATTATGCGAGAGAGCATGATATTATGGTGGGACCGGGACGAGGCAGTGCCGCAGGAAGCCTTGTTTCTTACACCACCGGAATTACAGATATTGACCCGGTTCGTTACAATCTGATTTTTGAGCGTTTCTTAAATCCGGAACGTGTATCTATGCCCGATATTGATGTGGACTTCTGCTTTGAACGAAGACAGGAAGTTATTGATTATGTGGTAGAAAAATATGGCAAGGACTGTGTGACACAGATTGTAACCTTTGGTACGCTGGCAGCTCGTGGAGTAATCCGTGATGTGGGGCGTGTCATGGATTTGCCTTATAATTTTGTGGATACGATTGCCAAGGCAATTCCAAATGAACTGGGAATTACCATTGATAAGGCACTGATGATGAACCCGGAGCTTCGTGGCATGTATGAATCCGATGAGTCGGTAAAGAAACTTATCGATATGTCAAGAAGATTAGAAGGTCTGCCGAGGCATACGTCCATGCATGCAGCAGGCGTGGTAATCAGCCAGAAACCAATGGATGAATATGTTCCGTTGTCAAGAGCATCCGATGGCACCATAACCACACAGTTTACCATGACTACCATTGAAGAATTAGGACTTCTGAAAATGGATTTCTTAGGACTCAGGACACTGACTGTAATCCAGAATGCAGTCCGTCTTGCAGAAAAGAGCAGCGGTAAAAAAATTGATATGAATGCCATCGACTATAACGATAAGAAAGTGCTAGACTCTCTTGGAACCGGCAAAACCGATGGTGTCTTCCAGTTGGAAAGTGCCGGAATGAAGAACTTCATGAAGGAGTTAAAGCCACAGAGCTTAGAGGATGTTATCGCAGGCATTTCTCTTTACCGTCCGGGTCCAATGGACTTTATTCCGGCTTATATCAAGGGAAAAGACCACCCGGAAAGCATTACCTATGACTGCCCGGAATTGGAGCCGATTCTGGCGCCGACCTATGGCTGTATCGTATATCAGGAACAGGTTATGCAGATTGTACGTGACCTCGCCGGTTATACATGGGGCAGATCTGACCTGGTGCGCCGTGCCATGTCTAAGAAAAAGGGCAAGGTAATGGAGCAGGAGCGGAAGAACTTTGTCTATGGTAATCCGGAAGAAAATGTTCCAGGCTGTATTGCAAGAGGAATCGATGAGAAAGTGGCAAACAAGATTTATGATAACATGATTGACTTTGCCAAATACGCATTTAATAAATCCCATGCGGCAGCTTATGCAGTGGTTGCATATCAGACCGCATATTTGAAATACTATTATCCGGTAGAGTTTATGGCAGCGTTAATGACATCAGTCTTAGACAATACTTCCAAAGTCTCAGAATATATCTACACCTGCCGCCAGATGGGAATCGCAATTCTGCCGCCGGATATCAATGAAGGCGAGGGTGGTTTCTCCGTATCCGGACAAGCAATCCGCTATGGACTTTCTGCCATTAAGAGTATCGGAAGACCGGTGATTGATGCCATTGTGGAGGAGCGTAAAATCCGTGGGCCGTTTACCACGTTAAAGGATTTTATTACAAGACTTTCCGGAAGAGAAGTGAATAAACGGACCATAGAAAACTTTATCAAAGCGGGAGCCTTAGACGGACTGGAAGGAAACCGTCGTCAGAAGATGATGATATACGGTTCTCTTTTGGATGCACTGAATCAGGAAAAGAAGACCACAATGGCTGGTCAGATGACACTTTTTGATATTGCACCGGAAGAGGACAAGGCAGAGTACGAAATCAAGCTTCCGAATGTAGAAGAGTATGATAAAGAAGTGCTTCTTGGCTTTGAAAAGGAAGTCCTGGGCATATATATCAGCGGACATCCGCTGGAAGAATATATGGAGCGTTTAAAGAAGAATACCAATGCCGTTACCACAGACTTTGTACTGGATGAAGAGACCGGAACCCTTAAGGTATCGGATGGCGCAAAGGTGCGTATCGGTGGAATGATTACCGATAAAGTCATCAAGTATACCAAGAGTAATAAGGCAATGGCATTTATTACGTTAGAAGATCTGGTGGGAACAGTGGAAATCATCATTTTCCCGAAGGATTATGAGCGTTATGCAAAATATCTTGAAAATGATGCCAAAGTATTTGTGGAAGGCCGTGTAACTGCAGAAGAAGACCGCAACGGCAAGCTTATTTGTGAGAAAATCATTTCCTTTGATGAAGTGAAACGGGAGCTGTGGCTGCAGTTCCCAAGTAAGAGTGATTTCGAAGAAAAAGAAGGTGCTCTTTATGGAAAAATGATGGATGCCGATGGCTCAGAGCATGTCGTTATTTATCTTGCAGCAGAAAAACAGATGAAGCGTCTGCCGGAAAACAGAAATGTTGCAATTACAAAAGAGCTTTTAGAAGAACTTGGGAATTTCTTAGGTAAAGACAATGTAAAAGTTGTAGAAAAGTCGTTGTAGCCATTGCAAAACCACAGTTTAAGGATTAGAATAAAAATGATTGGATAAAGAACAAAGAGAAGTGTTTACATATAGGAGGTAACAGGGAATGTCAAAAGAAATTCAGACAATTGGTGTTTTAACCAGTGGCGGGGATGCTCCGGGCATGAACGCTGCTATCCGTGCGGTAGTAAGGGAAGCTATTGCAAAGGGAAAGAAAGTAAAAGGAATTAAGAGAGGTTATGCAGGTCTTTTGCAGGAAGAGATTATTGATATGGAAGCAAAAGATGTAGCAGACATTATCCAGAGAGGTGGAACAATTTTACAGACTGCACGTTGTCAGGAATTCGTAACACCGGAAGGACAGCAGAAGGGTGCTGAAATCTGCAGAAAACATGGCATTGATGGAATTATCGTAATCGGTGGAGACGGTTCCTTTAAGGGCGCACAGAAGCTGGCAGCACTTGGAATCAACACCATCGGATTACCGGGAACCATTGACCTTGATATTTCCTGTACCGATTATACCATCGGTTTTGATACCGCAGTAAATACTGCCATGGAAGCCATTGATAAGGTACGTGATACCTCAACCTCCCATGAGCGCTGCTCCATCATTGAAGTAATGGGCAGAGGTGCAGGCTACATTGCACTGTGGTGTGGTATTGCCAATGGAGCAGAGGATATCCTGCTTCCAGAGAAATATGATTATGACGAGCAGAAGCTTGTAAATAATATTATAGAGAACAGAAAACGTGGAAAGCAGCATCATATTATTGTAAATGCAGAAGGTATCGGTCATTCCGCAAGCATGGCAAAGAGAATTGAAGCAGCAACCGGAGTTGAAACCAGAGCGACCATCTTAGGACACATGCAGCGTGGTGGAAGCCCGACCTGTAAAGACCGTGTTTATGCATCTACCATGGGATGCATTGCCGTAGATTTGCTGTGCGAAGGCAAATCAAACCGTCTTGTAGCATATAAAAATGGTGAATTCGTAGATTATGATATTGACGAGGCACTGGCAATGACCAAATCCATTCCGGAATATCAGTATGAAATCTGTAGAAATCTTTCCAGATAGGATGTTATTATGATTACCAGTACAGCAAATCCGCAGGTAAAAAAATTAATTCAGTTAGTAAAAAAAGCCAAAGTTCGTAATGAACAGAGGCTTTTTGTTGTGGAAGGAATCCGTATGTTCCGGGAAATCCCGGAAGGCTGGCTTGATAGAATTTATGTTTCCGAGCATTTCATGGAAGAGGAATCCCATGTAAAAGTTCTGCAGGGGAAAAATTATGAAGTACTTGCCAATCATGTGTTTGAAAGTGTGTCCGATACCAAGACACCGCAGGGAATCCTTTGTCTTGTGAAAATGCCGGATTATACCCTAGAAGAAGTAATACCAAGGGAAAATGCCCATCTTCTGATTCTTGAAAGTATTCAGGATCCGGGCAATTTAGGCACGATGTTCCGGACCGGAGAGGGAGCGGGAATCAGCGGAATTATCATGAACCGCACCACTGTAGATGTTTTTAATCCAAAGACCATCCGCTCCACTATGGGCAGTATCTTTCGCGTACCATTTTTCGTGACGGAAAACCTGCAGGATATACTGATGCAGTTAAAGTCCCGGAAAATAAAGCTTTACAGTGCCCATCTGCAGGGCAGTGTTTCTTATGAGGAGCCGGATTATAAAGAACCCACAGGCTTTTTAATTGGAAATGAAGGAAATGGATTATCGGATGAGATTGCCAGAATGGCAGATACCTATATCCACATTCCAATGGCAGGAAAAGTAGAATCACTTAATGCAGCAATTGCGGCAACACTGCTGATGTATGAGGCAGCACGCCAGAGGAGGTAAGGGATGTTCCGGTTATGGGCAAAAGAATTTAAAGACAATCATATGTTAAAGGATACCACCATCTGTGATGACTCCGGGGATACCAGAACCCATAAGGTGTTCCGGGCATTAGATGAGGTGTGCTATACCTTTGATTTGGGAAAACCAATCTGGTTAGACCGCAATGTGGATGAATTTAAGCGGCATGCGAAGACCAGGTTTTATCAGGATAATTTTGTGGAAGAAATTGAATTTGATTTTTTGGAAATTCATGTGATTGAAGAGGATTAAGTAACTGTGTCAGGAGGAAAGAAAATGGAAGGGCAGATGCGCCGGGATACCATCATTAAGATGCTGGGGGAGAAGGAAAAACCTTTGTCCGGAACAGAATTGGCAAAAGAATTAGGAGTCAGCCGTCAGGTGATTGTACAGGATATTGCATTGCTTCGTGCAGTAAATAAGAATATTTTAAGCACCAACAAAGGCTATGTGCTTTATGACCCTTCGGAAGAGACACAGAAAGCAAGAAGAACCATTGCAGTAAGCCACAGTGATGAACAGACACAGGATGAGCTTTATACCATCGTGGATTTCGGTGGAAAAGTCTTAGACGTCGTAATCGAGCATGATATTTACGGACAGATAACGGTGGATCTGATTTTAAAAAGCCGTCAGGATGTGGACGAATTTATTGCAAAGGTTGCAAAGAGCAAGGCAAAGCCGCTTAAGACACTGACCGGAAATAAACACTTTCATACCGTAGAAGCAGATTCAGAACAATTACTTGACATCATAGAAGAAAAATTACGGGAAAAAGGCTACGCAAGATAACAGCTTGACTTTTTTTCTCGATATGGTAAACTACTCCTTGACTGACAAGACAACTGACAAGACAGCTAAAGTCAAGGAGGAAGAAAATGGAAAAGATAAAAGCGTTCTTAAAACGCAAAAATATTATTATCTCAGCAAAAAGATATGGCATTGATGCCTTAGGTGCAATGGCACAAGGTCTTTTTGCTTCTCTTTTAATTGGAACAATTATCAGTACAATTGGTGAGCAGGCTGGCATCCAGCTTCTGGTGGACATCGGTGGATATGCCAAAGCAGCAACCGGTCCGGCAATGGCAATCTCCATTGGTTTTGCTTTGCAGTGTCCGCCACTGGTGCTTTTTTCACTGGCAGCCGTCGGTGTGGCCGCAAATACCCTGGGTGGAGCAGGCGGACCGCTGGCAGTATTGATTGTCACCATCTTTGCAGCCGAATTCGGTAAAGCAGTATCCAAAGAAACCAAAATTGATATTATCGTCACTCCGTTTGTAACCATTTTCATCGGAGCAGGCTTATCCATCTGGTGGGCACCGGCAATCGGAGCCGCAGCCAGTGCAGTAGGAAATGCCATTATGTGGGCAACCGAGTTGCAGCCGTTCTTTATGGGAATTTTAGTCTCTGTAATTGTAGGTATCGCACTGACGCTGCCAATCAGCAGTGCTGCAATCTGTGCAGCTTTGGGACTGACCGGACTGGCAGGAGGAGCTGCAGTAGCAGGATGCTGTGCCAACATGGTAGGTTTTGCAGTACTGAGCTTCCGGGAAAATAAATGGGGTGGACTTTTCGCACAGGGAATCGGAACTTCCATGTTACAGATGGGAAATATCGTGCGGAATCCAAGAATCTGGCTTCCGGCAATTTTAAGCTCCGCCATAACAGGCCCAATAGCAACCTGCGTATTCCATCTTCAGATGAACGGTGCAGCTGTAGCATCCGGAATGGGAACCTGTGGACTTGTTGGTCAGATTGGTATTTATACCGGCTGGATTAATGATATTGCATCCGGTGCCAAGGCAGCCATTACACCAATGGACTGGATTGGAATGCTGTTAGTATGCTTCATTTTACCGGGTGTTTTAACCTGGGCATTCGGTCTGTTCTTCCGTAAGATTGGCTGGATCAAAGAAAATGATTTGAAACTCGATTTATAAGAAAGATTTAAGAAAATATAGATAAAAGTTATACCATAGAAAACAAGAACAATACCTCTTGTGCATAATTATTAAAAATTGATAAAAATTTAACTAATAACAAGCACGTTAAACAAAGATATGCTATACTAAAATTAGATTGTTATTGCATATATTATAACTTATGAGGAAAATTCCGGAAATATAAAAAGGTTATTTTCCGCAGTAGATGCATGGAGGAGTAGAAAATGGAATCACCAATTGAAGTGACAGAAGGTGTAGATGGTTGGAATACCATAATCTTTCTTTATAATTCTGCATTAAAAGAAGTTGGAACCAAGCTTGAAATATTGAATGATGAATTTCAGCATGTACATCAGTACAATCCGATAGAATATATAAAGCGGCGGATTAAGACGCCGGAGAGTATCGTAAAGAAGCTGAAACGATATGGTTACGAGAGCACCATTGATAATATGGTCAATTATGTAAATGACATTGCAGGAATCCGTATTGTATGTTCCTTTACCTCTGATATTTATCGTATGGCAGAGATGATTGGAAAACAGAATGACCTTACCGTGGTATCGGTAAAGGATTATATCAAGCATCCGAAGGAAAGCGGCTATAAGAGTTATCATATGTTGGTTACGGTGCCGATTTTCTTATCAGACCGTGTAGTGGATACAAAGGTTGAGATTCAGATACGGACCATTGCCATGGATTTCTGGGCGAGTCTTGAACATAAGATTTATTACAAATTCGAAGGAAATGCACCGGAATATATCAGTAAAGATTTACGGGAGTGTGCAGAAATTGTTTCTATGCTGGATGCAAAGATGTTATCCTTGAACGAAGCAATTCTAGAGGCTAAGGCAGCACAGGAAGCAGCGCTATTGCGGGAAGAAAAAGATAGAGCGGATAAAGAAAAATAAAAGAAGCTGCCGGTTTGGCAGCTTCTTTTTTACGCGAGTAGCGAGAAAAATCGCATGCTTGCGTGCAGATTTGGCGAGCACCGCGATAACTCGAGAAACTCGCAAAGCGTGTTTCTCGTAGTTGCAAGTGGCTTAAAAATGATTTAATCGTCTTCTCCATTCATCCAGCTATCGAATTTTTCTAATACTTTATCATAGGTCTGCTGGGAAATATCAGGAAGCTTTCCACCCCAGGCTTTGGTAGCCTGATCGAAGCCCTTTTTAAAAGCATCTGCTAATTCCTGGGCTTTGGACTTATCATTACCGGATAATGCTTTTGCAAAATCTAAAATACGGTCAGAGGTCTGGTTTACACCCCAGTATCCGTCTTCTGCAATATCAGCCTGTGCCTGAGCCTTTACATCAGCAGAAACGGTGAAGTTACCGCCTGCAAGGAAAGACCACATATCATCGGCTTTGCCAATGGCTGCGCCCTGTTTGCGCATCATCTGTTCTACAATTCCGCGAAGCTGTGAAATACGGCTGTCAGAATCAGCTTTCATCTTTGCAATGAGAGCAGAGTTCTGTGTCTTTTGGGAAGAACTGCTCTTGTCACTGGAGCCTTTTTCATAGATAACACCGGTAGAGGTGTCATTCTTCGAAGATTTGGTCTTCTTCGAAGAAACTTTGGAATCTGTGGCAACAGTGGATGCAGCAGATACATAATTGTTAATAGAATTAATTGCCATAATCTTAACCCTCCTTGGTCAAATGCTTACTAAGTATCCATTCTTAGTCTTATTCATATATTTTATCGGTAAGAATGGGACAAAATATAAGAGGAAGAATTGACCTTTTTTAGAAAAAATGATAACATAAATCTGTATCATGTATACAAAATACAGGAGAAAAACAATGGACGAACTTGCAATAAAAGCACTGGCAAAAATAAATCTTGGATTGGACGTATTACGTCGGAGAGAAGATGGGTATCATGAAGTAAAGATGGTTATGCAGACCATTCATTTATATGACCAGCTTCATCTTAAGAAAATAGAGTCTGGCATACATTTAGAGACAAATCTTGGATTTCTTCCGGTAGATGAAAGTAATCTGGCTTACCGGGCAGCGAGACTTATGAAAGAAAAATATCAGATTGAAGAAGGCATTGATATCCGGCTGAATAAGCGGATTCCTGTTGCTGCCGGGATGGCAGGTGGAAGCACGGATGCCGCAGGTGTGCTTTATGGAATCAATGAATTATTCAATCTTGGAATAAAGCGGAAAGAACTGATGGAGCTGGGCGTTCAGATTGGGGCTGACGTACCGTATTGCATCATGCGTGGTACAGCTTTGGCAGAAGGCATTGGAGAAAAATTAACTTCACTGCCACCGATGGTGAAGTGTCCGGTAGTGATTGCCAAACCGCAGGTCAGTGTATCTACTAAATATGTCTATGAGAATCTGAAACTGGATGAGCATACACAGCATCCTGACATTGATGCCTTAATACAGAATATCCGCACAAAGGATTTGCCGGCAATTGCAGGTAGTATGGGAAATCTTTTAGAAACGGTTACTGCAAAAAAGTATCCGGAGATAGAGAAGATAAAAGAACTGATGCGGGAAAATGGTGCATTGAATGCCATGATGAGTGGAAGTGGCCCGACAGTATTTGGACTTTTTGATGAATTGGAAACGGCAAAAATGGCAGCAGCGATTGTACGTCAGAGCGGGCTCGCAAGGCAGGTCTTTGTAACAGATATTTATAATAATAGAAGATAAGAACATGCCCTTTATAAAAAAGGGTTGGAGGGTTAATATATGACAGATAATCTGGAATTAAATATGAATGCATATCTTCCTTTGCGAGATGTTGTATTTAATACACTTCGTGAGGCAATATTAAAAGGAGAATTAAAACCGGGTGAAAGACTGATGGAGCTGCAGCTGGCATCTAAGCTTGGAGTCAGCCGGACTCCGATTCGTGAGGCCATCCGGATGTTAGAGCAGGAGGGGCTTGCTGTAACCGTACCGAGAAGAGGAGCCGAGGTTGCCCGCATGACAGAAAAGGACATGGAAGATGTGTTACAGATCCGGGCAGCTTTAGATGAACTGGCAGTGCAGCTTGCAACAGAACAGATTACAGATGAACAGTTTGATGCATTAGAACAGGCAAGACAGAATTTTGAAAATTCTTTAAAAAGTGATGATGTAAAAGAAATTGCACAGGCAGATGTGGCATTTCATGATGCAATTTATAATGCTACCGGAAATGCAAAACTGGTATCCATGCTGAACAATCTGCGGGAGCAGATGTATCGTTACCGTGTAGAATATTTAAAGGACGAGACGATTTATCCGAGATTATTAAAGGAACATAAGGATATTGCAGAGAGTCTTCGCAGGAAGGACAAGTCCCGTGCTTCAGAAACCATGCGGGAGCATGTGAAGAATCAGGCAGAAGCAGTCAAAGATATGATCCGTCAGCAGGAACAAGACCAATAGCATAAAGAAACAGGAATAAAAAAGCAAAATACGGAAACACTAAGGACAGACCGCACAGGGTCTGTCCTTTTTGCATATGCACAGGTGACTGGAAAACCGCATGCTTATATGCAGAGCTGGCGGACATCCGATACTATAAAAATTATGTCAAGGAGTTGATTTATGCAGCAGAAAGAAGAGAAAATCGCAGGGCACACTGCAAAGCATATCGCAGGACACACCGCAGAACATACAACAGAACGTAATGCAGAATACAATGATGAAATTACAACCAGTTTGCAGGAAAATGCTGCACGTTTTCAGAAGATATTTTCCGGGTGTGCAGATATTAAAATGCGAACCATGAAGATTGGACAGAAGCAGCAGATTGCGTGTATGGCAGCATACATAGAGGTAACCGGTGGTGGAGCAATTTTTGAGAAATCTCTCGTTGGCAGGCTTTTAAACGAATTGTGTCATTATAATGAAAAAGAAGTCTATGAGCGGCTGTCGCAGAATGCCCTTGGCTTATCGGATGTTACGCCCTTTGATACTTTTTCGGATGCAGCAGCAGGTCTTTTGACCGGAGATACCATTCTATTTATAGATGGCTATGATAAAGCATTAAAGATTCCGGATAAGGGATACCCTTCTATGGGAATTTCAGAAGTAAATTCAGAAAAGGTAATCCGGGGCTCTAATGAAGGATTTACCGAGTCCGTAAAAGCGAATACGGCATTAGTACGTAAAAGGATTCGTTCTCCGAAAGTAAAGGTAAAAGAGAAAAAGATAGGGCTGCGCAGTAAGACCAATGTGGATTTGATGTATATGGAGGATTTGATTTATCCCGGAGTTTTAGAGGAGGTAGAAAAGCGGCTTGACGGATTTGAAATTGACGGAGTCTTAGACAGTGGAATCATTGAACAGCTTACAGAAGAAAAATGGTATTCTCCATTTCCGCAGTTTCAGACCACACAGCGGCCGGACCGGGCAGCTATGGCAATTTTAGAGGGAAGGGTAGTGCTGATTGCGGATAATTCACCAATTGCACTGATACTGCCGACGGATTATAACTCCTTCATACAGACCAGTGATGACTATTACAACCGCTGGGAAATTGCATCATTGGGAAGAATTTTACGTTTTCTGGCTTCTTTTTTTGCCATGACATTACCGGGACTGTATCTTGCGGTCTGTAATTTTCATACACAGATACTGCCGACGAAATTGCTGTTATCCTTTGCTGCAGCAAGACAAGGAGTGCCGTTTCCCGGGGTGGTAGAGGTGCTTTTGATGGAGTTATCCTTTGAACTGTTGCGGGAAGCAGGCGTACGCCTTCCGGGAGCTATGGGGAATACCATAGGAATTGTCGGTGGGCTGATTATCGGACAGGCGGCGGTGGAAGCAAATCTGGTCAGTCCTATCGTGGTAATTGTGGTGGCATTTACAGCACTGTGTTCCTTTGCGGTACCCAATGAAGAATTTGCAACAGCATTTCGCATCTTGAAATTTTTCTTTATTGCCATGTGTGCGTGGCTGGGCTTTTTCGGCTTTTTGATGGCTTTACTTGCGGTACTCATTCATCTGTCGCATCTTAAGAGTTTTGGCATTCCATATCTGATGCCCTTTGTAGGCGCAGATGTAACGGATTATCAGGATGAGCGGGACAGTCTGCTGCGTCTGCCATTATATCAATTGCGGCACAGACCGGTTTTTGCGAGACGCCACAATCGTCTGCGGCTTAGGAGGAAAAAGTAATTATGTTTTCAGAAAATCAGAAAATATCAGAGAGGCAGATGGCAAGGCTCCTGATTTTTGATATGTGCGGAATCAGTACGTTGCTGCTTCCCGGACTGTTAGGAAAAATGCTTGGGACAGACGGCGTATTTGCCATATTGCTGGGAGCAGTGCCGGTGTATCTATTTACCTTTCTTCCAGAGCTGCTACAGGAAAAGCGGAAAAACAGTAATACCAGAAATGGCAGTAACACCAGCAATATCAGTAATATCGGGAAAAGTTATCCGGAGATTTTAAAGAAGCAAGGAAATGGTTTTATTCGCATTTTTGTACTGGTAGTCTATACAGTCGAGGGGATTCTGCTGGCGGGCTATGGCTTATTTCTTTTAAGTGACCTGATGGTGAGTGAATTGTTAAAGGATAGTTCATTTGTGCTGGCAGCAGTTTTACTAATGCTTTTATGTGGCTATGGAATCTGGCAGGGCATCGAAGGGCGTGCCCGGGTGTATGAAATCCTGTTCTGGTTTGTATTTCTTCCACTTATTTTAATGCTGCTTCTGGCAACAAAGGATGTCAATACGATTTACTGGACTCCGGTAATGGTACATTCCTGGGGAAACTTTGTTAAAGGGACAGCGGCAGTTGTGCTTCTGTATGGCACAATGGCATTTGTTTTGTTTTTACAGCCCTATCTTGCAGAAAATGTCCGTGTAGGACGAACATGCCGGAAAAGCCTTTGTGTTACAGTGATTTTTAATGCTGCAATCTATCTGATTACGCTTGGCATCTTTGGCAGTGGCATGCTGCCGAAAATGAAATATCCGGCAATTACATTAATGAGCATGATAAAACTGCCAGGCGGTTTCTTCGAACGGCAGGATGCCTTTATGGTAGCAATCTGGTTCTTTACAATTTACGCATTTATCAATACCGGAATGTTTTATGCCTCGGATTTGCTGAAAGCTGTATGGCAAAAGGAAGGGCGCCAAAAAGCGGATGGGAAAAATGAAGCGATTCCGGGAAAAGCCGATGCGAAAAGTATAGAAAAATTGATAATACCAAGTGTAATGGTTCTTACATTTGCAGTCACATTACTTTTTTACCGGCTACCGGAGTGGAAAATAATGTTTATATGGATTCAGGCAATTGCATTTCTTCCGTTGACGGTAATTCTTCCGCTGTGCATTGGAGAGATAAGTAAATGCCGGGAAAAGGGATAGTGAAAAAGGATAGCGGAAAAAATGGTGGAAAGGAGCAGCAGTATGAAAAATAGGATCGTGACAATTGTTTCCATGATATTTTTGGCAGTCTTATGCTTTGGCGGCTGTGGAAATACAGAGTTGGAAGAACGGAATTTTCCATTGGCAGCAGCAGTGACTTTGACAAAGGAGAACTATCAGATGGCATTTGGCTTTGAGCAGCTTAAGGATGTGGCAGATGAGAAAAGCGAAAAAGAGAATACATCGGTACTTCTGGCGGAAGGAAAAGACTGCATGGAGCTGTTTTTGCATGCAGATGGGGAAAATCCTGGAGAGATGGATTATAACCATTTAAAGGCATTGATTCTAAACCGGTCGCTTTTAGAGGATGAAAAGCGGCTGGGGGCATTTCTTGGGTATCTGGAAGAGGAAAATCTTTTTTCGAGGAATACGCTGCTTTTTGTTACGGAGGATGAACCGGATCAGGTGATGGAGATGGATACAGTTTTAAAAGAGCCGGTAGGAACTTATCTGAATGAAAGAATTGCCTCGGATGAACGTTTTAAGGACAGTGAGGCAGTTACCCTGGGCAGCCTGTTCCGGATATGGGAAAATGAGAACGAAAATCTGTGGATTCCCTATATTAACTGTGCAGAAGATAAAATGATACTGGAAAAATACTATCTGATGCAGGGCAGGATGGCAGCAGGCAAAGTGGACCGGGAAACGGGAGAACTGGCTTTGCTCTCAGAGCAGAAGATGAAAAGCTACAGCATTTCACTTGAAGATGCAGAAAGTGTAACACTTAGTAATTTATGCTGCAGCTATGCTTTTACGGAGCAGAATGGCCAGGTGACGGAAACCGTTACAATAAAGGCGGATGGAAAGTATCAGGGCAACAGGGAACTGCTGCAGAAAACAAAGCACAGGGATGAAAAATTGGAAGACCTTCATACAGACAGTCAGGATGAAAATGCACTGCTGGAAGTGGAAGCAGAAATAGAGCAGACTTTGGAAGAAAAGATGGATGCCATGACAGAAAAATTGCAACAGAATCAGAATGCAGATGGAACAAACAGTTATTATAAATTAGGGGCATATGCAAGGGATATTTATTTGCAGTTTCAGAAGGATTGGAGCGGTTACCGGAAAAACCTGACAGTGGAATATCATTGGGATGTCACGCTGGTGACATCTCCGTAGGATGCTGGACACCCGGTTACACTGGTAACATTTTTGTAAGATGTCTGGTTCTGGTGATGCGGATGGCAGCCGATTATTTCTTAAGTTAATTTATTAATTTGACTTAGATTGGGCAAAAACAGAAAGATTACATTACTTTTTGCCCAAAATGAGTTGCAGAAGGAAGCATAGTCTTTGTTATTTACTTCTGATTGGGTAAAAAGACTTCATTTTTCTAGAATCTTACCCAAACCGAGAGAACTTCGGAGATAACAGCAGAGGAGATTGGGCAAAAAAGAGTCATTTTTCTTAAATTATACCCAAATCAACTTCACCAGCGACTTTTGAGAGAAAAGTCGCAAACTCAACCGTGTCCCTAAAAAGAAAAGTTACAAGCTCAGCCGCATCCCACCAAGAAAAATTTACAACCCCACCACATTTCTACATAAAATTTTCTCCCCCAAAAAGTTATCAAAATGTATAGAAAAAATTTTTTCGGTTATATTCCAGATAGAAAGTCAGAATGGTATGGCTAAAGAAAGCGTAGCAAGGAAAAGAAGAAACAAGAAATCAGAAACATGAAAAGGAGTTTTAAGATGAAAGAATATAACCGAAAAAAATTGTATTTAAAAAGAGCGTTGTTCTATGGCATGCTGTTATTACTGTTGGTATTTACGGTGGACAGTGCGAAAAAGGCTTATGAGGGGCGAAGAATGCAGGAGGACATTGCAGAAAAGATTCTGCGTTTCCATGTCAGGGCAAACAGTGATGGGGAAGCAGATCAGGCACTGAAGCTTAAGGTGCGGGATGCTGTTGGAAAAGAAATGGGAGAACTTTTGCAGGATGCTAAGACAGCCGAAGAAAGCAGCCGGATTGCAAGAGAACACTTCCCGGAAATTATACATATTGCAAAAGAAGTCATCCGGCAGGAGGGCTATGATTATCCGGTAGAGGTGAAATTATCTTCCGTGGAGTTCCCGGTAAAGACCTATGGCAGTTATACGTTCCCGGCGGGAACTTATCAGGCACTGGAAGTGATTATCGGAGCAGGCATGGGACATAACTGGTGGTGTGTCATGTATCCGAATATGTGCTTTGAAGGAAGTGTCTATGAGGTTGTGGATGGTAAATCAGAAAAGGTATTGAAGGATACCTTGAGTGAGACGGAATATCAGTCTCTGATGGAAGAGAAGAATTATAAGATTTCATGGAAATGGCTGGATTTCTGGGATAAATAGTGCTATACTGACCTGGATTTCTATAGAAGGAGCGGATTAGATGACAAAAGATGTAATTGTATCAATCAGCGGATTACAGATGCCGGCAGAAGGAGAAGCAGAGCCGGTTGAAGTGATTACAGTAGGGGATTATTACCAGAAAAACGGAAAACATTATGTGCTGTATGAAGAAGTAAATGAAGGTTTTGAAGGAAGCACAAAGAATATAATCAAGATGCAGGAAAACTGTATTGATATTACAAAAAAAGGAGTTTCCAATGTACACATGGTCTTTGAAAAGAACCGGAAAAATATGTCTTATTATGGAACGCCATTTGGAAATCTTCTGGTTGGAATTGATGCAAAGGATATTAAAGTGGAAGAGACAGAACATTGTATTGATGTGCAGATAGATTATGCATTGGAGGTAAACTATGAGCATCTGGCAGACTGTACCATTAAGATGAAGATTGCATCAAAAGAAAAAGGCGGATTCAGTCTTGCGTAGCTGGATGTATAAAAATAGAGCTGGGTGAAAACCCAGCTCTATTTTTATTTTATTTACCAGCTTTTTCTTTTAATTTTGCCATAAAGCCTTTTTTCTTTTTGGCAGGTGCTTCGATAGGACCACGCATTCCTTTTACTGCGGTAATGTAAAGCCCGCTGACAGTAGCTTTTACTTCCTTCTTAACCGGAACGGAATCAAAAATCTGTCCGTCACAGATTAAAGTCATAACCTTTGGACCAACCTTTGCTTTGACGATTGGAAGTTTGGAACGGCGGAGCATTTTCGGAGTCTGGGCAATGACATTTGCCGGAAGACCGGAATCTTTAAGCCGCATCTTCTTCTTATCGATAATCAGCATGGAAATGGTCTGTGCTGCTGCTGCAATCTGGGCATCCTGTTCTTCTTTCTTTTTCTGAGCTCGTTTGCCCACAAAATAAAGAACAATCAGGGCAATAATCATAATAATCAGTATTGTTAATAATACAATCGCAAATTTTGGCACGATGAAAACCTCCTTAAGTAAAATCCAAATATGATTGTATCATTGATTGGCAGGATTGACAACCTGCAAATGCGAAAAATTCTATGAAATGCTTTTATTTTCGGTGAAAATGTGGTATCTTTAGAAAGTATGACTGACTGGAAAAATCCAGCCTTTGAATGAAAGACAGAAGGGAAATAAATATGAAGAAGAAAATAGTAGCAGTATTGTTATGCCTGACACTGGCATTTTCAGTAACTGGCTGTGGAAAAGACAAGAAAAGTGAATCGGTAGAGAATACAGAGAGCACAGAAGTGGTATCCAGTGCGGCAATTGATTTTGACCCGCTTGATTATGTGGAACTGGGCGATTATATGGGATTGTCAGTAGCTTTGACAGACGATTATTCCGTAAGTGATGATGATGTGAAGACTTTTATTGAGAATAGCGTAATTACCAACTATCCATACTATGTAGATACGGATAAAACAGTGGTAGAGGATGGAGATGCTGTAAATATCGATTATGAAGGATTAAAAGATGGTGTGGCATTCAGCGGTGGAACTGCAACAGATACGGTCTTAGAGATTGGAAGCAATACGTTTATTGACGGCTTCGAAGAAGGACTGATTGGTGCAAAAGTAGGGGATAAAGTAACCTTGAATCTTACATTCCCGGAAAGCTATAAAAATACAGACCTGGCAGGACAGGCGGTTGTGTTTAATGTAACCATCAATAAAATTGTTGAGAAACAGGATATTACTTATGACAATATGACAGATGAATATGTGGCATATGTCAATGCTAAGGCCAGCCTTGGCTATGATACGGTAGATGAGATGAAGGCAGATGCACGCAATTATATGGAATCTTCTAAGGAATCCTCCAAGAAATCTGCAATCCGTTCTGCAGTAATGGACAAGTTAGGAGAGGTATGTACCGTAAAGGAAATTCCGGATGGACTTCTGGATGCCCGTATGGAAGAGGTAATGGCACAGTATGAATCCTATTACTGCAGCGATGGAAGCAGCCTTAAGGATTATGTTGAAAATACAGCAAATCAGGATTATGATGAATTTGTAAGCAATGTAACTGACGAAGTGACATCAGATCTTAAGACACAGATGATTTTAGAGGCAATTGCAGAAAAGGAAGGCATTGAGTTTGACCAGGATGGCTTTGACAGCTACGTTGGAAATCTTATGAGTAATTACAGCTACAGCGATGAATCCACATTATACAAATCATATGGATTGAGCGCAGACAGCGGAAAAGAATATTTAAAGAAAGTATATGTATGCAATCTGGCACTTCAGAAAGTAGTTGACAGTGCAACTGTTGAAGATGAGGCAGGAACAGAAAATGTTGCAGATACTGAATTAAATACAGAAAACTAAAAAGGATTAGAAAATTTTTTATCTAAGGGGGATAGAAAAATGGAACTTGTTGACATCAGAGATTTATTTCACCATCAGGAAGATTATGTAGGTAAGAAAATTACCGTCGGAGGCTGGGTAAGAAGTAACCGTAATTCTAAAAACTTCGGATTTATCGTAGTAAATGACGGAACTTTCTTTGAACCACTGCAGGTAGTATATGCAGACGGACTGGAGAATTTTCAGGAGCTTACCAAAATTAATGTTGGCGCAGCTATTGTTGTTACCGGAGTGCTGGAAGCTACACCGGAAGCAAAGCAGCCATTTGAAATTCAGGCAGAGGAAATCATAATTGAAGGCGCATCTGCACCGGATTATCCGTTACAGAAGAAACGCCACAGCTTCGAATATTTAAGAACCATTTCACATTTAAGACCACGTACCAATACCTTTGAGGCAGTATTCCGTGTGCGTTCCCTGATTGCATATGCAATTCATAAGTTCTTCCAGGAGAGGGACTTTGTCTATGTACACACTCCGCTGATTACCGGAAGTGACTGTGAGGGTGCAGGGGAAATGTTCCAGGTTACTACCATGGACTTAAATAACATTCCACACAAGGAAGACGGAAGCATTGATTATACACAGGATTTCTTTGGAAAACCAACCAATCTTACTGTAAGTGGACAGTTAAACGGAGAGACCTTTGCATTGGCGTTCAAAAATATTTATACCTTTGGACCAACCTTCAGGGCGGAGAATTCCAATACTACAAGACATGCTGCAGAGTTCTGGATGATTGAGCCGGAAATCGCATTTGCAGATCTGGAAGATGACATGGTACTGGCGGAGAGTATGCTGAAATATATTATTTCCTATGTTATGGAACATGCACCGGAAGAAATGCAGTTCTTTAATTCCTTTGTAGACAAGGGACTGATTGAACGGCTGAATAATGTGTTACATTCCGATTTTGCAAGAGTGACTTATACAGAAGCCATTGAACTTCTGGAGAAGAATAATGATAAATTTGATTACAAGGTATCCTGGGGCTGTGACCTTCAGACCGAGCATGAGCGTTTCTTAACCGAGCAGGTTTTCAAGAGACCGGTATTCGTAACAGATTATCCAAAGGAAATCAAAGCCTTCTATATGAAACTCAATGAAGATGGCAAGACAGTTGCAGCAGTTGACTGTCTAGTGCCAGGAATCGGAGAAATTATCGGAGGAAGCCAGAGAGAGGATGACTACGATAAATTATTAGAAAGAATCCATGAACTTGGATTAAAAGAGGAAGATTACAGCTTCTATCTTGATTTACGTAAATATGGTTCTGCAAGACATGCAGGCTTCGGACTTGGATTTGAAAGATGCGTTATGTATCTTACCGGTATGGCAAACATCCGTGATGTCATTCCGTTCCCAAGAACCGTTAACACCTGTGAATTGTAAGAGCAGCAGGTTATAAAAGAAGTATATAGAAGAAGGGCGTATGAAAAAACTTTCGTTTTTTCATATGCCCTTCTTTTGAATCATGGATTGATTTTATATAAGATAAATAAAGGAAGGTATTTTGCTTAACCCATAATTACTTCAACAGTAACTTCTTTCTTAGACGGATCAAATGGAATCATATTGCCATCAGCAATAACACCATCTACAGTAAGAACCTTGACACCTTTCTGTACGCCAGTTGGATTCTTTACCTGAATGTGATAGGTTACACCACGGAAATCACGTTTTGCGGTAAAGCCGGATAAAGTAGATGGAATACATGGGTCAATTACAAGACCATCATAATCCGGACGGATACCTAAGATATACTGGGATACATCAAGGAAGGTCCATGCAGCAGTACCGGTAAGCCAGCTGTTCTTTGCTTCACCGAAGTTTGGAGCATCTTTTCCGGCAATCATCTGAGAGTACACATATGGTTCAGTGCGGTGGATTTCGCTGATATCTTCGATATAAGCAGGACAGGTTCTGGTGTATACCTGCCATGCACGGTCGCCACGTCCAACGACTGTTTCTGCAATGGAAATCCATGGATTGTTGTGACAGAAGATACCTGCATTTTCTTTGTATCCAGGTGGATAGGAAGAAATTTCACCGAGCTCTACATGGTATTTGTGATAAGGTGGCTGCAGCAGTACAATACCGTATTTGGTATCTAAGTATTTTTCAACAGACTGCATTGCCTGAAGACAATTGCCTTCTTTCAGGCCGATTTCGGCCATAACACAGAATCCCTGCGGCTCGATAAAGATTTTACCGTCGTCACATTCTTTGGAACCGATTTTCTGTTTGTAGTGGTCGTAAGCTCTTAAGAACCATTCGCCATCCCAGCCGGCATCGAGAACGGTTTTTTCCATGGAAGCAATTGCTTCTTCTGCTTCTTTGGCTTCTTCTTCCAGACCTTTGTGTTTGCAGATTTCTACATAATCTTTACCATATTTTACAAACATGCCTGCGATAAATACAGATTCTGCATTTGGCCCCTCAGATGGTCCGAAGGTCTGGAAGGATTCACCCGGCTCTTCTGAGAAGCAGTTTAAGTTCAGACAGTCATTCCAGTCAGCACGTCCAATCAGAGGAAGTCCATGTGGTCCTAAGTGTGTTCTGGTATAGTTGAAGGAACGTCTTAAATGTTCCATAAAATCGGTTGATTTGCTTTCGTCATTATCATAAGGAGTGATTTCATCTAAAATGGAGTAATCTCCGGTCTCCTTGATATAAGCAGCAGTACCGGCAATGAGCCATAACGGGTCATCATTGAATCCGCTTCCAATATCAGCATTTCCTTTTTTGGTAAGTGGCTGATACTGATGGTAAGCACTTCCATCCACAAACTGGGTGGATGCGATATCTAAAATACGCTGTCTTGCACGGTCCGGAATCAGATGAACAAATCCTAAAAGATCCTGACAGGAATCACGGAAGCCCATGCCTCGTCCAATTCCGGATTCGAAATAGGAAGCGGAACGTGACATATTAAAGGTAACCATACACTGATATTGATGCCAGATGTTTACCATACGGTCTAACTTCTCTTCGGAAGAAGATACGGTAAAGTGGTTTAAAAGGTTATTCCAGTATTCTTTTAATTCTGCTAAAGCAGCGTCAGCTTTTTCTGTGGTATCAAAACGTTTTAATAATTCTTCTGCCGGTTTTCTGTTGATGCATCCGTTTTCAGCAGGACCATCCCATTTCTCGGCAACCGGATTCTCTACATAACCCAGTACAAAAACAAAGGATTTTGATTCGCCCGGTGCAAGAGAAACCTTGATATGGTGGGAACCAATCGGAGACCAGCCGCTTGCTACAGAGTTCTTAGAGGTTCCGTTTATGACAACTTCCGGCGCGGAATTTTCGCCATAAGCACCAAGGAAAGATTCACGGTCGGTATCGAATCCGGCAAGCTGGGTATTTACAGCATATACCGCATAATGATTACGGCGTTCGCGGTATTCTGTCTTATGATAAAGGGCAGAGCCGTGAATTTCCACTTCACCGGTACTGAAGTTACGCTGGAAGTTTGTCATATCATCCATGGCATTCCACAGACAGAATTCTACATAAGAGAATACGGAAATTTCTTTGTGTTCACTGCCGTGGTTGGTCAGTGTCAGTTTGTTAATCTCACAGGTATTTCCCATAGGAACAAACATGGTCAGCTCTGCGGATAACTGATTTTTGCTTCCTTCAAAAACAGAGTAGCCTAATCCATGCCGGCACTGATAGGAATCTAATTCAGTCTTGGCTGGCATCCATCCCGGATTCCAGATGGTGTCACCGTCTTTGATATAGTAATAATGTCCATTGCTGTCATAAGGAATATTGTTGTAACGATATCTTGTAAGACGAAGGAGCTTGGCATCTTTATAGAAACTGTATCCTCCGCAGGTGTTAGAAACCAGTGAAAAGAAATCTTCACATCCTAAATAGTTGATCCATGGAAGTGGAGTCTTTGGGGAAGTGATGACATATTCTTTCGCTGCATCATCGAAATGTCCAAATTTCATAATTAAATAACCTCCTTAAATGCAATAAACTCGAAAACGATTAAGAGAGGTATTTCTTTAGATTGAGTATAATATAAGAATCAGGAAAAAGCAACAGAAATATTGATGAAATGCTTATTTCATTGAGATGAAGGCAAAAAAACGGCTTTGTATATCGTCCAGCAGGCAGGTAAAACAATAACGATTAAGTAAAAAGATAGGTTGAAATTCGGCTTGATGTAGAAGAAAGAAAACAAGATTAGTAAAAAATGCACAAAACTGATGAATTAAAACTGGATAACTATTACAAATATACAAAAAAAGGTTGCATTTCACACTGAATATGTTATGATAAAGCTACGAAAACGATTAAGAAAAGCAACTCGATACAGTGAGGTGCAAAAGATGGTATCTTTAAAAGACATTGCGAAAGAATGTGGTGTATCAACTGCAACAGTTAGCAAAGCACTGAATGGACAACATGATATTGGAGAAGAAACAAAAGCAAGAGTAAGAGAGACAGCAGAGCGGATGGGGTATTTTCCAAATGCAGCTGCCAGAGCATTAAAGACCAACCGTTCCTACAACGTAGGAGTCCTGTTTCAGGAAGAAGCAGGAAGTGGTCTGACACATGAATATTTTTCAGGTGTGCTAAATGGAATTAAGGTGCAGGTTGAGAAGATGGGATATGATGTAACATTTATCAACAACAGTTACGGAGTAAAGAAAACCTCATTTTTTGAACATTGCAGATACCGGAACTTTGAAGGAATCGTTATCGTGTGTGCTGATTTTGCCAGCCAGGGAGTGCTTGAATTAATGAACAGTGCATTCCCGGTAGTGACCATTGATTATACACATTACAATTGCACAGCAGTTTGTTCCAATAATGTAAAAGGAATGGAAGAGCTGCTGAAGTATATATATAAGAAGGGTCACCGAAAAATTGCTTACATACATGGACAGAAAAACTCGAATGTAACAAGAGAAAGACTTACAAGCTTTTACCGGACGATGGAAGAACTTCATATTAAGGTAAATGAAGATTACATTCGGGAAGCTGCTTATCTGGAAACAAAGGGAGCGGCGGAGCAGACAGAAATCTTACTTGATATGGATGACCCGCCAACCTGTATTCTTTATCCGGATGACACCTCTTTAATCGGAGGAAAAAACGTGATTATGGAACGTGGGATGCATATTCCGGAAGATGTTTCCATTGCAGGATATGACGGAACAAGAATTTCCCAGTTATCTCATCCGAGAATCACAACGATTCGTCAGGATACAGAAGAAATAGGAAGAGAAGCAGCCAGGCGTCTGATTGATGCCATCGAGAAACCGAGAACTACTCTCATAGAGAGAGTCGTTATAGAGGGCACATTGATTACCGGACAGTCGGTAGGAGAGCTGCCTGAAAACAACATCCAAAAGGATGACGAATAAGAAGGAGGAGAACTCAATGAAAAAGAAACTTATCAGTACTTTATTATGCGTATCCATGGTAGCAGCTATGGTAGCTGGATGTGGATCAGGGGATGACACAAAGGATGCGAACAATGATGCATCCAACACAGAAGGAACAGCAGATGCAGATACGGACACAGACAGTGGTTCTGATTCTACAGAAGTAGAGAACACCATCACCGGTGATCCAAGTGCAGATGATGCATTCGTAGTATGGGGCTGGAACGACGATATCAAGAATATCTTAGATGGACCGTTTGCAGAGCAGTACCCAGACCTTGCAAAACGTATCGTATTCGTAAATGCAGGTGGATCTGATTATTATCAGACAAAGATTGATGAAATCTTAGATGATCCTGATAATGAATTGTATCCAGACCTGATGGGACTTGAGGTTGACTACGTTTTGAAATATGTAAACAGCGACTGGCTGACCTCAGTTGGTGACTGCGGAATTACAGCAGATGATTATGCAAATCAGTATCAGTACAATCTGGATCTTGGTACCGTAAGTGGTGAGGATTCATCTGATGCAAACAATGTAAAAGCATTATTCTGGCAGGCTACTCCTGGATGCTTCCAGTTAAGAGCTGATCTTTGTGAGAAATACCTTGGAACAACTGATCCTGCTGAATTAAGCACAATGTTCTCTACATGGGATGGAATCCTGGAAGCAGCAAGAAAAGTAAATGATGCATCAAGCGGAAAATGTAAACTGTTCTCTGGTTATGATGAGTGTTTCCGTGTACTTTCTAACTCAAGAGCAACTGGTTGGTATGGCGATGACGATGTAATTACTGTAGATGACAATATGACAGAGTACATGGATCTTGCTAAGACAATGGTAGACGAAGGATTAACCTATGAAACAGACCAGTGGTCAACAGACTGGTATGCAAACATGGAAGGTGACGGCGAGACATCTAATGCAGCAGTTGCTTACTGTGGATGCCCATGGTTCACATACTGGAGCTTAAAAGATACCTGGAAAGGTAACACAATCCTTGTAAATGCTCCGGAACAGTTCTATTGGGGTGGTACAGGACTTGCAGCAACAGTTAACTGTGCAGACAAAGAAATGGCTGGAACAATTATCAAAGCATTTACCTGTGACACAGACTTCATGGTATCTATCAATGCCAAGAACAGTGATTTCGTAAACAACAAAGAAGCTGTTAAGAAGATTTCTGAAGCAGGCGCAACATGTGACTACTTATATGAAGCAGCTGGTCAGGACATCATGGCATTCTACTTACCAATGGCTGATTCCATCAGTGCTAAGAATGCAACAGCAGAAGATCAGAACATCAACTCTGCTTGGTCTACTCAGGTGAAAGAGTATGCAGCAGGAAACAAGGATAAGGATACTGCAATCGCAGATTTCAAATCCGCAGTACATGACTCCTATTCATACTTAAAAGCTGAATAATCAGTAAAAGAACAATAACTATGCTGCCCTTTCCGGCATGGGAAGGGCAGCATTTATAAACAAAACTATTGGAGAGTTGTTTTAAAATATAGGGAAATGGAAGATGGATTGAGAGGAGTTGGCAAAGATGGACAAAAAGAAAAAACGTAAACATATTGAATATGGCAGATATGGATACTTCTTTATCGCCCCATTCTTCATTGCATATTGTCTGTTTCAGTTATGGCCGTTATTTAATACATTTTACTATAGTACATTAAGCTACTATAAGAGAAACGGTAGAGAATTTATTGAATTTTGCGGATTAGACAATTTCAAAAATATTCTCGGACTGACAGCCGGTGAAAAAGGGTATGCATTGATTTATTTGAAAAATACACTGGCAATGTGGGTATGCAACTTTATTCCACAGATTTTAGTTTCATTGTTACTGGCAGTATGGCTGACTGATAACATTGTAAAATTAAAAGCTCAGGGCGCATACAAAATTATTATTTACTTACCTAGTATTATCACAGCAGCGTCTGTATCTGTTTTATTCAATGCAATGTTTTCCCAGTATGGACCAATTACACAGACTTTACGTGATATGGGAATCATTTCACAGAAATTTAACTTTATGACAAGCGTCGGCGGAACGCGGGGGTTAATATCATTTATCCTCTTCTGGATGTGGTATGGAAATACAACCCTGTTGCTGATATCAGGAGTTTTGGGAATTGACCCAAGTCTTTATGAAGCAGCTGATATTGATGGAGCAACCGGATGGAAGAAATTCCGTTATTTAACACTTCCATTATTAAAACCGATTATGTTATACGTATTGATTACTTCCGCAATCGGTGGTTTACAGATGTACGATATCCCGGCATTATTCAATGTCAGTAAGTCAGGACTTATCGGACAGCCGGATGATTCATCCACAACAATGGCAATGTACATCATGAGATTATATCAGAGTGATGTAGGTAAGGCAGCAGCAGTATCTGTATTCCTGTTTATTCTGACCTTGATTATCAGTCTTATCTTCTTCGGAACGATGACGGATCGGAGCGAGAAGAAATATAAGAAAGGAGGGAATCGATAATGGCAAGTTTTGATATGGCAATGAGCGGACAGACATCCCAGCCAAAACAGAAAAGTTATTCGAAAGTATTACATACAAAAAGAGCAATCCGAGGTTTGATTTGTATCCTCTTCTGTCTCCTTAGTTTACTGCCATTCCTTTTAATGGTTATGAATGCGACCAGAACTTCTGGAGATATTCAGGCAGGTGTATCCTTGATTCCTTCCTCCCACCTGATGGAGAACTGGAACATGCTTCTTCAGAAGCAGAATGGTATGAGATTAACATTAGGAAGAGCAATGTTGAACTCCTTATGTATCACAGTACCAGGTACCTTCCTTGCAGTATATTGTTCCTGTATGACAGCTTATGGAATTCATGTATATAACTTCAAAGCAAAGAAGTTTGCATGGGCGTTCATCATGGCAATCATGATGGTGCCGAACCAGATTACAATCATTGGTTTCTACCGTTTTATGTTAAAACTGAATCTGGTAGATACTTATATCCCATTGATTATTCCTTGTATCGCAGCACCGGCAGTTGTATTCTTCATGAAACAGTATATGGAAAGTACCTTATCCATTGAAATGATTGAAGCTGCACGAATTGACGGAGCAAGAGAATTCCGGATTTTCAATACCATTATCATGCCGATTATGAAACCGGCAGTAGCAACACAGGCAATCTTCCAGTTTATTGCACAATGGAATAACCTCTTTACCCCAACCATCATGTTAACAACTGATGAGAAGAAAACACTTCCATTGTTTGTACAGATGCTGACATCTGATCAGTTCCGTGTAGATTACGGTGTTGTATATGTAGGTCTTACCGTAACGGTACTTCCATTAATTATTGCTTACCTTATCCTTTCAAAATACATTGTAGCAGGTGTAGCACTTGGTGGTGTAAAGGGCTAAAAACAAAGATAATTCTTTTTTCCATTTCCTCATACAAAATATAATTAAGCGCGAAGAGAGGTTGCCGAAAGGCAGCCTCTCTTTGTGTGTATATAATCGCTTGCAATTAGACAAGTTCTGTGATACACTTTCAAACGTTGCAAGTACCCCGTAAAACCAAGGTCTTTGGGGAAGAAGAAACCGAGTGTTCGAGACCTTCCACTCGTAAAACAAAACTAGAGGAGACAAAAGAATATGAGAAACAAAAAAGTATTATTTATTGTGCAGGCTGCGTTAATTGCAGCAATCTATGTGGCACTGACTTATCTTAGCAGTATTGCAGGACTGGCATCCGGTACGATTCAGGTGCGTATTTCAGAAGCATTATGTATTCTGCCAGTATTTACAACTGCAGCAATTCCGGGATTATGGCTGGGATGTTTTCTGGCAAATATGCTGACAGGCGGTATTCCGGTGGATGTTGTGTGCGGAAGCATTGCAACTTTGATTGGAGCGTTTGGAACTTATGCATTAAGAAAGCATAAATTCGCATGTACATGGCCGCCGGTTATTGCAAATATGGTGATTGTACCTTTTGTATTACGCTATGGTTATGGCTTTATTACAGAATATAAAGGCGTTGACTGGTCGATTCCATTTAATGCACTTACTGTTGGAATCGGAGAAGTTATCACCTGTGTGATTTTAGGCAGTGTATTACTCCGGGTACTGAATAAGTACCGCAATGTAATCTTTCATGAATAATAATAAAATAATACTTGCAATTTAAAATGCCATAAAATATAATGGTTTTAGACCAAAGAGGGTATATTCGAAAGAATATGCCCTCTTTTTGCATCTGAAAAATACTTAAAGAGGGTGATTGATTGAAAACATTAGAGACAAATGACTGGATGATTTTAAACAGTATTATATACAAAATTTATACGACGGAAGATGCAGATATTATGCGGGAGCAGTTCTTAGAGCAGATGAAGATGGTGCTGGATTTTGACAGTGCAGATTTTTTCCTGGCAGACAGAAAAGAAAGCAAGCATCTGATAAAACCGGTCACTTATAATTGCGATGATGAATCCTCGATGTATGATGAAATGAATTCGAACCGCGGAATTGTATATAGCGGAAAGAGCCTGGTGTACCGGGAAACTGATATGATATCGGATGAAAAAAGGGTACAGACAGAATATTATCAGAAGGTGTACCGGCCAAATAACTGGCATTATGCAATCCAGATGATATTGGGAAGAAATAAAGAATTTTTAGGCGTTGTCACTTTTTACCGGACAATCGGAAAAGATAATTTCCAGTATGATGACATTTTTATTCTGGACATGTTAAAAGACCATCTGGCATTCCGGTTATATAAGGACGGACAGCAAAAGGATGAAAGGGCAGAGAAACTTACGATAACAGAAGTAACAGAGAAATATGAACTGACAAAGCGGGAGCATACGATACTGCAGCTTTTGATGCAGGGAAAGGATAATCATACCATCTGTGAAGAATTGTCCATAAGCGTAAATACATTAAAAAAGCACATTTTGAATATCTATCGGAAGCTTGGTATCAGAAACCGTGTTCAGATGTTTAAAATGATTAAAGAAAAAGAGTGATTTTTCTATATCGAAAATCTGATGGATATTTTTGCATTGCCGGAAGAGGAAGCAGATAATTTATTGCAGGGTGGTAAAGAACAGTAAAATATATATTGGAATAGCATGATTTAAGGAGAAGGTTCGCTATTGTCATAACCGATGGAAAGGGGCAATAGGGAATCTTTTTTTTACTTTACTTTACAGGAAATTGCTTTCCTGTAAAGTAAAAAAAACGCTCCGCGAGGATGCACACTGCGGCGTATAAGGTAAATGTCACAAGCGACCGCTGCTGTCGCGAGAATGTGCCAAGGCACATTCTATGTTCCGATAAACATGGGAAACATATTTCTAGCAGTTTATGGCAGGAGCAGAATTTGACAATCTGGGGTATAATATTGAGGAAGAAAAGAGAATGAGGAAGATGATATGATAGCATTTAGACCAATAACCATAGATGACAGAGACTGGATGAGCGAAAAACTCAGGGAAGATGACCGACAGGGCTGTGAATACAGCTTTGCAAATAACTTTATCTGGTCTGTGATATATAAAGTGGAAGTGGCAGAAGTCTGCGGCTGCTGCGTGATAAAATTCGATGCAGAAGGGGAAGACTGTTATGCATTCCCAATTGGAGCCGGAGACAAGAAAGCAGCAATTATGCAGCTCCTTACACATGCAAAAGAAGATAACAGCAAGCTCTATATTGAAAGTATTGAGGAGGCAGACCGGGAGTTTTTAGAAAAGTATTTTTCCGGTATTTTTCAGATTGAAGAAAACAGGGACAGCTTTGATTATATTTATACAGTGGATAAGCTGACCAGTCTGGCAGGAAAGAAGCTTCATGGCAAACGAAATCACATTGCGAGATTTAAAGACAACGAGGATTGGAGTTATGAGCCAATGACAGCGGAAAATAAGCAGGAATGCTATGATATGAATCTTAAGTGGTGCGACCGGAGAGCCTGCAAGTGGAATGAGGATATGAGTGATGAGCAGTGTGCCCTGAATCAGGCAATGAAATATTTTGATGCGCTGCATTTAGAGGGCGGCATATTGCGCAAGGCTGGAGAAATCGTAGCATTTACCATAGGAGAACGATTAAATTCCGATACTTATGTAGTGCATTTTGAAAAAGCATTTCCGGAAATACAGGGTGCTTATCCGATGATTAACCAGCAGTTCGTAATGCATAATTGTCAGGAGTATAGTTATGTAAACCGAGAAGATGATGCCGGGGATGAGGGACTGCGAAAGGCAAAATTATCCTATTATCCTGATATTTTGCTGAAAAATTATACTGCACGGGAGATTTAAGATGGAAATACGGTTTGCAACAAAAGAGATGATTCCGCAGATAAAAGAGATTTGGCATCGGTGCTTCGGGGATGAAGAGGACTATATGGAATTCTATTTCACGCACCGGTTTTCGGAAGAAAATATGCTGGTGTGTATGGAAGATAAGAAGCCTGTGGCAATGACAACATTTCTTAAGGCGTATCTTGTGACCGGGGAAGGTGAGATACCGGTACATTATGCTTATGCAGTAGCAACCCTGCCGAAATACCGGGACAGGGGCTATGCAAAAATGCTGTTAGAAAAAGGAAAACAGCATTTTCAGACACCGATTGTCTTAGAACCAGCCAGCGAAAGCCTCATATACTATTATGAGAAGCTGGGATTCCGTACGGCATTTTGCGTAGCAGAGCGAACCATTCTTCCGGATGAAATTGCAGAAGCAAAAGGGGAAGAAAAAGGGCAGCAGGAATACTGGCTGCTTACAGTGACACCGGATGAGTATGTGCAGCTTCGGGATGCTTATTTTATGGGAAATGGTTATATCCGCTGGGATAAGGATGCAATCACTTATACGTTGCTGGAAAATGACTATGCAGATGGTTATGCTTATAAAGTGCAGCACCATGGCAGAGAGGATCTTTTATTATTCCGGGAAGAGGAAAATGCAATCGAAGTATTGGAAACAACTTTATCAGAGCAGGATTTGTTGGCGGTATTAAAGCGTCTTCGGATAAAAGTTCCGGTCAGAGTCAGAAAATCTTTGGCGGCAGTTGAAAGAGAAGAACGAGACGGAAATGATAAAAAAGAACAGGGCTATCAGAAAAAAGATTTTGGCATGATAACCGGCTGTGATGAGGTAAAGAATGGGTACTTGAATCTTACGCTGGAGTAGAAACTTTATGAGATAAATTCTATATGAGAGAAGAATTTTATAAGAAGATAATGAAATGCTACTTTAGAATAGTAAGTGTGAAAGGAGGTTTTATATGATTGGAATATATATCTGGATTCCGTTTGTAGGAACATTTTTAGGGGCGGCCTGTGTGCTGTTTATGACTGGGGAGTTGAAGCCGCTGGTGCAGAAATCCCTGCTGGGATTTGCATCCGGAGTCATGGTGGCAGCGTCGGTATGGTCACTATTGATTCCGTCTTTGGAAATGTCAGAAGAAATGGGAAGGTTGTCATTTATTCCGGCAGCAGTTGGATTTGCCCTTGGAATTGCATTTTTGCTGATTTTGGATAGGCTTATTCCGCATTTACATTTAAACAGTGATGAGCCGGAGGGAATTAAAGCACACCTAAAAAAAACAACCATGCTGGTACTAGCAGTTACCTTACATAATATTCCGGAAGGGATGGCAGTGGGTGTAGTATTCGCAGGATTTCTGATGGGCAGCGGAAATATTACTTTGACAGGAGCACTTGCCCTGGCAATCGGTATTGCCATTCAGAATTTTCCGGAGGGTGCAATTATATCCTTGCCACTTCGCAGTGAAGGAACCGGAAAAGGAAAAGCATTTCTTTACGGTGTACTGTCTGGCATTGTAGAGCCGATAGCTGCAATTATAACCATTGCAGCAGCATCCATAGTGATTCCGATTCTGCCGTATCTGTTATCGTTTGCAGCAGGCGCCATGATTTATGTGGTAATCGAGGAACTGCTGCCGGAGGCATCCACAGGCAGCCATTCGAATATTGCAACCATATGGTTTTCAGTAGGATTTCTGCTGATGATGATACTGGATGTGGCACTGGGATAGAAAATCCCGGATAGCTGATAATTTGAGGAATATCTCATTTTTATCAGCTATCCGGGATTTTTTTGCTGTCGGAAGATACCACTTTTAAGATAAATTCAATAATTTCTGTATTGCTTCCTGCATTTCCGGGTGCTTCCGGTATTGTAGAATCAATTCTTTTTCATGTCTGGTCAGAATAATTTTTTCGGAATCGTCATAACCGAAAGTTCCAAGAATGTCATTGATTTTATATATTTCGCATAAGAGCAAAAGCGTATCGGCATCCGGCTGGGTCTGACCGCTTTCCCAGCCATAAATGGTTTTTGGCGCTACCGGGACAGATTTCTCACTTAACTGGATGGAGACATCCGTTACAGAAAGCTGGTTGCGTTTGCGATATTCTTTTAATACTTTTGCGATGTTTGCATTTTTCATTTTTTCACCTCTTTTTTAATCATAAACTAACATATTTTGAACGTCAAACAATTCTCGGATAACAGGAAAAATGAATATTGATATTCTCTTTAAGAAAGAATATAATGCTATTTATAAGAAAATATTCCCGGAATCAGAGAATATTATGAGCTGGAATCTTTTAAAGAGAGAAAGAAAAATGGCAAAGACAATAACAGAAAAATTAGCAATATACATAGCAGATAATCATTTATCCGTAACACAGGTTGCACGGGATACCGCCATTTCGGAGGATAAACTGCAGGTGGGAGCAAAAGAAAGCCTGAACGCAACAGAGTTTCTGGAATTGTGTTCCTATTTGAATGTGAAACCGGAAGAATTGAAGAAATGGTGAGTTAAATGCAAAGATATCGATGCACGAAAGATAATATCATAACACAGACCAGCGTCTGCCCGGTATGCAAGGAACGAGCGGAACTGGAAAAATCCGACATTTACTGGTGTGATACCTGTAACATTCCTTTATATCAGAAAAAATGTTCCTGTGGCAGTAAGCCAAGGAGAATGGTATCGGATATCCGCCCGGTATTTCCGGAGGAAAGATTGCTGTTAGAAATTTTGCTGAAAAAGCCATTTGCATTTTTAAAAGATTCGGTATGGAACGGCTCCGGAAATAAATATTATGTCAATGGCAAACGAATTGACTTTTCTGTAAAAGATTTAATAGAAGTAGACGCAGAAGAAGTGCGTAAGCAGTATGAGGATTTGAGAGAACAGAATACCTATCAGTATTTTGATTCCTATATAAAAAGATTCTTAGAGGAGAACCGGGAGCGTTATGAAGAGATAACCACAGAAGCGACCGGTTATATCAGAGAGAGCACGAAGAATTATAAGATTCAGGATATGTTTGTCTCTTTTTCCGGTGGAAAGGATTCAACGGTGGTATCCAGTCTTGTAATGCGGGCGTTATCAGAACCGAAGATACTTCATATTTTCGGGGATACTACATTGGAATTTCCGGAAACCATGCACTATGTGGAGCGGTTTAAGAAAGAGCATCCGAAGACACCGGTTCTGTCATCGAGAAATAAAGAAAAGAATTTTGAAGAACTGTGTGAACTGATGGGACCGCCAAGCCGTGTCATGCGCTGGTGCTGTACTATTTTTAAAACGGGAGCAATTCAGCGGAAGATAAAAGCGTTGTTTGGTGATAAAGATAAAATAATTACATTCTATGGAATCCGGAGAAGTGAGTCTGCCAGCAGAAGCAAATATGAGCGGGAGACAGAAGGCTCGAAGATTACGAAGCAGATTACGATTTCACCGATTATTGACTGGATGGACTTTGATATCTGGTTGTATCTTCTGACTACAAAGACAGATTTCAATGACGCATATCGCTGGGGTTATACCAGAGTAGGCTGCTGGTGCTGCCCGAATAACAGTGCCTGGTCAGAATTTTTATCAAGAATTTATATGCCGGAGCAGTCAAAGCACTGGCAGGAATTATTGGTTGATTTTGCAAGGCGGATTGGCAAGCCGGATGCAGAAAGTTATATCCGGGATGGCAAATGGAAAGCCAGACAGGGCGGAAATGGCGTGGAATATGCCAATAAAGCAGTGGTGTCATTTAAACCCTGTGTATTGGAAGAAAACAGCTTTAATTATGAATTGCAGCGGCCGATTTCAGAAGAATTATATGAGCTATTCCGGCCGTTTGGATATATCAATAAGAATCTTGGAAATGAGCGTTTGGGAGAAGTGTTTATTACCACAAAAAATGGCAATCCAAGAATAAAATTGCAGGGACGAATAGGTAAGACCACTCTGAAGGTGACAATTTATGATACGCATCTGGATGGAGCAAAAAATCTGGAAACAGCGGAAGATAAGATAAAATGCCAGCTGACCAAATATCAGCTCTGCATGGGCTGTAAGGCCTGTGAAAGTATCTGTAAGCACAATGCAATTGTTATCCGGGATGAAAAGGATGGAAGCATTTCCTATCATATTTTGGATGAAAAATGTGTCCGCTGTGGAGAGTGTGTCAACCATTATGTAGGTGGCTGTTACATCAGAAAAGTGCTGGCAACAAAACGAGGAAAAAGGGAAGAGTAGGAAGAATGGGAGCAATGATAAAAAAGATTCGACTGAAAGGTCATGAGACATTTATATTGCGGGAAGGCTGGCTGACAAAGGGACTGGCAGCAGTAGAAAAGGATGGGACTGTATTCAGTAAAAATTCCGGAGCAGATGCTTTGGGAGTCGGAACCAATATGGCAAAGGCAATCCGTTACTGGATGCAGTCGGCCGGATTCATTGGAAAAACTGAAAACAGGGCAGCCGTAAAACTGGAATCACTTGGTCAATTAGTATATCAGAAGGACCCGTATTTTGAGGATGATTTTTCCTATTGGCTGGTACATATGAATCTGGTGACAAATGCCGAGGCAGTTACAAGCTGGTATCTTTTCTTTAATACGCTGCAGGCAGAAGAATTTACAAGAACAGAACTGGAAGATTATATGATGCGGGAATATGCAGTGGAAACGGGACGGACAGAGATACCAAGACGTTCGCTGGCAGATGATTGCAGTGCCATACTCCGGATGTATAGCAGGGATCATGTGGAGGATTACGACCCGGAGGATAAGAGCATCAGTCCTTTTGCACACCTTGGATTATTAAAGCTGGATGGTGGGAAATACCGGAAGAGCCAGCCGAATTTAAACCGGCTCAGCCCATTTGCAGTCTGGTATCTTATCGAAAAGATGTGGGAAGAAAATAAAACGAACAGCATCAGTATTGCAAGCCTTTTGGAAGATGCAAAAGGTCCGGGAAAAGTCCTGCAGTTAAAACGGGCTGCATTGAATGAATATCTGGATAAACTGGATAACTATGGCTATATCCGGCTGAACCGGACGGCGGGGCTGGATATGGTATACAAAAACGAAGAGAAAAAACGGGGGCCGTATGAAGTTGCGGAACTATATTATGAAAAATAAAGGGAACGATGAAGATGAAGAGACTGAAAGATTTCGTTGAGATAGATAAAAGATTTCAAAATTCCATAAATTTACAACTGGATTTGCAGGATGATACCAAGCTGGAAAGTTATATTCCAACCAAATCATCTTTATTAATTCTGCAAAAATATCTGAAATCCGTAATGGGACAGGAACAGGAAAAAGCAACGATTCTGATTGGACCTTATGGAAAAGGAAAATCACATTTACTGCTGGTATTGTTGCAGATTCTTTCTGCACCGGAAAATGAAAAGGTAAATGACCTGGTTCAAAGAATCAGCAAATTAGATGCAGAAACAGCAGAATTGGTGGAACAGTACCGGAGTCAGAAGAAAAAATTCCTTCCGGTTATTGTATCCAGTTCGAATATGAATCTTTCGGATGCCTTCGTCTTAGGACTGACAGAAGCATTGCAGTATGCAGGACTTAGCGACATTATTCCGGACAGCTATTATAAGGAAGCAGAAAAGGCAGCGGATAACTGGATGGAAAATTATCCCAAGACTTATCAGAAGTTTGCAGAACTGATGCATTCAGAGCATGGTAGCTCCATTGAACAGTGGAGAAAACAGATGGATAAAATGCAGGAAGATGCCTTAGAAGCATTCCGGGAAATTTATCCGAAAGTGACTTCCGGCAGCCAGTTCCAGCCGATTGTAAATATTGAAACCATGAAGGTCTATGAGGGCATTAATCGTATTTTATGTGAAAAATACGGTTATGCAGGCATTTTCCTTGTATTCGATGAGTTCAGCAAATATGTGGAAGGTCATGAAGAGGCAACCTTTGCAAGAGATATGAAGGTATTGCAGGACATGTGTGAGCTGGCAAATTCCGGCAAAGAGGAAATTCATATCGTATGTGTTGCCCACAAGAGTATTAAGGAATATGGACATCAGTTATCAAAAAATATAAAGGATGCTTTTGATGGAGTAGAAGGAAGATTAAAAGAAGTCCGGTTCGTAGTATCTGCGAAGAATAATTTTGAACTGGTGATGGACGCCATTCATAAGGATATAGAGGAATGCAGACGTGTGGCAGCAAAAAATGCAGAGTGGAAAAAGGTGTTAGAAGATACCTATCAACTGCCTTGCATTTCTGCACTTTTTGAACAGGAAGAGTATGATACAGTAGTAAAGGAAGGCTGTTTTCCTTTGCTGCCGCTTACCGTTTATCTGTTATTAGGAATCAGTGAAAAAGTGGCACAGAATGAACGCAGCGTGTTTACTTTCCTTGCAAATAATGAGCCGGGTTCACTGGTACGCCTGATTGAAGAAGATGAAAAGGAAGCCCATGGAATCGGTGCGGCAGTCGTTTATGATTATTTTTCCAGATTATTCCGGGAAAATACAGACCTTATCCATATTCATGCGGAATGGCTGAAGGCAGAGTATGCTCTTGGAAAGGCAGAGTATGAGGAAGAAAAAAACATTATCAAAGTAATGGCATTGCTTAAGATGATGGGAAATGAAGAAGAACTTCCGGTAAACGATGAAAGCATCTATCTGGCAAGCGGACTGGAATATGGAATTGTAAAAGAAAAATTAGAACAGTTAAAAAAAGCACAATTAATACAGTGGAGAAACCGGACTGCTTCTTATGATTTTAAAAATAATGTCGGTGTAGATATAGAAAAAAAGATTCAGGAAGAAATACAGAAACAGAAAAAAGTAAATATCGAAAAAGTGTTAGGTGAAATTACAGAATTAGATTATGTCCTGCCAAAGCAGTATAATCAGGAATTCACCATGACCAGATATTTTCATTATGAATATAAAAAGTTAGAGCAGTTTCTTGGATTAAAGAAGGCAGAATATCTTTTTGAGGAGAAACCCGCAGACGGAAAGATTATCGCATTGACGGATGCAGATAAGACAACAGATATGGAAAAAGTCCAGCAGCATCTGAAGGAGTTAAAGGACGAGCGAATCGTAGTCCTCATTCCGCGAGAACCGTTAATGGAAGAAGAAAATATCCGGCGTCTGATAGCAGTCCGGCAGTTAAAAGAAGATAAGACATTTTTAGAAGAAAATGCAGTATTGCAGCAGGAATTGCAGCTATATGAAGAAGATTTGATTTATGAAATCAATGCGGCATTAGAAAAGCGTTATCTTCCGGAAAATGGAAACTGCACAGTATTATGTGGAATTGTATCCCGAAACAAGAGTAAATCAGTAGGTGAATTTAACCGTACGCTCAGTAGAATCTGTGAGGAATATTATAATCTGACTCCGAAAATTAATAATGAAATGATTAACCGCAGAAAGGTGTCGTCCCAGACAAAACGTGCCAGAAGAACCATTGTAGATGCTGTTTTAAATGGAAAAGAAATGGCACAGTGGGAGAACGGTTCGGCGGCAGAAGCAACCATTTACCGGGCAACCTTACGGGTACTGGATGAAGGAAGAGCAGAAGAGGGAAGCCAGCAGGTATTACAGGAAATCATGGAATATATCAACCGCTGTGCCGGGAAAAAACACAGTTTTTCCGAACTTTATGAAAGCCTTTCCGGAAAAGGCTATGGAGTAAGAGAAGGTATCATTCCAATTTATATCGCAAGGCAGATTGCGGAACTTGAGGATACACCGGTCATTCTTTTGCAGGAGCGTGAGGTGGAGATTACGCCGGAAATATTTGACAACATAGAAGAACATCCGGAGAATTACAGCCTCTATGTGGAAAAGGAAACGGTAAATAAAGAGAAGTATATTAAGCAGTTAGAAGAAATTTTTTGCGGACAGGATACCTATCAGAGTATTGGAAAACGAAACCGGCTTTATGAACTGGTGCGAGCAATGCAAAGATGGTACAGAAGTCTGCCGCAGATTGCTGTTTCCTTCCAGACATGTCCGGAAGGCATGGATGAGGAAGCTTATGCATTTATCAAAGGGTTTCGTAAGATCCTTAAAAATATGGAGCCGAACCCAAGAGAAATGCTGTTCGAACAACTTCCGGGACTGGTAGAGAAAAAGAATTTAAAAGAAACGTCACGGCAAATCAAAGAAGGAAAAGAATATTTAGATACCTTCCTTTTTAAGAAAAATGAGCAGGCAATAGAAGTCACAAAGAAAATCTATGGCGCAGCAAAAGAAGACAGCCTTTCCGGCGTTTTAAAGGCATGGTATGAGGAGCAGGGAAAGGCGGCAAAGAGTTTTCTGGCCAGCAATCAGGTGACGGCATTGATGGGCTATTTATCCAGAATGCAGACCCACAATGAACAGGAAATTGTAGAACATCTTTCCAAGGCAGTCCTTGATATTTATATGGAAGACTGGCGGGATGAGTCCTTGAAGCAGTATGAAGAAGAACTTGCCCGGTTAAAGGCAGAGATTGAACACATCGGAATGGAACAGAGTGAGTCCGGCAGCAGGCAGATGATAGAATTTACCGGAAGTGATGGAAAAAAGGTAAAGAAATTCTATGAAGCAGAGGATGACAGCACCAGTTATTTCCTGAAAAATGCCATGGAAGAAGCTATGGAGGAATTCGGAGACAGTCTGGAAGTGAACCAGAAGGTAGCAGTACTGGTTCAGATGATAGAGAAACTGACGAAGTAGCAAGGAGTTGTAGTTATGAATACAGAAGAAATTATTTATCTTGACAATGCAGCAACAACATATCCAAAACCGGAAGCGGTATATACAGAAATGGACCGGGTCAACCGCAGCCTTGCATTTAATGCAGGGAGGGGTTCCTATGCCCTTGCAAAAGAGGCGGATGAAATTATCGCGGAAACAAGAGAAGCGTTGCTTGATTTAGTACATGCAAAAGAGCTAGCAGAGGTGGTTTTATCTGCCTCTGCTACTGTTGCTTTCAATCAGATCATTGGCGGAATGGACTGGAAGGAAACGGATGTGGTTTATGTCAGCCCTTACGAACATAATGCGGTGGTTCGCCCACTGGATTTATGGAAAGAGCGGATTGGGTTTACCACAATAGAGCTTCCTTTGGAAAAAGAATCCCTAAAAATTGATTTGGAAAAAATGGAATATCTTTTTACGGAGCAGCCGCCAACTCATATCTTTCTGTCACAGGTCAGCAATGTGACAGGTTATATACTCCCCATCGAAGAATTATGCAAAATTGCAAAGAAATATGATGCAATCACAGTAATCGATGCATCCCAGTCCCTTGGACTGACAGAGCTTGATATGCGAAAAGTTCCGGCAGATATTGTAGCATTTGCTGGTCATAAAAATCTTTATGGTCCATTCGGAACAGGAGGATTTTTCTTAAGACATGGCATAAAGCTGAAGGTTTTTCTGGCAGGCGGAACCGGCAGTGATTCCTTGAATCCGAAGATGCCATTGGAAAGCCCTGCCCGTTATGAGGCAGCCAGTCCGAATATTGTAGCAATAGCAGGACTTCGTGCAGCTCTCATGGAAATAAAGGCAGCCGGAACAGCAAACTGGCTGGCGCATGAACAACAGTTGACTGATAAATTAATTGCGCAGCTAAAACGGATTCCCGGCGTGAAATTATATGGAGATTTCGGGCAGGACAAAGTCGGAATTGTTCCCTTTCATATCCGGGGTTATCAGGCAGCCGAGGTGGGCATGCTTTTGGACACAGACTATGGAATTGCCGTAAGAACCGGCTATCACTGTGCACCACTGATACATAAGCATTTAAAGGATGAAGCTTCCGGCGGCGTCGTCCGGGTCGGAATCGGAAGATATACCACGGAGAAAGAGATAGATACACTGGTTGCCGCCGTCGGGGAACTGGCGGAGTAGGAGGAAGAAGATGAAAAAAACAAAAATAATGGATGTGGATTTTAAAGATTTAGTAGAAAAAATAAGCACAGATGATATTGTGTTGCCAGATTTTCAGAGAGGATTTGTATGGAGACAAAAAGAAAATCAAGCAGCACTTCTGGCATCAGTACTGACTAAATTACCAATTGGAACCATTTTGTTGTTAGAGATTGATCCTAAAAGTTATGCGTGCAAAAAAATTGGTTTGTGTAATAGCAGACCAGAAATTGAAGAAAAAAGAACAAGTGTTAATGCTCTGTTAGATGGACAGCAAAGAGTAACTGTTTTAACTGCTTTTTTCTCTAATAAATTAGAAGAACTTGCAAATGGTGATAAATTTGTTTCGCCGTCACTTGGAAGAAGATATTTTATTAAAGTTCCTAAATTCTCGCCGAAAGAGGATGATAAGGATTTATTTGGCTGGAAGATTTTAATTGCTCCAAAGGAAATAAGGGAGAAACAGTGCCCTAAAAATTATTCAACAAATGAAATGAAGGAGCATATTTTTTGCATTGAAGGTGAAAAATACAAAAAAATTCTTCATGGAGATATTGGAAATGTTAATCAGGATGATCTTTTGGGATTGTGTACGGAGCATAAAATTGATGAAGATGGATATTTAATTCCACTATACTATTTATTTGGTGCATCGAAAAATCAGAAAAAATATTTGGAAAGATTTGAGGCTGTATTGCAGAGAATTGGAGAAAGATATGTGAACGAAATCTTAGATTTTTTGAAAAAAGAAGAGGATTCTGAAACATTATCTAAATATATAAAAGAATGTTTTGATGAGCCGGGAAAAAGCAGTGAAATTGAAGCGGATGAACAAGAAAACTTAAGAAGAATATCGGAGGACTTAATTTCTGATCTTCAGGATGGAACTGAACAAATAAAGGATGAAGAATCTGAATTATTTGAAAGGGTAAAGAAAACGCTGAGTGGAAGAGTTGATAGTTGGAAGCGAGATGTTAGTGGATTTTTAATATCATGCATTGAAGAAATGGAACTTTATAAGATTGAAATAGAACAATCAGATGTTATACGTGCAATTGATATTTATGAAAACTTAAATTTGGGTGGAAAAGCATTAGATGTATTTGATTTATTGTTGGCAAGAGCTGCAATGAAGCCGGAAGAGGGAAATCTTCTGGAAAACATAAAAAATTACATATTTGCTGATCATAAAGAAGAATACAGTATGTTTGTCGCAAACTGCATTGATGCACAGTCAAATGCTTACGGAGAGTTTGTAAAAGATAAAATAAGTTATTCTGCATCGGAACAGATGGAAAGCTGGGATGAAAAAGAAAATCAGATGGTACCTATATACTGTACGACTTTGATGAGTACAACAGGAGTATTAAATTATTTTGCAAAAGTTGAGAATGAGCAATTAAAAATTGATTTTTATGATGAAAGAAAAAAGGAGTCATTTACAAATCAAGTTACAAAGAGTGAATATTTATTAAAAGAAATACCGGTAGAAAGAATTAGTGTATTAGTGACAAAAGCAGTAAAGGGACTTGACAGGGCATGCCTGTTTTTACAATTGCGCTGCGGTTTACGAAAAGTAACAGAAGTTGCGTATAAATTAATGCTTGTTGTTTTGTCAACAATTTTTACAGAAGACAGTTTTTTCAATAATAAAAGAATTGTGGGCTATATAGAAGCATGGTATTGGTCTGTTATTTTATCAGGAGGATTTGATAGAAAACAAAACCAGGCATTTCAAGAGAGTATGAAGAGTCTTCTTTCTATTATTTCAAAGGAAATGAATCATGAAGAAGAGAAAAAACTGGATTATATAGTTCATTTGACTGACAGAGTATTTTGTAATAAGGAATTTGCAGATGAAGAAATTCTTTTGATGGAAAATAAATATGTGAAGCCAGAAGATACGGTAGGGCGAACTATTTGTCAGTTTTATTTATCAAGGACATACATGGATATATTACAAGGAGTCAGTTCGAAAAATTATAAGCCGGGAATAATCAGCGTTTTTAGTGAAGAAAATAGGAAAGAAGGATTACAGAGACATCATATTATGCCAAAGAGAAGTCTTGATGCAGTTCAGGATAATGCACAGGAAAATGGTGATAAATATGATTCGCCATTAAATTGGCTTATGATATCGGCAAAAGCCAATCAACTGATATCTAATAATGAATTGAGTTATTATATTGCACATTGCAATAATTCTACATTGGTAAAAATAGGAAATGTTGAAAGTAAGGATGTAGAGGGTAATAACGGAATAGATAATTTTTTGCGAAAAAGATTCAAAGGAGTATGTGCAGATTTATATCATGTATTTTGTGATAATCTTCCGGGATGTAATATAAAAGAGTTTTATGAAAAAGCAAAAATGAAAGATGCGGAGGAAGCTTAATATGGCAGTTTTATCAAATGAAAAATTAATGGAACTTACGATGGAAATATTAATGATGGAGCGGAAAAACCTTAGAAGCAGGGCAAAGACAGACCACAATATGTCACAGGAAATCCAGAAAGTAATAAAGGAATATGCAGCACTGAAATGTTAACAGAATGAGTTTATGATGGGAGAAGAAAAATGAAGTTTAAGACACTAAAAATGAAGAATTTTATGAGGTACAAAGGGGAGAATACAATTGAATTCAGTTGTGATGAGGAAAAGAATGTAACAATTGTATTGGGAGATAATACTGTTGGAAAAACAACAATTGCACAGGCATTTCGATGGGGATTATATGGAAAGATTTTTGCTGAACGGGGCAAAAGACAGGAGGATTTCCAGTTCCTTAATTATGATATTCTTGAAATGATGGATGCAAACAGCAGAGCAACGGTATCAGTTGAAATTACTGTAGTGGATGATGAAAAACAGTATTATATACGACGTATGGTAGAGTATACAAGACTGTATCCGAAAATGGAAACAAGGGAAGCAGCAAAAAAGCTGCAGTTATTGATTGCGGATAAAAATCATGTGGATGATATGGTTGAAGTGCAGCCGGAAAAGGCACAGGAGCTGATTAATGAATTGTTTCCGGTAAATCTTTCACATTATTTCCTGTTTGATGGGGAGCGGTGGAATGATGTGACGGTAAATGGGGTAAGAGAAAATATTAAGGATTCCGTACATATTCTTACAGGACTGTCTGCATATCAGGCAGCAATGAACCATTTGAAAGATATGGGAAGCAATTCTGTTATAAAGACATTTCGTGAGAAAATCAGAGGCTCTGGAAATATGTATGATGACCTGGAGAAAGACCGAAATTATCAGGAGCGTTATATAGAAAATTATAAAGAAAAAATCCGTATACTGGAAATAAATATTCAAAATTATATGGATAAGGTTTCGGAAATAGAAGAATATTTATTGAATAATCAAAGTACGGAAAATATGCAAAAGGACTTTAAACGTTTACAGGTATTGCGGAAAACACAGGAACAGGCATGCATAACGAATTATAAGACCTTTGTCAATGAATTTAGTGATAAGGGATATATGTTACTGGCAAAACCTATGGTGGATGCAGCAATGAAGATGGTAAAATCAGTTGCCGGAGAAAGAAGGGATATTCCTTATATGCGGCAGGCAAGTATTGACCATATTATAAAATCAGGCACCTGTATTTGCGGAACAAAAATCAGACCGGGAACAAAAGAATTTGATGCTTTGATGGAACAGAGAAATTTTCTGCCACCGGCAGATATAGGTTCTTTATTGGGTGAATTTGAAAGAACAGGAAAACGTTGGGAGAATCGCAGCAGCAGTTTAAAGCAGGATTTGCATGAAATGGCAGAAAAAGTTGATATGAGTATAGAAGAATATCAGGAGACTTTGAACATAATTGCCAAGCTTGAAACGAAAATGGACGAGCAGATTGATTTTGCTGAAAAACGAAATAAATTAAGATATTACAAGCAGGAAATTCAGAAAATGAGTTCAGAAAGAGGCTCTTATCTTGGAAGAATTGATGAGAGTCAGGCTAGCATTGAACGACTGGAGAATCAAATGAAGAGTCAGGAAGCACAGAGCCAGGAAAATGAAAAATGGCGTAAACGTGTAGAGATTGCAGAGCAGCTTTATGAGAAACTGAAAAAGGACTTTACCGAAAAAGAGAAAAAGACATTCGTAGAATTAAATACAAAAATCCAAGAGAATTTCCAACGTATGTTTAATGCCAAAGATAAGAAAATTGAATTGACACCACAATATGTTATTGAGATGTTATATAAGACGGAAATTGGTTATCGGGAAGAAAAGAACCTTTCGGAAGGAGAGAAAATTGCAAGAAATTTTGCGTTTGTTGTAACCATTATGGAATATAGCCGGGAGAAGAAAGCAGAAAAGTCCGGTCAGGAAAGTGATACGTTACCATTGGTTTTGGATGGACCGTTCTCAAAGCTTGGAGATGAAAATATCCGACTGATTGCACAGGTATTGCCAAAAGCAGCAGAGCAGGTAATTATTTTTATGTTAGATAAAGACTGGAAATATACCGGATTGGATGCTTATGTTGGATCATCCTATTACATTGAGAAAAATGCGGCTCAGACCTATGCAACAATTAAGAGAAGGGAGTTGTAAAAATGGCAAGTTATGAATTCTTTAAAAAGGAATTTGAATTTAAAGGAAAGCATGCAAGAATGGTGTCAGAACTGTGGCAGGCGAATGATTATGAGCATACTTATTTTAGAAGATTAATTGACATTTATATGATTGCACCAATTATTGGATTTCGGGTAGGAAAAAATGTTCCGGAGGATAATGCACCTTTTGATCCCAAAAGCATTTTCCCGGAGCAGATGATAAAGGCAAAAGAAGATTTGGATTATATTATGCAGATGATATTGATTCTGGATAATAAAGATGGTATGTCGAATGAAGAGTGTGTTAAGCTGGCATTTCGTGGAGCAGAGACAGAGGAACAATATCAGAAGTATCAGAGACTTTTCAATGGATATGTACGTGGTGGAGTAGAAGAATTATATGACAGACTGATTGTTCGGAAATCAGAGCCGGATGATGAATTTCATGATAATAAGACTGCAAATTTATATGAACTGTTGAGCAGATTTACTAATTAAAGAACAGAGTAAATATCTAAATAAATGTCGAAATATGTCGATAAAAAGGGATTTACAAATAATGGTATTTCTTGTAAAATAAAGAGGAATTATATCATACCAAGTAATAACAGGTTATTACGATAAGGTAGTATACCTGAAAGCTCTAATCCCATTCTTCGGAATGGGATTATCTTTTATCAGCATTTATTTAAGCACAAATAATAAAGCACTTTGTCCCGGGTATGCGGTTCAAAGAGGAGAAGGGAGAAAAGTATGGAAACAAAGTACAATTACAGAATCGGATTAGACATTGGTATTGCATCTGTCGGTTGGGCAGTATTGGAGAATAACAGCAAGGATGAGCCGGTTCACATTATGGATTTTGGCGTAAGAATTTTTGATACAGCAGAAGATCCACAGACAGGAGATTCTCTGGCATCACCACGCCGGAATGCCAGATCGATGAGAAGAAGATTGAGAAGAAGACGTCATCGTCTGGACAGAATTAAACAACTTTTGGAAAGAGAAGGTTTGATTCGGATTGATGAGTTTATGAAACGCTATGAATCCGCAGGTTTGCCGGATGTTTATCAGTTGCGATGTGAGGCATTAGATAGAAAATTATCTGATGAGGAATTGGCACAGGTGCTTATTCATATTGCAAAACACAGAGGCTTTAAATCAAACCGGAAGGCAGAATTAAAAGAAGATGCAGAAGCAGGAAAGGTCCTTAATGCAACAAAAGAGAACCGTGAGCGTATGCAAGCTGGTAATTACCGTACAATAGGTGAGATGATTTATTGCGATGAAGCTTTTCGAACAAGTTGTGACTGGGTGGAAAAGGGATATATTCTTACACCAAGAAACAAAGCAGATAGTTATAAGCATACAGTAGAAAGAGCTTTATTACAATTTAGCAGATGATATGATAGAAGCATTTCGACCATTGGTAGATTTATATGTTGCCAGTCATTTTGATGTGGCGGAAGTTGATTTTGCTTTAACACCAGAGATAAAACGTGGATTATTTGGAATTACAAATTATGATATGTCAGTGAAAGGTGAAAAACGAATTGTAAGTAATTGCGTGGATACGCTAGTGGCAAGTTATAGTGGAGCAATTCAGGGAAAACGGACAGAATTGGATTTGCCAGAGTTGATGCAATTGCAGGTACATAGTTATGAATAAGTTTATGAGAATATTGGTATTTTTTGATTTGCCGGTTGTGACAAAAAGAGAAAAAGGAACTGCAGCAAAATTTCGGCAGTTTTTATTAAAAGATGGCTACAATATGATACAATGGTCGGTTTATTCCAGAGTTTGCAATGGAATGGATTCGGTTGCCATGCACAAAGCTCGTTTACAGCAGAATCTTCCGAGTAAAGGTTCTGTCCGCATGCTTACATTGACAGAAAAGCAGTATGAATCAATTGATGTGCTGTTGGGTACAAAAACATTTGATGATGCTTCTGAGTCGACGGAATTAATAAATATTTTTTGAAAAAAGAGAAAATTTCCATATTATTTTGGCTCTAATTGATTGGAATGAAAATGGTAAAAGCCCGCATATCCTTAGAAGATATGCGGGCTTTGGCGTTCCCTATTATACCATACCAAGTAATAACCGGGAACTACGACGGTGGTGTTAAATATACTGATTCAGTAAAAATTATACCATACCAAGTAATAACCGGGAACTACGACACTTTTCCGCTAGATGTAACGATTTACCACATTATACCATACCAAGTAATAACCGGGAACTACGACGTCATCTGATGTATTATTTATTACTGGCGGATTATACCATACCAAGTAATAACCGGGAACTACGACAAGCGATAACGATATGATACTGTCCATGGGATTATACCATACCAAGTAATAACCGGGAACTACGACGTCATCTGATGTATTATTTATTACTGGCGGATTATACCATACCAAGTAATAACCGGGAACTACGACTATTCCAATGAAGAAAAAGAAAGGTAAAGAATTATACCATACCAAGTAATAACCGGGAACTACGACGTCAGACGCATATTCCATTTCGTCAGCGTCATTATACCATACCAAGTAATAACCGGGAACTACGACCGTTTTACCGCCGCCAAAATGCGCACAGTAATTATACCATACCAAGTAATAACCGGGAACTACGACCCATCCGTCATATTTTAATTTGTTATTCTTATTATACCATACCAAGTAATAACCGGGAACTACGACACGAATCATAGAATCTTTTAGCCTTTATCTATTATACCATACCAAGTAATAACCGGGAACTACGACTGAACTTGTACATAGAAAAGTATCTAATTAATTATACCATACCAAGTAATAACCGGGAACTACGACTACATCATGAGCAGAAAAAACAGATTCAAATTATACCATACCAAGTAATAACCGGGAACTACGACTCAAACGAACACTTCATTTTTTTGGTATCTATTATACCATACCAAGTAATAACCGGGAACTACGACGTGTTGTGCAATGAAAAAGCGAAAATATAGATTATACCATACCAAGTAATAACCGGGAACTACGACCTTATTTGAGGATGAACTTAAAAAACTTGCATTATACCATACCAAGTAATAACCGGGAACTACGACTTCAGCCAATCAGTAGTGAGCAAAATAAAAACCGCCCATGTAGAAAGTTGATATGCCCCTTGTCAAGTAGACAGGTAAAATATCTAAAATTGAATGTGGATGA